>WNGG01028341.1_pt1 | contig 10815 bp, 10 predicted proteins | sample 5400661 | NCBI WGS metagenome assembly WNGG01 (sample SAMN13153372, study PRJNA577476) | soil metagenome | isolation source: 100 cm soil or saprolite under Garry oak tree replicate 1 | place: USA:California | collected 2016-06-15
GCACCAGGAGATCGCCGCCGCGATCGACCGCGGCGAGATCTATCTCGCGGAGCTCGACGGCGATGCGGTCGCGACCGTGACGGTTCTCTGGGACGACCCGACGTACTGGGGCGAGCGCCCGGCCGACGCCGCGTATGTGCACAAGCTCGCAGTGCGGCGCGCGTGCGCCGGGCAGCGGATCGGCACCGTGATCGTGGAATGGGCGGATGCAATCGCGAGCGCGAGCGGGCGGCAGTTCCTCCGTCTGGACTGCCTGCGTGACAATCCCGGCATCCGCACCTACTACGAAAACCTGGGCTTCGAGCATCGCGGCGACCTCGTCGTCAGCGGCCGTGACATGAGCATCTATGAGCGACCGGTTCGCAGTCACCGCGACTGACGGCGCCGCGCGCGCCGGCGTGCTGCGGACCGCGCACGGAGACCTGCCGACACCGGCGTTCATGCCGGTCGGCACCAAGGCGACGGTGAAGACGGTCGACCCCGACGAGCTTCGCGCACTGGGCACGACGATCGTGCTCGGGAACACGTACCACCTGCACTTTCGGCCCGGCGAGGACCTGATCGCGGAGCTCGGCGGGCTCCACAGCTTCATGGGCTGGGATGGGCCGATCCTCACCGACTCCGGCGGCTTCCAGGTGTTCTCCCTGCGCGACACGATCGCCGCAGTCGATGACGACGGCGTCACGTTCAGATCCGTCTACGACGGCGCGCCGGCGCGCTTCACGCCGGAGTCCGTCGCCGAGTGCCAGGCAAAGCTCGGGTCCGATATCGCCATGTGCCTCGACATCTGCCCTCCGGTCGACATCGACCGCGCCGAACTGGCCGAGGCGGTGCGGAGGACGACGCTCTGGGCGACGCGCCAGCGCGCCGCGCCCCGCGCCGACGGCCAGCTGCTCTTCGGCATCGCGCAGGGCGCGTCGGACCCGGAGTTACGCCGTCGCTCGATCGCCGAGCTGTCCGAGCTCGGCTTCGACGGCTACGCGCTCGGTGGGCTCGCGATCGGCGAAGACCGCGGCGTCATGTTCGAGACGACGGCCTGGGGCGCAGACCTGCTTCCGGCCGAGCAGCCGCGCTATTTCATGGGCATCGGCGACCCCGAGGGCGTGCTCGAGGTGATCGAGCGCGGCGTGGACATGTTCGACTGCGTGCTGCCGACGCGCACGGCGCGGACGGGCAGCGCGCTCACCTGGGAGGGACGCCTCAACCTCCGCAACGCCGGGTTCGCGCGCGACCCGGGGCCGCTCGACGAGAACTGCTCCTGCCCCGCGTGCACGCGGTTCACGCGCGCGTACATCAGACACCTGATCAACCAGCAGGAACTGCTCGGCCTCCGCCTCCTCAGCCTCCACAATCTACGATTCCTGCTGGAACTGACCGCGAACGCACGCGCGGCGATCGAGCAGGGCCGGCTGGCCGCATACAAGGCCGAAGCGCTCGGACGGCTCGCCGCGGCAGCTGTGTGAGGAGGCCCAATGGGCGGCTACATCTTCATTCTTGTCCTACTCGTCGGCATGTGGTTCCTGCTGATCCGGCCACAGCGCCGCCGGCAGATGGAATCGCAGCGCCTGCTCCGGTCGCTCGAGGTCGGCAAAGAGATCGTGACCGCGGGCGGGCTCTACGGCACGATCACGGCTCTCGACGACGACGAGGCACGCGTCAAGATCGCCGAGGGGGTGGAGGTCCGCATCGCCAAACGGGCGATTGCGGGCGTCCTCTCGGAGGACGAAGAACCCGAGGAGCTAGAGGAAGAGAGCGCGGCTAACCTTCCCTAGTGCCCCTCCCAGCAATACAAGACCCAGAAACTGGGCAGCATTACTGGAAGGGGCACTAGCCCGTGTCCGACCGGCGCCGACATCTCACGCTGCTCGCGCTCATCCTCGCGGCGCTCGCGGGCGTCGCGCTGCTCGCCGTTCCGGGGTCGCCCGTCCACCGCAAGCTGACGCTCGGCCTCGACCTGCAGGGCGGGCTGGAGGTGGTGCTGAAGGCCAATCCGCCGAAGGGCCACAAGCTGACGGCGGAGGACCTCAGCCGCTCGATCGACATCATGCGGAACCGGATCGACAAGCTCGGCGTCTCCGAGCCCGAGATCCGCAAACAGGGCAACAACCAGATCGTGATCCAGCTCGCCGGCGTGCACGACCCGGCGTCCGCGGCGAAGCTGATCGGCAAGACGGCGGTGCTCGAGTTCTACGACTTCGAGGCCGACCTGACGGGGCCGTCGGTGAGCAGCGGGCTGACGAAGGTCCCCGTCGCGACCGGCAGCCTCTTCAATCTCCTCTCGTCGCCGCAGACGCGTGCCCTTGCGGACAAGGGGAAGCCGGCGCAGTGGTACCTCTTCAACCCGCAGAAGGTCGTCAAGGCGGGCCCGCTGCCGACGAAAGAGGCCCTGCTCAAGACCGAGAAGGTGCAGCGTCCGAAGTCGAAGGACGGTCTCGGCAAGCACATTCCGAAGAGCTGGACGATCCTCGCCGTTCCGCAGAACACCGTCGTCCTCAGCTGCGTAAGCGGCAGCGGCAACTGCATCAGCACACAGCAGCCGACGACGCCGGAGGTGTTCTACCTCCTCAAGCACCACGACGCGGCGGACTTCCCCAACAACCCGATCCCGGAGATGACGGGCGGCGAGCTGAAGCTGTCGGGGACGCGGGCCGACATCGATCCGCAGACGAACGCGCCGGTCGTGCTGATGCAGTTCACCGGCAAGGGCAAGAAGATCTTCCACGAAATCACGAAGCGCGAGGCCCAGCGCGGCTCGCTCGCGTGCGCCGGCAACACGGACCCGGCCGCGGTGCAGCGCTGCGCGCAGCACTTTGCGATCGTGCTCGACCGGCAGATCCAGTCCGTGCCGTACATCGACTTCCGCCGCAATCCGGACGGGATTCCCGGCGACACCGGCGCGCAGATCGACATGGGCGGCGCATCGCTCGGTGACGCGAAGAAGCTCGCACTCGTCCTGCAGACCGGAGCACTCCCGGTCACCTTCACGACGGCAGAGCGAACGGACGTCTCCGCGACGCTCGGCAAGGACTCGCTCAACCAGGCGAAGAAGGCGGCGCTCGTCGGCCTGCTCGTCGTCGCGCTGTTCCTGCTGCTGCTGTACCGCTTCCTCGGCCTCGTCGCGGTGATCGGGCTCGCGATCTACGCGGCGTTCCTGTACGCGGCGATTCTCCTGTTCCACGTCACGATGACGCTGCCGGGCTTCGCGGGACTGATCCTGACGATCGGCGTGGCCGCCGACGCGAACGTCGTCGTGTTCGAACGCATCAAGGAAGAGGTGCGCGCCGGGAAGTCCGTGCGCGCCGCGATCGCGGCCGGCTACGCGAAGGGCTTCCACACGATCCTCGACGCGAACGTCGTCACGGCGATCACGGCGCTCGTCCTGTTCGCCGTCGCGACCGCGCAGGTCAAGGGCTTCGCGCTGATGCTGCTGATCGGGACGGTGATCTCGCTGATCACCGCCGTGGCGGCGACGCGCGCGATGCTTGGCTTGCTCGCCGGCTTCTCCTGGTTCAGCAAGCCGCGCTTCATGGGCGCGCACGGGCAGCAGACTGCGAAATGGCTGCAGATCGACTTCATGCGGCGGCGGTACTGGTGGTTCGCGCTCTCGGGAATCGTGCTCGTGCTCGGCGCCGGCGCGCTCGGCCTGCGCGGGTTGAATCTCGGCATCGACTTCAAGGGCGGCACGCAGCTCAGCTTCAAGACTGCGGCGCCGCACACGACGGGCGACATCCGGACGGTGCTCTCCGCACAGGGATACCCAGACGCCGTCATTCAGGGACGGGGCGCCTCGACGAACGGCGGCTACCGGAGCTTCCAGGTGAGGACGAAGGTCCTCAGCGATGCGAAGCAGCACGCGATCACCACGCGTCTAGCCGATCGATTCCAGACCTCCGCCACGGGCGCGACGAAGGTCTCGTCGAGCTTCGGGCGGCAGATCGCGAAGTCGGCGATCGTCGCGATCATCTTCTCGCTCTTCCTGGTCGTCCTCTACATCGCGATCCGATTCGACCTCAAGTTCGCAGTGCCGGTGATCGCGGCGATGCTCCATGACGTCCTGATCTGCATCGGGATCTATGCGCTCGTCGGGCGGGAGGTGACGAGCTCGACGGTCGCGGCCGTGCTGACCGTGCTCGGCTACTCGATCTACGACACGATCATCATCTTCGACCGCATTCGCGAAAACATCCCGCTGATGCGGCGGTCGTCGTTCGCGACGATCACGAACGTCTCGCTGTGGGAGACGATCCGCCGCTCACTGGCGACCTCGTTCATCACGCTGCTGCCGGTGGGCGCGCTGTTCCTGTTCGGCGGGGCGACGCTGAAGGACTTCGCGTTCGCGCTGATCGTCGGCATCGCGTCGGGTGCGTACTCGTCCATCTTCATCGCCGCGCCGCTGCTGACGATCTGGAAGGAGCGGGAGCCCGAGTTCGCGCGGCGGAAGGACGTGACCGTCACGAAGGCCGGCCTCGAGGCCGAATTCGAGCAGGCCGAGGAAGCTGCGGCCGAGGCGCCGGCGCCCGAGCTTGCCCCGGTGGCGACGGTCGACGGCTCGGATGGCGCGGCCGCGGCGGCGCAGGCGAAGCGCGAACGCCGGCGACAGCGACGGCGTGCCCGCCCTCATGGACGAGCCCGTTAAGCGCGTGATGCTGGCGCTCGTCGGCGCGGTCGCGCTGACGGCGGAACGGGCGGACGAGCTTGCGGACTCGCTCGCGGAGCGCGGCGGGATGAGCCGCGACGAGGTCCGCGGCTGGATCGACGAGGCGACGACGCGCTGGCGCGGCGACGCGGTCCGCGCGGGAGAGAAGGCCGGCGCGACGTTGCACGGCGCCTTGCGCGAGCTCGGCCTCGTCACGCGGGACGAATGGGACGAGCTCGAGCTGCGCGTCGCCCAGCTCGAGCACCGTCTCCGGCTCGTGGAGACGAGGCCGCAGCCGCTCCCAGTCCCCCGTGACTAGCCCTTTTCGGACGCGTCCCCTGCCTGGCACGTGAAAGGCTGGGGTCAGACCCCTCGGGGGTCTGACCCCAGCCCCGTCCGAAACGTCCGGGTACGCTGGCGGCCGTGCCCTTGAGGCCCATCCGCGGCGAGCAGCTGCTCGCCGTCGCCGCAGCCGTCGTCGGCGCCGTCGGGATCGCGTCGGCGTTGACGCCGGAGTTCGCCAACCGCTTGGACTTCGTCCGAGGCGTGCTGCCGCCGGGAGTCCCGGGTGCGGCTCGGATCCTCGCACTCGCGTTCGGGCTCGCCCTCGTCTGGCTGTCGCGCCTGCTCGCCCGACGCCGGCGGCGCGCATGGCAGCTCGCCGTCGCCCTTGTCACCGCGATCTCGCTGGCGCACGTGGCCAAGGGCCTCGACCTCGAGGAGGCGACGCTCGGGTTCGTCCTGCTTGTCGCGTTACTGCGATTCCGTGCCCGCTTCGACGTGCCCGGAGATCCGCGCTCCGTCCGGCCCTTGCTCGCGACCGCGCTCGCCCTGGTCGCGCTTGGCGCTCTTGCGTTCGTGCTGGAGCTGCGCGGGCTCGAGGGCGGTCGCCGGGACGACATCCTCGCCGCCGTCAGTCTCGTCCTCGGGGCCCGTGCGCTGTACCTCTGGTTCCGTCCCTTCTCGGGACGCGTCCGCCAGTCGGCGGAGGAGCGGCGCGTCGTCCACAGGCTGGTGCGGCTACACGGCCAGGACAGCCTCGCGTTCTTCAGCCTCCGCCGAGACAAGAGCTACTTCTTCTCTCCGACGCGCCGCAGCTTCCTCGCGTACAAGACACGCGCGGGTGGCGCGTCGCGTTGCTGAGCGTGCGTGCGGAGCTGCTGCCGCTCGCACGCGAGCTAGGCCTGCGTGCGATCAAGATCGGGGACGAGGCCGTCGTGCGTCCGGCGGACTTCTCGCTAGAGGGACGCGCGATCCGCAAGGTGCGGCAGTCGGTCGCGCGACTCGAGCGCGCCGGCTACGAGTTCTCCGTCGTCGGCGCCGCGGCGGTCGATCCCATGCTGCGCTCGGAGCTCGAGCGCGTCTCGGACGCCTGGCGCGGGTCGAACGTCGAGCGCGGCTTCTCGATGGCGATGGACGATCCCTTCCGGGAGGAGGAGACCCTGTTCGCTGTCGCGCGACGCGGCCGGCAGGTGGGCGGCTTCCTGCACCTCGTGCCGAGCGGACACGGTTACTCGCTCGGAGCGATGCGCCGCGATCCCGACACGCCCAACGGCCTGATGGAGTACCTGATCGTGCAGCTGCTGCTCTGGGCGCGCGCCCGCAACACGGAGGAGATCTCGCTGAACTTCTGCGTGTTCGCCGATCTGCTGGCGAACACGCCCAACAATCGCCTCTGCGCCGCCGCGCGGACGGCGTTGCGCGCCGGCGACCGCGTGTTCCAGCTCGAGCGCCTACTCGTCTTCAGCCGCAAGTTCGATCCCGAGTGGCGGCCGCGCTACCTCTGCGTCGAGCGGCTGAGCGACCTCCCGCTGGTCGGCGTCGCGTATCTCCGCGTGGAATCGCTCCTGACGCCGCCCGGCCCCTGGGCCCGGCGGACGCCGCTGAAGGTGTAGCGCCGTCAAGGTGCAACACTGAGCGCATGGCTCAACCGGCCACCCGCAACCTAGGGCGCCTCTCGGAAATCGCCCAGGTCGCCGTCCGCCACGGCTTCGGCTACTGGTTCGACACACACCGCCTGACCGACCTCTTCCCGCGGCGCAGCCCGCGGCTCGAGCTGGACGGGCAGCCTTCGCAGCGCGGCCAGCACCTGCGTGAGATGCTGGACGAGCTCGGCCCCACCTTTGTCAAGTTCGGGCAGCTGCTCTCGACGCGCCCGGACGTCCTCCCGCCCGACATCATCGCCGAGCTCCGCGGCCTGCAGGACGACGTGCGCCCGTTCCCGCTCGCCGACGTCGAGAACGTCGTGGAGGAGGACCTCGGCCTCTCGATCGGGCAGCTCTTCACGGACTTCGAGGAGCGGCCCGTTGCCGCCGCGTCGATCGGACAGGTTCACCGCGCGACGCTGCCGAACGGGAAGCGGGTCGCCGTCAAGGTGCAGCGTCCCGGTGCGCCGCGCCAGATCGAAGCGGACCTCGCGCTCCTGTACCAGGCGGCGCGCATCGCGAAGGAGCGCGTCCGCGCGCTCGACTTCATCGACGCTCATCAGCTCGTGGACGAGTTCGCCCGGCAGATCCGCCAGGAGCTGGACTACCGCCTCGAGGCACGCAACGCCGACGTGTTCCACCGCAACTTCGCCGGCCACCCGCACGTCCGCGTCCCGCGCGTCTTCTGGAGCTACACGCGCAGCCGCGTGCTGACACTGGAATGGCTGGAGGGAACGCAGGTCGCCGACATCCATCCGGAGGAGTGGACGGTCGAGGACCGTCGGGACCTCGCCTACCTGATGGCGGAGACCTGGATGACGATGATCTTCCGTCACGGCTTCTTCCACGGCGACCCGCACCCGGCGAACATCCTCGTCCTCGGCCGCAGCGACCAGATCGGTCTCGTCGACTTCGGCGCGGTCGGAAAGCTCACCGACGACGACATGTCGAAGCTGACGCGGATGTTCATCGACGCCGCCGCGGAGAACGTCGATGCGCTGCCGAAGCGGCTAGCCGACCTCGGTGTCCGCTATCCGAAGGAGCGCGAGGAGGAGTTCCTCGCGGAGCTGCGCGAGATCTACTACCGCTACTACGGCGCGAGCCTCGCCGAGATCGACCCGCTGCAGATCATCCGCGAGGCGTTCCAGCTGATCTACACGATGAACCTGCGGCTGCCGACGCGCTTTCTGCTGCTCGACCGCGCGATCGCGACGCTCGGCTCGGTCGGGATCGACCTCTATCCGGACTTCAACGTGTTCGAGGTCGCGCGCCCGTACGCGCGTGGCCTGTTGATCGAACGCTTCGGGCCGCGGCGCATGGCATCACGCGCGCGCAAGGAATCGTTGCGGCTCGGCCAGATGGCGCTCGAGCTGCCCTACCAGCTGCACGACACGCTCGAACAGGTGCGCGACGGCCAGATCGAGGTCGGTTTCGTGCACAAGGGCCTCGATGACCTGCTCAACCGGCTGGACGTCGTCTTCAACCGTCTCGTCATCGCAATGATCGTCGCGGGCGGCCTGATCGGCTCGAGCCTGATCGGCATCTTCGCGAAGGCGGGCCCGCACGTGCTCGGCATCAACATCATTTCCGTGCTCGGCTTCGCCTTCTCCGGCCTGCTCGGCATGTGGCTCCTCTGGGGAGTCATCCGCAGCGGCCGCCTCTAGCACCGCCCCGACGATGGCTGACCCGGACGATCGCATCGAGCGTGTCACCACGCTCGAGCTCTTCGGCGCGTCCTAAGCGGCCGCCTGTAGATCGTTCGTCACGGTTTCACGCGAAAGGACATCTAGTGCGCCGTACGGCGCGGCGCTACGTTCGTTTGGATGTCGACCGCGCTCCTGCTCGCCGAACCCCAACCGGACACGCGCGGTTTTCTCGAACGGCATCTGAAGAGCGACGGGTTCCAGGTCGTCGACGGAGAGGCGCGCCCCGATCTCGTCCTGCTTGGGAACAGCGCCGCCCTCGACGAGTGCCGTGCACGCCACGGCGACGTCCCCGTGATCGTTCTCGGCGAGCCCGAGTCGGATGCGGTCGACCGCGTGCGCGCGCTCGAGCGCGGCTGCGACGACTTTCTCGTGCGGCCGTTCGCGTACGAGGAGCTGCTCGCGCGCATCCGCGCTGTGCTTCGGCGCACCTCGCCCGCCGCGCACGAGGTGCGGCGGGCCGGGCCGGTCACGGCCGATCTTGCGACGAGAGGTGTCAAGGTCGCGCAGGTGCCGGTCGCACTGGCGGGGAAGGAGTACGAGCTGCTCTTGAAGCTGATGACCGATCCGACGCGGGTCTTCACCAAGGAGCAGTTGCTGCGGGAGGTCTGGGGCTTCCGCTCGCTCGGACGTACGCGCACGCTCGACTCGCACGCCTCGCGGCTGCGGCGGAAGCTCAGCGCCGCCGGAGCCGGCCCGGTCGTGGTCAACGTGTGGGGGGTGGGGTACAGGCTCTTATAGGCTCGGCGCATGCCGGCCTTCGGCAACGTCTGCTCGAGCTCGACGCGAACAGTGTCGTGCCGGAGCACAGCCACGAGCACGAGCAGCTCGGCATCTGCCTGGCGGGCTCGCTCGTGTTCCGCGTCGGCGACGAAGCACGCGAGCTCGGTCCCGGCGAGACGTGGTCGATTCCAGGCAACGTCCCGCACGACGTGCGCGTGGGGCCGAACGGTGCTGTCGTGCTCGACGTCTTTGCGCCGACGCGTGACGACTGGCGTGACGCGCCGCAGGCGGCTGGGCGCGATCCCCGCTGGCCCTAGTGCCCCTCCCAGCAATACATGCCCGCTTCTGGCCCGCTAGCACGCGGCGCGAGAGTCCACCCTCGTCCTTACCCAGCTTCTAGCCTGGGCTGCGGACGAGTGCGGCCTCTCGCTTGGTGCTAGCGACCCAGAAACTGGGCGGCATTACTGGAAGGGGCACTAGGTCAGAGCAGCGCGCCCTCGAGCCTGAGCAGCGCCTCCTTGCGGTGCAGGCCGCCGCCGTAGCCGACGAGCTTGCCGTTCGAGCCGATCACCCGGTGGCACGGGAGCACGATCGGCAGCGGGTTTCGGTTCATGACCGTGCCCACCGCCCGGGCCGCGCGAGGGCGTGCCGAGCGCGCGGCGAGCTCGCCGTACGTCACCACCTCCCCGTAGGGCACGCGTACGAGCTCCCGCAGCACGCGCCGGTTGAAGTCGGCCTGCAGGACGAGGTCGACGGCCAGGTCGAAGCGCTGCCGCTTCCCTTCGAAGTATTCGTCGAGCTGCCTGCGCGCGGGGTCGATCGGCGCGGTGGAGCGCAGCACGCGCAGGCCGAACGCGCGGGCGAGGCCGTCGAGCTCACGCTCGGGCTCGGCGTCGTACGCGATCCGGCAGAGCCCGCGCTCCGTCGTGGCGACGAACAATGTGCCGACCGGCGTTTCCACCAGGTCGTACGCGACGTCGAGCAGGTGCTCGCGCGCCGCGGCGTCGCGGAAGCGGCGGTCGAGCTCTGGAGAAACGGGGTTCACTGGGCTTCCTTTCGTCGGAGTCTGCGGATGCCCGCCGAGGCCGCCTGGCGCGCGGCCGTTGCATTCGAGCCGAGCGCCGTTCCGATCTCGCCGTAGTCGAGGTCGTAGCCGTACCGGAGCACCACCGCGGCCCGCTCCGTCGGCGGGAGCTCGTCGGCGAGGTGTTCCAGCTGGGCGAACGCCGGACGGCCGTCGAGGGTCGAGAGCTCCGGGAGCTCCGCGTCGGCGCGGGGGCGCCGGTGTTCGTCGATCGCGATCCTGCTCGCGATCGTGTAGGCCCAGGCACGGAGGTGCTCGCCGTGACGCAGCTTGGGATACCCGCGCAACGCGCGGAGGAACGTCTCCTGGAACGCGTCCTCGGCGCGGTCGCGGCCAAGGCGGCGCACGAGGAATGCGTAGATCTCCTCTCGGTGCTCGTCGTAGAAGCGCTCGAACGGCGGCAGCATCATGAGCGACATCTTGAAACGTCGGGGCGCCCTCAGGTGTGAGGATCTGGCCTGTGCGGGTCGCGGTCGTCGGTCACGTCGAGTGGGTGGAATTCGCCCGGGTCGAAAGTGTGCCCCGGGCCGGGGAGATCGTCCACGCCCTGGAGACGTGGCAGGAGCCCGCCGGCGGCGGCGCAGTCGCCGCGGCCCAGCTGGCGCGGCTGGCCGGCTCCTGTGTCTTCCTCACGGCGCTCGGAGCGGATGAGCTCGGCCGCCGGTCGCGCTCCGAGCTGACCGGGCTCGGCATCGACGTTCGCGCGATCCCCGACGCGGAGCCGACGCGTCGCGCCTTCACCTA
>WNGG01009180.1_pt1 | contig 10813 bp, 8 predicted proteins | sample 5400661 | NCBI WGS metagenome assembly WNGG01 (sample SAMN13153372, study PRJNA577476) | soil metagenome | isolation source: 100 cm soil or saprolite under Garry oak tree replicate 1 | place: USA:California | collected 2016-06-15
CGCCCACAGTCTCCACAGGCACTGCTGCAACACTTGTCCAGGGTTACTTCTTAAATGGCTCGATGATGAACCCCAAAGTTACTTTCTTAAATGGCTTGACAGGTCCTCCGAATCATCCTCCGAAGGTCCATCTCAAGGCGAGGGTGTAGGTTCTCTTGGGCGCAGGATACGTCACGATCGTCGGGTCCAGGGATGGCCCTGATAGGAGCACAAGCCTCGGTATGATGAATCCGTTAGATGAGTATTCTCTATCCAGGATATTCAGCCCCGAAAAGATCGCTTCCGTGTCCTTCCAGCGGTAACGGACCTCCCCATCAAGCACCGAAGAGGAAGGGAGTGCATGTTGATTGATTTCATCAAGAAACTGTCTTCCGGTCGCGCGGAGTATCAGGCTGCCGGACCAGCGCCGTGAACCGACGAGGTGCGCGGCGAGGCTGCCTTGGTGCCGAGGAACCAATATGATCTGGTGGTCAGGCCCGCCACCGTTCTCGTGCGTCGCATCCTGGAAACTGTAGTTCAATAAGAGGCCAAACCTCCTTCTCAGCTGATCACTCAGGGTCAGTTCGATGCCCTGGTGTTGGCTCCGGCCGATGTTACCGTACGAGTAAGTTGCCGGGTCGAACTCGATCTCCTGCCATATCTTCGTCCTATAGAGGGCCAGCTCGAGCTCTCCGTGTTGCGCGAAGGGTTGGCGGAACCCCACCTCGTAATATTTCGCCCTCTGCGGCCGGAGGTGGCTGTTGGAGATGCTCGAACCGAAGGGCTGACGCTGGTCGAAGAGCTGCTCCATGGTCGGGGCGCGGAAGCCAGTGCCGGTCAGGAGAAACAGACTACACCCCGGTCGGTACGACCAAGTCATCCCCAGCCTCGGAGAGAACGCGTCGTTGTGCGACGAGATCTTCCGGCCGCTTGACAGTCGCTCATCGAATTCATCGTCGAAGCTGTCGTAGCGGATCCCGGCGAGAAACCCGAGGTCCCTAGTTGCGCTGACCTGATCCTGAGCGTACCCCCCGTAGACACGCCTCGAGCCGTCTCCATCGGCTGTCAGGGCTCCCGGGTTACCGAAGGGATCCACCTCCTTGTACCTGCTGCCGAGATGTCCTGCGCTCACCTCCGTTCCGGCCGTAATCCGGTGATGGAGCGCCCCCCACTGGGACGGCTTCTCGAGCAGCGCATGCAGGGTGGTCGTTCGCGCGCCGAGGTCCTGATGCTTCACGTCGAAAGAAGAAACGAGACTGTTGTCGGACTGAAGCTCGATCGGAAAGGTGAGGATTTGATGGGACCGTTTGATCCGTTGGGACATGCCGATGGTCAGCCGCCCTCCGTTTGCCTGTTCGTGACTGAATGTCAGCGTGCTGAGGTCTCGATTCTGCAGCCGTCCATCGAACGGGTAGCTCGCCTGGCTTCGATCCTCTTTCACTTGCCGCTCCGATAGCGGGCCGGGGTTCTGGTCGTCAAGCCAGTGGCTGACGCTCGACAGCACGAGGGTCGAGCGGGAACTCACTTCCCATCGGGCTCGAGCGGTCAGCGACGTATCAGTCCACCGGCTCCTGTCTCGGTCACCTTCCCGCTCGCGATGAGATGCGGAAAGATCGTAGCTAGAGTGATCGAATGGGGCATCATACGAAAGAGTTCCGCGGCGTTCGCCGGCTGAACCGCCCGCGACCGACACGTTCGAGGTTGGACTTGACGCACGTGGCGACGTAAACAGGTGGACCACCCCTCCGAGACCCGTGTCTCCGTACAGAGGTGACACGGGGCCTCTTTGGACCTCTATCCGATCGATCCGTTCGATGGGAACCAGATTCCAATCCACCAGACCCGAGTCCAGATCGTTGGCGGGTGAATCATCCAGAAGCACCAGCAGGTAGCTCGAGATGCCGGCACCTGCGAACCCCCGAACGTCGAGACTCGTGTCGAGAGGGTTTCCCCAGGAGGAGAACGCACGGAGACCAGCGGTGGTGCCCAAAGCGTCCGCGAGGGTCAGGCCTGGGATCATCTGGAGATCCCTGCGGTCCAGCACGGTCAGGCTTCCAGGCACATCCGCAATCGGGGTCGGCGTACGCGTCGCAGTGACGATCACATGCTCGACGTGACCCTGCGGCAAGGGCTGGAGCTCGATCGTGAGCGGCGGATCCTCACACAGTCGATTCCTCTCGAAGGTCGTTTCCCAGATTTCGTAGCCATCGGCTCTGACGCTTAATATCTGACCGATCTGCGGGGGTCGAGCCAGGAGGAATCCCCCTTTCCGGTTCGTCGTGCTTACCTCTCCGGTCCCTTCGATCTCGACCCGAGCTCCGGGGATCGGGGATCCCTGTACGCCGTCGATGACTCGACCTGAAACGCCGCACGGTCCATCAGCCTGAACCGCTCCTCCGACGTCCAGCCCGATAACGCACACGAGCGCAGCAAACTCACGGATCACGCGCGTAAAGAGCCTCGGCCGCGTAAACGACCGAGGTTCACCAGGATGAAGGCGTTGGCTCCCCACGCAACAGTCTCTTGGAACTCGGCGGATTCCGGTTAACGGGCGGAGAGCCGCCGGGGCGGTCTGATCGACCTTCCTCCGGCGCGCTGGCCGGTCATGGACACGGGGTGGTGGAAGGGCTGTCCAGGAAATCCCTCGGATCCGGAGACAGGCTGCTGTCGCCGTATGTGCCGTTTCCGCAACCATTCCGGGCGCGAGACAGGTAGTAGACGCCCAGGCCGGCGCCGGGATCGGACGTCGCGTCGTCGAATGAAGGCGCCGGGAGTTTCGAAGCGAGACAGGCCGCACCGGCAAACGGTATCGGCGCGTGGAGGCTCGCGAGATCCCCACTGACGAGGTCGTACACGGTCTGGGGCCCGACCAGGAGCGATTGGTCGTCCCAGGCGACGTGGGTCACGAGGCCGGTCGGCCCAGTCGCGCGAGTGACGACCATGTTCTTCGCTTCGAACGGCACGAGGTACACGCTGCTGTCACCGGGCGCGCAGTCACTGACGTTCGGGACGCCGTCGCCGTCTCCGTCGGGGCTGGTGTCTCCGAAGCTGTTGATCGGGTTGGGGGACCCCGAGGTGAAATCGGTGGCGTTGTTCTTGCTGAGAGTGTTGAAGACGACGCGCACCAGCGCCTTCTGAGACACCAGGCCGGCGGCCGGCGCGCCGTAACCGATGTTGCTCCCCGTGTAGGCTCCGTAGGCCACGCAGTCCACCACGGTGCCGAAGACGGGATCGACGAAGCAGATCCGGCCGCTCGGGAAGGGCATGCGTCCGCTGGCGGTCCCGTCGGCTCGGGTGAAGCCGAAAAAGGTCTGGGCCGCGGAGGTCGTCATCAGGTAGTGCGCGCCGCTGGCGGTGTTCGTCGAGTTCGCGGCGAAGGTCCCGAAATCGGGTCCGCGGGTGCCGTCCGGGGTGAAGGTGATGATCGCCTTCCCTCCGATCTGGTTCTGGAACGAAGCCAAAGACTGCAGCATCACGTACTGGGCGTCAGGGTTGGCGTAGGAGCCGGGGTACAGCTCGGCGATCACCATGATGTGGAAGGTGGCGTCGGCCCGCTGGGTCATCGAGACGAGAACCAGCGCTGAGAGCAGCAGGATTTGAAGCAGGCGTCTCATACCAATGTTATTCATCCGCCGAACATCACCGTCTGTCAACGTAAACTTTGCAGGGGTCGCTCTATCCATCCCATTTGAGGGGGGACAGGTTACCTCACGGATGCCCCGCCTTTCTGCGCCAGCGCCAGCTCGCGGGCGAAAATGGGGTTCGCGGGAAACTCGCGCGCGAGATCCTCGAAGAGCGTGCGGGCGCGGTCGCGCTGACCCTCGCGCTCGGCGGCGAGGGCCAGCAGTGCTTTCGCCAGTGGTCGCAGGTAGTGGCCCCGATCCGCGGTCACCTGAAGCTGGTCCATGCCGCGCCGGCGGTCGCCGCGCACTCCCCCAAACCACAGCAGGAATCGCTTGTAGGCCGGCAGGCAGCCGATGATGTAGTTCGCGGCGCCGAGCGCGACGTAGGCGTCCTGCGCATCGGCTCGCACGGCCAGGAGGCGCGTGGCCTCTTTCTCGGCCCGGCGGATCAGGGCGAGGCCGGAGAGTTGGCGCTTCTCGATCAGGACCTCGAAGTCTCCCCGCATCCCGTCGGCGAGGGTGAGGACAAAGAGACCGTCCGGATCGTCGGGACTTGTCTTCACGCGCTCGAGCGCCATGTTCCGGGCGCTCTCGTTCGCGGCGAGAAACGCCGCCCGCCGCACCGGGTCGGGTTGCCCCTGGACGCCGCCGAGCAGTCTGTCGTCGTCGAGGAAGAACTCGGACGTCAGGACTCCCGCGCGGTCGAACTCCTCGAAGAGATAGCTCGCCGCTTCGGCGGCCGCGCCCAGAGGATCCTCCGGATGCGAATGCCGGTAGGCAGAGACCTCGTTGCGAGCCTCGTCGAACCGAAGCTCGTACATCCGGCGGAAGGCCGCCTCAATCTGCGGCTTATCGTCTGCGCGCCCCGGCGTCACCCCGCCGATCGCCGCCGCCACAGTCAGGGTTGCAGCCAGGAGATCTCGCACGGGAGGATCAATCCGAAAGAGCTCTGGCGGGGAGGGACCTCGGACCGGCCTTCCCGGAATCCCCATCGTCGAGGTAGTCGCGCTCGGCTCGCCGGATCGCCCGGTAGCGCTCGAAAGCGGCGCGTTCGTCTTCGAGGCCCAGGAATGTCCTCAGCCTGCTGCCTCGAAACGTGTGGCTCATCATCCTGTACCAGTGGCGCAAGAGGAAGAGCGGGCTCTGCCGAAACACGGCGGGCATATGCCGGACCTTCATCCAGCGCTCGGCGCGCCAGCGCTGGAATTCGATCGCCTCGGCCGTCAAGTACTCGCTGCGCACGACGGCCGTGGTTCCGTCGTATTCCTCGAGCCGTTCGCTGATGATCAGTCCACGGTCGCGGAAGTCCGCGGTCATCGGGGTGCCGGGGTACGGTGTCGGGTGCTGGATGTAGGGCCAGTCGACGTAGCGGCGCGCAAACTCGAGATTCGCCTCGATCGATTCGCGCGTGTCCCCGGGGTTTCCTACGATCAGGCCGCCGACAACGAACATCTTGTTGCGATGCAGATGATTGATCGCGGCGAGGGTCGCGTTCCCGACGTTCTGTCCGTTCCTCCGCTCCCGGTTCTTGGACGAGGCGCGCAGGAACTCGAGGTCGTCCTCCAGGATGTTCTCGATGCCGAGGAATACGTAGCGAAAGCCCGCCTGACGCATCAGCGGGGCCAGCGTTTCGCCATGGTTCGCGATGGACGAGGTCATCGCCTGTACGAGGTAGCGTATCGTGTTCAGCTTCGCATCGATGATGGCGCGACAGAGAGCCTCGAAGCGCCGAACTTCGAGCGTGAGGTTGTCGTCGACGATGAAGAGGGCGCGCGCCCCGTGTGCCCGGGCGTCGCGGATGTCCTCGAGGACGCGTTCGAGGTTGAAGGTGTGGAAGTTGCGGCCGCGCATCGCGATGATCGAGCAGAAGCTGCAGTCGAACGTGCAACCGCGCGAGGTCTCGACGACGTCGACCGGCCAGCCGAGCAGGGTGTAACCCCGGAGCACGCGCGCGCTCCGCTTCGGAAGGCGCAGCTCGCCGCTGCGCAGGCGGTTCACGGGCCGGTCGGGATTGCAGCGCAAGCTGTCCCCGCACCGGTAGGTCAACCCCGTGATGTTTTCGTACCCTCCGCCCGTCTCGATCGCCCGCACCAGGTCCCGAAAGGTAATCTCCCCTTCACCGCGCGCGATGAAGTCGGCGCGGCCCGGTGACGGCACCGCGTAGGCCTCCGGTGCCAGGCTCGGATCGTAACCTCCGACCGCGATGCGAGCCTCGGGCCGCAATGACCGGACGAGCTCGATGATCTTCTTCGCCGTCGCGCGCTGAAAGGTCATGATCGAGAGACCCACGATGTCCGGTTTCAGGTCGCGGACGAGCTGGCACACCGCCGGACGGACCCGATCCTGGACCAGGATCAGATCCGCGACCGCGACCCTGTGGTGGGGATCGACGTTCCCAGCCAAGGAGGTGAGCGCGCCGTTCGGCATGCGGATCCCCACTGCTGGCATGTGTTCAAAGGAGTCCGGCATCGAAAGGAGAAGAATGTTCATGGACGGCGCCTTGCTACCTGGTCGGGTCCGGCCGCCCGGGCAAACACTTTGGCGACTCTTCCGCCGCCGCCACCTTCGCGTCAGGGTCCGAGAGGGCAGAAGCCCTTGTGTGACTCGGTGCTATCAACGCTGATACCGAGAATTATTGTACCCATCTCCTCGTACTTCGCCAAGTCACGCTGGAAGTTGTGGGCCTCGAGAGTACAGCCGATAGAGAACCACCCATTTGCCGCGATGGTCATTCAGGCCTGCATGTCAGCGTCATCTGGCGATCTTGCCGATCCTCAGTTTGAAAGGTACAACCAGATTTCCGCCATAGCGGTCGTGCCTGCGGACGTGCTCAGGCGACCCGTAATTCCGGCAGTGATCCAATGCTCAACCTCGTGGTGCCGACGGTGAGACACCAGGGTCGACTAGCTCTTCCGCGACTCGGGGAAGCGCGGCAGACCGTCGTCCGGGATCGGCTCCCAGGGCGCGGCGTAGGCAACGTACGAGTGGGCCGACGGGCGGATGCCCGGATCGGAGTCGAAGGTACCCATACGGATGCTAATCACCTCGGGATCCTCCTGGCTCTGGCTCCAGAGGGCGCCGCCGCAGTTCGAGCAGAACAGCTTCGCGAAGCCGTCCGGCGGGCGCCACGCCTTGATCAGCTCCTGCCCGGAAAGGATGCGTAGCGAGCCGGGCGCGATGCGAGCCGACGCAGCCGCCGCCGTGCCGGTGCGCCGTTGGCAGCGCGTGCAGTGGCAGTAGCCGGCGGCGACGAGCGGCTTCGTGATCTCGTAGCGAACGCTGCCGCAGAGGCAACCCCCGGTCAGCGGAAGCTCAGCCATGATCTCGAAGTTTCTCCTGGACCCGAGGTCTTCTCGACGCTGACGCTCGGGCTGCGGCAGCGCCGAGCTCAGGCGAAACAGGCTTCATCTTACGCCCGATGAGGCCATTCCCTCAACCTTGAGGTTCCCTTGCAGTCTGGAGATTGACTCGCCGCCGGCGTCCGGAGAGAGACTGGGCACATGGCACCATAGGCGTACTGGGGCGTCGACCGCGGGGCTCTTCCGGTCGCGTGGTTGAGTCGAGTGGAGCAGCGCCAGCAAGCGAGTGTCGCGGGGGGCTCAGGCTTCCGGCGGGGATGAGGGGCCGGCCCTGTCAACCAGAGGCCCGCAGCCTTGAGAGGGATGAGTGCTGGCTCCCCACGTGATCGAAAGGTTCGAACTCAAGATTGGTTCGAACCTGGGGTTAAGTGGGGGCCCCCGTGATCTAAGGTTCGAACCCTTGTGGGTTCGATCCGGGGCCCCGAGTCGCATTAAAGAAGGAAGATAGCGTCCGGAATAGTGGACGGGTTCCGGCTATCTGAGGAGGCCTGGAGGGAGGCGGCGTAGCAGTAGCCCTGGCTTGCTACGGGATGATCCAGCTTGGAGAGAGGGTATCATTCATGCTGTCACGGCGACGATCAGGAGTCCCATGACAGGAGTCCCATGACCTCTTTCGGGGCATCCGTCTCCGAGAGAACGGCACCGTCCATCTTGGCGACGCTCGTCGCGTGGCTGGCGCTTCTGCCGGCAAGCCCGTTTGCGGCCATCATCTGTGATGCCCTGCTCCATGCCCCTGCTCCCGAGTGGCTCCCCTTCATAAATTTTGGCGCGAGCGCAACCCTGCTTGCGCTGAGCCATCTCCTGCCCCCCCTTAAGCCGATCCGGGGCTACTTGCGAGCGATCACTCTGCTGGTCGTCGGGTACTTGGTCGTGCTTCAGGTCGAGAGCACTGAGGCGTGGCGCGCGCGGTTCAGCGAGGCCCCCACCTGGCAGTTCGTCTTCGCAGACTCGATCCTTGAGCTCATCCCGTGCCTGCTTCTCGCGCTTAGCCTTGTTCGTAGCGGCCTCACCCGCCGCGAGCTGTTCCTCACCCGAGGTAATCTGCGCGCTTCGTTTCCAATGCCGTTCCGTCTCCCATCGGGCTCGTGGGCGTGGCTCGGACCATTCCTCACACTCTTCCTTGCAGGCCCGCTCGTGGTTCAGCTCATGTCCACCGTCAGGCCGGACATTCACCTGCTTCAGCGCGCCATCCAGGGATGGCCGTTGGCAGTCGCGTTCTCCGTTTTCAACGCAGCCCAGGAGGAGTATCGCTTCCGCTCCGTTCTCCTCGGCCGGCTCGTGCCAGCGCTGGGCGCCTCTCAGGCGCTCTGGATGACCTCGGTCCTCTTTGGTCTTGGCCACTGGTTCGGCCACCCGTCGGGACCGACGGGCGTCATCATGGCAGGGTTCGCCGGCCTCGTGTGGGGCAAGAGCATGCTGGACACGCGGGGATTCGCCTGGGCGTGGATCATCCATGGCTTCCAGGACCTGGTGATCTTCACCTTGCTTCTGATGTCCAGCCGATAACCGAGCAGCATGAAAGTTAGAGACTCGCGAAAACTCTATCGTCCGTTTGGAGTCGGACTTTCTTGCCTTCTGGCCGGGCCGCGATTGGCCCTCCGCAACCGCCTGCCGGCCGGATCTGTTCTTCGGGAAGGACAGGTGAAGGGGAGGGCCGCCGTCAACCGGTGGCCCGCCGGTTCGAAAAGTATGAGGTCTGGCTCCCCAAGCGACAGTCTCCTCGAACCCAGGGACCGGCGGGTTAACAGGGAGAGAGTCACCGCGTTCGGGCCCACCGACCTGCACTCTGGACGCCGGGCGGTGAGGTTCGCCGCGTCTCCGGATACCGGGACGGAGGGCCTCGACACTTCGAAACGCGGTTGACGCGGAGAGGCCTTCGGCGTATTTTCCCGTCAGAGGAATCTCCCTCGATCATTCAGGAGTCGGGTCATGAGCATGCGTCGCCTCGGTGTGTACGTGTCTCCCCTGATTGTCCTGTTCGTCACGACATCCGTCCTTTCCCAGCCATCGGCCCCCGCGCCCGTCGTGTTCGCGCCCGATGTCCGACTGAGCGACCAGCCGTTCTCCCGGGGCGTCATCGAGAGGGAGCCGAGCATTGCGGTCAATCCCACCGATCCCCTGAACTTGGTGGTGGGGTTCAAGGATCATTATCCCAAGCCGCCCGACTTCGCCTGCCGCATCGGGTTTACTACCGACGGCGGAACCACCTGGAACCTCGGCGGCACGCCTCCGTCCTCGTTCACCGACCACGCCTGCGGGGACCCGGCGCTCGCCGCGGACGCCGACGGGAATTTCTTCTACGCCTACTTGGACTCGCAGCTCCGACAGGGGTCCATCATCGTGGACACCAACCTCGCAGTCGCCAGATCGACGGACGGAGGTCGGACGTTCCCCGCCTTCTCGACGGCGGTCGAGGGCGACCCTTCCCGCTTCGTCCTCCTTGACAAGCCCTACATCGCTGTCGATGCCTTCCAGCTCAGCAAATTCAAGGGCAACATCTATCTCAGCTATGGGGGCGATTTCTCGAATCTCAGCTACAGAATCGACGTGGTCGTGTCGAGCGACGGCGGCCTGACCTGGTCGACGCCCGTCGTGGTGAGCGACGAGGCTTCCCTGGCGACCAGTGAGGTCATCATTGGCAGCCTGCCGGTCGTCGCTCCCGACGGGGCAGTCTACGTCTTCTACGTCGATGGGTTCGATCCGGTCGGGCCTTCGAGAATCATGTTTGCCAAGTCCAAGGATGGCGGCAGGAGCTGGTCGCGTCCCGCCGCCGCCGCATCCGGTCTCCCCAACGCCGTGGATTTCGTCGTCAAGAACGGCAACCCACAGTTTGGCACCCAACCCGACGTCGGGGCGATCGTGAATTCCTTCCCGACTGCCGCTGCGACGCCCGACGGGACGATCTATGTCGCCTGGGTGGATCTCTCCGGCGGCACCTGTCTCGACCTGGGAGGTTTCAGGGCGTCCTGCATCGACACCGACGTACGGCTCTCCCAATCGTCGGACGGCGGCGGGTCCTGGTCTGTGCCGGTGAAGGTCAGCGACGATACGGGGCAGACGGATCAGATGTATCCCTGGATCGCCACGCACCCGAACGGGCTGCTGAGCCTCATGTGGATGGACAAGCGGCTCGACCCCGAGAACGTCGACTACGACGTGTTCTACACGAATACCCCCGACGGCAGGACGTTCCTGCCGAACGTGCGGGTCTCCTCCGAGACCTCCCGCGTCGGCTCGGTGGGCCTCTATGGGGACTACAACGGCCTGGCCGCCACTGCCGATGCGGTATTCCCGGTGTGGACCGACCTGCGCGAGCAGAACAATCTCGACGTATACGTCGCCCGCGGGACGCTCGTGCACTGAGGGGGACTAGCCTGGCAGCCGTCCATTGAGGCCCGCGCCCCGAAACGGCCCGGGCTCGGCGATCAGTCGGCGCGCACCGCCCTATCCTTACTGAAAGCTCTATCCGCCTATCTCCTGCTTGGCTTTGGGCCCCCTCACCGGCATGCTCCGCACCTCATCCCGACCTGTCGGCCAACTGACTCAAGGGGAGGCCCCGGTGTCCGGCGTCCGAATCATCCTTTTCCTCATCTGCGCCCGCTTCCGGGAATGCTCACGGCTGGCCCCAGACAATCTCGCGCTCCGTCAACTCTGCCCCTCATGACATTCGTCCCGCAGAGCGGAGCGTAATCGGAAGAATAACGCGCCCGGATGGGATAAGTAGGCGGAGGCGGCTTATCGGTCGGCTTTCGGCAGGGGTGGTCTGTACACGCCACACGTTACCAGCAGCGGAGAGTCGAAAAGAAGGCGTCGCACTCATCGCGCGCCATCTGACTTCCGCTGGACGGGTGC
>WNGG01017766.1_pt1 | contig 10813 bp, 8 predicted proteins | sample 5400661 | NCBI WGS metagenome assembly WNGG01 (sample SAMN13153372, study PRJNA577476) | soil metagenome | isolation source: 100 cm soil or saprolite under Garry oak tree replicate 1 | place: USA:California | collected 2016-06-15
CCCGAGGTTCGATAAGTCTCGCAAGCGCAGTATCCATCGTCGAAATCGAAACTTGCAGTCGCACTTGATTGGCGTAGCGAGCCAGTAAGTTCAGGTCCTTCACAACGAGAAACGACCTGGTCTGCAAACAAACCTCAACTCCCGCCTGGAGCGCACGTTCGAGGATCTTGCGCGCCCATGCAGCAAGGGTGGGAAGGTACGGGTCATGCGTCGAGCTCATCATGACCTCGACGCCGGCCCACTTGGTCCACGGGGTTCTCTCGATCGCCTCGTCCAGGTTCGTAGGCACGAGGAGATAGTCTCCCCATTTCTCAAGCACCGCCTTGCCATACCGCCCTTGTCCGAACCTCTTGTGGATTTCGTCGACGTAGCAGAATGGGCAGGCATGAGTACATCCAACCGCGAAGTTGAGACACCATCCATCGGAGAGCTGCTTTCCCACGCCGCCATTATCCCTGGAGGTGAGACGAGATCGACGAATGAGCGGAACAGACGCTTGATACGTCCCGCTGACGACCCCCGTAGGTACCCGAATCTGAGGCGGCACCAGCGCCTGCGGGATCGGCTCCATCATTAGGACTGCCATCTCCTCTCCAGACCCAGCCCTCAGCATAGACGCTAACATATAAAAATGGCGTCCAAAGAGGGGACAGCGAAAGTAATGCCTGAACCAAGAGCTTATTGATCGTGCATCACTCCCAGGGCGACCGAATTAATCCGGGCCGCCAACGAGGAGGCCGAGCAAGCCGTCGAGAATCATGTTCCAAGCCTGCTCCTTCCCTGGAGGAGCTTGCTGCTTCAAGAGTTCCAAGAGTTCGCGCGGCCCACCCCTTGTCCGCGTATCCATCATTGTGTTCCCTCCTGAGCTGATGCGATCTGTCCGCAAGAGCATCTCCCGGCGATCCGAGTCGCTGAAACGCTTGTAGCGCGCCAGAGTCCTCTCATCCTCGATCCCCGTCTCCTCCATGGCTACCTTATCGTCAACTTTGGCGAGGGCGAGCGAGGTGATGTGGACGGGACGCCCGATCTTGTGGCTCGAGACGAGTTTGGAGTCCAGGATGAGTTCAGGGTGATTAGATTGTTCACACCGATTGTTGTAGACTCGGACGTACTTTCGGACAGTGTGGTTCCAAGCTGCTACATCCGGGTTTCTCGCGCTCCCTCGTTGGTGCCTCGGAGCCAAGTTCGGGAAGAGAATCGGCGCGACCGCCACGCCGTCGTCTGTCAGCCTCGTGCCGAGGCTCTCCCGCCACCCAGCCAGCCTTCGGAGGCCCGCTTCCCTCTCCGGGGTAATCGTGACAGACCGCATCTTGCCTCCGAGTCGACCCTTGCCAGTCACGTAGACCTTGCCCGCGGCTAAGTCGACCCGGAACCGCGGCCCCTCCATGGGCAACTCCGCCGCAATCCATTCGGAGTAACGTAGCCCGAAGACTTGGCCGAGCCAGATCATCCAACCGTAAATCTGCTTCTGGGAGTCCTCGTGGCCAAGCAGCCACTCCCGGAAGGCGACTGCCTTTGGCACGGAATTCATCGAGGGCGGGGGCACTCGATACTGGAGCGTTGGCGTCGTGTTGTAGACGGCGAGGAGCTTCTCATGAGACCATGACGGCCCCTCCCGGAATGTCCGCTCGTATCGGAAGTACTGGGCGAGGCGATGGAATGCATCGGCGACCTTGTTCCAGGATCCGATGTGGTGCACCCGGCAACATTTACATCGCAGCCCGCCGCATCGGCCTTGGCAACGGGAAGAGTAGAGCTGATCGACATAGGCCTTGACCTGGTCGACGCTCAGCTGGCGGAGAACCTTGCCCGTCGGTCTCGAGAGACCTCCATGCTTCCCCGGCTGAAGGTAGCCCAGATCGCGCAAGATCTTCCGCAACCTACGCATCACACGGGACACGGTCGAGACTGGGAGCGGATTCCCTGGGATCCACACGCCGGGACGGGTGAGGGGGAGACCTTTCTCCCCGATCTCTGTCGTGCGTCGCAGGCCGCCGCTCTCTAGCAGCCAATGTTCAATGCGGTCAAGTTCAGAACTGTGACCATGACGGCAGACTTGACAAGGACCGTCAGCGCGACCGACTCCCGGCTCTAGGATGTATCCTAACTTAAGTCGAATATCGTCATTCTGAATCACGTATGGTGTATGGATGGTGTAGATTTCCAAAGTTCGCGTACATGTAGTGTACGCATACAGGTCAATTACATTCTCAAACCAGAAGCCATTCCGGGTACCATGTCACGTGCGACCCGGAGTCACAGCTCTGTCAGTCTTCCATTGCCACTCCTCAAGGAGATTGACAAGGTTGTGGAGATCGGCCTTATGGGATTCAGATCTCGTGCAGAGTTCGTGGCCGAAGCCACCCGGACCTATCTGCGTGACCTGCATCGCATGGTTTCAGAAGGAAAGAGTGCGGCCCGGAAGGCATCTCCCTGAAACGTCAATCATCCATGGGTGTCCCGTGGCCGCCTCGGACCCGAAGGTTATTCTAAACGGCGGTGCGATCCCCGCCCGTGCCGGGCTTCGACTGTCGCTTCGTACTAATGAACGTCCGAGAAAGTGAGATTCGAGACCCCTTAGGCTACGATGTGTTCGAGCCCACTGTTGAAGTTGAACTCAACGGCGTGGGGGCCTTCAAATCTCTAGGCGCGAAGGGCGCCAAGCCCGTTGTCGTAATGCACTTCAGAGAGAAGGCGCTGGCTGAGACCCGCCGACTGGTCGCCAACTACGACCGTCATCCAAGAGGGGAAGATGACTACCGTTTCTGGTTTTATGGGACAGGCTGCGGGCTCAGGCTTCGCAGGAAGGCGACCCAGCTCGACGTTGTTGTCGACGTGGACTTGGGAATGGGGCCCGCGGATAATGTTGCACAAGGAGTCCATCACGCCGGCCAAACTACCGTGCGATCATGGGTCGAGGCGATTGTCGCCTTCTCGAACGAACTGAGTGAACGGTTCCGGCGTTTGAATCCCAAGGCCTTCACAGATTTCAAGAGTCAGGAGCTCTTCATTCAGGAACTCGAGTCTTGGCTAATCGCCCACGATTCATGACTTCTGGACACCTTGGAGGACCATCCTCTGTGTGGGTGACACCTCTAGGCAACTAGGACTATCCACCATCTGACATCCAGGCATCCAGAACCGAAGAGTGCTATTTTCAGACTCCCAGCCTACTACAAAAGTAATCGGCTCAGCTTGTTGCCGCGGAGCCAGCCAGGCATGAGAGCCGCAGGGGGGAATTGAACCCCCGACCTGCGCCTTACCAAGGCGCCGCTATGCCACTGAGCCACTGCAGCGGTAGCGGGGCCCAAGGAGGAACTCAGGTAACCCTATCGTCCTTTGGATCTTGGTCATCCGCCGCTCGCGTCCCTCACCTCCCCGTTCGCGGCCTCCTGCGTGTCTCGCGGCTTCGAGATGCCCGTCGAGTGGGACCCAGCGCTTCCAGAGCCCGCCCGGCCTCGCGCGCCACGGCAGGTCTGGGATCGTTCTCAGCCGCGCGGAGGGCCGGAAGCGCTCGGGAATCGCCCAGGATCCTGAGGGTTCTCGCGGCCTGTTGCCGGACGTACCACTTCGGATCCGAGACGAGTACCACCGCGAGGGGGTTCACCGCCCGCGGGGTCCTCAGGCCGGACAGCGCGGCGGCGCTCTGCAGCCGGACGCCGCCGCTCTCGTCCCGCAGTCCTCGGATGAGTGTAGGAATCGCGCGGCGATCCCGGAGCCTTCCCAACGCGACGGCGGACCACAGCCGGACGACGGTGCTGGGGTCCCGGGCGGATCGCAGGAGGGCCGGGACGGCCCTTGGGTCGCCGATCAGGGACAGCGCGTCCGCCGCGGAGGACCGGCAGAACAAGTTGTATCCCCGGTGTAGCGCACGGAGGAGGGACGGAACCGCGGGCCTTCCGATTTTCGACAGGGCGACGGTTGCGGCGCGGCGGGCACGCTCCCCGCCACCCCTTCCGATGGCTTGGATCAGAGGCTCTGTGGCCGCAGGATCCCCGATTTCGCCAAGCTCGACGGCAGCTCGCCTCCTCGTCTCGGAGTTCTTGGCCCGCAACTGGACAATGAGCCCGCCGACTTCCTTCGAGCGCGCGCGCCCGCGGAGTGAGGCCAACGCCCCGATTTACGGCGGGGGACTAATGAAGGTTCCCTCGCATCAGAGCCCCGTGTGGGCGAGGATCTTCAGCGGAACCGCCTTCATCTTCCGGTACGCCGTGAGCGGCGGGCGTCGCTCGCCGTCCACGGTGAGGAGGTCCTTGGAATCGCCGGGGAAGGATTGAACCCTCCGGACCTACGCCATACGAGAGCACAGGCCGCCCCTCACCCTTCACGTTCAGGATTCCTTGGCCCGAGCGACGAATCGGGTGGCCGCTGGAATCCATGAGCTTGGCTCCGTATCCCCGGAATCTTTTTCCTCCGTGCGAGGCATAGCGCGGGAGGGGCTCCGTTCCAAAGGCATTGGGTGGCCGAACGGGTGACCCAACGACGTTCCACCGCTCGCGGGTCGGGGACTCCCGCGTCGTTCATGTCGTCACCGAGATCTTCCGGAGGGGTCGGGGATATCGCCGGCTCGATTAGCACGACCCTCCAAGACTCAAGGCATTTAAGCCCCGCAGATGGTTGAGAGGCCGTGGACCCCCTCGACCTCAAGCTCGTGCGGACGATGGGCATCCGCCCGTACGGGCAGCGGCCCCAGAATCCCGAGGTGCTCCGGGCCTCTTATCTCGCGAAGCGGCTTCGCGTCGAACCGGAGACCGTGAAGGCGCACCTCGCTCGTATGGAGGCATCGAAGTTCATCCGCTTCTATCCGACCTACCCGAACTTCCGCCACCTCGGAATCACGTCCGCAGCGTACCTCTTCCGCGTGCCCGATGACGACCAGAAGGCGGCGGCCATAGAGCGCGTGCAAGCGATCGACGGCCTCGTAGAGGTTCACAACTTCCTCGGTGCCGAGATGTGTGTCGAGGTCACCTACCGCGCGGACCACGACTTGAACAAGAAACTGCGCCTTCTCGCGGAGTTCACCGGGGACGCGAACCCGTCCCGCTTCTACGACCGAGACCTTCCTCCCGTCCCCCGGCCGCTCACGCGCCTGGATTGGCGGATCGTGAAGGCGTTGCGATATCGGGGCCGCCGGCCGCTGGCGGACGTGGCGAACGAGCTCGGGGTGAGCGCACGGACGGTCCGGCGGCGATACGATCGGATGATGGACGAGGGCAGCATGTTCATCGCGCCGGCGGTGGACCCGAGCAAGGCCCCGGGAACAATCCTCTTCGAGCTCCTCTTCTACACGACGCCGCAGGCCGACGGCTCGACCCTCCAGCGTGTCCTCCAGACGTACGAGGATCGGTACCTGTACCACTACATCCCCGCGTCGGCCGCCTTCGGGAACTTCGATGTGCTCCTCGCCGCGGACGCTACGGGGGAGATCGAGACGATGCGCCAGCGGGGTCGCCTCATCCCAGGCATCGAAAAGGTGTCGGCGCTCATGTTTCGGAGCTGGTCCGAGTACACGGACTGGATCGACGCGGCGATCGATGAGAAGCTGAAGTCCGCCTGACCGGAATTCCGGGTCGTCGCCCTGAATTCGGACAACGAGCGTGCTTTCGTGTCCCGATTTCGAGTGGGGCGTTCCGCCAAGCCCTTGACCCCCGGAGTCGTCGCCCTGTCCGAGTGACCAACATGGCACAGGCACAGAAGCAAGACAATGTCGTGGCCAATGGGAATGTGAACGGAATCGACGTCAAGGCCCTGAACGGTATCATCGAGGCGGTCAAGGCGACACCGGCGGTCGCGCAGGCGACGTTCGCCGTGCAGGCGGATACCGACTACGGGTTCCACACGCGGTCGAGGACCGGGCAACCGACGTTGGGTGGTCAGCCGATCGCGGGCCGAACGCACACGTTCCGGTGGGAGGGTGGCCATCCACCCGAATTGCTCGGGAAGGACGAGGGGCCCGCAGCGGTCGAGGGCGTCCTCGCGGCGCTGGGCGCGTGTGTCTCCGGCGGTTTCACCACGTTCGGCGCGGCTCTCGGGATCCCCGTGGAACGCGTCCGGATGGACCTCACCGGATACGTCGACCTCCAGGGGCTGCTCGGTCTCCCCGAGGCGGGGGCGGTCCGGCCGGGATACCAGCGGATTCATGCGAGGATCACGGTGAAGAGCCCCGCGTCGCGGGCGGACCTCGAGAAGCTCAAGGAGATCGCGGAGGGGGCTTCGCCCGTGAAGGACAGCCTCCGGGCCGTCCCGTACACGAGCGAGCTCATCGTGGAGAACTAGGACCACCGCGGCGGCGACGGACGGGAGCGGAGCCTGGCGTCGCCGTCGCCTAATTTCGGATGCTGTCGGATTGAACCCCCGACCTGCCTTACCATGGCGCCGATACACTCCGCCGCCGACACCCAGTGGGTTCCTTGCCCAACTCGGTTCTTGAAGCAACGAGGTCGTCCCGCGGCGCTAGGCTGCGACGGAGAGCGACCGGATTCCTGGCCGATGCGATACTGGCCGTTCTGTAGGCCGTTTGGCCCCTAAGTGAGCCGATGGGTTCACCAGCCTCCCTGCCCGTCGTTACCGAATCCGATTCTTGCTCCAGGCCTTTCATGTAGGACGGCACCAGATGGGACCGTCCGTGCCGTCGATTTTCCTAGGCGTCGTGGACTGGATCACTTCCGTTATCCTGCGTCTGGGCTACCTAGGCATTTTCCTGCTGATGACCATGGAGGGCATCATCACCCCGGTCCCGAGCGAACTCATCGTGCCGTTCGCCGGGTACCTGGCCGCGCGCGGCGAGTTCAACCTCGTCGCAATCGTCGTAGTCGCCACAGCGGGATCCACGCTCGGATCGACGGTGGCCTACTATGTCGGCCGCTACGCCGGCCGCCCGCTCGTCGAGCGCTATGGACGTTTGTTCGGTCTGGGAGATGACGACCTACGCTGGGCCGAAGTTTGGTTCGAGAAATATGGGGATTGGGGGAACCTCATCGGGCACGCGATTCCGGGGGTCCGCTCGTTCATCTCCTTCCCCGCGGGAATGGCGAAGATGGACTTGAGGCGATACGTCGTCTTCACGGCCCTTGGATCTGGGATTTGGAACACGGTCCTCGCGATGGCCGGTTTCCTGCTCGTAGATCGTTGGTTAGCCTTCGCGGACACCGTGGAAAACATCGACCTGTACGTCCTCGTCGTCGCACTGGCCGCGGTCGTCGGATACGTATACTGGCGAAAGCGAGCCATGGCCGTGCGGACCCCGGGGCCGAGCGATCCATGAGGTTCGTCACGAGTCCAACGCGCGACCGAGAAGTCCTTGCCTCGTCTCCGAGCCGGCATTCGAGGCCTGTCCGAATTTTCTCGCATGACCTCGATTCACGACGTCGCCGATTAGATCCCCGGTCGCGATAGGGCAGCGCAGTAAGGTCGCCAGCATCGAAAGAGCATCGAGTTCAGGCTTGCGGTCCTTGTACTCGCAGTGAGAGCCGCAGGGGGGAATTGAACCCCCGACCTGCGCCTTACAGACGAGGCCGTGCCGACCGACACTTTCTTCAACCCGAGTGCGGAGCGAGATCCTCGCCTCCCCCCGGAGATCATCGCCTCAGCCTCAATGGATGTAGTTGAGATCTTCCGGCAGCGGCAGGACGATCGGCACCTCGAAGAAGCGCTGAGGCTCCGGATGGACAATCTCGGTGCCACCCGAGGCGAAAAAGGTCGCGATCTGCCGCTCGGCGCTGATCGATATCTGGCGGAACGCAAGGTTGGGTGTGGCCTGCATGAAGCCGTGTCCATTCTTCGGCAACGCGGGATTCTCAGCAAAGGCCAGATCGTGGCGATAATACGTGGCGATGTCGGCCAGTTCGCCGGCCCGTAATATCATGCTCGTGATCGGGTTCGGGACATTCTGGTCGCCCGCGTCGAACTGGAGAAGGATCGGGTGGGAGGGCACGCCGGCTAGCGGTGCCCTGCGCAGATGCGGAACGTAGGCCATCGCGTCACCGGACATCGCAGCCCACTCGGCGTTCTCGAAGAATTCCTGGATCGCCATGGCGCCTTCGACATCGTTGATGACCGGAGGCCGGTTCCTCAAAGGCAGGTTCTCGTCAAAGAACGGCGGGCCGACCGGGATTCCTCCGATGGCCGTCAGCCCCGGGGAATTAATCAGCGAAGGAGTCCGCTCGGCCAGCCAAGCGCCCCGGCTGGGCCGGAACACGGGCGAAAGCGCTCCCCGGACGGCCTGCAAAGCCACCGGCACATTCAGCACGCCGGCCGCCAAGTTCGGCTCGACGGCCAGGAACTGCGCGCCATACGCCCCGCCCAGCGAAAACCCAAAATAGTTGATCCGCGACGGGTCAAGATCAGGCGTTCCGTCCCCGTCAACGTCCATGCCAATCTCGATTACACGGACGAGTTGCATCAGATCCACCACGGTTTGGCGAAGCCCGTCGCGGTCGTGGAGGATGGTCCGCGGCCGCGCAGCCTCGATGCCTTCCATGGCGCCGACGGCGCCATCGCCATTCTGATCGATGCCCCGTCCCCCGGAACTGAAAGTCACCGAGGCTCCGGTGTTGAGCGTGACGTTCAGGGTGCCAAGCGGCCCGAAGCCATGGCCCACCGCGTTGATGGCGATGGTGGCGAGGCCGCGTTCCGCCATCGCGGAGGCCACGTTGAACGCATAGAGATTCTTGGTTTGCGTGCTGCCGTGCCCGGTGATGGCCACCGGCCACCCACCGGCGGGGGCGGGGCCCGAGGGTAGGAACAGGTTGAAGTAAATCTCGTTCGTCCTTTGGACCACCGGAATGCCAGTGCGGGTCCCGATTGGGGGAATGAATTCGCCTGGATGCCACTCATAGTCGGGCGAGAGGTACTTTCCAAAGGCGATCTCGCCTACAGTGCCCGGGACGATTTCGAGAAGTTCGATGGGGACCCGAACGTCATTGAACCTCGACGGGTCTTCACCAATCTGCTGGCTCCAAATGATGCGTGTCACATCGCGAAGAGCGAACGACGTCCGGGCCCCGCTTGGACCCAGCTTGAAATCCGCCAAGTCCGGGTTCCCTGCCTTGATTTGATTGCGGATTTTTTCCAAAGTCGCCGTGGCGCTCTGAGTGGTGAAGACACTTGCTACCACGACATCGGCTGGGGGAACTCCAGCCAGCGCGGTCCGAGCGAGGGCGTCCAAGAGCATTTCCCGATACGCCTTGAGGTCGGGATCCTTCGCTTGGCCGAAATTCAGGTCGTGGCGAAACCGGTCGAAGGTCTCGGAGACCTCAATCGGGCGCCCGGACAGATCCCTCAGATCTCGCGTCACGATGAGGGCGTAGCGCGTGTGCTGATCGAGAAGCGCGTCGGCCTCGGCGTGGAGAGTGTTCGTCACCGGGTCCCAAACCACTTGGTTGATCCCGACCGTCGTCCCTGCGCCCGCCCCGTTCCCGGAATCGCCTAGGCTCACGATGAAAACGGTGCTGCTGTCGACGGTTGCCAAGTCAATGGGATCGCTGGTTGCGTGAACCGATTGGAGGGGAATGGCCCCGCTGAAGGGTTATCCAGACCGAAGAGAGGCTGGACGCTCGCCGCCGTGGCGGACGTCCGCGGCACGGAAGTTATCATCAGGACCACGAGAACGGCGCATGTGAGCAATCTCACCATCGCGCGCCTCCCCGGCAAGAGGCTCTGGGTCCGGCGCCACGGCGAGGCTCCGAGCGGAGGTTCTCTAGACTGCTCGGCCCTCACCTCCCACGGTAACCGTTGGGCTCTTACGAGCGACCATTTCCCTGACATCCGATCGTCTCCCTGGCGCCCGGCCACGGCCACGTGGGGGCACGAGACCAACAGTGTCGTTCTCATGCTTCCCTCTCCTCCGGCTCATGCGTCCCCCAGACGCCTGAGTCCTTCATTCCGAGACTCATGTGTGTGGAGGCTCAAAGCCGTGCCGTTGGGTTCCCAGTGGTTTACCAAATGTTCTTACCCGCCCCGGCTAGTCTCTCACGGGGGGTCGATGCGGCTCACGGTGAGGGATCGCGTTCTACTCTACCTCTTGGAGAATCCGGTCGATTCCGATACTCCGACGGTCCCCGCAGCCCTGATTCAGGAGGCGATCGCAGAGCAGGCCGGGTTTCCACACCGTCACTTCTCCATCCTTGTGAGGCCGCTCGTCCGCGATGGCCTCGTTCGCGAGTGGATGGCCCACGTTCGATACCATCGTCAGCGGCGAAAAGTCTACGCTTTGACGGAATCTGGACGGCTGGCCGCCCGCCGCCTCTGGGAAAACTTGGAGAAGGAACTCGTCCCCGTCCGAATGGGAAGCGAAGTTCGGGAAGCTCCAATCTCGGCGCTCCTCGATATGCCCAAGGGAATCTCTCTCCTCCGCGTCGTGCGCCTCGTACTGCGAAACGGCATCGTTGACCCTGCTCTTCTGACTCCGGCTCACGCTTTCGTCGAGATGCTCGCGGACGCACCGCGGCCTCAACGATTTGTCGGTCGGGATGCAGAACTGGATGTGATTCTGAAAGGGGAACAGGCAGCACCGATCTTCGTCGTGCGTGGTATTCCTGGGATCGGCAAGACATGGTTCGCCGCGAAGGCATGCGAGGAATTACGGGGAAGACGAAACTTGTTTTGGCATCGGGTGCGTCCATGGGATACGCTCCAGTCAATCTTATCGAGGCTAGGGGAATTCCTGAGGGCCCTGGATCGGCCCGGCCTTCGGTCAGTTCTCTCCCAAAGCGGGACCAACAGGGCGGCCGAGGTGCTGCAAGCAGATTTGCCTGGGACTTGTGCATTTCTCGTGTTCGACGATGCACATGAGGCGTCGCCCGACGCGATGCAG
>WNGG01015494.1_pt1 | contig 10812 bp, 10 predicted proteins | sample 5400661 | NCBI WGS metagenome assembly WNGG01 (sample SAMN13153372, study PRJNA577476) | soil metagenome | isolation source: 100 cm soil or saprolite under Garry oak tree replicate 1 | place: USA:California | collected 2016-06-15
GTCGGGATCAGCGCAACCATGGCGACACGGACGAGGCGAGGGCAATTCATCGGGTATTCTCCATGGCCGTATCCTGCGGTCGCGTCTCGGCTCGCGTGTCCGGTCCACGTCGACGGACATAAGACCATTCTAACACGCGATGCGTGCCTTCGTCCCATGCCAGATAATTCATGGGCCCCCCACCGCCGCGAGGGGCTCGACACAGAATCGCCGCACTGGCCAATCCGCCGCGCTTCGCCATATAAGATGCGGGTAATCGGGAAAATTCCATGAGCGCGCTCGCCAATCATGCGTTTGCCAAGATGAACGGCATCGGCAACGAAATTGTCGTGGTCGATCTGCGCGATTCGCCCGCCATTGTCACACCGGAGGAGGCGCGTGCGGTGGCGTCGCCGGCGGGCGTGCATTACGACCAGCTGATGGTGCTGCAGCCGCCGCGGCTGGAGGGCACCGAGGCCTTCATCCGCATCTACAACAATGACGGCTCGGAAGCTGCCGCCTGCGGCAACGGCATGCGCTGCGTGGCGCGCCGGCTGTTCGAGGACAGCGGCCGGACCGCCGCCACTTTCGAGACCAGGGCCGGGCTGTTGAATTGCTGGCAGGGTCCGTCCGGCGATCTCTACACCGTCGACATGGGTCCGCCGAAATTCGGCTGGAAGGATATTCCGCTGGCGGAAGAGTTTCGCGACACACGGTCGATCGAGCTGCAGATCGGCCCGATCGACGCGCCGGTGCTGCATACGCCGTCGGTGGTCAGCATGGGCAATCCGCATGCGATCTTCTGGGTCGACGACGTCAGCGCCTACGATCTCCCCCGCTTCGGGCCACTCCTGGAAAATCATCCGATCTTTCCGGAACGCGCCAATATCACGCTGGCGCATATCGTCGATCGCGATCACATCACGATCCGCACCTGGGAGCGCGGCGCGGGGCTGACCAGGGCCTGCGGTTCGGCGGCCTGCGCCACCGCGGTGGCGGCCGCAAGGCTGAAGCGCACCAATCGCATCGTGCGGATTTCGCTGCCCGGTGGCGAGCTCGCCATCGAATGGCGCGAGCGCGATGACCACGTGCTGATGACGGGCACGGCGACGTTCGAGTACGAGGGGCGCTTCGATCCGGCATTATTCGCCAGCGTCGCTTAAGATGAGTGTCGACGTCGTCACCTTCGGCTGCCGGCTCAACGCGTTCGAATCCGAGGTGATCGCCCGCGAGGCGGAGCGCGCCGGGCTCACCGACACCATCGTCATCAACAGTTGCGCGGTCACCAACGAAGCCGTGGCGCAGGCGCGGCAATCGATCCGCCGGCTGAAGCGGGAGCGGCCGCAAGCGCGGATCGTGGTGACCGGCTGCGCGGCGCAGACCCAGGCCCGGATGTTCGCTGACATGGCCGAGGTCGATCGCGTCGTCGGCAACGACGACAAGATGCGCGGCGAGGCATGGCGCCATGCGCGCGTCGCGTTCGACGCGGAGGCTGCATTCGGCATCGCCAGCGAAGAAAAGATCGCGGTCGCCGACATCATGGCGGTCCGGGAGATGGCGCCGCATCTTCTGGAAGGATTTCAAAAGGGCCTGCCGCGGGTGTTCGTGCAGGTGCAGAACGGCTGCGATCACCGCTGCACCTTCTGCATCATTCCCTATGGCCGCGGCAATTCGCGCTCGGTGCCGATGGGCGCGGTGGTCGATCAGGTCCGCGCGCTGCTCGAGCGCGGCCATGCCGAGATCGTGCTGACCGGCGTCGATCTGACGAGTTACGGCGCGGATCTGCCGGGCGCGCCGAAACTGGGCATGCTGACCAAGCAGATCCTGCGGCACGTGCCCGAGTTGAAACGATTGCGGATCTCCTCGATCGATCAGGTCGAGGTCGACAGGGATTTGCTCGACGTGATCGCCGGCGATGAACGTTTGATGCCGCATCTGCATCTGTCGCTGCAGTCCGGCGACGATCTGATCCTGAAGCGGATGAAGCGGCGGCATTCACGCGACGATGCGGTTCAATTCTGCGCGCAGGTGCGGCGGTTGCGGCCGGACATCGCGTTCGGCGCCGATGTCATCGCGGGATTTCCGACCGAAACCGAGGAAATGTTCGCGCGGTCGAAGGACTTAGTCGAAGCCTGCGGCCTGACCTTCCTGCACGTGTTTCCCTATTCACCCCGTCCGGGCACGCCAGCCGCACGGATGCCGCAGGTGTCGGGCGAGGTGATCAAGCAACGCGCCAAGCGATTGCGGGCGACCGGCGAGGCCGCGCTGCAGCGGCGATTGGCTTTCGAGATCGGCGCGACGCGTCAGGTTCTCATCGAGAGCGCCACGCAGGGCCGCACCGAACATTTCATGCCGGTGGCGATTGCGGGCGAAACGCCGGGAGCGGTGCGGACGCTCGCGATCACCGGGCACGATGGCGCGCGGTTGACGGTGTGAGTCTCAGCCGTCATTGCGAGGAGCTCTTGCGACGAAGCAATCCAGCTTAGACTGACGGACTGTTTCTGGATTGCTTCGCTTCGCTCCCAATGACGAATCCTACCCCCCATTCCATCCGCAGGCCCTGAGCCGTTCTTGCAAATGAGCCGGCGCGGGGGCCGCCACGCGCACCGGGTCCTTGTTCCTCGAAATCGGGATCACGATCTCGCGGGAATGCAGATGCAGGCTCGGCTCGCCGAAGCGCGGTCCGTTGCCATAGATATTGTCGCCGACAATCGGCCAGCCCATGGCGGCGGAGTGAACGCGCAATTGATGGGTGCGGCCGGTGACCGGTTCCAGCGCGAGCCAGCTCAGGCCATCGCCGCGCCCCAGTACTTTCCAGTTGGTGACCGCGGCCTGGCCGTCGGGATCGGGCTTTTGCCACCAGCCGCGCTCGGCGTTGAGGCGGCCGAGCGGCATGTCGATTTGAACAACAGGCCCAGCGACGCCGTCGCCTTGCGATGGCGTCCCAGCACGAGACAGCCGGAGGTGTCGCGGTCGAGCCGGTGGGCGAGAACCGGCGGTCGCGGCAGGCCGAATCGCAACGCATCGAACGAGGACTCCAGATTGGCGCCGCCCTTGGGCCCCCGATGCACCGGCAGCCCCGCCGGCTTGTCGATCACCAGCATCAGCCCGTCGCGATGGAGCACGCGCGCCTGAATTTCATCGGCGGTCAACTCGGGAACATCGATGCGTTCGTTGTGACTTTCGCTCATGGCGCGAAACCGCTAACACACCCCCAGCATGAACGATACCACTCCGGAACAACCCAAACTGAGCTGGTGGCGGCGGCTGTCCAGCGGCCTGAAGCGCACATCGAGTTCGCTCGGGACGGCGGTGGCCGATCTCGTCACCAAGCGCAAGCTCGACCGCGCCATGCTCGACGATATCGAGGACGTGCTGCTGCGCGCCGATCTGGGAACCGAAGTGGCGGCGCGCATCGCGGCCGCCGTCGGCGTCGGCCGTTACGACAAGGCGATCTCGGCGGATGACGTGAAATCCGTGGTCGCGACCGAGGTCGAGAAGGTTTTGTCATCTGTGGCGAAGCCGCTGGCGATTGACGAAACCCAAAAGCCGTTCGTCATTCTCGTCGTCGGCGTCAACGGTTCCGGCAAGACCACCACCATCGGCAAGCTCGCGGCCAAGCTTGCCGCCGAAGGCCGCAAGGTGATGCTGGCCGCCGGCGACACCTTTCGCGCCGCCGCGATCGAGCAACTGAAGATCTGGGGCGAGCGCACCAACTCGCCGGTCATCGCGGCCGCGCAGGGCTCGGATTCCGCGAGCCTTGCCTTCAATGCCCTCACCGCGGCGCGGGAGGGAAAGCTCGACGTGCTGCTGGTCGACACCGCGGGAAGGCTGCAGAACAAGGCGGAACTGATGACCGAACTCGAAAAAGTCGTTCGCGTCATCAGGAAGGTCGATTCGTCGGCGCCGCATGCGGTGCTGCTGGTGCTGGACGCCACGGTGGGACAAAATGCGCTGTCGCAGGTCGAGGCGTTTCATCGTACGGCAGGAGTGACGGGCCTCGTCATGACAAAGCTCGACGGCACCGCGCGCGGAGGGATCCTGGTGGCGCTGGCCGAGAAACACAAGCTGCCGGTGCACTTCATCGGCGTCGGCGAAGGCGTCGACGATCTCGCGCCGTTCACCGCGCGGGATTTCGCGCAGGCGATCGCAGGGATTGAATAGCCCTCATCCTTCGAGACGCGGCTATGCCGCTGCTTGGGATCAGGGAGAAGCCAAACGGAATGTCCTCATCCCGAGGAGGCGCGAAGCGCCGTCTCGAAGGATGGGGTGCGACGAAAGTAATGGACTGAACAAATGGACAAGACCGCGCCGCATCCGCTGTTCAAGCTCGCGACCGAACTCGGTCCGCTGATGATTTTTTTCATCGCCAATGCCAAATTTGATCTGTTCGTCGCCACCGGCGCGTTCATGGTGGCAGTGATCGTCGCGATGGTCGCATCGTACGTGGTGACGCGACACGTACCCATGATGGCGATCGTTACCGCCGTCGTCGTTATCGTGTTCGGCACGCTGACCCTGATGCTGCACGACGAGACCTTCATCAAGGTGAAGCCGACCATCGTCTATACGCTGTTCGCGGCGGTCCTTGGCGGCGGCCTGCTGTTCGGCCGCTCCTTCATCGCCATCATGTTCGACCAGATGTTCAATCTGACGCCGCGGGGCTGGCGTATCCTGACATTGCGCTGGGCGTTGTGGTTTCTCGCCATGGCGGTGCTGAACGAGATCATCTGGCGCACCCAGTCCACCGATTTCTGGGTCACCTTCAAGGCATTTGGGATGGTGCCGCTGACGATGTTGTTTGCCGTCACCCAGATGCCGCTGATCAAACGCTATCATCTGGAGCCGGCGTCGCTCGAGGCGAGCGAGGCGGACGCTGGTGACGTGACGAAGGGGTGAGTCTCTCCTCCCGCTTGCGGAGTCGAGACGAGCGGAGCTCGCTCTCAGCCGCTCTTCAGGCTGAGGTCGATGACTCAAGACCCCGCCTTCAGCGCCTTCTCGATTTCGACCTTGAGGACGGTGTCGACGTTGTCGGATGTGACCGGGCCGACCATCTTGTAGACGATGGTGCCTTCGCGCCCGACCACGAAGGTCTCCGGCACGCCATAGACACCCCATTCGATCGAGGCGCGGCCGTTGCCATCGACGCCGACGATGCCGAACGGATTGCCGTAGCGGCCGAGGAAGCGCCGGGCGTTGTCGGCGGCGTCCTTGTAATTGATGCCGACGAACTGTAGCCGTTTGTCCTGACCGAGCTTGGTCAAGAGCGGCGCCTCGTCGTGGCACGGCACGCACCACGAGGCCCAGATATTGACCACGCTGACCTTGCCCTTGAACACGGCAGGATCGAGCCCAGGCACCTGCGTGCCGTCATTGACGAGGCCTTCCAGCGCCGGCAGCGCCGTTTGCGGCGCCGGGCGACCGATCAAGGCCGAGGGGATCTTCGACGGATCGCCGCCGTGCAGCCGCAGCAGGAAAATTCCGGCCAGCGCGATGAAGCCGAGCAGCGGCAGCACCACCAGCCAATGCCGGCTTTGCGGCGCCGCGCCGGATGTCGAGGGTTCACTCATTGGATATCCGCCGCGCTGCGCCCGGAGCGACGGACAACGCCGGACGCGTCGAGCTCGCGCAGGCGTTCTTTCTGGCGGCGGTAATCGATCGCGATCGAGAGGATCAGGATCAGCACCACGGCTGCCACCAGTGCGTAGGATGTCAGGATGAAGGATGCGTAGGGACCCAGCGACATCGCTCTACGCCGCACGCTGGCTGGCTTGCATCATTTGCAAGCTGCGCACCCGGCGGCGCAGGATCTCGTTGCGCATCGCCGCCAGGTGCAGCGTGACGAACAACAGCGAAAACGCCACCGCCATCACCAGCAGCGGAATCAGAAAGGCGCGGTCGAGCGAAGATCCGCCCATCCGCATCACCGATGCCGGCTGATGCAGCGTATTCCACCATTCCACCGAGAATTTGATGATCGGCAGATTGATCGCGCCGACCAGCGTCAGGATCGCGGCGGCGCGCGCGGCGCGTGAGGGATCTTCAACCGCCCGCCACAGCGCGATCAGGCCGAGATACATCAGAAACAAAATCAGCACCGAGGTCAGCCGCGCGTCCCATTCCCAATAGGTGCCCCACATCGGCCGTCCCCACAGCGAGCCCGTCACCAGTGCCAGAAACGTAAAGGCAGCGCCGATCGGGGCGGCGGATTTGGCCGCCACGTCCGCCAGCGGATGCCGCCACACCAGCGTGCCCAGTGCGGCGAGGCTCATCACGCCCCAGACCAACATCGAGAGCCACGCGTTCGGCACGTGGATAAACATGATCTTCACGGTAGCGCCCTGCTGATAGTCGTCGGGCGCCATGGCCGATTGATAAAGGCCGATCAGCAGCAGGGCCGCAGTGACGGCCGCAAGCCATGGCAACAGGCGCGTCGTCAGCGTCAGGAACCGTGTCGGGTTGGCGAGATCGATCAGCGTCATGGCATCCCTGATAATCGCAGCGGTGGCGGCAGGCAATGTCGGGTGGTTTGTTTCATTTCGCCTCCGTGAGAGTTGATCGGCGTCAATTCGGTGCTCAGTCCAGGCCGTGGCGCAGGCTCGCGGCGGCCGCGAACGGTCCGATCACGAAACTGACCAGCGACAGCGCGCACAGGATCGAAAACGGGGTACCGAACGACAGTGGTCCGGTTATGGCGGCTTGCGAGGCCGCGACGCCGAATATCAGCACGGGAATGGATAGCGGCAGCACCAGCACGGCCAGCAACAGCCCGCCGCGATGCAGCGTCACGGCCAGCGCCGCGCCGATCATGCCGGTGAAGGTCAGCGCCGGCGTACCCGCCAGCAGCGTCAGCGCGACGGCTGCAGTCGATGTTGCATCGAGATTCAACAACAACCCCAGCACCGGGGTGGCGATAACGAGCGGCAATCCGGCGGCCAGCCAATGCGCCAGCGCCTTGGCGGCGCACGTCAGTTCCAGCGGGGTCCGGCTCATCACGATCAGATCCAGCGAACCATCCTCGTGATCGGCCATGAACAGCCGGTCGAGGGTGAGCAGGCTTGCGAGCAGCGCGCCGAGCCAGAGAATGGCGGGACCGAGCCGGGTCAGCAGTGCGAGATCGGGTCCGACCGCGAACGGCATCAGGACCACCACGGTGAGAAAGAACAGCACGCCGATCAGCGCGCCACCGCCGACGCGCAGCGCGATCTGGATGTCCCTGCGAATCAGTGCGGCGAGGGCGGTCATGACGGGCGGCCTTGCGACGATTCCGCTACAGACGTTCGTGCAAGTTGACCCCCACCCCCGACCCCTCCCCGCAAGGGGGAGGGGAGAGGAAAGCGTCGCCTTGCGTTAATAGGCTGGGCTTTCTGGCGCAAGCCAACCGTATCTTGTGACGGGTAAGGAGAGATCGCTTTTGGTAAATGAGCGCGCGAGTTCGCGGCTCCCCTCCCCCTTGCGGGGAGGGGTCGGGGGTGGGGGTGCAACACCGGGTCCCTCACGATTCTTCCCCGATCCGCAGCTCACGCGCGGCAAGTCCCAGCGGCGCGTGGGTTGCGGCGACGATCAGGCCGCCGCGCGAAAGATGATCGCCCATCAAGGTGGCAAACAGGCTCTGCCCGGCCGCATCGAGCGCCGAGGTCGGTTCGTCCAGCAGCCAGATCGGCCGGCGCACCGCCAGCAGCCGGGCGATCGAGAGCCGGCGCCGCTGCCCGGCCGACAGATACGCCGCAGGCAGCCGCACGGCATGATCGAGCCCCACCGCGGCAAGGCTTTCCGTGGCAAGGTTTTCCGCGGCATCGAACGCCGCCCCGCCCAGAAAATCCCGCCAGAAACACAGGTTTTCCATCACGCTCAGCGCCGGCTTCAGCGCGTCGCGGTGGCCGAGATAATGGGCCTGCTCGGGCAAGGTCAGTTCAGCCTCGCCGCCCTCAAGATCGATCGATCCGTCCGCCATCGTCAGCAAGCCGGCGATCAGCCGCAGCAGCGAGGTTTTGCCGGCGCCATTGGGCCCGGTAATGGCCACCGCCTCGCCCGAGCTGGCCTCGAAATCGAGCCCTGAGAACACTTCCCGCCCGCCCCGCACACACCTGACGCCACGTCCCGAGAGCCGCATTTTGCCCCTTCACAGCCCTTTGGAAACGATGGGTACCGCATCAGAATTTGTGGGTACCGCGTTGCTGCAGCACTATTGCCGGTGTGGCGGTGCTCCTGGAAAGATTCTATAAGCCGGAAACTTGATGCAGCACACAATCCGCCGCTGCAAGCCATCAGGCCACGCCTCGCAGACGGTGTTTTGATACCCTTGCTGGGTATAACTGACAATTGGGATTGCCTCACATGACCTCGCTCGACAGCTTCAAATGCCGGAAGACCCTCAAGGTCGGTGGCAAGACCTACGTTTATTACAGCCTGCCCGCCGCCGAGAAGAACGGTCTGAAGGGAATTTCCAAGCTCCCCTATTCCATGAAGGTGCTGCTGGAGAATCTGCTGCGCAACGAAGACGACCGCACCGTCAAGAAGGCCGACATCATGGCGGTCTCGAAGTGGCTGAAGAAGCGCGCGCTCGAGCATGAAATCGCGTTCCGCCCGGCGCGGGTCCTGATGCAGGATTTCACCGGTGTGCCGGCGGTGGTCGATCTCGCGGCGATGCGCAACGCCATGCAGGCGCTCGGCGGCGACGCCGAGAAGATCAATCCGCTGGTGCCGGTCGATCTCGTGATCGATCACAGCGTGATCGTGAACTTCTTCGGCGACAACAAGGCGTTCGGCAAGAATGTGGTCGAGGAATACAAGCAGAATCAGGAGCGCTACGAATTCCTGAAATGGGGCCAGAAGGCGTTTTCGAATTTCTCCGTGGTGCCGCCCGGCACCGGCATCTGCCACCAGGTCAATCTCGAATACCTCGCGCAGACGGTATGGACCCGCAAGGAGAAGATGACGGTCGGCAAGAAGAAAGGCACCTTCGAGGTCGCCTATCCGGATTCGCTCGTCGGTACCGACTCGCACACCACCATGGTCAACGGCCTTGCCGTGCTCGGCTGGGGCGTCGGCGGCATCGAGGCGGAAGCCGCGATGCTCGGCCAGCCGCTGTCGATGCTGTTGCCCGAAGTGGTCGGCTTCAAGCTCAAGGGCCAGCTGAAGGAGGGCGTTACCGCCACCGATCTGGTGCTGACGGTGACGCAGATGCTGCGCAAGCAGGGCGTGGTCGGAAAATTCGTGGAATTTTTCGGTCCGGGGCTGGATTATCTCTCGGTCGCGGACAAGGCGACCATCGGCAATATGGCGCCGGAATACGGCGCCACTTGCGGCTTCTTCCCGGTCGATGCCGAGACCATCGATTATCTCAAGACGTCGGGCCGTGCGCCGGCGCGGGTCGCGCTGGTCACCGCCTATGCCAAGGCGCAGGGCCTGTTCCGATCAGCCAAATCGCCCGATCCGGTATTCACGAACACCCTGACGCTCGATCTCGCCGACGTGGTGCCCTCGATGGCCGGACCGAAGCGTCCCGAAGGCCGCGTCGCGCTGCCCGCGGTCGCGGAAGGTTTTGCCGCGGCGATGACCAGCGAATACAAGAAGGCCGACGATGCGTCGAAGCGCTATCCCGTCGAGAACCGCAATTTCGACCTCGGCCATGGCGACGTGGTGATCGCCGCGATCACCTCGTGCACCAACACCTCCAATCCGAGCGTGCTGATCGGCGCGGGACTGTTGGCGCGCAACGCCGCCGCCAAGGGCCTTACCGCAAAACCCTGGGTCAAGACCTCGCTGGCGCCGGGCAGCCAGGTGGTCGCGGAATATCTTTCCAACTCCGGACTGCAGCTCGATCTCGACAAGGTCGGCTTCAACCTGATCGGCTTCGGTTGCACCACCTGCATCGGCAATTCCGGGCCGTTGCCGGAGGAGATTTCGAAGTCGATCAACGACAACGGCATCATCGGCGCCGCCGTGCTGTCGGGTAACCGAAACTTCGAAGGCCGCGTCAGTCCGGACGTGCAGGCCAACTATCTGGCGTCGCCGCCGCTGGTGGTGGCTTATGCGCTGGCGGGTACGGTGACCAAAAATCTCGCGGTTGAGCCGATCGGCAACGGCAAGGACGGCAAGCCGGTTTATTTAAAGGACATCTGGCCGACGACCAAGCAAATCAACGCTTTGATGAAGAAGTACGTCACCGCGTCGATCTTCAAGAAGCGCTACGCCGACGTGTTCAAGGGCGACACCAACTGGCGCAAGATCAAGACCGTCGAGAGCGAGACCTATCGCTGGAACATGAGCTCGACCTACGTTCAGAACCCGCCCTATTTCGAAGGCATGAAGAAAGAGCCGGAACCGATCGTCGATGTGGTCGATGCGCGTATTCTGGCGATGTTCGGCGACAAGATCACCACCGACCACATCTCGCCGGCCGGCGCGATCAAGCTGACATCGCCCGCCGGAAAATATCTGTCGGAGCATCAGGTGCGCCCGGCCGACTTCAATCAATACGGCACGCGGCGCGGCAATCATGAAATCATGATGCGTGGCACTTTCGCCAACATCCGCATCAAGAACTTCATGCTGAAGGGTGCCGACGGCAATATTCCCGAGGGCGGCCTGACCAAGCACTGGCCCGACGGCGAGCAGATGTCGATCTACGATGCCGCGATGAAGTATCAGGCCGAGCACGTGCCGCTGGTGGTTTTTGCCGGCGCCGAATACGGCAATGGCTCGTCGCGCGACTGGGCCGCGAAGGGAACGCGGCTGCTCGGCGTCCGCGCCGTGATCTGCCAGAGCTTCGAGCGCATCCATCGCTCCAACCTCGTCGGCATGGGTGTGCTGCCGCTGACCTTCGAGGAT
>WNGG01024298.1_pt1 | contig 10812 bp, 8 predicted proteins | sample 5400661 | NCBI WGS metagenome assembly WNGG01 (sample SAMN13153372, study PRJNA577476) | soil metagenome | isolation source: 100 cm soil or saprolite under Garry oak tree replicate 1 | place: USA:California | collected 2016-06-15
CATTGAAGTTTGGCGGAGACATTCGCGCGCTGAGCGCTTATTTCAGTAACGTCTTTGCCTCGGATCGGTCGGGCAAATACACATTCAACGGATCGGTCACGAATTCCCTGATCGGGAATCCCTATGCGGCATTTCTCTTAGGAATACCTGACACGACCGGTATCGGACTGGTCAATGTTGCGGATTCGAGCGGTCATTCTGTCCATTCTGCCGTGTATGCGCAAGACGACTGGAAGCCATCACCGCGGCTGACGATCAATTATGGAATGCGGTGGGAATATCATCCGCCGTTTCACGACGCTTTGAACAACATCGCAGTCTTAATGCCCGATATATATTCGGTCGTCAACGGTAGCCTCGTGCGGGGCGCCATCGCCGTTCCCGATGCCGGATACCAGATAACGCATCCGATTTTCGCCGCCTCGATCGCACCGACGCCGATCCTCACGGCGACCCAGGCGGGCCTTCCCCAGGAGTTGCATCGATCTCAGAAATCCAGTTTTGCGCCGCGCATCGGCTTTGCGTGGCGGGCATCCGGCAATGGCAAGACGGTTGTACGCGGAGGCTACGGACGGTTCATTGAAGCCATGCTTGGCACGCTGACCAGCGCAGGCTGGGGAATCTCCGCAAGCGACATCGGCACCTTTACGAACTCGATCGTCAATGGCCAGCCCACGCTCGCGTTTCCCTATCCTTACCCCGTGAACCTGGCGCAGCCCGGCACTCAAAACATCCGAACGTCCGCCGACGTGAACTATCGGGATCCCTACGTCCAGCAGTGGAATCTGACGATCGAGCGGGACTTGGGTTTCAACACCGGCGTGCGGCTGTCCTATGACGGCAATCGTGGGTCGAATTTGGGATACGTCGAGAATATGGCTCAAATACCGGCGAACACTGTTGGTTTCGCCGCGGCGAAGTCGGCGTCGCCATTTCCTCTCTTTTCCCGCATCGCGCAGGAAACCACAGGAGCCCGGTCGAACTATAACGCGTTCACGATCGCGGCAAACAAGCGGATGTCGAAGGGGCTTCAATTCTCGGCCAACTACACCTTTGCCAAGAACCTTTCGAATGGTCAGGGTTTCAATCCCACGGCCTTCGCTTCACAGGGTGGCGGCACGGTTACAGACCCGTACAACATCGGCTTAGACTACGGTAACGTCGCCTTCACCCACCGGAGCCGTTTCCTCGCAACGTTTCTGTACGAGCTGCCCTTCGGAGGCAGCGGCCCTCTGCGTCAAGTGATTGGCGACTGGCAGGTCTCGGGCGTCATGGTGTACCAGACTGGTCCATTTCTGACGGTAGTCGCGCCCGGAGCGGATCCGATGGGCACGAATTTCGCGAATCTCGAAGGCGCCGGTCGGGCAGACATCGTTTCCGGTGTTCCCTTGTATCCGGACAACAAGAGCATCACCCAGTGGATCAACAAGGCCGCGTTTGCGATCCCGAAGAACAACATTGGGCGGGCGGGGAGCTCCCCGGTCGGCGCGTTGGTCGGGCCAGGGACGCAGTCGGTTTCGCTTTCTTTGTTCAAGTCGGTCCGCATCAAGGAGGGCATCCGGTTCCAGGTGGGCGCTGCGGCATCCAACGCATTCAATCATCCTAACTACTCGACGCCGAATCTAAGCTATGGGACGGCGGCGTTTGGAACTATCACCAATGTTCAGTCTGCGGAGGGAGTAGGTCCCCGCCAGATCCAAATCACGTCGCGCGTGATCTTCTGAGGAGGAAGAACAGATGTTTCTGAAGAAGTGGGTTCTAGCAGGCGCGGTTGTCTTGCTTGTCGCCGTCCTGGGGCAGGCACAGGGTACTACGGCAGCCGTCGGAATTCCGATTAACCACCAGCTCACTCTTGACAAGTGCGGAGGGTGTCACCCGCGGGACGCTAGCGGGATGATGCGCCGGATCTCCTATATGCGGACCACGCCGGAGGTTTGGGAGCAGGCCATCAAGCGGATGATTCGACTGAACGGTCTCGTGATCAAGCCGGAAGAGGCGCGTGAGATTCTTCGGTATCTCAGCAACAACAATGGGCTGGCGCCTGAAGAAGCGAAGACCGCCTTCTGGGAGGCCGAACACCGGATGTTCCGCGACCAAAGCGACAAGATTCCAAGCGATGCGTTACAACATACATGCAACTACTGCCACACCATTGGCCGCGTTTTGACGCAACGGCGAACTCGGGACGATTACGAAAAACTCATCAACATGCATCTCGGACTTTTCCCTGGCGCCGAAAATACATTGCGGCCCCGGCGGCCTACCGGACCGCAATTTGAGACTCCGGTTGCGTTTTCCGCCCCCACGGGTGGAAATCCTGCAGTCGCTGCGCCGACGCCCGCGGCGGCCAATACGAATCTGCGCGCCGACGGAAAAGATCCGGCGGATGTGGCGATTGATTACTTGTCGAAAGAGCAACCTCTGATGACACCCGAATGGGCTGCATGGAACGCAGTGATGCGATCTCCCAAGCTGGAAGGCTCGTGGATGCTAACCGGCTATCAGCAAGGTAAAGGGCGAATCTTCGGCACGCTGACCATCACACCGGGTCCCACGCCGGACGATTTCGTCACAAAGGTCGATATCGAGTATGCGACGACCGGGGCGACACTATCTCGAACCGGAAAGGGCATCGTCTACACGGGGTACAGTTGGCGTGGACGGAGCACGGCCCCTGCCGGTACGGCCGCTCCGACGGACCCATCCGCCGCTCCCACCGAGTGGAGAGAAGCTCTTCTCGTTTCGCGTGACGGAAACACCATGGACGGCCGCTGGTTCTGGGGAGGGTACGATGAGTTCGGGATCGATGCGCACCTGGCTCGAATCGAAACGACGCCGATGCTCGCCGGCGTGAGCACCTTCGCTCTGCAATCACCGTCTTCCGGCGACGTGAAAGTCTATGGCGCCAATTTCCCGGCAGATATGAAGGCTGCGGATTTTGATCTCGGCACGGGAATCACCGTTACTCGAGTGACGCGCCGCTCGGCGTCCCAGGCCACTATTGCTGTTCAGGTCGCAGCCAACCTGCCGGTTGGTATTCGCGACGTTTCGTTATCCCGCTCCACTTCAGAGCGCGTGATCGCTGTTTACGACAAGATCGCCTATATCAAGACTTTTCCCGACGCGAGTATGGCGCGGCTCGGCGGTGTTGTTGCGGCGAAACAATACGCGCAATTCGAAATTCGTCGGAACTGTCAATCCAACCTCCGGCATGTTTACGCCGAATGTCGAAGGCCCGAATCCGGAACGCAAGAAGCAGGCGAATAACTTCGGCGTGGACAATTATGGCGATGTCTGGGTCGATGCGGAGTATGACGCTCCCGGCGGAAAGACAATCAAGGCTCGTTCTTACCTGGTCGTCACCATTCCGGTGTATGTGCGATATGACCAGCCAGAGGTGTCTAAATGACCACCACTGAAGCTCTCACTCCTGCTCTGACGTACCGGCAGCGCGAGTTCCACGCTTTTGAATCCGCGGGGACCCAGTTTGTCTACCTGGTCCCCAGCGGGTCGATTTTCGCCATCGACAAGATTGGCCGCGAGATTCTCGACCGCGTCAAGGACGTCAGTCCGACGAGGGAAGAGCTCGTAGGATTCTTGACCGAGCGGGGTTATGCGCCTGCCGAGATCGAAACGTCCCTGATGGAATTGGAATTCGCGGAAGTTATTCAACGGGGAGATTTCATTCCTCAGAAACCGAAGCTTCCGGAAAAGAACTTTCCGCTCCAAAGGGTTGTCCTGAATATCACGAACCAGTGCAATCTCGCCTGCACATACTGCTACGAGTATAGCGAAGACAAGATCAGCAAGACCGACGGCAAGCCGAAGTACATGACGCCATCGGTTGCGGAGTCGTCGATCGACATGTTGATCAAGGAGTCGGGTGACCGGCCTTCGATTCACGTGACGTTCTTTGGCGGTGAAACGTTGTTGAATTTTCCGACGTTGCGCAGGTCCGTGGATTATGCCAAACGAAAGTGCGCGGAAGCCGGCAAACACGTCGAGTTCAGTTTGACGACGAATGCGACGATGCTCAACGAGCAAATCGTCGACTTCATCGCCGAGCACAAGATCGGCGTCACGGTCAGCATCGATGGCGATCGCGAACTCAATGACAAGATGCGTGTGTTCTCCGACGGGCGCGGCAGTTATGACGTCATTGTTCCGCGAATCCAGATGCTCCTCCAGCGCCACAAGACGAACTCCATCGGCGCACGAGTGACGTTGAGCTCGGGCAATTCCCACGTTCGCCGCATATATGAACACCTCACGCAGGAAGTCGGGTTCTATGCGGTCGGTTTCTCGCCGGCTACCGCCAATCCACAGCGTCTTTATTCGATCGGCGAAGCCAAGATGGAAACAGTCCTGGAAGGATTCGAAGACCTGGCCTGGGAATACCGCGACTGGGCGCTCGCCGGCCGCCAGCATGGTTTCACGAACGTGAACGACACATTGAAGGAACTGCATTCCGGTATGAGCAAGGCATATCCCTGCGGCGCCGGCCTCGGTTTGCTGGGCGTCGGCACCGCAGGCGACATCAGTCTTTGCCATCGCTTCGTCGATTCCGATGTTGGAAAGATGGGGCATGTGGACAAAGGCGGCGTCGACCATGCCGCCCGCGATCAGTTCCTCGGTACGCATCACATTGGAGCCCGGTACGATTGTCACACCTGCTGGGCGCGGCCGGTTTGCGCCGGCGGGTGTTATCACGAGGCGTTTGTGCACTATGGGGACACGTCTGCAGCAACGTTACATTACTGCGATTGGATCCGCGGCTGGAACGATCTCTGTCTTCGCATTTACGGAGAGATTAGCCAGCAGAACCCGTCGTTTCTAGACCGTTTCAGCGAAAACTGACAGGCGTGCGACCGGCCGGCCGTCTGGCGAATTCCGCTGGTAGTCGGCCGGTGGGCCCGACGCTAAAAAATAAGGAGGCCACTCAATGCATTCAATGAAACCGATCAACCGCAAAGCCCGCAAGGTGGAAGCGGCCGTGATCGCAGCAACAGGAGATGTTCAAGCTCTTCAAAGACGTGGCGCTGAGGGAAAAATTTACTATCCAATGGGGTGCACGCTGAACTTTACGCCGGGGTGGGAAGTCGATATTTCCGGCGGTGTCGCTGGTCTCTGCCAACCCGTGGAACGCGATTTGTTCGATTGCCATTTGGGTTGTGGCTGGCCCGCACAGGTGCCGGACCATTTGAACAATGCGGTCGACTGGACCGACAAATGCGCGTCAGCCACGAATGACTGGCGCAAAATCGATATCGTTTTTCCATAACAGAATCGGAGAATGTGTCCCATGAGGAAGCTTTTACTCGTAGTGTGCTGTCTCGTGTACAGCCTGGCAGCCGCCCAGACCCCAGGCCAATTGATGTACGTGGGGACACTGGACAAAAAACTTCTTATCATCGACGAGGGCAAAGAGGACGTCGTCGGGGAAGTCCCGCTCGGCGGGATTCCCCGAACGGTCGCTCTATCCTCGGACAAGAAGAAACTCTACATTGTCAGCACGCAGATGCTGCTCGAGACCGTGGATCTGGACGCGAAAAAAGTCACCAGTAGCTTCAGCCTGTCGGATTCGCGTACGAGGGTGCGTATTACGGCGAATGCTCCGGCCATCATGGAAGGCGGTGGCGCACGGTATTCGGGCATCGCGGTCGATCCCCAGGGACGCTATCTTTACACGACGATGCGGAATGTCGTGAAGGAGCTCGATCAGTTCCGGATCGATCCGCCGCAATTCGTTGCAATCGACTTGCGGGAAAAGAAGATTGCAAAGGCATGGCCGTTCCCGAAAGAAATGAACCAGGGTTTCGGCTTCAACGCCACGTATAAGGTCTCCGCGGACGGAAAACAGTTGTATGTGTTTCAAGAGAACATCTTGATCTTCGATCTGGATACATTCAAACAGGTCGACACCATCGAGTTGGCCCAGCCGCCGTTCCCGGGGGCTTCACCGTACCGGTTGGCGGCCAGTGATGATCCATTCGAAGCGCCGGATTCGGTCACCTCCGTATTCACTGCCGTCGACCCGATCGTCCATAAGGGAACGATGGGACTGGCGAAAATCGACTTGGCGACTCGAAAGGTTGATTACTTCCCGATCGGCCCCACTCTCCCGATGAGCTCGTTCATGCTTTCTCCGGATCGCAAACGCGGCTACTCGGTGATGCCGAAAATCAGTACGGGCGGAAACCGCGAATCGGAATGGTGGGTGTGGGATCTCCAGAATCACAAGGTCATCAAGAAACAGAGTTTGGACGCCCGCCCAACTGGGACTCGATTCGCGGTGAGCAGTGACGGCAAGAAGCTCTACTTCTATGGCAATGCCACCGTGGAGATATTCAACGCGGAAACGCTTGAATCGTCCAAGATCATGTATCTCAACAAGGACACAACGACGAATCTGATCACATTGCCGCTCACGGTCAAAACCGCACGGCAATGAAACAGCACAACTGGCGCGACTTCCTCCGCATGAAGTCATTCCTCCGGCCGTATGCCTGGCAGCTCGGTTTCATGATTTTGATCGGGCTGACAGGCAGCGCGCTGGGACTCGCCCAACCCTACCTTTCAAAGTATCTGGTCGATAATGCCCTGATGCGGCGCGACCCGCACGCCCTCGTTATTTCGGCTGTTTTGATGTTCTCGGCAACAATTGTGGGTTTCGTCTTGAATTACATTTCCGGCTACGGCTACATGCGCCTCTCTTCGTCGATGCTATTGCATATGCGCATGAAAGTGTATGGGCACCTACACCTCCTCTCCCCCCGTTTCTATGCGCGGTCACGGCTTGGCGACCTGGTTTCCCGCCTCAACGGCGATGTCGCCGAAGTGCAACGGATCTCCGGCGATTTCTTTCTCACGACGGTCACGAACGTCCTCTTCATCGCCGGCAGCCTGGTGATGATGATCTTGTTCAGTTGGAAATTGTTCATTGTGGGCGTTATCCTCATTCCGCTTTCAGTGGCGCTCTTTCGCGTTTTTCAACTCCGGATGAATGTGCTGGCTCGCGAACTTCGAGAGCGCAGTGCGGACATTGGGACTTTGTTCGTCGAGACGTTGCTCGGAGTTCGTCTCGTCGCCTGCTTCAATTCGAGCCAGTACGAATTGGATCGCTTCCGGAAGCGTAATGATTCCTTTGTTTCATCGCTCCTGCGCTTTCAAAAAACTGCAATGCTGGGGCGAAGTGTTCCAGGATCCGTGATCAGCGCGGCAACAATCGCAGTGTTTGTTTACGGGGGCCAACAGATCATTGCCGGACAGTTGACGATAGGGACGTTGGTCGCGTTCATGGCCTACCATAGTCTTTTGTTGTCGCCGGTTCAAAGTCTGATTGGTCTATCGGCTTCGCTCACATCTGCGAAAGTATCCTTGGCCCGTGTTTTGGAGTTGCTCGACACGCCAATTGAGGTGACAGAGGATCCTAACCCAGTCGCGTTATCGAAGGTCCATCACGGCATTGCATTCCGGAGTGTGGCGTTGCTTCATGACGGCAGGCCAGTCCTCGACAATATTTCGTTCGATATTCCTTCAGGAGCGTTCTCGGTCATTGTTGGACCCAGCGGAGGCGGGAAATCCACGATTGCCGATCTCATGGTTCGCTTGCTCGACGCCGACTCTGGTGCCGTTACGATCGACAGCATCGACGTGAAAAACCTGCGGATTCGCGATTTGAGGAGAACCATCGTCCTTATCGAGCAGTCTTCGTATCTTTTCCATGGCACTCTCTTTGAGAACATTGCTTATGCCAAACCGGAGGTGAGCCATGAAGCAGCCGAGGAGGCGGCGCACGCAGCCGGCCTCGCCGAACTTCTTCGCGGGTTGCCGCAGGGCCTGGATACCGTTGTCGGAGAACGCGGATTGACTCTTTCCACGGGAGAACGCCAGCGAGTAGCAATTGCGCGAGCGTTCTTATCGAATCCCGACGTATTGATTCTCGATGAACCAAGCGCGGCATTGGATCCGGAACGTGAGAAGGAACTGATCGAGAACCTGCGTTGGAAGTTTTCCGGCAAGACTTTGATTGCCATTACACATAAGCCGGCTCTGGCTGCCGCGGCCGACCATGTGCTGTATATAAAAGATGGACGAGTGGCGGAATGCGATGAGCGGAGCGAATGCAAGCCCGATAGGGCGAAGCCATCAAGGGATGAGCGGAGCGAATGCAAGCCCGACGCGAAGCGCGAGCGCGATCGCGCGCAGCCTGAAACAACGGCGCAGCCATCAAGAGCGGTGCCGGCGTGAGTGGCTATGGTCTCAAGATCGCAGTGATCGACACCGGCGTTAATGCGAGTCACCTTCATATCTGCGCTCCGACGCACGGCGTAATCTTTGACGAGGAAGAAACCGAATCTTCATATGAGGATGTTCTCGGCCACGGGACGGCAGTGACCGCGGCGATTCAGGAGAAGGTACCCGACGCGGACTATTACATCCTGAAATTATTCGGGAACTCCTTGCGTACGACGGGAAGCCGGCTTCTGCGGGCTATTGAGTGGACCATCGAGCACCGGATGGATGTCGTGAACCTGAGCCTCGGAACTCCCAATTTAAATCACCGCTCCGCATTGGAGGCGCTGGTTGCCCGGGCCGCTGCGGCTGGCGTCCTGTTGGTCGCCGCGCGGTATTCCGGACAAACTCCCGTTTTACCCGGAATGCTGGACGGCGTCATCGGCGTTGACGTGGACTGGAATCTCTCCCGGGATCAATACTGCATGTCGCGTGAGAGTGGTTCGCCGATCTTTTACGCGTCTGGCTTTCCCCGCACGTTGCCCGGAATTCCTGTCACTCGAAATCTCAGTGGTATCAGCTTTGCCGTTGCGAACATGACGGGATTTGTGGCCCGTGCGTGCGAAGACCTTGAAGAACGTTCGATGGATAAGATTCTGAGCGCCCTGTCATTGGGAACGCACCAATTGGTTTCATGAAAAAACTCCTTGTTCTACTGCTTGCAGTTTTAGGCGGCCGTATCGTCCTGGCGCGCTCGGCGGCAACGGTTCCGTTCACGATTGAAGCAACTGAAGACGCCGCCGATGAATTCCCCGGCGCACCACGGCTTCAATCCTTTTCATTCGCGCAATGGAAGGGCCGCTGGGTTTTCATCGGAGGTCGAATCAGCGGTTACCACGCCGTGGGTGGCGGCTCTGCGGAATTCTTGAAGGCCGATGCGAACCGTGACGTGTGGGTCATTGATACAACCGTCAAGCCCGCCAAAACATATCACGTGCCCGTCGCCAAGTGGTCAACATTTGATGCGGTCTCACGAGTGAGCGTACCTGCGCTTGTTGAAGGAGTGATGAACGGGCGCATTCCTGGGGAGAGTATATCGTTCGGAAGATCGCCTCTCGTGCAGTCTGCCGGTGGCGGGCTGACGAAGCTAACCGACGGGTATTTTTATCTCGTGATGGGGCATTCCTTTCATGGCAGCTACACGGCCTTCGAAGGCCGTCAAGAGAAGAACGCCCCTGAAGCTTCGCAAACGTATTTGGACGAGATCCGCAAGCTTAGTGTCGAGCCAAAGCCCGATGGGAGTTTAGGTGTCGCTCTCGTAGAGAAATTTCACGACGAGATGGAGTTTCACCGGCGCGATTTGAATGTCGCGCAATTCCTTTCACCTGCCGGACTGGGATTTGCGGCTTATGGCGGGGTTTTCATCCCAGAGACTCAACTGAGCTACAGCAAGCCTGTGGATGGCGAATTACCAGATTGCGCTGAATTCGGGGGTTTCGATGTCTGATACCATCCCCCCATGCGCGACATCCTCGTCCTTTTCGTTCATGTGATCGTCACCGTATTGCGACTTGCAAGGCCTGGTGGATTCCGGTCCGTCATTGCTGAATCTGCGCTGGTGCGACATCAACTGTTGATTCTGAATCGCGGTCGGAAACGAGCTCCCAACCTCCGCGTTTCGGATCGGATTGTCGCCGGTTTGTGCACCCTTCTCATGCGTCCGGCACGGATTGTGCGATCCTCGATCGTTCTCCGGCCGTCGACTCTGCTGCATTTCCACCAGATGTTGATCAAACGAAAGTACCGAAAGCTGTTCTCCGCCAAACACGGCCGTCGGGCTGGTCCGAAAGGACCTGCCAAAGAACTCATCGATGCCGTCGTTGAAATGAAACGGCGTAATCCCAGTTGGGGCTGCCCTCGAATTGCCGAGCAGATCACGCTGGCCTTCGGTGTCGAGATCGACAAAGACGTCGTACGCCGCATTTTGGCAATGCATTTTCGGCCGGAATCCGGATCGGGAGGGCCGTCATGGCTCACCTTGCTTGGGCATATGAAGGACAGTTTGTGGAGTGTGGATTTGTTTCGTTGTGAATCATTAACTTTGCGAACCTATTGGGTACTCATTGTCATGGACCAATTCACACGCCGCATCGTCGGCTTTGGCGTTCATCGGGGAGTGGTCGATGGTCCGGCGCTTTGTCGGATGTTCAAGGAGGCGATTCGAGGTGTAACCACCCTTCCGAAGTATCTCAGTTCGGATCATGATCCGCTCTATCGGTTTCATCAGTGGCAGGCGAATCTTCGTGTTCTGGAAGTAATTGAAATCAAGACGGTGCCAGGTGTTCCCCTGTCGCATCCATTTGTCGAACGGTTAATCGGGACCCTACGACGAGAGTGCTTGGACCAAGCGTTATTTTGGACGACGGCGGAGCTGGAGGTAAAGCTCCGGGATTTTCAGCATTATTTTAATGGCTTTCGTGCGCACGCTGGGTTGGGAGGCCGACTGCCAGAAGCGGCGGCTATTGGAACGGGATCACCGCTAAGCTTCGCTTCATATCGATGGCAGAAGCACTGTAG
>WNGG01009183.1_pt1 | contig 10810 bp, 9 predicted proteins | sample 5400661 | NCBI WGS metagenome assembly WNGG01 (sample SAMN13153372, study PRJNA577476) | soil metagenome | isolation source: 100 cm soil or saprolite under Garry oak tree replicate 1 | place: USA:California | collected 2016-06-15
CCCGCGGCGTGCGCTGAATCCAGTAATTCATAGTGTCGCCGCCAGTCATACGCGCATTGTCCAGCTCCAGCCGTACAGCCGCCTGCAAGTTCGGGTGGATGTTACCCAGAAAAAGGAACTGGGAGTCGAGGTATTCCGGCGGGACACGCGGCTGGAACTGGTCGAAGACGTTCAGTTCGGTGAAATCAGTCTTGGCTTGGTCCAGATTATCCGAATAATGTCCACCCCAGCGAAAGGTCTTGCCTTTTGCGCGGTCGATTCCGCGGATATCCACGCCGCGCGCTTTCAAGATTTTTTCGTGCTCGGCGGTGAAGTCGTCTCCCACCACGGCAAGCACGCGCACGTCGGCGAAGTAGCTGGCGGCCATCGAAAAATATGTGGCTGACCCGCCCAGCGCGTTTTCCACGCGTCCGGAGGGCGTGGCAATTGTGTCGAACGCAATGGAACCAACAGCCAGAATGCTCATGCGGTCTCGTGGTCCATGTACTTGCCGATAATCAGCTTGAGTTTCTGGCGGGCGACCGCGGGAATCTTGGCGCGCTCGGTCAAAATTGCATGCGCCAGCGCGGCGCCACACTTGCAGCCTCGCGATTTTGGCATCGCTGCTACAGATGCGCGCACGACTTTGGTCGCGTTATCGGCATTTTTTAAGAGCACGGCCACGATCTGATTCACAGTGACCGAGTCATGATGCGGATGCCAGCAGTCATAGTCCGTAACCATGGCTATCGTCGCGTAACAAATTTCTGCCTCGCGCGCCAGCTTGGCTTCCTGCAGGTTAGTCATGCCAATCACGTCCATGCCCCAACTGCGGTATACATTCGATTCCGCCCTGGTAGAGAACTGCGGACCCTCCATGCACAAGTATGTGCCGCCACGTTTGCCGATGACACCTACTTTCTTGCAGGCCTGTTCCACGACGCAGGCAAGTTCCGGACATACAGGGTCCGCAAACGCGATGTGGGCGACAATGCCGTCGCCGAAAAATGTATCCGCTCGATGGCGTGTGCGGTCGAAAAACTGGTTCGGGATCATGAATTCCAGGGGTTTGTGCTCTTCCTTGAGTGAGCCTACTGCGGACATTGAAATGATCCGCTCCACTCCAAGCTGTTTGAAACCATGGACGTTGGCCCGGAAATTCAATTCACTTGGCAGGATGCGATGGCCGCGCCCATGGCGTGCGAGGAACGCAACTTTGTGTCCTTCGAGGATCCCGAGCACATAAGCTTCAGAAGGATCCCCGAAGGGCGTTTGCAAGCAGACTTCCCGCGTTTCCGTGAACCCGGGCATGTGATAGAGCCCGCTACCGCCGATGATTCCAATTTCCGCTTCCGGCAAAAATCCCCCTGCGAAGAAGACTGAAGAATGCAAGCTCGTGATTATACAAAAGGCAACTCACTTGCTTGCGGTGGCAGCTCCGAACACCTCTTGCTCCACCTGATCGGTAGTCGTCTGATCCAGGCTCTCGCTCACCAGTACCGTATCCCCCTGCACATCGATCACAATCGGGCCCTCTTCCGTGAGCCACGCGTGTTTGCCGGTGAGAGCCTCGGTTTTGTCATCACGCTTTGCGGGACTCTTATCGTCCACTGCGACCAAGTGTAGGTGCTTGTAGCGCTTGGCCAGTGACTTGGCGTACACGGCGGCAAACTCCGCCGCTCTCTCGGCATTCGACCAACGCGATACGTACAGTAATCCGAGCGGCGCCGTGGGATCTCCCTTCGGTCGAGCCGCGTAGTAATACCCGCCACGCCAATGTGGGTATAAGCGCTTCGAGGTCTCCGCGCCTGCACATTCGTTGATGAGTACTGCCACATCGAACTCACCAATGGCTCCGACATCGAAGCGTTGGTAGTTCTTGAAGTCGCGAGCGAAGTCGGGCAGGCGCATGGGCTCGATGCGTTCACCGGAGAGATAGGTTTGCGGCTCCATGATCTGACGTGTACTGCGCGGAGGATTAGTAAACGCCCCGGCGAAAGCCTTCTCCTTGCCACCCTTGGTCAACAACTCGGCCTCGAAGTCCAGCCCATAGCGATATGCAAAAATGATGGCTTCCTTCAGATAAATTGGCGCGTTCTGGAACTGGACCGAATCGGCGGTACCCGCGAGCATACCAGCCTTAAGCGCCTCGACCATCTGCGGTGAGTCCAGCAGCGATTGCCCTGTAGGCGCAAGCGTGTAGTCGATCAGCACAACCATTGCCTGTCCTTCGACCACCGCCTGTCGAGCGGCTGAGATCTCGTCGCTTTCGATATCTGCCGGGGTGGGATCCTTCTTCTTCTCCAGATCGGACATGCCAGCCTTCATCCATTTTTCCAATCCAAACGATTGGTCTTGCAGCGCATGGGTCAATTCGTGGGCGAGCACGGGCTGCTGCTGCTCGGGGTCGATCCAGTCCAGCAGGTTGACGGTTTTTGTCTTGGGATCGTAATAACCTGCCACCTGCTCCCGTAGAAGAGCCACCAGGAACGTTTGCAGATTGAAGTCGCGGGGTAACAATCCAAACTTCTTCAACACCAATTCCGACCGCCGCAGCCGTTGCGCATCCTCGTCCTCGGCCATGTGCTTTTCGATGTATGCAACTACTTCATCCCGGCGGGTCAGGCGACGCTTCACTTCATGACGGATCGCAAGCCCGGTATCCTTGCTGGCAAACTTCAGGATTTCGTCGACCGAACGAAAGAGTTCCTCGGCCTCTTTGGACGAGATTTTGTGCTCGGTCTCGGCCTGGGTGGTGCTGGCGGATTGAGAACTCTGCCCTTGTGTGGCACGGTCACTCTTGCCCGCGGATTTTTGATTCTCAGAAGGTCGTGAGTCCTCGCCCGAAGTCTGCTGCTGTGAGATGGCGGAAGTAGGTTGGGGCTGAGCCGGCTGCCCCCAGATCGTCGCGCCCAGCAAGATGAACAATACGCCTGTGCAAAGCGTGGCCCAGAATTTCCGATAAAATTTCTTCAAGCTTGTCATAGGTTTTACTATGTTCGAAGCCGATCCTCGCACCGCTGCCGCCGCCTATTTCCGCCAAGCCTACGAGCAGCAAATGGCGGGAGAATACCAGCAGGCTATTGAGTTCTACACCCGCTCCATCGAGGCCTTCCCCACCGCTGAGGCCTACACATTCCGTGGCTGGACATATTCTTTCCTCGGCGATTACAACCGCGCTATCGCTGAATGTTTGGAAGCGATCAAGGTGGATCCCGAGTTCGGCAATCCTTACAACGATATCGGGGCCTATCTGATTGAACAAGGGAAATGGGAGGAGGCTATCCCCTGGCTTGCGAAAGCTACTCGTGCGAAGCGCTACGAAGCTCGCTGCTACCCACACTTCAATTTAGGCCGCGTGTACGAGCACAAGCACGATTGGGAGAAGGCGAAAGAGTGCTACGCGCAGGCGTACGCGCTGGAGGAGAGATATCTGGTGGCGTTGGCGGCGCTGAGGAGACTGCGGGCCATGTTCAACTAGTTTCTTTCGCCGCGGATGTCCGAGTATCTGGCAGAGAAAGGCCGCCGCTATCGGCGCGATTTAATGTTCTTCCGGCATTGTTGTGCACTCCCCAACTCGTTTGCGGGTTTGCCCTTCGAAAGCATCTGTGTTTATACGGAGGCGAAGAGAGGATTTGCCTAGGCGTGATTAATAAAACTCGCAACCCAGTTTCCTGCCTCTCTAGTCCCCAAGGCTCCGCCGATGTCCTGCGTCGTCTTCTTCTGGCGTACGGCTTCCAGCACTGCGGCTTCGATCCTTTCCGCTTCTCGCGCCAGCCCGAGATGATTCAGCATCATGGCGGCAGTCAAGATCGCGCCAAACGGGTTCGCAACGTTCTTTCCCGCAATCGGCGGTGCCGAACCGTGCACCGGCTCAAACATCGATGTCTTTCCTGGATGGATGTTGCCGCTCGCTGCCATTCCCAGCCCACCCTGTAGGCCGGCAGCTAGATCGGTGATGATGTCTCCGAACATGTTGTTTGTCACGATCACATCGAACTGCCGCGGGTCGCGCACCATCTGCATGCAGAGCGCGTCCACGTACATGTGTTCGGCCTTGATCTGCGGATATTCGCGGCTCACTTCCTTGAACACGCTCTGCCAGAGTCCGTGCGCATAGGTCATGACATTGGCTTTGTCCGTCATGAGCACTCGTTTACGCGGGCTGCCGTCCTGCTTCTTCTGGCGCTCGCAGTATTCGAACGCATAGCGAATCACGCGTTCGACGCCCTTGCGTGTATTGATATCCTGCTGCACCGCGATTTCGTCCAGCGTGCCTTGCTTGAAGACGCCACCGACATCTACGTAAACGCCTTCGGTATTCTCCCGCACAACGACAAAGTCGATGTCGTTCGGTTCGATTCCTTTCAGCGGACAGAGCGCTGCATCGAGCAATCGGACCGGTCGAACGTTGGCATAGAGATCCATCTTGAAGCGCATGCCCAATAGAATTTCTTTGGCGTGGATATTTGAAGGCACTCGCGGGTCGCCGAAGGCGCCCACTAGGATGGCATCGAAATCACGTCCCAGCATGGCGAAGCCGTCTGGCGGAATCGTGAGCCCGTCGGCGAGGTAGCGTTCGGCGCTCCAGTCGAATTGTGTCATCTCGACGGGGGCACCTGTGGCTTGAATTACTCTGACGGCCTGGGGAACTACCTCCCGTCCAATGCCGTCTCCAGGAACGATTGCAATGCGTTTTTTTGTGCTCACGGCTGGAAAGGTAACACACCGAGATGTGCCATGTGTCCTCGAGGCTTCGCTATAATCAATAGATTGAGATGAGCGTAACGGCCCTAACCGAGAAACTAGATTCCAACACCATGCGCACGGCGGAGTACCGTGGTGCAACAAGTTTCGCTGTGTACTCCGATGTGCCCTCAGAATTCTTAGCTCTGCTCTCTGGTTGCGGTGTCTACGACCTAGGCTGGCGGGCGAAGATCGTGCTTACTGGCAAGGACCGCGTTCGCTGGCTCAATGGCATGGTCACGAACAATGTCCGTGACCTGAGTGTCGGCCAGGGTGTCTATGCCTTTCTGCTGAACCCGCAGGGGCACATTCTCGGCGATCTATATGCCTATAACCGGGGCGATTCCTTGCTGGTGGATACCGACCAGTCGCAGTTAGCCAAATTGCTCGAAATTTTCGATCACTACATCATCATGGATAATGTGGAGGTCACCAACATCAGCGAGAAGCTGACCTCAATCGGCGTCGCGGGACCGAAATCGCGCGCCTTGCTCATTGCCGCAGGATTGCAAGTACCTGAACTCAAGCCTTTGCAGTTCGCTGACGTTGCGTGGCAGCAGGTTGGGTTAACGATCGTTCGCGGCGAGAATGAGAAGCGCGAATCTTACGAGATCTGGCTTGCCCCGGAAAATGCCAAGCAAGTTTGGGAAGCTCTCGTCAATACAGGCGCCAAACCTGTCGGCACCACTGCCCTCGATCTGTACCGTGTCGCGTTGGGGATCCCCAAGTATGGCCAGGATATTCGCGAGCGCGACCTGCCACAGGAAACCGAACAGACCGGCGCTCTCCATTTCAGTAAGGGCTGCTACATCGGGCAGGAGATCGTGGAGCGGATCCGTTCGCGTGGCAACGTGCGCCGCAAATTCACCGGCTTTCTGATTGACGGGCCTTTGCCTGCGGCAGGAACAAAGATTCAGTCCGCAGGAAAGGATGTTGGCGAGATCACCAGCTCGGCTTCACTGCCTGGCGCGGCTGGTGAGCGCGCAGTCGCCCTGGGTTACTTGCGCCGCGAAGCGGCAATGCCCGACAAAGAATTGCAAGCTGGCAACGCGCGGGCGACAGTGACTAAATTGCCATTCGAAGTCATCAACGATTAGAAGGAAAAAGTTATGGCCCAGAAGAAAGAAGACTCTGGTTTCACCATTACCGACCGCCGGCTGTTCACGCCCGAGGGAGAGCTTCGTAGCGAAATCCCCGAAGACGCGCCTCCAAAGCCCGTGCCGGAGCCCGCGCCCGGCGAACAAACTGCAACAGCTCCCGATCCCAACATGCCGCCGACCCCTTCCGCTGCCGAGCAGAAGGCGCAGGCCGACGCATACCGCAAGTCCTCCAAAGATCTGGATGCGCGTGTCGAACTCAGCGGCCATTCGGCGAAAGAACTCGAGATGACTTTCGAGCGATTTCTGGCCTCCCTATACATGAGTGCCATGATGCAGCTCGGCCTCATGCACGAGGAAGGCGAGCAGCCGCACGTTGACCTGGTGGGCGCGCGCCAGACCATCGACACGCTCGGACTGCTGTCGGAGAAAACCAAGGGAAATCTCACCTCGGGCGAAGAAAACTTCCTGCAAAACTGTCTGTACGAACTACGCATCGCTTACGTGGAGGTCACGAATGCGCTAGCCCGCCCGCCCCAGGCTCCTGGCGCAGCTACCGGAACGACAGGAAGATGAAGGCGAAGCTCACGGTGCTGGGCAGTGGCACATCCATGGGTGTGCCCACCATTGGCTGCACCTGTGCCGTGTGCCGATCATCCGATCCTCGCGACTGCCGCACGCGACCCTCGGTCCTCATCGAGTACGGCGGCAAGTTTGTCCTTATCGACACCACTCCGGACTTCCGTGAACAAGCCATCCGCGAGGGAATCCGACAACTCGACGCGGTACTTTACACGCACACTCACGCGGATCATATTCTGGGCCTTGACGATTTACGGCCCCTTAGCTTTCACCACGCCAACGGGATCCCGCTCTATGCGCGTCCCGAAGCGGCTGAGTTCCTGCGTAATATGTTTCGCTACATTTTCGACGCCGATTACAAATTTGGCGGTATTGCCAAAGTAGAACTGAACTCAATTGATGGCCCCCTGGACCTTTTCGGTGTGCGTTTCGAACCGGTGACTGTGATCCATGGTGACTCCGAGATTTATGGGTATCGGGTTGGTTCAGCCGCTTACCTAACGGATTTCAGCGAAATACCGGAAACATCATTCGCCCAATTGCGGGATTTGGACGTTCTTTTCCTGGACGCGCTGCGCTACAAGCCGCACCCGACGCACTCGACGGTGCAGAACTCGCTGCACATCGTGGAGCGTGTAAAACCGCGGCGTGCGTTTTTCACCCATATCTGCCACGACCTGCCGCACGAAGCCACGAATGCTACATTGCCCGACAATGTGCGGCTGTCGTACGACGGGATGAAACTGGAATTCGAGATTTAGGAACAGCGGCCACGGATTGGCACGGAGAGCGCGGATTGAGACTGAGAGAGCATTGAACACTAGGGCCAGACGCATTCGTCTGGGCGGGTGAGCGTCGCCATCGGGTTTGAGGAGCTGCGGCTCGGCCGGACAGGTGAGGGCCCTACCCTACGTGGAGCGCCGGACCATGCAAGTCTTTCGCAAACTCGAAGACATTCCCGCTGATTTCGGCCGCACTGTCCTGAGTGTCGGAAACTTCGACGGCGTGCACCGCGCCCACATTCACGTCATCAACGAAATGGTCCGGCGCGCACAGCAGCAGCATGCCAAATCGATAGCAGTAACATTCGAGCCGCATCCCATGCGCATTCTTCGCCCCGACGCCGGGCTGAAGCTGCTCACGCCAACTCTGGAGAAATTGCGTCTGCTGGAAGGTACCGATCTCGATGCCGTGCTTCTGCTCCCATTCACGCGTGACCTTTCCCTCATGCCGCCGCACCAATTCGCCCGTGAAATTCTCAAGGACCGCCTCAGAGCCCGTGAGATCCACGAAGGCTACAACTTTCATTTCGGCCACAAGGCCGAGGGCAATGTCAGCATGCTCAGCGAATTTGGTCGTCAAATGGGCTTTGACGTGAAGGTCTACCCCGAGATGAAGCTGCGTGGCGAATCGGTCTCGAGCAGCCAAATCCGCAAGCTGGTCGCTAATGGTTGTGTGAGCCGGGCGCGACATCTGCTCGGTCGTCCTTTTAGTATCTTGTCGACGCCTGGGCGGGGGCGGGGCTACGGCGCCAGATACACGGTGCCCACCATTAACTTAAGCCGTTACGAGGAACTTGCGCCCCAGGATGGCGTCTATATCACTCGGACTCGAGTAGCTCAGGAATGTTTTGATTCCGTAACTAACATTGGCAACCGCCCGACCTTTGGCGCGGAATCGTTTGCGATAGAGACCCATTTGCTCAACTTCCATGCCATTGAACTCACTGCCGAAACCGAGGTTGAAATTTATTTTCTGGAACGCCTTCGGGATGAAATCAAGTTCCCATCAGTCGACGCACTGCGTGAGCAGATTGCGAGAGATGTAAAGAAGGCAAGAAGGTATTTTCATCTGCTGAAGTTGCGGCGGTAGGGACGCGACGGCCCTATTTTTCGAATCACGAAGGACACGAAGAAACAGGAAGAATCTTGGACAAGATTTTCAATTGCCAACTCGCAATTAACAATTGAGAATCTTGCCAATGGCTACCAGCCTCACCCTGACCCTTTCCCAGATCACGAGCGCGCAACGCCGCACCCTTATCGCCGCTGCCCTGGGCTGGATGCTCGACTCCTTCGACGCCATGCTGTACGCGCTCGTGTTGGCGCACATCATGCGCGACCTCGATATGAGCAAAGCTACCGCGGGCCTACTCAATAGTCTAACCCTGCTGGCGTCAGGCATCGGGGGCGTGTCATTCGGATTCATCGCTGACCGTATCGGGCGCAAGCGCGCGCTGATGCTCAGCATCTTGACGTACTCGGTTTGCTCGTTTGCTTCAGGTCTATCGACTTCGGTGCTGATGCTGGCCGTATTCCGTTTCATCCTCGGGCTGGGCATGGGCGGTGAGTGGAACACGGGCGCCACCCTCGTTGCTGAAACCTGGCCCACAGAATTGCGCGCCAAAGCGATTTCTATCGTGCAAAGCTCATGGGCAATTGGCTACGCATTAGCCGCGTTGGTCGCCGGGGTCGTCCTGCATTATGCGGATTGGCGCATGGTTTTCTTCATAGGTATCCTACCCGCCCTGATGACACTATGGATTCGGAGCAGCGTGCCGGAGTCCGCAATGTGGCAGGAGCACCATCGACTATCACAAACACGCCTAGCGCAGGAATCTACCCGCGTAGTTGAAGCACAGCAGAAGTACGAAGACGATAGCTTCGCGCGCATCTTCCGGCCACCTTACGTCAAAAATACTTTTGCTCTGCTGTTCCTGAATTTCTTCGGCATGTTCGCCTGGTGGGGGTTATTCACGTGGATTCCACCGTATTTGTCATTGCCAGTGGAGAATGGCGGACGTGGTTTTGGTGTAATGGGCACGACGACGCTGCTGGTCGTGCTGAATCTCTTCGGAATGCTCCCCGGCTACGCCAGTTTTGGCTGGGTCGCTGACCATCTAGGGCGGCGCAAGTCTTTTATTTGCTATACACTGCTGGCAGCTCTTGCCGTGCCACTTTATGCCATGGTGCGTCAGCCTGCTGTTCTGCTCGTGATGGGAACAGTGGTGGCGTTTTTCGGCACAGGATTCTTCTCCGGCTCAGGAATCATTGGCAGCGAGATTTTTCCCACGAGCGTTCGTGCGCGAGCCCTCGGGTTCACTTACAACGGTGCACGTACGATGAGTTCTGTCGCACCATACATCATCGGCCGCGTCGGACAGGTGAAGGGGCTGAGCTGGGCATTTTACCTGTGCGCCGGCTCGTTCTTGCTGGCGAGCCTCGTGGCAACCCAACTACCGGAGACGAGAGGAAAGCAGCTCCAATAGATTCCGGGCAGAGATCAGGTATCCGGCAAGCGAGTTCATTGCAATATCGCGGAACAGGAGGTTCCTGGAATAGAGCAGACGAAGGCTCTCAGTTGGATCGTCTAGCCAGTCTTCGCCGCGGGATCGCGGGAAAATAACCGCCAGCCCATTTGTCGAGGTTCGGTAAACGTTGGTGCGCATGAGTACGGATTCGCCCGAATGCGTTCTCCAGGTTTTCTCCGTCGCCTGTGGTCACGGTTTGTTCTGTCTCAGGTCGTGCCCGGTCATTTCCTTCGGTTGGGCGATCTCAAGCATGCCCAGCACGGTCGGCGAAATGTCGCGAAGCGAGCCATTCGGCTTCAGCGTAAACTTGCTGCTGTTCTCGGCAACAACGATGAAGGGCACAGGATTCGTGGTGTGTGCGGTATGCGGGCCGCCGGTCACGGGATCGATCATCATCTCGGCATTGCCGTGATCGGCGGTAATCAGCATGGAGCCGCCTTTCGCCCTTACAGCTTTCTCAATAACGGCGAGGCAGCCGTCCACAGTCTCGATCGCTTTCACCGTTGGCTCAATCTTTCCAGAGTGGCCCACCATGTCAGCATTGGCGAAGTTCACAACCATCACGTCGAAGCTACCCTGTTCGACGGCTTTGACGACGGCCTCGGCGATTCCGGCAGCGCTCATCTCAGGCTTCAGATCATAGGTAGGGACTTTGGGCGAAGGCACGAGCAGGCGCTCCTCACCAGGGAATGGCTCCTCCACACCGCCGTTGAAAAAGTATGTGACGTGCGCGTATTTTTCCGTCTCCGCCACACGAAGATTGCGGAGATTCAGGTTGCCCATCACATTAGCCAGAATATTCGGGAGCGACTCCGGTGGTATGACGACCGGCAGCGTAAATTTCTTGTCATATCGTGTCATGCAGACATAGTGGAGGTTCTTGGGGACACGATCACGCGGAATTGTCGCATCGAGGTCTTCAGCCCCTGGCAGATCACTGCCTCCCTGAAGATTTAGCCCGCTGTTGCGGGTGAGAGCGCCCGTGATCTGCCGCACCCGATCGGCGCGGAAATTGAAACATATGCACGAGTCGCCATCACGAATGTTCGTCAGTGGGTCGCCGCGATTGTCCACGCAAACGAATGGCACGATGAAC
>WNGG01009186.1_pt1 | contig 10810 bp, 9 predicted proteins | sample 5400661 | NCBI WGS metagenome assembly WNGG01 (sample SAMN13153372, study PRJNA577476) | soil metagenome | isolation source: 100 cm soil or saprolite under Garry oak tree replicate 1 | place: USA:California | collected 2016-06-15
TTGCCCCGGCGCAGTGGCGTAGTTAAGGCTGGGAAGGATGACCAGTCGGGTTGAAACTCCACCGAGGAATCGAAGCCCAGGCAGGCCGGGGGCTGGCGTTCCTCGCCGAAGCTCTCCACGCGGCACAAATATAATTCCTTAAAGCCAAGCTTGCGGGCTTCTTCCCGCCAGACAGAGGTAGTCTTGACAGGGTCAGGGATGCTTCTTGCCCGGTAAACGAGGAACAGCGGTCTGTCCCCCACCTTGATATATCTTTTATCCCGAAAGGCGTTAGCAAGCCAGCGTATGTGCTGCCTGTCATCCTCCTCGGAGTAGCTTTGCTCGATAAGGATATCCTTATCCAATCCATCCCAGACTCGCGTCCAATTCTCGTTAGCCCAGCAGAGGCAGAAGGGGAAATCAGGCTCTCCAGAAGCCAGCACCTCATCGAAAGGACGACTCAGAAGGCGCCTGCCGTTGAACCAGTAGCTGTAGTAGCAAAAGCCATGGATGCCATACTCCCTTGCCAGGTCCGCCTGGGCCTTGCGGGCTTCAGGTAGGCTTAAGTCATAAAAACCAAGGTCGGCAGGGACGTGTGGCTGGTCATGCCTGGAGAAGCGGGGTCTGGCTCTGGATACGTTGGTCCACTCGGTGAATCCTTCGCCCCACCAACTGTCGTTTTCGGGAATACGATGGAATTGCGGGAGGTAAAACGCTATTGGTCGCACGTTCATTCGTCGGTTATCACGCTCAGTCCTGCCATGGCGTCTTCCAACCGATAGCTGACGGCTCATAGCTGACAGCTTAGCGATGGCATGGTGCGCAATACCTCCTAAGCCTTCACGCGACCAGATAAAGAAAAAGCGCATAGGCAGGGAAGATCGAAGGCTGTGTTGGAAGCTGCCAATGATGTTCGACTGCTCCTTGAGCCTGCCAGTCAACTCGTCACGCTCCCGGGCTAACTCCAGCCGCAGGCCCAATTCGCAGAAGAAGTTGCGCACCTCCGTTAGCTCGCCGTCAGCGGAGTTACACAGGGATCTCAGCAGATCGGGTTGTTGGTTACACACAGCGAGAACGCCGAGGCCCTGACCCCAGGTGGCCTCGAAATGAGGATAGCGCGGCTTGATTTCTTCCCACAATCTCCACACTCCGAAATCGAATTCGCGGACGTTAATGTCGTGAAAGAGCACCACGCCGCGCTCGCTCATCTTGGGGAGCCAGTTTTCAAAATCGTGCCGGACGGCCTCGTACACATGGAAGCCGTCTATATGCAACAAATCGATCGAGCCATCCTCGAACTGGCGCACCGCCTCATCGAAAGTGGACTGGATGAGGCGGGAAAAGCCGCCATAGAGAGGATCGTGGTGGCTCTTGAGCTCACTCAATACCTCAGGCCCGTAGTAGCCGTTATGTGGGTCGCCCTGCCACGTATCAACCGCGTAGCAGCGTGTGCCGATGCCCAGTTCCTTCACGGCTTGGCAGAAGGCGCAGAACGACACGCCCGAGAAGGTCCCCAACTCCACGAGCACTCCGGGCCGGAGCACGTCCACAAGAAACATCCCAAAAGGAATGTGCTCCATCCAGAAGCGCGCGCTCGCTGTAGAAGCTACTCGCAGAGGGTGCGAGAAACAAATTGGGTGATCCAGCGGATTGAAAAGAGCCATTCCTTTATGCACCAGCCAGTAAGAAGTACCCGGCGGAATGTAAGGCGGTTGTTGGCGTTGGCAATGCCGGTTTGCGCCATGAGCTAATGGTCCGTTGGTCAATCCGGGTTTGTGAGCGAGGCGTTGCTGATAAACTCGATTTTTTCGGCGATAGCCACTTTCATTACTTGAACGCTGCTTGCGAGGGACAAGATTTATTTGTTCTGAAGGGGCTGGATTTTTGACATTATTCGCTCGATTTGATAACCGTGGAAGCGTTGACGAAGAAAGCGGACGCGGAATACAGCTGTAGAATTGTCTCGCAGCAGTTCAAGACTGATTCATGGAATGATTTTCAACTCGGCGCCATCCGCTATTCCCCGCGCGTGCCCCTCGCGGAAGCCGACGCTTTACTTGTGCTGTACGATCCAAGTGACGAACTGCTCAAATTCGACGGCCCGAAGCTTTGGTTCACGATCGAGCCTTCCTGGCATCATCACTTTCACTCCCATCCAATTGGCAGGAGACTTGTCCAAGAGCTCCGTGCTTCGGAACGGTCTTTTTATGCGCATCCAGACGAAGTGTATCGGATCCCGCATCCTACGTACAGCGGAACGCTATCGCGGCCGCGATTACCTTCAAGCAGACAGACCGCAGTTGCCAGCGTCAACAATTTTGGTGGACGCCTTTGGTTCCTTAAGTCTCACTTCCGGACTCGGAATCGGATGATATTAGACCGGCACGTCGAGCTGTTCGGCAAGCCCGACGTCTGGGCGAACTTCCGCCATTTTCCGAAGCTCTGGATCCATGGGCCGCCGGAAAGCTATATGGGGCAACCAACTCCGGGCACGAGCTACTACGACGATGAACACATTCGGTTTTTGTCGGCCTATAAGGTTGCTGTATGTCTGGAGAACTCCACCGAAGCCTATTATTTTACTGAAAAATTTGTAAACTCAGTGAGGGCTGGCTGCATTCCGGTTTATCATGCTCATCCCACAGTTCGTAAGAAGTTCCTGCGCAACGCAAAGTGGGTCGATCCGGCAGACTTCGGTTTTTCGCCTCGTGACACGATCGAGTATGCTTTGGCGCAAGATCAGTCAGAATTCCGGCGCGCGAACGACACCTGGCTTGAATCTGGTATTCTGGCGGATACCGATAACCAAAAAGTAGTTCTAAAGCTGCATAACATAATCAGTAGCAAACTCGAAAGGAATGGGCGTTATTAACTTCCGATATCGAGCAGGACAGCTCCTCAAAAAACTCGGTTACAAGCTTTCGCGCGACTACCGCTGGCCAGAAGTTCATGGGGATCTATTACTTCTTGGCTTCGCTCTTCTTCGAGCCTACCACCGTGGGCTGATCCAAATTGTGCAGATCGGAGCGTTCGACGGACAAGTTGATGATCCGGTTGCTGATATTCTTCAAAACGAAAACGTCTCTGCGATCTTGGTGGAACCGCAAAAAATTCCGTACGAGCGTTTGGTAGCGCGTTATGCAACTAATCCAAGAGTTTGCCTAATCAATGCCGCGGTGGCAGAGCACGATGGTGTGGTAAAACTTTACGTGCCCGGTTCGGCTGCCTCGCCGAAGGCTAGCCTTTTCGCTCAGCATCACCGCCGATTTGGATCCGATGCGAAGGAAGTTCGTGAGTTCGCAGTACCCTCTATCTCGGTCGGTTCCCTGGTGAAGAGGTTGCATGGTCAACGCCTTCATCTTCTTCAGGTGGATACAGAGGGCATGGATTATCAGATACTGAAGTGGTTCTTTGACGCCCATGTTGAGCCTGACGTGCTCAACTTTGAGTCGCTGCATCTGAGCAAAGCCGAACGCCTGGCATCACGGCAGTTGTTGAACGCCAGCGGGTACTGGTGGATCGAGAGCGACCAAGACACCTTCGCGTTAAAGGAGTCTTTGGTAAAAATCCAACAAAGTTGAAGCGCACAATTGACTATTTCAATCATGATCACAACGCGCGACCGCGCAGAGGCGTTGGGGCGTACCTGTGAGATAATTGCCGCGCTCGATCCTCCGCCTGTTGAAGTGTTGATCACAGTTGACGGCTGTGCAGATGACACGATGACCGTAATTCGGAGGCACCTGCCACAGGCAGCAGTGATCATAAACAAGAACGCACGCGGGTCGGTTGCTTCTCGGAATGTTATGATGCGGCAGGCGAAGGCGGATCTTGTGTTCGCTCTCGATGATGACAGCTACCCGGAACAGATCGATTGCATCGCGCTCATCAGTCGTTTCTTCGAGAAAAAACCAAAATTGGCTGTTCTACATTTTCCACAGCGAAGCGATGAATATCCTGAAACGCTTTCGCAAACACAATTCAGCCGGGAACATTTGACGCGCTCGTTTGCTAACTCCGGCGCGGTTCTGCGCCGATCCACTTATCTCCAGTTGCCCGGGTTTGAGCTGCAGTTCTTCCACATGTATGAAGAGCCGGACTACGCCCTGCAATGTGTCGCGGCGGGTTATGACGTGCTTTTTTCTCCCATCCTTACAATCCGTCACCATTATTCCAGGCAGGCACGCGATGAAATACGGGTACATCATCGTCACGCACGCAACGAATTGTGGAGCACCCTGATGCGATGTCCTTTTCCCTTTGCATTTGCAATGGTGGCGGGGCGCGTTTTCTCCCAGTTCCGTTATGCGTGCAAGCGAGGGTGGTTCTGGGTAATTCGCGAACCCGCCTGGTGGTGGCAGGCGTTGGCTGGCGTTCCGTATTGTCTTCGAAAGCACAGGCCTGTTTCATGGGCAGTTTATAAACGCTGGCTTTCGTTGTCTTAAAACAGTGAAGTGGCTTTGCTGTCAGCTGGGCGCGCGGGAACACTATGCGATTCCCCGGGCGTTACTTCGCGTGGACATGCTCGCGTATCTGCTAACCGATGCGTGGGTTCTGCCCTCGTCTTTGCTTGCAAAAATCTGCGGTCGCGGGTCAAGTCTTGCAGAGAGATTTCACGACACGCTCCCAGACGCGCGAGTGAAAGCGTTCAATTCGTCATTGGTTGCATTTGAGGTGCTTGCACGCACCCGTCGCCTCAAGGGATGGACAAGAATAATTGCCCGCAACCGGTGGTTTCAACGCAAAGTCGTTTCCTTTCTTCGCTCTCAGCTCTCAACTATCAACTATCAGCCCATTCTTTTGAGCTATAGCTACACCGCGCTTGAACCGTTTCGGTACGCAAAAGCGCACGGATGGAAGACGCTGCTTGTCCAAATCGATCCCGGCCCGGAAGAAGAGGCGATTGTGGCACAAGAGGCCGCACGCGTGCGTGAACTAGCTGCTGGCTGGCAACCCGCGCCGAGCGAATATTGGGCTCTATGGCGTAAGGAGTGCAAGCTTGCCGACCGGATTGTTGTTAACTCCGAATGGTCGCGGGAAGCGTTGGTCCGCCGCGGAGTTCCACACGAGAAGACATCAGTTATTCCACTGGCGTACGAAGTGATACGACTACCGGACCACGAGACAACGAGACCACAGAAGCGGGAGTATCCAGATCGCTTCACGTTCGAGCGGCCGATGCGCGTTCTTTTTCTTGGTTTAATCAATCTCCGCAAGGGCGTCGCTAGGTTGTTGGAGGCCGCTCGAATTTTGCGTGATGAGCCGGTTGAATTTTGGATGGTTGGCCCTGTCGAAATCGCACATGCCAGCGCAATCGGGAATGCTGGACACGTGAAATGGTTTGGCCCCGTAACGCGGAAGCAGGCAACTGAGTTTTACAGAGACGCAGACGTATTCATTCTCCCGACGCTCTCCGATGGATTTGCCATAACACAGCTCGAAGCGCAGGCGCACGGCTTGCCCGTTATCGCCTCGGAATTTTGTGGCAAGGTCGTGGACAACGGCCGTAACGGAATCGTTCTCGAGGAACCGACTGCCGCGTGCATCGCAGCGGCCGTTCGCGATTGTCTCGCGGACGCGGATCGGCTGCGAAAGCTTGCTGCCGCGTCACGTTTGCGTGCTGAATTCACAATCGAGGCGCTTGCCGAGCAGCTGCAAAAGGTGGGTGCAGCGCTGTGGAATCCATCGCACCAATGACATTTATTCTGCACGTGGCTTGCAGTGGATCCAGGACGGTAATGACGCCTTTAACTTTCCCCTTTTTAATATACTGTGTGCCTCAGTTTCCTGCTCCATGGTCACGCATGAGTTAACGTTTTATCTTGCTGCCGCGGCGTTGGTGATCCTCACGGTCGAAAGCTGCATCAAGCTGCTGAATCGAAATACCTTCGGTATCACGCTTATGGTGTATGTAACGGTATTTGCATGGTATTTCGTCGATCCTTTCCTTAACCCAGAGGAATATGATTACCTCCCTCCTTTCTCATTAGGTCAAAGTTATGGGCAGGTACTATTGTTTTTGATAGGATTCCGCGTTTTCACACCCGCTATAACACGTTGGATCGTGCGCCGTCCGAGTTTTGCCATTTTTGATACGCGCCTCACTCCCAGGGAGATTTTAGTTGCCACTGGTGCGATTTGGCTCCTGCTTTTTCTAATCGGGATTTATCGAATGAACGGTGATGTGATAAACGCTGTACTTCCGCTCGATGGCCGTGGCGGCGAGACGATGTGGGGGCGTGGTGCAGTCTCAAGTTCGGCAATGGGATTTCTGATCTCCTTCGGAGGTTATCTGTTTAATGCGGCAACAGCGTTCCTGGGCGCCCTGATATTTTTCCAGCGCAGCACTGCCTGGCGGTTGCTCGCCGGCGCAATGTTTGCCATTACACTCCCGTCTTTCTTTTTCGCTGGAACGCGTAGCCACTTCCTTGTGGCAGTCCTGCCTTTTATCATCACATATCTATTTTATGGCCGGCATCCGCTCATTGTAAGATTCACCGTTCTGGCGGTGGCGTTCGTCTGCTTGGATCAAGGGTTCAGGTTTGTGACGGTATTTCGCAGCACCGGTTTCAGGGAGGTGCTGGCTGCTGAGAATCCGTACGAGCTCGTGGATGAAAATGTGCGAACAAGCGGCCTTAACATGATTCAGGAGCTTTGCTTTGTGAATGCTTACCTGGATTCCGGTGATACCTCTCCAGCGTATGGCGCAAGATATTTGAACGAGTTACTTAATTTCGTTCCGCGCGCGATCTGGCCCTCAAAGCCGTTGATCGGAATTGACTACGCGAAGTGGCGCGGGTTCGAGAGTGACGAAGGAGAGCTGGGTGTGTCCACTACCATTTCCGCCGGAATGATCGGCGGCGGCGTTTTGAACTTTGGCAAAATCCTTGGTCCAGTCGCAGCCGGCATACTGATGGCGCTTTGGACTGGTCTGCTCATCCGCTGGTGGGAACAAAGAAAATCGCTGCTGCGCTTGATGTTGTTCATGCTTGGCGTTGGTCTTACCTTCAACCTCGGCCGCGACATTACCCTGCTTGTGCTTTGGCCCGTCATATTTGCATACTGTTTCGTTCGCCTTACTGAGCTCTGGGCCACGAGCCGATTCAGCCAACTGCCGCGAGGAGCAATTGTTGTTCCCGCTAGGGCTGGCCCCGTGTTAGCTGGTCGGCTGAGCCAGTGACGCGTCGCGGTCACGATGCCGGTTCCAGTAACTCAATGCTGGAGAAGCGCTCGCCGTAACAAGGGTCACTCCTAAACAAATTTGGTGTTCCCATGCTCAGACGACTTCATCACATTTTGTCTCAAAATCCTCTTGCGAGCCGTGCGCAGCGTAGTGTCGTTCACTGGGCCAAGGAGCTACTAAGCGTGCCCGACGCATACTACTCGATGGGGCAGTTATATCGTAAGATTAAACCAAAAGCCGTACTGGATATCGGTAGCCACGTCGGTCGAACTGTGATCAAAATCCTGGATTACATGCCTGACGCCAAAGTGCACGCATTTGAGCCCACACCGCAGAGTGTTGCCATCCTTAGAAATAGAATGCGACGCTATCCAAACGTGATAGTCCACGAGCTGGCTTTGTCAGATGTGACCGGTACGACGAAATTCTTCCATAATCTTGGCGAGCAGACAAATTCGCTTCTGGAAAACAGCCTTTCCGGTAAGAGCCCCTTCGACGGCGTGCAGCAGCATATCGCACAAATAGACGTCAGGACTATGACCCTCGACGACTGGGCCGCTGAATTTGAACCCAATGGGATGCTATTGATCAAGGCGGATGTCCAGGGTGCCGAGCGGCTCCTGGTGACCGGCGGAAAAACGACCTTCGCACAACGCGTGGCAGCGTTTTATACAGAACTCTGCCTTCTGCCGACATATGAAAACCAGACCACCCTATGGGAGCTACATACAATGTTAACCGAGGAGCTCGGCCTGGCACTCTTCGACATTTATCCTTGCGCCAAGGATCAACTGGGTCGTGCAGCATTTACCGATGCGATGTGGGTCCAGCCATCTGTTCTACCTATCTAGGCAAAGATGATCGATCCACGCTCACCTGCCCTTGCCAGGCACCGTTACCAGCTTTTTGCGAATGCCTCATTCAGCAAATGGCGCCAAGATCGGCAACGGTCATATCGGCTGATGAGTGATCAGTCCATGTGTGAGCTGACCAGTTGAGTTCGATCACTGCGTGTGAAAACTGGAGGTAAGGGGATTCGAACCCCTGGCCTTCTCATTGCGAACGAGACGCTCTACCAACTGAGCTATACCCCCGCTTGCCTATTGGATTATGCGCGAATTAAGATCGGCGGCAAGAGCATCCCGCCTGCATGACCAACAGCAGATTGTTTTCGCGCTTGCGTTCGCCAATGCGAGTAGCCATCATCGTCGCACCATCGGGAGCTTCTTGAGAAAAACGAAGGCCATGAATCTGTCCCCCCACTTGCTATGTGAAGAAGAAGCGCATCCTCGGGGAAAAATCCTGAAGTTCGCAGGCGAGGCGGACTTCCTCGCCGTGCCGGCGGTGCGGCAGTTCCTCAAGGGGCTGCTCACGCAGCACATCCCGTTGCTCATCGTGGACCTGTCAGGGGTGACGTTCTTGAACACGCCGTTCTGGGCGGCGATGCAGCGATACCAGCTCGACGGGTCTCCGGATTCGCGGCTCGCGCTGTGCGGCATGAACGAGGCGCTGCGAGCCGCCTTTGACATCAACGGCGTAGGCTTGGAGTCCGCGGAGGGTGGAGGCATTGCGGTGTATGACCATCTTGAGGCGGCTCTGGCGGCGGCATGAAACCGGGACGCGAATACAGTTACGCAGGTTTGTCCATGTCGCTGTGCCGTGGTGCGCTGGAGCGACCCTGGCTGCCGCTGACCATGTGGAAGGCGTTCTTCAACCGCTCACTGGGTATCGGCGTGCGGGCTGTGCCGACGGTGTTCCTCATGGCGTTCTGCGTAGGAGCCGTCCTGGCGATGGTACTGATAGAGCAGCTCCAAGAGTTGAGCATGGAGGAGACCGTGCCGCGGCTCATCTGGATCATCCTTAACCAACAGCTCGCGCCCATGCTCGCGGCGGTGGTCTTCATCGGGCGCAGCGTATCCGGCTCGGCGGCGGAGCTGGCGAACATGAAAATCGGGGAGGAGATCAAGGCGCTGGAGACCATGGGCGTGGATGTCTCGCGCTACCTGCTTCTGCCGATGCTGGGAGCCTTCATCGTGATGTTGCCGGTGATGGAGATCTATACCGTGGGTGTCGGGCTGCTCGGAGCACAGGGGGTGTGCTCGCTGGTCATGGGCATGGACGGGAAGCAGTTCGTTCTGCGAGCACTGGTCCCCCCGCGGATGCAGGATGCGTTCATCGGAGTGGGCAAATCCGGACTGTTTGCGGTCGTGGCTGCGATGATCGCCTTCCGTAAGGGGCTGAACGCCACCGGCGGGTCGGACGCAGTCGGACGTGTGGCAACGGCGGCCGTGGTGTCTTCACTGGCTGCGGTGACGCTTGTCAACGCCGTCATCACGGGGCTGCAGAATGTTTTGATTGCTGCGGGGTTGATGAACAAGTGAGGAGTTGGCAGACGCACTTCGAGAGTTTGGAATGAAAGCTAACGAGTGACGATTCACAGCCTGAACGGAAAACGGAAAAGCGCCAAAGGCCTATCACCCTCTCAGAAATGAATCTGCCTACGCCCCCATCGAAGCCTGCCGAGCCTTTGCTCGTGGTGCGGGATTTGGTGAAAGCGTTCAACGGCGCCAACGTGCTCAACGGCGTGAGCCTCGATGTCTTCGCCGGCGATGTTTTCACCGTCCTCGGAGGGTCCGGCTGTGGGAAAAGCACCCTGCTGAACATACTCATTGGCGTGGACGAACCCACCTCCGGCACCGTGCATGTCCTCGGCCAAAACATCCACAGCCTCCCACGGCGCCAACGCAAGCGGCTCATGCGGGATGTAGGCGTGCTTTTCCAGTCTGGCGCCTTGCTTCAGAGCCTTACGGTGGCGGAGAATGTGGCTCTGCCCTTTCAGCAGCATCATCCCAAGATCTCGAGCGATCGCGATCTTCTCGATGACACCGTGCTCATGAAGCTGCGTGCCGTGCGATTGGCCGCCCACGCCGGGAAGTATCCGCGCGAGCTCAGCGGCGGCATGAAGAAACGCGCCGCCCTCGCCCGCGCCCTCGCACTGGATCCAAGGCTGCTTATCAGCGACGAGCCCACCTCCGGCCTCGATCCCATGAGCACCAAGGAGATTGACGACCTGACTATCACGCTGAGCCGCAAGAGCGGCACCACGGTGGTGGTGGTCACGCACGACCTGCTGAGCTTCCAGCGTATCGCCACCCGCGGCATCATGCTGGGCGCGGAGCGGGACGGAGCGCTCCGCGGAACGGTGCTGCTCGCCGGGAGCCGCGAGGATTTTTTCGCCAGCGAGCATCCGCTGGTACGGGGGTTCTTCCATCTGCAGAAAGGAGGCGCCGCGTAAGATTGAGAGATAAGAGTTGAGGGTTGAGAGTATGAACGTGACTGAGCTGAGCCTATTTCATAGTCTTAATCTAAATCGGCCTTCGATGCGGTAAAGATTACGATTAGGAATATGAACAGGCTTCAAGCACAACTCATCAACTCACGACACCCCAGCCCGCCATGAACCGGAAATTCTTCAAATCACTCCGCGGCCTTTACGAGCCGATGCTCGTGCTGGTCGTTATCGCGTCCGCTGCGCTGCTCATTGGCGCGCTGTATTACGCCTTGAAGGCGGGCTCGCGGGGAGGAGTTCGCTTCGATGCGGCCTTCAATGAGGTGGGCGGGATCAAGGAAGGCTCCAGCGTGCTCTTC
>WNGG01009187.1_pt1 | contig 10809 bp, 11 predicted proteins | sample 5400661 | NCBI WGS metagenome assembly WNGG01 (sample SAMN13153372, study PRJNA577476) | soil metagenome | isolation source: 100 cm soil or saprolite under Garry oak tree replicate 1 | place: USA:California | collected 2016-06-15
GCGGACCTTGACCCAGACCTCCAGATAGACCTTGCCGCCGAAAAGGGTCTCCATGTCGAGACGCGCGGCGGTGGCGATTCTCTTCAGCTTGCTCCCGCCCGATCCGATGATGATCGCCTTGTGGCCCTCTCTTCCCACTACGATCGCGGCGTGAATCCGCCGGATGCCGCGCTCCTCCTCGAATTTCTCGATTTCCACGCCAGTGCTGTAGGGAAGCTCCTCGCCCAGAAGGCGAAACAGTTTTTCGCGCAGGAATTCTGCGGCGAGAAACCGCTCGTTGCTATCGGTCAAGTCGTCCCCGGAATGGATCGCCGGTTGCTCGGGCAGGTAGCGCTTGAGCACCCCCAGCAGCTCTTCGAGTCCCTTGCCGCGGCTTGCGCTTACCGGCACGATTTCATCGAACTGCGCTTCGCTCGCGGCCTTTTTCAGAAACGGCAGCAAACTCGCAGGTTCGGTCGTGTCGATCTTGTTCACGACCAGGAACAACGGACCCCCCCCAGGGACCTGTTTCAGCAGCGCGCGATCCTCCGCCCCGAAGCGCCTCGCTTCGACGACCAGGGCCACCACATCGACTGCCTCGAGCGCTCCCCGAATTGCGCGGTTCATGGCTCGGTTGAGGGCGCCACGGTGCCGGGTCTGGAAACCCGGGGTGTCGACGAGTACGAACTGCGCCGTCCCCGTGGTGAGCACCCCGCGAAGCGATTGCCGCGTGGTCTGCGGCTTGTGGGAGGTGATGCTGAGTTTTTGTCCGAGCAAGGCATTCAGCAACGTGGACTTGCCGACGTTGGGACGCCCGATCAGAGCGATCGTTCCACAGCGAAACGGCTCCACGGCCATCACGGTACGGCCGTTCGACGGCGAATCTGCTCGAAGGCGCGCATGGCCGCTTCCTGCTCGGCGTTTCGCCGGCTGCTTCCGATTCCCGTGGTCCGCACCGAGAGCTCGGGAATCAGGCACTCGACTTCGAAATTCTGGCTGTGAGCCGCCCCGTGGGTTGCCACCACGGAATATTGAGGCAGGGCGATCTTCCTCGCCTGAAGCAGTTCCTGCAGAAGCGTTTTCGGGTCTTTTCCGAGCGCCTTCGGATCCAGGTTGGCAAGCAGCGGTTCGTACAGGCGCCGAATGGTCTCGCGAGCCGCCGGGAAACCCCCGTCGACAAAGACCGCACCGATCAGAGCCTCGAACGCATCGGCCAGAATCGAGGGCCGCGCGAACCCGCCGCTCTTCAGCTCGCCTTCGCCCAGTTGCAGGTGATCGCCTATGCCGAGCGTCTGCGCCACCTGATACAAGGTCTCCTCGCGCACGAGCTGCGCTCGCAACCGCGACAGGTCTCCCTCGGAAAGCTCGCCGAAGCGTTCGAACAGCTCGGCTGCAACGACGCAGTTGAGAATGCTGTCGCCCAGGAACTCCAGGCGCTCGTTGTGAAGCGCGCTGTGACTGCGGTGCGTGAGGGCCCGCGATAGCAGCTCGGGCCGGGAAAAACGGTATCCGATATGCTGCTGAAGACGCTCCCGGCTCACGGACCCAGTCGGAGAGCGGGCCGAGCGTGCGACGGAACCCGATCCCGGCGAGTCGCTAATTATTGCTGCTCGCAGCAAAATCGAACACGACGCTGACATTGCCGAACAGCGAGATCCGCCTCGGATAGGCAAACGAGATCACGATGTCGTTGCCTTCCTTGGTGACTTCGAGGTCCCTGCCCGCGATCACGTCGATGTCGTCGATCGCCGCGCGGCGATCGAACGCCTGGCGCACCTCCGCGACGGTGCCCTTGCTGTTGGTCTGCGCGATGCCGGTGATCGCCTTCTTGATCTTGAAGTATTCGATGTAGGCGGGCGCGATCTTCAGGCCGCCTATGGCGACCAAGACAATGACGATGCACACCACCACCATTCCGATCAGGGTAATGCCTCGCTGATTCTTCATGAAACCCCCTTCACTGAAACGTTCCGAAGCGCCGCGGCTCGCTGAAATTGAACCAGATGAAAAACGCCTTTCCGACGATATTCTCGTCCGGTACGAAACCCCACACGCGGCTGTCCGCGGAGTTGTCGCGGTTGTCGCCCATCATGAAATAGTGCCCGGGAGGTACGGTGCAGGCTACGCCTTCGCTATTGTAGTTGCAATTTTCGCGAAACGGGAACGGTCGCGTGAAGGGGACCGCCGCAGACGCATCGCCCTCGAGGAGAATGGCGTGCTCGACCCCGTTCAGCGTCTCGATGAACTGTGCCGAGTAGTGGATCCGCTCGCGATTCAGATAGTCGGAAATCTGTCTGCGGGGCTGCGCGACGCCATTGATAAGGAGTTTCTTGTTCTCGTAGACGATCTTGTCGCCGGGAACGCCGATCACGCGCTTGATGTAATCGAGCGACGGATCCTCCGGAAACCGAAACACCATCACGTCGCCGCGCTTGGGCTCTCCGACATTGACGACTTTCTTGTTGATGAGCGGGATCCGGATGCCGTAGGCGAACTTGTTGACCAGGATGAAATCCCCGACTACCAACGTCGGCACCATCGAGCCCGAGGGAATCTTGAAAGGCTCGACCAGGAACGAGCGCAGCAGGAAAACGATTAAAATGACCGGGAAGAAACTCTTCGGATACTCGATCCACCAGGGTTCCTTGTCGTCCTTGCGCCGCTGCTTCGCGAAATAGACTGCGTCGGCTAGCGCAAACACTCCCGTAATTACCAGCAGGACAAAAAGTATCAGCGCGAAATTCATTTGCTCTCAACCTGGAGTATGGCGAGGAACGCCTCTTGGGGTATTTCCACCGTCCCGACCTGTTTCATGCGCTTCTTCCCCGCTTTCTGCTTTTCCAGCAATTTCCTTTTCCGCGATACGTCACCGCCGTAGCACTTCGCGAGCACGTTCTTGCGCAGCGCCTTGACGGTTTCGCGCGCGATGACGTGCGAGCCGATTGCCGCCTGCACGGCCACGTCGAACATCTGCCGCGGGATCAGTTCGCGCATTCTCGAAACCAGATCTCGGCCGCGGTAGGACGCGTTTTCCCGGTGCACCATGAGCGACAAGGCATCGACCCGCTCTCCGTTGATGAGGATGTCGAGCTTCACCATGTCGGCGGCGCGGTACTCCTTGAATTCGTAGTCGAGCGAGGCGTAGCCGCGGCTCGCCGATTTGAGCTTGTCGAAAAAATCCATCACCACCTCGTTGAGCGGCATCTCGTAGGTCAGCATCACCTGGCGCCCGTGATATTGCATGTTCTTCTGCACTCCGCGCTTTTGCGTGCACAGGGTCATGATCGCTCCGACGTACTCCTGCGGCACGAAAATGATCGTTTCTATAATCGGCTCGCGAATCTCGCCGATTTTCGAGGGATCCGGCATTTTCGCCGGGTTCTCGATGCGCGCGACCGTGCCGTCGCGCAGCTGAATCTCATACACGACGGTGGGAGCGGTGGTGACCAGCGCCATGTCGTATTCGCGCTCGAGGCGTTCCTGCACGATATCCATGTGCAGCAGGCCGAGAAACCCGCAGCGGAATCCGAAGCCGAGAGCCTGGGAAGTTTCCGGCTCGTAGTGCAGCGATGCGTCGTTGAGCTTCAGCTTCTCCAGCGCGTCGCGCAGCGCTTCGTACTCGCTCGCTTCGACCGGATAGAGCCCGGCGAACACCTGCGGTTTGATTTCCTTGAAACCCGGCAGCGGCACGGCCGCGGGACGATTTACCAGGGTAATGGTGTCGCCGACGCGCGCGTGCTGGAGCTCCCTCACTCCGGCCGTGACGAATCCCACCTCTCCAGCCGAAAGCTGCTCGCGGCCTTGTGACTTGGGCGTGAACACGCCGACGTGCTCGCACAGATGGACCGCCTGCGTGGACATGAGCAGCAGCTTGTCCTTCGGCCGGATGATTCCGTCCACCAGCCGCGCCAGCATGATCACGCCGACGTAATTGTCGAACCACGAATCGATGATCAATGCTTTCAACGGCGCATCGGGATCTCCCTTGGGAGGCGGAATGCGATGGATCACGGCCTCCAGGATGTCATCCACGCCCTCTCCCGTCTTGGCGCTCGCGCGCACCGCGTCTTTCGCCTCGATGCCGATGACGTCCTCGATCTCCTGGATTGCGCGCTCCGGGTTGGCCGAGGGCAGGTCGATCTTGTTGAGCACCGGGACGACCTCCACTCCTTGCTCGATCGCCGTGTAGCAGTTGGCCACCGTCTGCGCCTCGACACCCTGGCTCGCGTCCACGACGAGCAAGGCGCCCTCGCATGCCGCGAGCGAGCGCGATACCTCGTAGGAAAAATCGACGTGGCCCGGGGTATCGATGAGATTGAGGTTGTAGGTCCGTCCGTCGCGGGCCGTGTAGTTCAACGCGGCCGTTTGCGCCTTGATGGTGATGCCGCGCTCGCGCTCCAGATCCATCGTGTCGAGCACCTGCTCGGACATCTCGCGTTCCGGCAGTCCGCCGCAACGCTGGATGAAGCGGTCCGCGAGCGTCGACTTGCCGTGGTCGATGTGGGCGATGATCGAAAAGTTGCGGATGTGCTGCATCGGCCTACAAAAAAGGGTGCCGTTCAGCACCCTTCTTTCCCGGTTCCAAGACTTTGAATTTTAGCGTATTTAAGCGAGATATGCAGAGTGCGCTAGCCGGGCGCACCTTCGCCCCTGACGGTTACGAACAGACTGCTCTCGCCGCGCCGTACGTGCAGCGTCAGGGTGGTGTTTCGCTCCAGCTGCCCGAGGAGCTTGTTGAACTGCTCCGTGGATTTCACTTCTGTGGTCTGGCCTTTGCTGGTCACGGCCGTGATCACGTCGCCCGCCCGCACGTCTGCGCGGCGATTGTTGCGTACCTCTTCGACGATCACGCCCCCTCCGAGCTTCAGGTCGCGCTTTTGCTCCGCGGTAAGATCGACGACCGCGAAACCGAGGCGATTGGCTGCCTGCTCCGGCGGCTTTCCGCGGCGCTCGCTGCGGCTTGCGACACGATCCTCGGGCAATTCACCGACGGTGACGGTGATCTCCCGGCTCACGCCCTTGCGCCACACTTCCAGGGTCGCTTTGTTCCCGGGCTTGGTGCTGCCGACGATACGCGGCAACTCGCTCGAGTTCGATACCGACTTGCCGTCGAACTTGAGGATGATGTCTCCGGCCTCCACCCCGGCCTTTTCGGCGGGGCCGCCCTTCTCGACCTGGTTGACGAGCGCACCCGCCGGTCTGGAAAGCCCGAAGGACTCGGCGAGCTCCTTGGAAACCTCCTGGATAACGACGCCGATCCGCCCGCGGGCCACGCGCCCGAACTGGCGCAGCTGGCTCTGCACCTCCATCGCGACGTCGATGGGGATGGCGAATGACAGCCCCATGAAACCGCCAGTACGGCTGTAGATTTGCGAATTGATTCCCACGACTTCACCGCGCATGTTGAACAAGGGTCCGCCGGAGTTCCCCGGGTTGATCGCGACGTCGGTCTGAATGAAGGGGACAAAGTTCTCCTGCGGCAGGCTGCGGCCTTTGGCGCTAACAATGCCCGCGGTGACGGTGCTGTCGAAACCGAATGGCGAGCCGATTGCGACGACCCATTCGCCGACCTTGAGCCGGTTCGGATCGCCCATCCGTACGGCCGGCAGCCCGGTCGCTTCGATCTTGATCAGCGCGAGATCGGTGCGTCTGTCCGCGCCGATCACGCGAGCCTTGAATTCGCGTTTGTCGTTCAGGCGAACGGTGATCTCATCCGCGGAGTCGACGACGTGCGCGTTGGTGAGAACGTAGCCGTCGGTACTGATGATGAAGCCCGAGCCGAGCGAACGGCTCTCGAAATCGCGCGGGCCCTGCCCGCCGGGACCCGGCGGGCGCGGGATGAAGCGCCGGAAGAAATCGTAGAGCGGATCGTCTTCCTCGAGGTTCGGAATTTGCGGCGAAGCACGGCGCTCGCGCACCTGTGTGGTGCTGATATTGACGACGGTGGGGCCTTGCCTCTCGGCGAGCTCGGTGAAATCGGGAAGCTCGCGACCCTGCGCGACCAGCACGGAGGGCAAGCCGAGCAGCAGACAGATAAACAGTACTCTCGCCATCAAAATGGTCCTCGGAATCGAACCGGCAGAAAACCGCGATGCAACCCCGGCACCGGGGAGCCGGACCGATTCTACTATGGACTTACCGGGGTTTTACTTGCGGTATTCCACCGCATCGGCGATGTATTTTACGCTCTCTGCAGGCGCTTCGCCGACCACCGTAACCCAGTAGCTGCCCACCGGACGCATATAGACGTTGACCGGCCCCTGCCGCACCAGGCCCGGCTGCGGCGCCGGCTGCTTGCTCGCCGCGGGCTCGATGAATACCGAGATCGCTGCAAGCCCGTCGGACAGCACGATATGGCCGACTCCGCCGATACCTCCCATGGTGCGAATCAGCTCGGCCACGGTGCGAAATCCCGCAGGCTTGGAACGGATCGTCCATCCGGCTTCCGCCAGGTTGGCGCGGGTAGCGCCCGAATCCTCGACGCGCCAGTCCCGGCTTTCGCGGAAATAGCGCGCTTTCAGCTGATCGCGACCGATGTGGCCGCCGATCTTGAGCTGCGTGAATGCGAACTGCTCCACCATCCGGTTCCTCTCATCGAAGGTCTTCGCCTTGAGCAGCATGCCGGTATTGAGATCTGCCCAAAGCCGGTGACCGTATCGCATCCGGTCTTTCGGCTCCAGCGCGAGGACCTGGCAACTGTAGCCCCCGACGCGCTCGATCTCGCCCTTCCTGATGGTGTAGTTCTCAGACACGTCCTTGAGCTGCTCTGAAAGGATCGCGGGAAACGGCCGGCGGCCGGGCTGCTTGTCGATCTTCACCGTCAGGCTCCCGGGCAGGTAGCACACGACCTCGTCGCCGGTACGGATTATCTCGCGCGGCTCTCCGTCCAGGGTCTCCAGCCGCTCGCGCGGTACCGAGGACTCGACGACGTGAGTAATGCGCGAGGTTTCGACCTGCTGGCCCTGCTGGTATACGAACGTCCCGGAATAGCTGAGTTTTTCCGTGGCGGCGTAGATGCGCTGAAGCCATTGCAGCGCGGAGGGTTCGGTCTGGGCTATCGCCGCGGATACCGGAAGCAGGAACAGCGGGATCCTCATCCCCTGCCACACGCGCGACGCGAAGGGCGGCGTCATTTCCTAGCGACCCCACCCTCGTCAGCCGCGCCGCGCACGTAGGTCGCGATCCCTTGCATGGCGCTCCTATGGGAATAAGGCTGATGGGCGAGCAGGTAGTTCTCGACTTCGGGGAGCGGCACGCTGGAGACCAGGGTTACCTGGGCTGCGGCCGTGTCCGAGGCCGGACCTCCGGCCAGTTGCGGCTCGGCACGCCAGCCGGGGGAAGCCGTCCACACGACGAAGACCACCGCGGCGACGCTTGCAGCGGCGCTCATGGCGTACCAGCCAAGGCGCCTGGCGGGGCTCTTTTCCGGCCGCGGGGCGAGCACTGTGGGCTCCTCGCGAAGTCGAGCGACTACGCGATCGGTGATCCCCGGGCTGGTCTCGCCCCTGAGCGCATCGCCAATCAGGTGGTAGGTATCCCATGCGTTGCGCAATTCCGGGTCCGCTCGGAGCCACCCGAGGTGCGCGTGAAGGCTGTCGCCTTGAAGCTCGCCGTCAATCAGCGCCGATAGTTTTTCCTTCATGGTCACCACCTTTGGTTCTTGCGCGTGTCGAGCAGGGGTCGCAGCTTCTCGGCGATTGCCTCGCGCGCTCGGAATATTCTCGAACGAACGGTGCCGATCGGGCAATTCATGATGGTTGCAATATCCTCGTAACTCAAGCCTTCGATCTCACGCAGCGTGATGGCGTTGCGCAGCTCTTCGGGCAGTTGCATCAAGGTGTCGTTGACGTTTCTGGCGATCTCCCTGGACATCAGCATGCTCTCGGGCGTGTTGATGTCGCGCAATTGCTCGCCGCCCTCGAATCCCTCCGCGTCCTCCGAATCGAACTCGGTCGTGGTCGGGACGCGCCTCCCCAACGCGACCAGGTAGTTCTTCGCCGTGTTGATGCCGATCCGGTATAACCACGTATAAAACGCGCTGTCGCCTCGGAACGAGGGCAGCGCGCGGTAGGCCTTGATGAACGTCTCCTGCGCGACATCTTCGACCTCTGTCGAGTCCCGGATGAACCGGGACAGCAACCGCACCAGCTTTCGCTGGTATTTCGACACCAGCAGCTCAAAGGCATGCTTGTCGCCTCGCTGGGCCTGCTCGACCAGCTGCTGGTCGAGATCCCGCTCATCCATCCGCCGCCGTCCCTGACGAAGCGGTGTTGCGCTTCTGTTCGAAGTTGTCCACGGGCGGCGGCCAGTATACAGCAGTGCGTACGCAGACCCCGGGACCCTGCAGCTACAGACCCGTCCCTTGACGAATAGTTCAGCCCTCAGCGGGGTTATTCCGTGTTGGCCCGAGTCGGGCTCCCGCCGGATCCGGCATCACGGCGCCAACGCAGCCAGACTCGAAGGCGCCGAAAGTCCTCGGGCAGGGCCGAATCGCCCATGAGCACCAGCCATTTGCGGCCGCGCCCCGTCTGATCGAGCCCCAAGACTACCAATGCCGCCGAAACAAAATGGTCGCTGCGAAGCCTGCCTTCATGCCACCCGCCGTTGCGGTCCCGCCAGGAAGCGCGCCCGTCCTCCCGCAACTCGAGCGACACCGCCGCCCGAGGGGACCGGTGCAGGACTTCGGAAAGGCAGCCGCTCGCCGAGAGCAGGATGCCGAAACCGACCAGAACCTGCGGCCAACCGGCCAGGCTCACCCAGGTCGCCGCGAGCGCGAGAACATGGGCAGCGAGAAGCAGGCCCGCAAGCTTGAGCGAGGGCTTGAGGTCGAGCTGCAGGGTGGACGCAGCCGACATGAGCGCTCGTGTTCACCCTTTCGAGATCAAATGCGTTTGAAAATCAGTGTTCCGTTGGTGCCTCCGAACCCAAAAGAGTTCGACAGGGCGGAGCGCAGCGGCATGCGCCGGGCCGCGTTGGGCACGTAATCGAGATCGCAAGCCGGGTCCTGGTTGAACAGGTTTGCGGTCGGGGGCGCGACCTGATCGCGAATCGCCAGCACCGAGAAAATCGCCTCCACTCCTCCGGCCGCACCGAGCAGATGCCCGGTCATGGATTTCGTCGAGCTGACGGCGAGCTTCCTCGCATGATCGCCGAAGCAGCGTTTGAGCGCTACGGTCTCGGCGAGGTCGCCTAGAGGTGTCGAGGTTCCGTGGGCGTTGATGTAGTCGATGTCCTCGCGATTGAGTCTGGCGTTGTGCAAGGCGCTCTGCATACAGCGAGCCGCCCCCTCCCCGTCCTCCTGAGGCGCGGTCATGTGGTAGGCGTCACCGCTCATCCCGTAACCGGCAAGCTCGGCGTAGAGCTTTGCGCCGCGCCGCCTCGCGTGCTCGAATTCCTCGAGCACCACCACTCCCGCACCTTCTCCCAGAACGAATCCGTCGCGGTCCCTGTCCCAGGGACGGCTCGCAGTGGCGGGATCGTCGTTGCGCGTCGACAGCGCGCGCGCCGCGGCGAAGCCGCCCACCGTGAGCAGCGTGATGGTCGCCTCCGCGCCGCCGGCGACCATCGCATCGCAGTCGCCGTACTCGATAAGACGTCCGGATTCGCCGATGCAGTGCGCGGAGGTCGTGCAAGCCGTCACCATCGCCAGATTCGGACCCTTCAGTCCGTGCATGATCGACAGATTTCCCGAGATCATGTTGATGATCGTGCTGGGAATGAAGAACGGCGAAATCTTGCGCGGGCCGCCTTTCAGCACGTCGTTGTGCGTCTCTTCGATCATCGGCAGGCCGCCGATGCCCGAGCCGATATTGACGCCGATGCGAGGGGCATTCGTCTCGGTGACCTCGAGGCCGGAGTCTTTCAGCGCCTGAACCCCGGCCGCGATGCCGAGATGGATGAAACGGTCCATGCGGCGCGCCTCTTTCGGCGGCAGATACGCGGCGACGTCGAAATTGCTTACTTCGCCTGCGATCTGGCTGGAGAGCAAACCCGGGTCGAAGTGGGTGATGCGGCCGATGCCCGACTTGGCCGCAAGGACGCTTGACCAAGCTTCGGCAACAGTGTTGCCGATCGGGCAGACGATTCCTAATCCGGTGACAACAACACGACGGCGGCTCAAATCGACTCCGGCCGTGGGGAGAAATCAGGCTTTCTTGGCGTGGGCGTTCACGTAGTCGATGGCCTGCTGGACGGTTGTGATCTTTTCGGCCTCCTCATCCGGAATCTCCGTCTCGAATTCTTCTTCGAGAGCCATCACGAGTTCGACGGTGTCGAGCGAGTCCGCGCCGAGGTCGTCGACAAACGAGGATCCGTTCTTGATCTCCGCTTCGTTCACGCCGAGCTGTTCCGCGACGATTTTCTTGACGCGCTGTTCAACGTTTTCCATTGCGGACTCCTTCCCCCTTGTTTTGCTGCAATCGAAATTCAGAAGGTGCGCATTGTAGCAGAATCGCCTTTCCTCCCGGCAAGCCAATCTTGTCACGCCCGTCAGCTCATGTACATGCCGCCGTTGACGTGAAGGGTCGCGCCCGTGATATACGCGGCCTGCGGTGAAGCGAGAAACGCCACCACGGCGGCCACGTCTTCCGGATTTCCGAGGCGCCCCAAGGGAATTTGCTGCAGCAACGCAGCGCGCTGCGCGTCCGTGAGCGCTCGGGTCATGTCCGTGTCGATAAAGCCGGGCGCGACGCAATTGACGGTGATGCCGCGACTGCCGATCTCCCGCGCGAGCGACCGCGTCAACCCCGCGATGCCGGCCTTCGCTGCCGCATAATTGATTTGGCCGGCGTTGCCGCTCGAGCCGACCACGGAGGTGATATTGATGATGCG
>WNGG01009189.1_pt1 | contig 10809 bp, 12 predicted proteins | sample 5400661 | NCBI WGS metagenome assembly WNGG01 (sample SAMN13153372, study PRJNA577476) | soil metagenome | isolation source: 100 cm soil or saprolite under Garry oak tree replicate 1 | place: USA:California | collected 2016-06-15
TTCAGGTCGCGGCCGGCCTCTTCGGAAACATACGTCTTCATGAAACGCGGCATGTCGGGATGAACCGTTGTGCTCATGTCGTGCGCGTAGGTTTTGACTGTCACACGCTGGCCTCCGTAGTCAATGCACGGCGCATCGAAAATTTCATCATGATAGACGCGCACCGGAAACTTTTCCTTCAACGCATCATCAACGCAGTAACCAAATGAGATGTAGTTCGTCGTCGTGCCCAGGCCGATAATCTTGCCGCCACCTTCAATCAATTTGTAGTACGGGCTGCAAGTGTCGTACGGGTATGGCGAGAGATGATGTGTCGCCGTGATCTCTTTCGCCGCTGGCCCGATCGCGCAGACTGATTTCGTCGGATGCAAGCTGCGCACGGCGCCGCGTTGTCGCCGCGCGAACTCCGTCAGGATGCCCGTGTATGAAGGCGTGCGCCGCACATCAAAAACATTTCCTTGCTTCAGCCATTCGTAAGAAGAGATGCCGTGGTTCGGATAGGTGGGAAAGAGCACAGTGCCGCCGCAACCGATCACTTCCTTAATCAAAAACAGAATGCGATAGAAAGGGAAGCTGAGACTAAGTCCATCGATCCCGCTGTGAACGTAGACCAAATCTCCAGCGCGCAAGCCGAGTTGCTCGATCAGAATGTTTCGAAAGCCATCTTCAGTTAACGGCGGAAGCGAAGCTACGCGACGGCGCTCGCGTTCCCACTTGGCGCGACGCAACGAGGTAATCGCGCGCGACGGCAGAATCGTTTTGGCAATTCGTTGGAGGTCCATAATCTGTTCCCTCTCCCTCTGGCAGAGGGAACAAGAAATCGTTTCTCACAACATCTTCATCGTCAGACGATCTTGACCAGCGTCGCGCCCCATGAATAACCGACACCAAAACCAACCAGCGCCACGCGATCACCGGCTTTGACACGGCCCTGCTGCATGGCACTCTCGAGGGCGATGGGAATTGTGGCAGATACAGTGTTGCCTGAATCTTTCATGTCAATCCAATATTTGTCTGCCGCGATCTTGAGCTTTGCTCGCAAGCGCTCAAGCATGAATTTGTTTGCCTGATGCGGAATTACCAGATCGATGTCATCGAGCGTTAGCCCGCTCTTTTGCAACAACTCGTCAATTACGGGAGGGATCGTTCGGATCGTGAAACCGAGCACGGCGCCGCCGTTCATGTAGAGATTTTCCGGCGAGCGAACGTTGCCGGTATCATCCGTTTGCTCGATCTTTGTCTCAGCCGTTATGGGACGACGAAATCCACCTGCGGGCACTACAATGTCCTTCACGCCGCCGCCATCACTGCCAAGCACAAACGGACCGATCAAATCGGATTCAGACTCGATACCGACAACCAGAGTTGCTGCAGCGCCGTCGCCAAACAGCGTTCTGGTGCTGCGGTCTTTTGGATTGATCCATTTCGTATAGGTATCAGAAGTAATAAGCAAAACGGTTTTGGCGACCGTTGCTTCCACCAGACTCTTAGCCGTGGCCAAGCCGTAAATGAATCCCGAACAGCCCAGATTGATATCGATCGCGCCACAACTTGTCGCCAAACCCAGGCGGTCCTGAACCAGACACGCGGTGGTGGGCATGAAATAGTCCGGCATCTGGCTTACGAAAATCAGAAAGTCGACCTCTTCGGGCGCACACGAGTTGTTATCGAAGAGTTTTCGGGCGGCGGCCACTCCCAGATCCGAAGCGCATTCATTCGGCGCCGATACGTGGCGCACGGCCACCCCTGTTTTTTCGAAAATCTGATTACCGTGCCACACCCCGAACTCTGCGGCCAACTGCTCGTTGTGAAGTTCTCCCGCCGGGAGAAATGATGCCACTTCCTTAATTACTGCCTTAATTGCCATTTCAACTAATTTGCTTGACGCAGGTTAAATACGATCAGGAAGATTATCCTAAGGCGGATGACCTGGCAAAGACATAGGCTCTCATTTCGAGATACATTTCTAATAGCCGGCAAAGATAAGTTAGAATTCCGCGGCAGTTTGTCGCTTGATTGGTAAAGGAAAAGAGATGGCGGACCGCAATCGAATCACCCAGGCAGTCTATCTGGCCGTAGACGAGCTTAATTCACAATTGCCACCCGGCGTGTCGGTGGAGAAATCGCTGGAGGCGCCTTTGTACAGTGCCGGGGGTAAACTCGAGTCACTCGATTTCGTTACCCTGATTATGGAAGTCGAAGAAAAGATCAACGCGGAATTCGGAACTAACATCACGATCGCCGACGAGAACCTGTTATCCAAACAAAAGAGTCCGTTTTCCACGCTCGCAACTTTGATCGAGTATCTCGATGAAACTCTAAAGCAAGACAGTAGCGCGGTCTAACTCAATTCCTAAAAATCAGATCCCGTGAATCCGCAAACGAAATTCGTCGTTGAAAGCGGCGATGTCCGGCAAACGATTCGAAAACGTTCGCGATTCGCGGAGCAGCGCCGGTAAACCGCCATTCGTCAGGGGCAGCGATGCCGCGCACCGCCACGCCAGTCTTTGCGAGAATCTGGCTGGCGTGCCAGTCGCCGAACTGGTCAGCAAGTTGTGCGTTGGTTAATTTTCCAGCCGGAAGGTAAGAGGTGATTGCTTTAATAGCTGCTCGCGTATTCATGACAATGGCGCAGTCATTATAGCCGGATCGGTTCATGTATTTCATGTAAGATTCTAAGAGGAGTGAAAGATGTCAAGACTCAACGAATTCTCTCGAGCAACTCAGCAAGTAGCTCTTGCGCGTCAGAGGTATCGGTGTGCGAGTTGTGGAATGCACATTTCTCGTCTTGGCGATGCCGGACGCGCGGAGCACCGGTATGGCGAGGGCGCTCAAGCCCATCACATCGAGCACGTCAAGTTAGGAGGAACAGACGCCGTCGACAATTGCGTCATCATCTGCCAATCGTGCCATTATTCCGCGCACCAAGGCGGAAACTACCGCTTCGGGACCGTGGTTGGGCGCGAAAGCGATTACCCGCACTTTCGCGGGTAGTAGCGTTTCAGAACCGCGAGCGGTAGCGACCGGATCATTTTCCATTTGTCATTTAGCATTTTCCATTTGCCATTGTTGGCCGCGATTACAAATGAACCGCCTTCAAATGGCCGATGGTAAATGGACAATGACAGATGAAAAATAATCCCGTCGCTGCTCCTATTCGTCCTTCAAATACCACGGCGTATTAATCACCACGGTGCGCTCATCGCCTTGCAAGTACAACAAAGCCTTCAATCCGGCGCCGCGTTGGTTGTGAAGCAGAGATTCGTACCAGTGTGGCTCGACTAACTCAGGAATGATTACGGCAATCAGCCGATCGCCATTCTCTTCTTTCACCTTGCTGACGAAATCAAGAATCGGATCGTAGACCTGCCGATAAGGCGACTTGATGATCTCAAGACGCGGCTCGCATGATTTGGCCTCACGTGCCGGCTTCAGCACCTTCTCGTCCCAAAGGTCGCGCAGACGCTGGTGTTTTTCCTCTCCGGTGCTGACATGCACCGCGGTAACGTCGTCCGATAAGAGCAAACCAAAACGCAGAGCCCGTTCGGACACTCTGTTCCATCCGTTGATTGGAATGATCACGATGGGCGGTTTCAGTTGTCTCGCTTGGAGTTCGACAGGCCGCTCAATCTCGCGAGCGATCCATCGATAATGACGGCGGATTCGCTGAAACAAAATCATTAGTCCGGGAACGATGATGAGCGTAACCCAGGCGCCTTCGATGAACTTCGCGACGATGATAATTATCAGTGCGATTCCAGTGGCTACTGCCCCGATGCCATTTATCACCAGTGACGTGCGCGCGACGCGGCCGCGTTTCTGACGCCAATGGAAAACCATCCCGGCCTGTGAAAACGTGAACGCGCTGAACGCCCCAACTGCAAACAACGGAATCAGTTTTTCAGTAATGCCGTCAAACGCAATCAGAATCGCGGCAGACAGGATTGCCAAAACGCAAATGCCGATCGAGAAGACCAGTCGTCTTCCGCGCTCCGCAAACGCGTGCGGGAGAAAACTGTCCTCGGCGAGTTGTCGGCAGACACGCGGGAAGCCGGCAAAGCTGGTGTTAGCTGAGAAAGTCAAAATGAACAGGATGCTGGCAATTGCCGCATAGTAAAAAATACCGCGTCCGGCAACTGCCGCGACCAGTTGCGACAGAATGGTTTGATAGCCGGGCTGTCGTTGGTCCATCGCGCCAATCTGATAAGCTCGGCTGAGGTAAGCTACGCCCAGCAGCAGCAGCGCCAGGATCACGACGATGACCGTCAGGGTGCGATGGGCGTTTTCGACTTTCGGCTTTCGAAACAGTGGCACTCCATTGCTGACTGCTTCGACGCCAGTCATGGCCGTGCAACCATTGGCAAAGGTACGCAGCAGAATCCACGCGCTCATTGCCTGGGTCGCTGCGGGAAGCGCCGCCGGTGGTATGGCGGGCTGCGGTTGAGCGCCGCTCAACCAAACGCGCACGAGGCCAAGGATCACGGTAGCTCCGAGGCAGGCGACAAACGCAAACGTCGGCAGGCCAAACGCCAATCCCGCTTCGCGCACGCCCCGCAGATTGATGATCGTCAGTATTAATAAAACGAGCAGGCACAAAGCTAATGTGAATCGATGCAGCGCCGGTATGGCCGATACAACCGCCCCGATTCCCGCCGAAATCCCGACGGCAACATTCAAAGTGTAGTCGAGCAATAAGGCCGCCGCCGCCAGCAATCCTGCGCTCGTGCCGAGATTTTCCCTGGCCACAATATAAGCGCCACCGCCGTTTGGATATGCCGCGATAGTCTGCCGATAAGAAACATAAAGCATCGCTAACAGGAGCAGGATGATGATCGTGATGATTGGAAGATAATGCAGCCCAGCCGCTCCTGCTGCGGCCAGGATTGTTAGGGCCGCCTCCGGCCCGTATGCGGTGGAAGACAATGCGTCGAGACCCAGCACCGGGACACCGGTTATTACACTGAGTTCTTCCTTCGCGGCCTCCGAAGACTTAAGCGGCGGTCCCAGTATTTTGTCGAGCAATGACATGATGTCTTCGAAGTGAAAAGTTAGACAGACGCAACTTGCGGTCGCCGTCTAAACTAAAACGCAGATTAGCTGTTCTCAGTGCTGTCAGGCAGCGGTCTATAGTCCGCGCTGCCACGAAACATCGTCATGTGACGCAAACTAACAGTTTGCCCTACGCACGGCAAGACTTGTGGTCACCGATGCTGAGCATTATTTCACGCCCAACGATCAAACTAATCGATGCCTGAGACGAGCGCCATTCGGTGAGTTTGGCTGGGATGGAGATTTTTTATCGGGAGCAAGACAACTAATCAAGACGTGGGCGCGGGAACGAAATCAGCGCTCCTTTTCTTCGCTCTTAGTTATTTTGTCCAATAGCTGCTTACCGTTTGCGGCTGGCTCGCTCCCTTTGCCGGCGGCCGCGACTCCCGCCCCTTGTGAATAGACCATCTCGCCGCCGTACCAACCCTGGAACAGGGTAAGCCCCAAGACCAATAAAGCCGCGACTAGATAAATCATTCCTGCTGGCCGATCTTTTCTGGCGTAAACCAACCAGCGCCATAGCGTCAACACGACGACCGCGCCGACTAAAATCCAGCCTACGGTCTCGTGAAAGTCGACATAGCGCATCGTCTCGCCCAGCGTGTCATGCGTGCTGTCGAAGTAGCCGCTGGCCGCCGCGCCCGCGCCACCAAGCAGCGCGCCAATCAACGTCCAGAAGCCAGCCGATCGCAGCGAAGCGCGATTGAAGAGCCGACCAAGCAGATCGGTAATAAACGAGAACGACACCAGAGCGATCGGAAAATGAACTAAAGCAGGATGAAGTGGCGGCATCGATTCCTCCTTCTTGTCCTCGGCCTAAGACCTGCGCAATTCAACGCCGGCCAAACGGGCGGGATAGATGCCGAAGTTTTCAACATCAAGGTTGCCGTTCTTCTTGTCAAAGTAAACTCTGGCTGCGGGAATAAATGTGCCCTCGCCCTTGCCGTTAGCATCGATGAACAACTCGAGGTAACTGAATGGATAATCTTCTGAACGCGCTCCAGTGCGTAGCTCGTAGAGATTCATCCAGCGCGCAAACAAAATCGTGATTCGTCGCCGTCCATCCGCAGCCCGCGTCTCCTGAACGAAATTCAGATCGGGGCCAAGCTGGCCGCCGAGCGAAAAATAACCCAGCCGCTTACCTTCCAATTCTTTGAGCAAACGGTCCTGTCCATCTTCGGCAAGCACGGCGACGGCGCGCGAACTTTCCGCCTTCGACGTGTAACTATCAATTTCCAGCGTCAACGGGCGCGAGACCCCACCCAGTGGGCCTCCGACGCCGATTACCGTTCCGGTATATACTTCTTTCGCGTTTGCAGATGAAGCCAGGGCGAGAAGCATGAACGCGCCAAAGGCAACCGCGCACCTGATAGAAACAAAATTATCTCGCATCTCTTCTTAGCCTCGTTGTTTTGACGGATTCTTAAGAACACGCAATCCGTTGAACCCTTACGCATCGGCTCGTCTACTGACACTGGGTACTGTCAACTTCGCCTACGCTCACCTCCCTTCGCGCGTCCGGTTCCAGTTCACAGGAGCCGATACTGATGAACAAACGCGAAGAATCAAAGAATAAGAGAGCAAATGCAATGCCGACTCGTATGCAGCTCGGATGAAAGTGCACCAGCCATCTCGACCCAGAGAAGGAAAGGGGCCGGGGCGCAAGATAGTTCGTACGGTCCAAACCAAATCACCCAGGATGGTTATGCTCGCTCTCAATCGGCAGGCCGGCATCGATCCAATCCTGTTTTCCTTCGGCGTAGTCGCGGACGTTGGGGTAACCCAGGGCCGCCAATTCACGGGCAGCCTCCTCCGACGCGTGTCAACTGGGCTTCGCGCAATAGACTACTATGTCCGCGTTCTTGTCAGGCAAAAGCGTAGGCGCTAACTCTTTCACTCGATCTGGCGGCAGATTGATCGCACCTGGTAGATGTGCATGATGGAAAGCTGCCTCGGGAAGCGTTTCGACTAGTCGGAAGCGATCACCGCGATCTATTTTTTGTTTCAATTCATCTCTGGAAATAGTTTTGACCATTAGCTGCTCCTTTCGCTTCTTCGATAAGTATAACGCCGTAGCGCACGGTTTCCACCCACGAATCCGTCTGCGATTGGCTTTCAACAATTTGAGAGCGTAGGGTCAGAACCGCGAGCGGTAGCGACCGGATCATTTATCATTTGTCATTTGACATTTTTCATTTGCCATTTTCGGACGCAAGCCCCGCCGCTTGAGAAAGTCAACGACTCTGCCGACGATGACAAATGCCAAATGAAAACAAATGATAGTTGATCCGGTCGCATCCACCACCCCAAGCGGGCTGCCCGCTTGGGGACCCCGGTCCGCTCGCGGTTCTGACACCGCGCGTGCAGCTCTGCAGGAATACCATTCACCACAGATTCGATTTATGCTTATGGCACATCCATGAATCCGCCGACCTTCAATGACATCTCGATAGCCCGAGAATTTGTCGGGCAGTACCTAACGAAAACGGCGCTCGTGCGCGTAGAGAAACTCTCTGAAATACTCGGCTGTGATTACTACGCCAAGTTAGAGAACCTTCAACCCGTCGGTGCCTTCAAGGTGCGCGGCGGAGTGAACCTGGTGGGGACTGCGACCGATGAGGAGAAGAATGCCGGAATGATATCGGCGAGCACCGGCAATCATGGGCAATCGATAGCTTATGCCGGGCGTTTGTTCGGCGTGCGCGTCATCATCTACGCTCCGGTTGAAAATGTTAATGAATCAAAGATGCAAGCGATGCGTGATTTGGGCGCCGAAGTGCGCTTGCATGGCCGTGATTTCGATGAAGCGCGCGGAGAGGCCGAACGTGTCGCGCAAGCCGAAGGTTATCGATATGTGCATTCGGCAAACGAACCGAAGCTGATTGCCGGCGTCGGCGTGATCGGTCTCGAGATTTTTGACGATCTACCGGACGTCGAAGTGATCATTGCTCCCGCGGGCGGTGGCAGTTGCGCTTCCGGCAACTGCATCGTCGCACAGCATCTGAACCCGAAGGTGCGCGTCATCGCCGTGCAATCAGAACGCGCGCCGGCGATGTGGCACGCCTGGCGGAATCGTACGCTCGCCCCTTATCCGACAATGGAAACTAAGCATGAGGGTCTGGCTACCCGCGTGCCTTTCGAACTAACCAATAAGATCCTATGGGAGTTGCTCGACGATTTTGTTTTAGTAAGTGATGAAGAGATCGACGCGGCCATCCGTCTGCTGGCCCAGCATGCCAAGCAAGTTGCGGAAGGCGCCGGCGCCGCCTCGCTCGCCGCCGCGATCAAGGTGCGAGATCAACTGCGCGGCAAGAAAGTTGTTGGAATCCTCACTGGCGGCAACATCCCGCCCGATCGCTTCGCGGCGACTATTACTTAGAGAGCGATCGAACGCGCCTTACTCTGACCAAGTACTAAAATCGCCGCGTTACAGCAAAGAGGAATTCGCCAGGCGTGGTGACGAGATTTACGAGCGCAAGATTCGTCCTCAAGTCACACCAAACGACGAAGGGAAGTTCGCGTTGATCGACATCGAGACGGGTGATTATGAGATCGACGAGGATGAAGTGACTGCTCATGACCGCATAGTCTCGCGTCGCCCGGATGCGCAAGTGTGGGTGACGCAAGTCGGTTCACGCTACGCTCGTCGCTTCGGTACCCGTCTTATTAACCCATAGACTCAACGCCGCGTAATCTTGATCTCTTGCGGCGCGTAGTTGATTCGGCGCGCTTCGCGAATGCGGCCATCTCTCAAACTGCCTTCGACTATTTCGTAGCCGAGGAGCGCCAGGATGCGGCCGCGAGCGAAGATAGGACGCGAGTTGCCGTACCAATCGACGCACGACGCGCGGCAAGCATCGTCAACAGCTTTCTCGGATTGCGCGGCGAGTTCGCCGACTTCCTCGAAATGAAGCGAGTTATTGCGCAGAAAGAGAATCGCCGCCGAACCTTCAAACAAGTGACGATAGCCTGAACGCCCGGGAACGCTGATGGGCAAACCGAGAACGCCGGAATTTGGACCGTCAGGTTTGTAGAAGAACCCATGGCTGCGCAACTCGCCTTGCGAAGCGCCCTTGCGAATGTATTCGTCAGCGACTTCGGGCGACTGACCGAGCCGAATCGCGGTGAAATGCAGATCGTTTCCATCAGTGCCCACCACGATCGCGTCGGATCCAAGTGCTTCGATGCGGTCGACGCCGTGGGCAACGGTCAATTCATTCAAGTCACCGTCAGACCAATGAACAACGAACAGGTTGGATTTGTTCTTGTTCTCCGGCGCGCCCCAACCGCTGCCGGTTCCGTACAGCAGATAGTCACCGACGAATCGATTTTGAAACGTATAGCCGGAAGGCTTTGGCAGACCGTGATAATCCCAGGACGACGCGTCGTTACTGCCGTCGTTGAAGCTATTGAGCGGGATGCGCAGCAGCGCCACGTCGCCGCCAGCGCGTTCCGCTGCCCACATACCGTCGCCGGAGCCGTTCGAGCGAACCAGCACATTGAGATGTTTGTCTTCGCTTTCGAGAAATGAAAACTGATCGACCGGGCTGCCGGATACTCCGATGGCGCTGGGGCTCGATCCATCGAGCGGCAGGCGATAGAGCATCGACTGCTCATTCGTTTTCTGTCCGTAACGCGCCCAGTTCGTGGTCCACACGTACACGGATTCGGGCGAGACATAGAACACGCGGCCCGGCGCGCCCAGCACGGCCGTCGCTTCGCATTTGAAATCGTCTTGAGCCAAATCGCAGACAGTAACGGTATGCAACGCTAGTCCGTACGTGGAATCCAGTTGGCGTTCGGGACGATAGACGTGCGTCGCGGAAACGATTCGTTGAAACTCCTGCGGCGTCGCCCCCTTGTGCCACTTGCGCACTGCCGGAAACTGTACGAACGGATCGTTGCTCTCGGGATTCAGGTAGAGCGGCGTGTAGAAGATGAGCTTGCTGCCAATCAAACGACTCGCATAGTTCCGCGATGAATAGTAATCGTTCGAGCGCAGATGATAAGTCGATCGATACGCAAGGTTGCCGGCGCGATCGATTCGGAAAAGACCAACCTCCGTGCCGCCGCGTTCATAGCTGTACCCGATCACCGCGATCGTATCCTCCGAAACCAGCATTTCGTCATACCAGGTGTAGCGCGGATCGATTTCCGGACCGAAGGCGTCGACTGTAGAAATTGGCTTCAGACTTCCATCACCCATCGCCACCGTAAACAAACGTCCCCGTCTTAAGACCACCAGGTGATCGCCGTGCAGTTTGACGATGCCACCTTCGTCCACGCCGGCGTGTTGCGTGTTTGTGATGGACTCTTCATCTTTTGCCGCGTAGCCCTCGGCGGCCTTGGCCGGTGACGCTGTTTGATTGGCCACACCTGCAAGCCCTGGAGGAGCCGGCGGATTTACGCTCGCCTCGCGCCGCGCACGTTCCAGTGCTCGCTTACGTTCTTCGGCTAATCGACGAAAGTAATTCTTGAGTTCATCCTCGGAACCAAAGGCGCGCATCGTCTTTTTCGCGTCTTTGTTCCAAGCCAGCACCGATGGATCGGGCGGTTGAGAATTAGGCGCGCTGCTTACCGGCCTACTGACGTACGCTGCGAAAGCTGTAATTACCAGCACAGCCCCGACTGCGGAAAAGATGAACGTGACGGCGGAAAGTGTAAAGTTCCTGGCAGGTCTAGTGAAGCTTTTCATGGCTAATCTGATGTCTCCTCGTTAGGTTAATCAACAACCGATAGAAGAACGCCATCAGTGCCTAT
>WNGG01026521.1_pt1 | contig 10809 bp, 6 predicted proteins | sample 5400661 | NCBI WGS metagenome assembly WNGG01 (sample SAMN13153372, study PRJNA577476) | soil metagenome | isolation source: 100 cm soil or saprolite under Garry oak tree replicate 1 | place: USA:California | collected 2016-06-15
GGAAAATGCAGCCAGGTGTCGTCGAGCTTAACCGGACCTACGTCTGTCCACCGGCTCACCCTGATCTCTTCTGGATCGAGCGCATCGTAATGAAATTCCACCCAGTCTTTTCCGGCGATTTTCAAATCCGCAAGGAAGTAGGCTGTGCGCGCGCGGTCCGCGGATAGAATCCCTTGCAAAAGTCTTGGAAGAGCGGCTTCACCCAGGTCTTCGCGGGTCTTCTGGCGATTTGCATAGAGATCCTCGCTCGCCGCGCCGGATGGGCCCCATTTAACTTGCTTGCCAACTTCGTCGAATAAGCCATCCGTGAAGCTAAAGGTGGCTTCACTGAACGACATATCCAGCTTGTCCTGCTTGGCGAACAGCTTTAGTTGCTGAGCCTCGATCGGATTCGGCGGCTCTACTTGCACTCTCCCTTTTCCATGAAACGCGGCACCGAAGGTCACGCCGTTCACCGGCTGGGCGAATTGAATCGTGCCTTCAGTAAGAGTGATGTGCACGCGATCGCGGACGATCTCGACGTTTTCCGTGTGCGCGGACTTTGCGGCATCCATGGCCGGAGCAGAGAGAGCGTTCCATACACTGGCTGCCGGCGACGGGGCAGGAGCTTGCGGGTAGGCGCAAGTCGCAACGAGCGCGGCAAGAACGGTCGAGAGGGCGCGGCTAATCATAAGAATCTCTCCTAGCCTCCGGCGAGAAGGTACATCTTCTTAGCTTCCCAGGCAAGAACCGGGCAATTAACATTCTGTAATGATCTCTCTCCTGTTGGCAGGGCTCAGAATGGAACCGCGCCAAGCGGCAATGCGTTCAGGAGAATGCGGGAAGATGAGGTAGTCTAGGCGGGCCATGGTCCCGACATATCCGATTGAGGAAGGACGGGAGAAGAAGCGGGCTGCCCTCCTGAGCGTGGGCTCGGCCCTCTTGCTGGTCTCTCTCAAGACGTTTTTGGTCGTCAGGACAGGGAGCTTAGGCGTCCTCTCGGAGGCGCTGCACTCCGCCCTCGACCTGCTTGCCGCGATCATCACATTTCTTTCCGTACGCATGTCCGACCAGCCTGCGGATGAGCGGCATCCTTACGGGCACGGCAAATTCGAAAACTTGCCTCTTCTTCCGCAGCGTGCACATCCAGCCGAGCGTCACCGCGATCCTGGTGCTGCTGGTCGCTTTGTCCATCGATCTAACCAGGGCGCGGGCCCTGGGACGCGTGGCTCGAAAATATACGAGTGACGCACTGGAGGCCGACGCCCTGCATTTTTCAACCGATGTGTGGAGCACCATTGTCGTGATCGCCGGCATCGGGCTGGTGTGGGCCGGTGAAACGTGGAATCTGCCCTGGCTTGTGTACGCGGACGCCCTGGCGGGCCTGACGGTGGCGGCGGTCATTTTGTGGGTCGGCGCGCAGCTCGGCAGACGCACGCTGGACGCCCTGCTGGATGCGGCGCCGCAAGGCTTGCAGCAGGAAATCGCTAAGGCCGTGGCGCGAATCGATGGCGTGCTGGATGTCGATCGCGTACGCGTGCGGCGCGCCGGCAATCGGCACTTTGTCGACGCCACGGTGAGCGTGGCGAGAACGGCAAATCTCGAGCAGGTGCACGCGTTGAGCGACGCCATCGAGAAACGCATCGGCGAAATCGTCCCCGCGGACGTGATGGTGCATGCGGAGCCTCGCGCACCTCAGGGCGAACACCTGTTTGAAGCGATTCGTGCGGCGGCGCAAAGCCTGGGCCTCGCCGTTCACGACCTGACCGCCGTACAGCAAGATGGACAACTTTTTATCGAGCTGCACCTGGAGGTGGATGAAAATTTGAGCTTGCGCGAGGCACACCGCCAGGCCACGGAACTGGAGGAGAAAATTCGCGAACTTCGCGACGGGCACGTGGAAGTAAATATTCACATCGAGCCATTGGGCAGGCGCATCGCAACACCCGACGCGGGCATTGGCGAAATGAAACAGCTCTCGCGGGCCATCGAGGAGTTTCTGAACGAGCTGCCGCTGGAATTCGACGAGCTGGTGAACTGCCACGACGTGCGGGCCCGCCAGGTGGAACACCACATCCTTGTTTCGTGTCACTGCACCATGAAGAGCGAGCTGCCCATCACGCAAATCCACGACGTGACCGCGGCGCTCGAAGACCGCGTGAAGGAAAAGTTTCCGCAGATCAACCGTGTAACAATCCATCCGGAACCGTTCGAAGGAAAGTAGTGGCGCTGGTGGAATGCTGTGCTACGGTCCCTCGGAGTAGCTAGCAAAAACATGCGCGCCCAAGGCGATCAATGCAGGAAAACAAACGAGAACGTAGCGCGGCTCAGGCGTTTCCAGGGTGGTCAGGAAGGCGGTGCGCAGGACGATGAATAACGTCAGCAAAGCAACCGCAGGCCGTGCCGCCGGATTCGCACGCCAGAGCCGCGCAGCGCCACAAACGCCCAGCGCCACATAGAACAGATTCATTACGAAAAAAAGTATGGAAACTTCCTGATCGACGGGGTCGTTTTCACGCATTTGCCTGAGAGGAAACACGTTCCCTGAAACAGGCAGCAACTCAATGCGCGGGGTGAACCAGATGCTGAGCGCGCGCGCGGCAGGCACCCAGAGATACCTCCGCAAAGGATGGCGCGCGGTGCGCTCGCTTGCCAGCCGGGCGAACTCCGCATCCTCTTCCGGGGTAAGCGTCAGCTCATTGTTATACCGTTCAAGGACGGCCGAGACACGCTGCTTTTCTTCCGGCGTATCAAAGGCGCGCTTGGGAATATCGTCTACAAGAATGGCTTCGTCATTCAACTTCCAGGGAACCAGGTAGCAATCGCGCACGCGGTAGAGCCAGGTCTTTTCCCATGCCATGAAGCCGTACGGAACCAACTCGCTCGGCAGGTTCATATTCTTCGGCGCAAGAAACTGTGCTTCATGCAGCGTGATGGCATTTCGAATGGCCCACGGCGCCAGTGGGAGCAAGCAAACAAATCCCGTCACCACAACCGTCCGGACCGTGCGGCTGACTTCGCCGCGGTGCAGCAGAACAACGGAAAGCACACTCCAGGCAACGACCAAAAGCATAGGCGATTCGGGACGGAATAGCGTCGCGAGACCCACCGTGACAGCACCCAATCTGGCCCAATACCAATAGTCGTTACCCAGAACCCAATTTTCTTTGACGATTGGAAAGCTGTCGCCGCCAGAACGGTCAACGAGCATGGAAAAAGAAAAGAGCGCCGCCGCTGTAAAAAATACAGCGAATACCTCCGTGAGCGGGATGGCCGTGTAGTTCGCCGTGAAGGGGCATAGCGCCGATAGCCACAAAGCAGCAGCGAAAACTCTTTGGGGGCGCGCGCGCTCATTCACCATCAACAAGAGCATCGTAGCCAGACCCACGATCACCAGGCAGGTGGCTAAGTCTGCGGCGATTTGCACGAGCATGACCCAGAAACGGGCGCCCACCCCCGTTCGTCCGGTGAGCGCGTAGACGATGGCGAGAAACGCTGGATAACCCGGCATGCGCACATCAACCGGCATCATCTCACCGCCGACTGTCACCGCATAGGCGTGGTGCTTCAGCCAATTTGTGGCGATCTGCTCGTACAGAACCGTGTCGTCGGAAGCGGCTGGAAACTTCAGCACGAAATAGAGGCGCAGGCAGAGGCCCGCACTTAACGCAGCAAGTGGGTTCGATAAAACTCGCTTCATCAATGCCCCGCATCTTACAATAGAGCAGACGGAATCGCGCAGACGGACTCAGCCCCAGCCTGCTGTACGCCCGCTTGCCGCGCCCCGGGTTGAAAGAACGAATGAAGGAACGCGGTCCAATCTTTTATGACGCCCAGCGTGTGCGCTGGCGCCGCACGCGGCGGGTGATGGAAATCACCGGCTCTCTTCTGACGCTTCTGCTGGCCTATTTTTTTGTAACCATCGCCGCGAGCGTCGAGCTGCCTGCGGGACTGCTGCCGGACACCAAGCCGGCATACCATTCCCTGAAATTGAAAAAAAAGCCCGTTCCTTCGCGAGAGGGCCAGCATCGCCGGGTGGCAAATATTGGAACCTTGCCGGCGAGTTACGAGCCGCTGCGCGCGGCGTTTTTCGTGAGCTGGGATCCTAATAGCCTCGCTTCCTTGAAAAAACATTACAAGGACATTGACCTCTTGATTCCCGAGCAACTGCATGCCGTCTCGGCCGATGGCGCGCTGACAGTTGTGGATTACGAGCACGGGCAGAATACTGTCAAAGCCTCGCCCACCGAAGCCATCGCCGTGCTGAAGGATGACAAACTGCACCAGTGGATGAAGTCGTTCACTCCCCCCATCGAGCTGCCCATGATGGGTTTGGTGAACAACTACGACGGCGTGGATTGGCGCATTAAAGAAATGGCTCAGATGCTTGCGAGCCCCGCCGCCCGCGGGAGTCTGGTGCGGGACATCGTTGAATACGCCGTCGAATCGCATGAAGCGGGCATCGTTGTCGATCTTGAAGAAGTGCCCGACGCAAGCCAGGTGCACTTCCGCGCTTTCATTGGCGAACTTGCGCCAGCGCTGCACTCCGTAGCATTAAAGCTCATGATCGCCTTGCCAGCGCGCGACGACTCCTACGATTACGAATTTTTCGGCAAACAGTGCGATGCCATCGTGCTGATGAATTACGACCAGCACTGGCTGACTTCCCAGCCGGGCCCTATTGCGGCACAAGATTGGTTCGTCGAAAACCTCCGCCAAGTGTTTGACGTGGTTCCCCCGCAAAAAATCGTCGTGGGAATTGCGAACTATGCTTACGATTGGCCCCAAGTTTCCAAAAAGGAATACGACACGGGCGCGGAGTACAGCATTCAAGAAGCACTGTTGCACGCCGAGGAATCGGACGCGGACGTCGAGTTTGATGGCGATTCGCTCAATCCGCATTATTCCTATTTTGATGAACACAATCACCTCCACCAGGTTTGGATGCTGGATGCCATCAGCGCTTACAACCAGTTGCGTGCCAGCGAACGCTTGGGGGTACAGGGCACGGCGCTCTGGCGGCTAGGCTCCGCGGATACCTCGCTCTGGCCCATCTGGGACGCTACGCGGCCTGACGACACGGTCCGGCAAAAGCTCGTCGACCTCGCCCCCGGGCCCGACCTGATCCTCGAAGGCGATGGTGACATCTGGCACATTACCGATACTCCCAAACACGGGAAGCGCTCCTTCGAATTCGACGCCAAGAGCGGCCTCTTCACCGACGAAACCTACGACGCTATTCCGCTCTCGTTCAACATCGATCAGCTCGGCGCTGCACGCAAGAAAATTGCTCTTTCTTTCGACGACGGCCCTGATCCGCAATGGACGCCGAAAATTCTGGACATCCTGAAGCAAAAAAATGTTCCCGGAGTGTTCTTTGTGATCGGCAACATGGCCAACCAGCGGCCGGAACTGCTCAAGCGCGAATACGCCGAAGGACACGAAATCGGCAATCATACTTTTACGCATCCCAAATTTGACGAGATCTCGCGCACCCAGGTCCGCTGGGAATTGAACCTGACGCAGCGGCTGATCGAAAGCACTCTCGGTGTGAAATCGATTCTATTTCGGCCGCCCTACGGCATCGACCACCAGCCGGAATATTCGGAGGAAGTCGCGCAGCTTCCTTATCCGCAGGAGTTGGGATACTTGATCATCGGCCAGCGCATCGATCCGGACGATTGGCGGCTGCGAGACGGCAAACCGATCCCCGCAAAAGAAATTGTGGATGGCGTGCTCGCGCAAGCGAACCGCGGCAACATCGTGCTCCTCCACGATGGCGGCGGAGACCGCAGCCAGACGGTGGCCGCGCTGCCGCAGATCATCGACCGATTGCGCGCGCAAGGCTACCAGTTTGTTTCGGTGTCGGAGCTGATCGGAAAAACACGCGCGGAAGTAATGTTTCCACTTTCCGCCGAAGAGCGCCTGGAAGCCCGCGCGGACGGTTTCATTTTTTTGCTGTACGAGTGGTTCCGTCTGTTCATAGGGATCATCTTCATTCTAGGCATCGTGTTGGTCAGCGGGCGCGCCGCGATCATCGGCCTGCTTGCGCTGATTGAGAAGCTCCGCCCAGACCGTGCCGTGATGCCCGACCCTCCGCCGAGCGTGACCGTTCTGATTCCCGCACACAACGAAGAGAGTGTGATCGTGCAGACCGTCACCTCGGTCCTTCTTTCCGATTTGAAGGACTTGCGCATCATCGTTGTCAATGATGGCTCCACGGATCGAACGCGCGAACTGCTGGACACAAACTTTTCGCATGACGCCCGCGTGCGCATCATTCATCAGGTGAATCGCGGAAAAGCGGCCGCGCTTAACGTGGCCATGTCCCACGCCGATTCGGAAATCGTGGTTACTATTGACGCGGACACCGAAATTGAGCCGGACGCCATCAGCAAACTGCTTCGCCATTTTTCCGATCCCCAACTTGGCGCGGTCGCCGGCAACGTCAAGGTCGGCAATCGCTCGCGCTGGCTAACACGCTGGCAAGCCCTCGAATACATCACCAGCCAAAACATGGAAAAGCGCGCGTTTGACCTTCTGAACTGCATCACGGTCGTACCAGGCGCGCTCGGGGCCTGGCGCAAGAAAGCCATTGAAGCCGCCGGTGGCATCACCGCGGACACCGTCGCCGAAGACGCCGATCTGACCATCGCCATCCGCCGCCTCGGGTGGCGCATCGGCTACGACGAAGAGGCCATTGCCTGGACCGAGGCTCCGGAAACAGCGGGGCAGCTCATCCGCCAGCGCTTCCGCTGGACCTTCGGCACGCTGCAATCTTTCTGGAAGCATGGCGACACCCTTCTCCGGCCGAAATATGGCACGCTCGGCTGGATCGCATTGCCAAACATTTTCGTATTTCAGATTGTCCTGCCGCTGATTTCACCGAGCCTGCCGCAAGTCTGGAGTACCGCGGACGTGGAGAAGTCCGTCTTCTTCTTCCTGGGTTTCATGCTGATTGACGTTCTCACCTGCATCGTGGCCTTCGCCCTGGAACGCAAGGAAGACTGGACGCTGCTGATCCCCGTCCTGTTGCAGCGCTTCTACTACCGCCAGTTGATGTACGTCGTGCTGTTCCGCTCCGTGAAGGAAGCGGTCAGCGGGCGCCCCGTGGGCTGGCGCGGCGTCGAGCCAGAGGCCCCGCGGCAACCCTCCCAAGCTCCACCCAAGCCCGCCCCGGCCGAGGGAAATTGAGTTTGCTCACGCACGGAGACGCTGAGCGTCTGATTCCGTTGGGGCCATTCCTTGTCCTCAAACCTTACACGCCGCAATTTTCTGAAGACCTCCGCGGCGGCCGGCGCTGGCCTGCTGCTGCCCTTTCATCTTTCAGGCAAGCTGCTCGCTCACAATGTCTCTGGGGCTTCTGGCTCCAACTCCTTTTTGCCAAACGCCTGGCTGGAGCTTTCCCCCGGGGGAGATGTGAAGATCTGGTGCGGCAAATCCGAGATGGGCCAAGGTGTTTTCACGGCACTTCCGATGATCGTCGCAGAAGAACTCTCCTGCGATTGGCGCCGCGTGCTGGTCGAGCAAGCCGACCTCGACACGAGATTTGGCAATCAGCTCACTGGAGGCAGCGGCAGCGTTCGCACTTCTTACGACACTCTCCGCAAAGCTGGCGCGGCCGCCCGCGAGATGCTGCTCGCCGCCGGCGCCGCGCAATGGAACGTTCCACACTCCCAGTGCCGCGCCGAAAATGGCTTTGTCCTCCACGGGCTTACTCAGCGCAAGCTGGCCTTCGCGCAACTCCTCGCCGCCGTTTCCGCGCTTCAGCCTCCCGCGGACCCGCCATTGAAGAATCCTTCGGACTTTGCTCTCATCGGCAGGCGCACACGCCGCACCGATTCCGCCGCCAAGGTAACTGGCGCCGCCAAATTCGGTCTGGACACTCGCCTCCCCGGAATGCTCGTCGCCTCGGTCGAACGCAGTCCCGTTTACGGCGGCACGCCGCTCCGCTTCAACGCCGACGAAGTGAAATCCGCTCCGCACGTCCGCGCCGTGTTCGAGCTGAAGTCTGCGCATCTCACCCATCAATTCGGCGAAACATCCGGCCCCGGGAGCCGCAATTACTCCTGCGCCGGTGTTGCCGTCCTTGCCGATTCCACCTGGGCCGCCATGCAAGCCCGCAAGCTGCTCAAGGTTGAATGGAACGAACCTCCTTCCGCCTCCGAATCCACCGTCAGCCTCCGCGAAAAAATGCACCGCCACGCTTCCGAGCCTGGAACCGTCATTCGCAACGACGGCGATTTCGACAAGGCTCATGCAGGCGCCGCTAAGAAAATCGATGCCGTTTATGAAGTCGGTTTCTGCGAACTTTGGGCGCCCACGCAGATCCCCGGAGCAGCCGCGGATTCCGTGGCCAGCGCGCTCGGCATCCCGCGCGAACGCGTCAAAGTCCATGTCACGTTCATCGGCGGTGGTTTTGGCCGCCGCCTGATTCAGGACTACGCCGTCGAAGCCGCACTCATTTCCCGCGACGCAGGCGCCCCCGTCCAGGTTGTTTGGTCACGCGAGGACGACCTCCGCCATGATTTCTACCGGCCAGCCGCCTGCCATGTGTTGCAAGCCGGCCTGGACGCGCAAGGCCAATTGATCTCCTGGCGGCACCGTGGCTCTTCGCCATCCATCGAAACTTTTTATGGCGGTTCGGGCATTGCTCCCCAAGCCGCCGCGCAACTCGATTCCCTGGACTTCCCCGCTCTCTTCGTCCCCAACTTTTGTCTCGAATTCACTGTCGCCGAATCGGGCATGCCCCTCGGCTACTGGCGTTCCGTCGATGCCTCCGGCAACCAGTTTGTCCTCTCCAGTTTTTTTGATGAAGCGGCGCATGCCGCCGGCCGCGACCCGCTCGAGTTCTTGCTCGCCGCGTTTGGCCCTGCGCGGAAGATTCCCGTCGGGAATGGGCAGCCGCTCGATGTCGGCCGCCGCCGCAATGTCGTCGAGCTGGCCGCGGAGAAGGCCGCTTGGAACAAACCGCTGACGGCAGGCCGTGCCCACGGCATCGCCGTCGCGTTTGGCTGGGGCAGTTACGTTGCGCAAGTGGCGGAAGTCACCTGGGACGCCAAGAACGGCATTCTCCGCGTTGATCGCGTGGTCTGCACCGTGGATTGCGGCACGGTCATCAATCCGCTCGGTGTACAAGCGCAGATGGAAGGCGCCATCAATTTCGGCCTGGCGCAGGCTCTGAAAAGCGCCATCACCGTTTCCGCGGGACGCGTGCAACAGAGCAATTTCAACGATTACGAAGTCCTGCGCATGAGCGACGCCCCGCCAGTGATCGAAGTCCACATTGTGCCCAGCAGCGAACGGCCTGGCGGTTGCGGCGAAGTCGGCGTTCCTGCCGCCGCCCCCGCGCTTGCCAACGCCATTTTCGCAGCCACCGGAAAACGCATCCGCCGGCTGCCCATCCGCGCCGCCGATCTGCTCTCAGCCTGACCGGGTCTCCCGTAGAATCGGTCAGGACCCGAACTTTCCATAGCTGTTTCTGCGATCGAAGAGCAAGACAAATCGTGCTTCATTACCAATAAACGGTATGTAGATATAGAATTGATCGTCGCGGAGCGTGTATTTCTGTAGAATATCGACCTTTTCGCCAGAGAAAAATCTCGTTAGGTATTCGCAGTCGAGATTTTGTGTGCACGTGAAATAAGTAGGAGCGTAGGCCCTGGTTTCCTGATTTTCGGGATAGTACTCGTTGATTCTGTAGAAGGCTAGCTTGTCGGCGAATTTCCCAGAGTAGATCACGGTCAGTTGTGGCAAGCCGCTTCGCTGGTTCTGTAGGAAAGTTCGGATTTCGGCGATCCGCCTGTAGTCTTCACTCTTGCCCGACGCCAATAGCCTGCTGATTTCCGCCAGAAGGTTCTTGTTAGCCCTTAGAACTTCATCTGCTTGTGTGTGTACAACTCCCAAAAACCTTTCTTTGGACAAATAGGTGCCACCAAAAACGAGGGTAACCAGTGCTGCGGCTGCCAATCCAAACGCAATGAGCCACTTTCCCAGAACGCCCTGCCGCGGCTCAATCCTAAGCTCTGCGATCTTCGCGTCGGCAATCAGGCTTATATTGGTTGCAACATTGAGGAGAACCAGAACTGCAACAACGCCAGCGAGTCCAGCAAAAGCAGCAACGAGAAATGAAGTCGTCGTTTCCCTGAAAGGATTGATTTCAAGGCCCGCGCACAATACCAGCACGAGAACACCAAGAAAGAACAGTGAAGCCACGACCACAAGAAGCGATAGGGTGGCCCGGGCGATCTGAGCCTTTGTCTTTAGCTCCATTCGAGCCAACTCCTTTTCATCCTTGGAGTTTCGAGCGTCCGAATTTCAAATTACATTAGATCATTGGCTAATGATCCAAAAATGTGAAGCTCAATGCCCAATTAGTCGCGCACTCGGAGACTGGCCTGTCACCCCGGCTTTCTGCGGATTTTCATCCATGCAGGAGTTGTTGTAGGATATTCGTCTGCTAGAGGGAGGACTCCATGGCCATAAGTTTCACCTTGAACGGCAAACCTCAATCCGTTGACGTCAGTCCGGACATGCCCTTGCTCTGGGTGCTCCGCGACACCCTGAACATGACCGGCACCAAGTTCGGGTGCGGCATGGCGCTCTGCGGCGCGTGTACCGTGCACATCAACGGGGAAGCCACGCGTTCGTGCATCACGGCGATCTCCAGCGTCGCCGGCAAGAAAATCACCACGATTGAAGGCCTGTCTACGGACGGCAGCCATCCCGTGCAGCAAGCCTGGATGGAAGAAGACGTTCCGCAGTGCGGCTACTGCCAGTCCGGACAGATCATGTCCGCTGTGGCCCTGCTTTCGAAGAAACCCAACCCTT
>WNGG01009190.1_pt1 | contig 10807 bp, 12 predicted proteins | sample 5400661 | NCBI WGS metagenome assembly WNGG01 (sample SAMN13153372, study PRJNA577476) | soil metagenome | isolation source: 100 cm soil or saprolite under Garry oak tree replicate 1 | place: USA:California | collected 2016-06-15
GGACGCGCATCGACACGATCCCGCCGAACCCGCGCATCTGCTTGGCCGCCGTCTCGTGGCCGGGATGGGACGCCAGGCCCGGATAGAACACCTCGGCGACCGCGGGGTGGCTGGCGAGCATGTCGGCGATCCTGGCCGCGTTCTCGCAGTGCCGGTCCATCCGGACGCCGAGGGTCCGGATCCCGCGCAGCGTCAGCCAGGCGTCGAACGGCCCGCCAGCCGATCCCGTAGCGTTCTGCAGGAAGGCGAGCCGCTCGCCCAGGCCGGCCTCGGCCACTACCAGCGCGCCGCCCACCACGTCCGAGTGCCCGCCGATGTACTTGGTGGTCGAGTGCACGACGACGTCGGCGCCAAGCGCCAGCGGCTGCTGCAGGTATGGCGACGCGAACGTGCTGTCCACCACCAGCATCGCGCCTTCCGCATGCGCGATCTCGGCGATCGCGGTGATGTCGGCGATGGACAGCAGCGGGTTGGTCGGCGTCTCGATCCAGACGACCCGGGCGGGCTTGTCTCGTAGGGCATTTTTAACGCGGCCTACGTCGGATACCGGGACGGGCTGGTAACTGACGCCCCACGACTGGAAGACCTTGTCGAACAGCCGGTAGGTGCCGCCGTAGGCGTCGTGCGGGATGAGCACGTGGTCCCCCGGCCTGGTGACGGCGCGAAGCAGGCAGTCCTCGGCAGCCATCCCGGAGCCGAACGCCAGCGCGCGGGTGCCGCCCTCGAGCGCGGCCAGGCATTCTTCCAGTGCTCCCCTGGTCGGGTTCGCCGTCCGCGAGTACTCGTAGCCCTCGACCCAGCGGGCCGGCCCGGTGCCGCCGCCCGCGCCAAGGCCCTCCCCGCGCAGCCCGCCGACGCCGTCCTGCTTGTAGGTGGACACCTGGTAGATCGGCGGGATCACGGCCCCGGTCAGCGGGTCGGGCTCCTGCCCGGCATGGATCGCCAGGGTCTCGAATCCATCGGAGTGCTGCGTCTGCATTGTGTTGCCACTCTGGTTAGGTGAGCGTCCGGGCCCTGGCAGCGTGCCCTGGCCCCCGTTGTGCCGCCGGCCGCGCCGATCCCGGGCGGCGCGCGCCCCGGGTCACGGCAGCCCGGCGACCTGCCAACCTTAGGCCGTCAGCCAGTGCCAGCGGACAGGAATGTCAGCACATCCTGGCGGGTGATCATTCCCGCTGGCTTGCCGTCCACCAGGACGACGGCCGCGCCCGCCTTCTCCATGGCGATCACCGCGGAGCTGACCGGCTCGCCGGAGCCAACCATCGGCAGCGGGGCCGACATGTGCTCGCCGAGCGGGTCCTGCGGCCTGGCCCGGCCGGACAGCAGCGCGTCGAGCAGGTCCCGCTCGACGATCGAGCCGACCACCTCAGCGACCATCACGGGCGGTTCCTGCTTCATGACCGGAAGCTGCGAGACGTTGTACTCGCGCAGGGTCTCGATCGCCACCCGTACGGTCTCATCCGGGTGCGCGTGCACGAACTCGGGCAGGCCGCTTTGCTTCCTGGCCAGCACGTCCTCGATTCTCGGTTCGGCAGTCTCGGAGGAGAGGAAGCCGTAGTCGGCCATCCACTCGTCATTGAAGATCTTCGACAGGTAGCCGCGGCCGCCGTCGGGCAGCACCACCACGATCACGTCGCCCGTCGCCGCCGTCGCGGCCACCCGCAGCGCGGCGACCACCGCCAGCCCGCACGAGCCGCCGGTGAGCAGGGCCTCCTCGCGGGCCAGCCGCCGCGTCATCTGGAACGACTGGGCGTCGCTGACCGCGATGACCTGGTCGCAGATGGTCTTGTCATAGGTGGCAGGCCAGATATCCTCGCCGACGCCCTCGACCAGGTAGGGGCGGCCGGATCCGCCGGAATACACCGACCCCTCGGGGTCGGCGCCGATCACTTGCACTCGGCCGCCGGACGCCTCCTTCAGGTACCGGCCGGCGCCCGATATCGTCCCGCCGGTGCCGATGCCTGCCACGAAATGCGTGATCTTGCCCTCGGTCTGCGTCCAGATCTCCGGGCCGGTGGAATCGTAGTGCGAGCCGGGGTTCTCCGGGTTGGCGTACTGGTCGGGCTTCCATCCGCCGGGAGTCTCCGCGGCCAGCCGGTCCGACACCGAGTAATAGGAGTCCGGGTGCTCCGGTGAGACGGTGGTGGGGCACACCACCACCTCCGCCCCGTACGCGCGCAACACGCTGATCTTGTCCTGACCCACCTTGTCCGGGCAGACGAAGAGGCATTTGTAGCCCTTCTCCGCGGCGACGATCGCCAGCCCGATGCCGGTGTTGCCGGACGTCGGCTCGATGATGGTGCCGCCCGGCTGGAGCGCGCCTGAGGCCTCGGCCGCCACCACCATGCGCAGCGCGATCCGGTCCTTTACCGAGCCGCCGGGGTTGAAGTACTCGACCTTGGCCAGCACGTCAGGAGCCGATCCGCCGCCGCCCAGCCCGCGCGTGACCTTACGCAGCCTGACCAGCGGAGTGTTCCCCATCAGGTCGATAAGGGAATCGTGAACCTGCATCTGGACCCCCCTTGCTCGGTGCAGATGACGCTATCCCAGCTTGGACCTATTTCCGCTCAGTGACGAACGTTCCCTTGCCCACCACGCTGGCGACTAGGCCGCGCTCGCGAAGCTCCCGCATGGCCCGGCGCACGGTCTGGTAGGCGATTCCCCACTGGTCCGCCAGATCCCGCTCCGACGGCAGCCGCATGTTCGGCGCCAGGTCGCCAGCAGCGATCCTGGCCGCGATGTAGTCGGCGGCCTGGACATACAGAGGCGTCGGCGAGTCCGGGTCGAAGATCGGCGGCTCAGCCATGTTGATCACTGTAAGGCAGCGCTGACCTACAGAAAGACTCGCAATGCTATACATCGCCATGTATAGCACTGTAGAGTTTGGGCCAGCCGGGAATCTGGCGTGCAGGCTGCAGGGAGTACGGGTGAGCAACGACGACGGCAAGGACCAGAACGGCCTGGTGTTCGGTGACGTGGGCGGGTGGATCTCGGGGCCGTGCCTGGACGCCGGGCGGCTGGGCGGCCCGAGGTTCGGCCTGAACGTCGGCGCCTGGATGACCGCCTACCCCGATTTCGTGCTGCAGGGCAGCCAGGACGGCCGCGGGTTCCGGTGCCGGCGCCGGAACGAGGCGGGACGGCCGTCGGGCCTGAGCATCGCGGTGCTCCGCGAGATTCCGAGTAGCTTGCCCGCGACAGGCAGCGTGGGCATCAGCGGAAGTCCAGCCAGCTCGGCCGACAACTCTTCTGTTTGCATGAACCCAGCGCGTCCGGCCGGTGGCAGCCTCAGGGCCGCGGATTCCCCCCGGCGTCCCGTGCGCCAGGAGCGCGGTCAGATGGCCAGTCTTCGCACATACGTTCGCCGGTTACAGCCGTGTAGTTCTAGACTGTGCTGTGCTGAATCTGATCCGACCACTGAGGGCTGAGCATGACAGAGAGAGACAAAGGCACTGCGGCCGGCCAGCGCGCCCCTACAGAGGCGCAGCGCTCCCACAAGATCATTGTCCCAGACGTGGTGAAGGGCCAGAAGAACGGTCAGGTCTCGCAGCCCGGAGGCCCGCCGCCGTCAGTCAGTGAGCTGCTTCCTCCGCCTGTCGCGCCTCTGGCGCCAGAAACCGCGAAGCCGACCAAAGAGTGATTTCCGCTCGACTTCCGGTCCTATGTATCCCACAAACATGCTGACTATCCGGTTGGCTGCGATCGTCACAGCGCCGGCGGACGGATGCGGCAGAATCTCACGGGCATCAGGAGGCCGGACCTTGATCGGACCTGTCAGAATCAGATCACGATCCAGTGTGTCGTCCGCAGAATTGTTGAACGAGGCGAGGAAGCCGCTCACATAGGAGCCGTCGTCTAGGGTGCAGCCAACCTGTACCGAGCGTCCTTTCCTCCACTTCTCGAACAAGATCCACCATGCCGAGACGGTCGAGTCATGGGGATACTGGCCGACCAGCGGCAGTCTCCTGCCAAGCCTTCGGATTGGCGGCCAGGTTGCCGCGTAAGCGATGAGCACTGCCAGGACTAGCATGCCCAGCGCCCAGGCGCTGACCTCGCCGTAATGGCCATGCGTCGTTCCGGTGCCGACGAAGTAACCATCAGGGCTGCGGACCAGCGCGCCGACATCGAGCGTAATTGAAGGCCACTGCCAGCGCACAACACCGAACAGTGCCAGTACGAAGATCTCCGACGCGACGCTGGCGGCCACGATCGCCACCGTCTCGCGGAACGGAGAAGCTCGCCGCTCGGTGCCGTGGCGCTCCTTGCCGACCAGATAGGCGAAGCCAGGCATCAGCAAGACCACGAAGATCAGCAGGCCGGCCAGCGTCGTTGGCACCGAGGCCTCCTTCCCCTCGACCTGCGGAGATCACGTTGAGGCAAGTCGCATGTTCGCTGCGGAATCATATCGGGATCAGCCTGCGTAAACGGACGACTCGGCAGCGCATGCCGACTGCGGATCAGCGGTGCCGCGCTGTGACGTTGGATGAGGTTGACCGCCTGCTACATAAGAGGGGGTTAGCTGGCGCGGTGCGTGAAGTGGGACGAGATCACAGCTCGCCACCGGGACCAGGCGTGCTGCATCAGGACTCTTGATCCGGCGGCAGCGGGTCACGCACGAAGGTGCCGCGGCCGTGGATGGTCTCGATGAGACCGCGCTCGCGCAGCACGCGCATGGCCCCGCGGATCGTGTGGTAGGCGACCTCGTAGTAAGCGGCCAGGTCCGGCTCGGACAGCAGACGCGTGCCAGGTTCCAGCTCGCCGGACTTGATCCGGGCGGCGATGTCGTTGGCGACGCGCATGTAGCGAAGCTCGGAGCCCTTGCCGCCCGGCGCTGCAAGATCGCTCACAAGCGTGACTGTAGCCAGCCCTGACCTGCGCAAACGGTCTAGGAAGGTGCTAGAAGCTTCTAGCTTCTGCATATAGAAGCTATGCTTTCTACACAACTTGCGAGATAGGGGAGTGCGGTGGGCAGTGACGGCCTGGTGTTCGGTGACGTCGGCGGGTGGATCTCCGGCCAGTCGCTGGACCCCGACCAGTTAGAAGACAAGCAGCGGGGCGGCCCGAGGCTCGGGCTCGACGTCGGCGCCTGGATGCAGGTATACGGACCCCGGTACGTACTGCAAGGCGGCTTCGACGGCTTCGGCTTCGTGTGCTGGCGGCGGAACGAGGTCGGCCGGCCGACCGGCAGCCCGATCAAGGGCAAGACGCTGGACGAGCTTGCCGAGTGGATCGACCACAAGGACGCCCAGACCCAGGAGCCCGCTGGCCCCTGAGCTGCTCGGGCCTGGACATGCCGAAGGCCCGGACCCTCGCGGGTAACCGGGCCTTCGGCCGGATGCTCAGACTGCCAACAGCTCGGCCAGCTTCGCCGGGAGCCCAGCGGGCGCGGCCGAGGCTGACGCAGCCCGCGTCCTGGGTCACGCCCTCCGCTCCGGGCCTGACAGCTCGATCTCCGGCCGCTGGCCGGGCAGCAGGGAGACCAGTAGCCGGTACCCGCCGCCGAAGTCGATCTCACCGACACACGGTGCGTCGGCTGGCTCGCCCTGAGCGTGGTTCTGGCACCAGGCCGGGCAAGTCATCGTCGTCACTTGCTCCTCCTTGATCCGGGCATTGCGGGTCATCGCGAGCCTCCCTGGCTGGCGATCCAGACAAGCGGGCGGGTGACCGGCACCAGCGAGACAGGCTCGCTGCCGCCTGTCTGGTGCGCCGCCCAGTGCGCGACGCTATCGGGCCGGTGCTCCAGCCCAGGTAACCACTATCGGGCCGGACCTCGACCGACCGGATGTCGCTGGGCATCATCACCGAGGCGATGAGCCACCGCGGGCTCTCGCCCGGTCGAGAACGAGGTACCGGGCGAGAGGCGAAACTGGCATGCTGGCGTTCACGGGCTGACCTCCTGCGTAGGTCGGTTCGAGGCCCTCGGCTGGGCTGCAACCTGTCCGGGGGCCGCTTTTTGATCTTGAGATCAGCTTAGTGGGCAGTATCAGCTTTGCACATAGAGTGACCGATGTTGTACGTAATGTACACGCTGCTTCTACGTTGCGGAGTTCTCTACCGCACGATTCCAACGCAGCCATAGGAAGTAAGCCGCTCCGACACGGGCAAACTGGATGATCTGCTGAGTGCGGCGCCAAACACCGGGACGTCCCGTCCACTCGCGGCGGACGTCGCTGATGCCCTTCGCTGCCAGCGAGATGCCGATGATCAGGAGTAGTTCGCCGGTCCAGTGCAGCAGGCCCTTCCAGCCCAGCCCCAGTACGAGGGCGATCACGACTGCATAGAACACGAAGAAAACCACGAGCGTGCCCCGCATACTCCGGTCGATGCTCGTGCCCTGCTCCGGGGCCTGGCGATGGTCAGGCATAAGGCCGCAGGGTACTCGCGTCACCGCTTGGGCCGCGGCATGACTAGATGGCACGAGCGCCCCGGCTGGCTCTAGCCAGCGGGGCGCCATACCATGATCACCTGTGTGACTTCACCTCACAGGAATGCTCAGAACTGGCCCGTAAGGTCCAGTATTGAGCCGTGGTAAGTGCACTCGGAAATTGCCTCCTGAAGTGGGCTGTTGTGTAGAAGCGGCGGGTCAGGCGAACAGTCGTCCTGGCGTCCAGGGGTAGTCTGCGGTTAACTACCAGTTCCGAGGGAGTCCGCCATGCCCGAGGCCGTCGTCGTCGCTACCGCCCGCTCGCCCATCGGCAGGGCTTTCAAGGGCTCCCTGACGACCATCCGCCCCGATGACCTGACCGCGGCGATGATCCGTGCCGCGCTGGCGAAGGTGCCCCAGCTCGACCCGGCCGGCCTCGACGACCTGATGCTCGGCTGCGGCCTGCCCGGCGGCGAGCAGGGCTTCAACATGGCCCGCGTCGTCGCCATCATGCTCGGCTACGACAACCTGCCGGGAACGACGATCACCCGGTACTGCTCCTCATCGCTGCAGACCACCCGGATGGCCTACCACGCGATCAAGGCCGGCGAGGGCGACGCGTTCATCTCCGCGGGCGTGGAGTGCGTGAGCCGGTTCGCCAAGGGCAGCAGCGATAGCTGGCCGGACACCAGGAACCCGCTGTTCGCCGACGCCGAGGAGCGGACGGCCGAGCAGGCCAAGGGCGGCGGTGACGTCTGGCACGACCCGCGGCGCGATGGCGCGATCCCCGACATCTACCTGGCGATGGGCCAGACCGCCGAGAACGTCGCCGGGCTGCGCGGCATCACCCGCGCCGAGCAGGACGAGTTCGGCGTGCGGTCGCAGAACCTGGCGGAGAAGGCGCTGGCCGACGGGTTCTGGCAGCGCGACATCACCCCGGTGACGCTGCCGGACGGCACGGTGGTGTCCAAGGACGACGGGCCGCGGGCCGGCACCACGATAGAGAAGGTGGCGGCGCTGCAGCCGGTGTTCCGGCCGGACGGCACCGTGACGGCCGGCAACTGCTGCCCGCTCAACGACGGTGCCGCGGCAGTCGTGGTGATGAGCGACCGTAAGGCGGCCGAGTTCGGCATCACCCCGCTGGCCAGGATCGTCGCCACCGGCGTGACCGCGCTGTCGCCGGAGATCATGGGCCTCGGCCCGGTTGAGGCGTCCCGCCGCGCGCTGGACCGGGCCGGGATGAGCATCGAGGACATCGACCTGGTCGAGATCAACGAGGCGTTCGCCGCCCAGGTGATCCCGTCCTACCGGGACATCGGCGTCGACATCGACAAGCTGAACGTCAACGGCGGCGCGATCGCCGTCGGCCACCCGTTCGGCATGACCGGCGCCCGCATCACCTCGACGATCATCAACAGCCTGCAGTTCCATGACAAGACCTTCGGGCTGGAGACCATGTGCGTCGGCGGTGGCCAGGGCATGGCGATGATCTTCGAGCGGCTCTCCTAACAGCCTGGCACGGCCGCTGAATCGGCTGCAGCACGCCACTTCCGGGGGCCGGCGCTCGCGAACTTGGCGGTCAAACCGGAAAGCTGGTCCTGGGGACTTGCCAGGCGCGCGGGCGTGGTGCAGTGTCGGCAGCAAGAGGAGATCGGCCCTGGAGGTGCCACTTGTCACTGACCCACTCTCCGGAGATGCACAAGAACCTCATCGCACGCATCCCCATCGTCACCGGACGAGACCTTCGTGAGTGGTTCAGGAGACTTGAATCAGGACCATCCTTCTCGCGCTGCGAGGAGCGCGCGCACTGGCTCGCTGACGAGCACGGTCTGACGCATGGCTACGCGAGCGCGATCGTGCACGAGTACGCGCGGCAGCGCCAGATCAGGCTTAGCAGCGCCTGACGTGGACCTGAGCGCCTGACGTGGACCTGGATGCCGCACGCGAGTTCCTGCGCGTCCATCACCGGGTGGTGCTTGCCACCATGCGCACCGACGGACGACCGCAGCTATCACCGGTGACGGCGACCGTAGACGACGAAGGACGGGTGCTGATCAGCACCCGCGAGACCGCGGTCAAGACGCGGAACCTGAGACGCGATCCTCGCGCCTCGCTGTGCGTGATGAACGACGGGTTCTATGGCGAGTGGATCCAGGCGGAGGGAACCGCGGAGATCGTTCCGTTGCCCGAAGCGATGGAGATCCTGGTCAGCTACTACCGGAGCATCTCCGGCGAGCACCCGGACTGGGCTGACTACCGCGCGGCCATGCAGCGCGACCGCCGCGTGATAGCGCGGATCACGCTGACCCGCGCCGGCCCCGACATCAGCGGCTGACGCGCCCGCGCCCGGCCCCACGCCGCTGCGGTCCGCACAGGCCCCTCGCCGACCGCGGCCCAGGCCACTGACCGACTGCGCCGGGCCCTCAGCCAGCGGCTGAACAGGCATCTCCCCCGGGTCCCGGCCCGGCCGGGGACCGGGACCATCATGCCCATCCGCCCAGCTCGGGCGCCCGGCACATTCCGCTGCATGTGCACGTTAACAATTACTTAACGGATACGTGCAGGCCATTGTCAATTCACGCAAGATCGTTTATGTACGCCAATCCAAGATCGGCCCTGCGGCCCGCGATTGCCTATGTTACGCAACCGGCAGAATTGTCGACCATTGACTGTCGACTCGGCCATACTAAAGCGATCAACCAACACTACTGTGGCTCTTGGTGTTACAACTCGGGACATGGCGGCCCGCCAGGTACGATCGGCTGGCATGCCGCTGACGCAAGTCCTGACGTGCTGACGTACCCCCGGTCGGAGTCGAACCGACACTGGGGACCCTTTTAGGGGGCCGGCCTCTTCCTTTGGGCTACGGGGGCTTCATGAGGATACCCCGAACGGTTCCGATAAACGCTCGGGCGGCGGATTAGCATGGTCGAAACTTGAGGGCAATTTCACCTATTTAATTCCTTTCTCCCGCATGGGTGATACGATCCGTAACCATTTAACTACACCACCGGCTCTTCGTGAGCGGATTCTCGGCAACGGCGCGAATGCTACGCGCCGGCCTGGTGCCGGGCCCGCCGGAACACAGCGTCCAGCATGTCGCTCGTTAGGCGGCCGGTAAAGGTGTTCTGCTGGCTCGGGTGGTAGCAGCCGATGAGTAACACGTCACCGCTCCCGCCGTTCGCCGGGGCGGCGAGCCTGACCTCCGCGCCGTGCCCGAACGCGGGCCGCGGCTTCGGCAGCAGGTAGCCGGCCTGGCCAAGCAGCGCCCAGGTGGCCTGCCAGGCGAAGCTGCCGAGGCAGACGATGACCCGGACCGACGCCCTGACCTGCGCCAGTTCCTCGGCCAGCCAGGGCGCGCAGGTATCTCGCTCGTCAACCGATGGCTTGTTGGCCGGCGGAGCGCAGCGGACCGCGGCGACCATGCGTGCCCCCAGCAGCCGCTGGCCGTCTCCGGCGGTCACGCTGGTTGGCTTGGCCGCCAGGCCGCAGCGCCAGAGCGACGCGAACAGGACGTCCCCGCTGCGGTCGCCGGTGAAGATCCGCCCGGTGCGGTTCCCGCCGTGGGCGGCGGGCGCCAGGCCGACGATGAGCACGGCCGGCCGGCTCGCTCCCCAGCCGGAAATTGGCCGACCCCAGTAGCGCTCGGCCACGAACGAGCGGCGTTTTTCCGCCGCGACCTGCTCCCGCCAGCCGACCAGGCGGGGGCAGGCCCGGCAGACGGACTGGCGGGCCGTCAGCTCGGCCAGCGTTCCCGCGGTTGCCGCAAGCGCCCGGACGCCGGCCGCAGAGGTCGCCACCGGGGTTTCCGGCGTGGCCGGATCGTCCGGCCAGCCGGTTCCCGGCCGCACCGGGCCGTCCGGGCCAGCGGCACCAGGCGCAGCCACGCTGCCCGCCCGCGGAACACGACCCGCGCCGGCCGGGGCCGGCGGGCCAGCGGCACCAAGAGCATCCGCCCCGCCAGGTGCAGCCAGGCTGCCCGCCCCGGGAACACGACCCGCGTCGGCCAGAGCGGGCGGCGCAGCGGCACCAGGGGCATCCGCGCTGCGGGTTTCAGCCCGGCTATCCTCCCTGCGGGTACTGTCCGCGCCGGCCGCTGGCGAGTGGCGGGGCGGCTGCCCGGCCGCCCGGTTAGCCCGCACGGGTGCCCGCCAGTGACCACGCGATGCCGTCCAGGATGTCGTGCTCGCTAGCGACGACCTCGCCGTAGCCAAGCTGGGTCAAGATGCGGTCGAGCACGAGCGCGCCAGCACCGATCACGTCCACCCGCCCAGGATGCATGACGCCGATCCGGGCTCGCTGGTCGCGGGTCTGGCTGAGCAGCATGCGGGCGACCGCGTGCACATTCAAGGCGCCGATCCTGGCGTGGTGGATGCGGCTGGCGTCGTAGGCGGGCAGGCCAAGCGCGATTCCTGCCACCGTGGTGACCGAGCCGGCCAGGCCGACCAG
>WNGG01015145.1_pt1 | contig 10807 bp, 4 predicted proteins | sample 5400661 | NCBI WGS metagenome assembly WNGG01 (sample SAMN13153372, study PRJNA577476) | soil metagenome | isolation source: 100 cm soil or saprolite under Garry oak tree replicate 1 | place: USA:California | collected 2016-06-15
GCCCCGACCACCGGCGGCCCGCCCGCGGCCACCGCGTGGCCGGCGAGCCCGCGCTGGCGGGGGACCCGCCGGGACTACAGCCCCGCCGACGTCGACCGCCTGCGCCCGTCCGTGCCGGTCGAGCACACCATCGCGAGACACGGCGCCGAGCGGCTGTGGCGGCTGCTCCAGGAGGAGGACTACGTCGCGGCGCTCGGCGCGCTCTCCGGCGGGCAGGCCGTGCAGATGGTCAGGGCCGGCCTCCAGGCGATCTACCTCTCCGGCTGGCAGGTCGCGGCCGACGCCAACCTCGCCGGGCAGGTCTACCCCGACCAGAGCCTGTACCCGGCCAACAGCGTCCCCGCGGTCGTCCGGCGGGTCAACAACGCCCTGCAGCGCGCCGACCTCGTCGACCGGGTGGAGGGCAGGTCCGGCGCCTCGTGGCTGGTGCCGATCGTGGCCGACGCCGAAGCCGGCTTCGGCGGCGCGCTGAACGCCTTCGAGCTGATGCTCGCGATGATCGAGGCCGGGGCGGCCGGAGTCCATTTCGAGGACCAGCTCGCGTCGGAGAAGAAGTGCGGGCACCTGGGCGGCAAGGTGCTGGTGCCGACCGCCCAGTTCATCAGGACCCTGACCGCGGCGCGGCTGGCCGCCGACGTGGCCGGCGTGCCCACCGTCCTGGTGGCACGGACCGACGCCCTGGCCGCGACGCTGCTCACCAGCGACGTCGACGAGCGCGACCGGGCGTTCGCCACGGGGGAGCGCACCGCCGAGGGGTACCACGTGGTCCGTGGCGGCCTCGAGGCGGCGGTCGCACGCGCGCTCGCCTACGCGCCCTATGCCGACCTGTTGTGGTGCGAGACGTCGACGCCCGACCTCGGGCAGGCCCGTCGCTTCGCCGAAGCCGTGCACGCCGAGTTCCCCGGCAAGCCGCTCGCCTACAACTGCTCGCCCTCGTTCAACTGGCGCAGGCACCTCGACGACGCGCAGATCGCCAGGTTCCAGAAGGAGCTCGGCGCCATGGGCTACCGGTTCCAGTTCATCACCCTGGCCGGGTTCCACGCCCTCAACGCGGCCATGTTCGAGCTGGCCCATGGCTATGCCGAGGAGGGGATGCCCGCCTACGTCCGGCTCCAGGAGCGGGAGTTCGAGCTCGAGCAGGCCGGGTACTCGGCCACCAGGCACCAGCGGGAGGTCGGCACGGGCTACTTCGACGCCGTCGCGGGCGTGATCTCGGCCGGGACCGCCTCGACCCTCGCGCTGGCCGGCTCCACCGAGCTGGAGCAGTTCGGCACGGGGGGCCCGGATGGCCTTCCGTCGTCAGGTAGTCCGTAGTTGTGCTGAGTTGGAGGTCCGCAGAACCCGGTACTATGCCCTCTGGTCCGGCGAGTCCGGCGAGAAGGGGGCAAGCTTGTCCGACGGCGGCGCCATGCCAGGCCCGGGCGCGGGCACGGCGGGACGGGGCACGCGGCTCGTCCTGGTCGTCACGGTGCTCGCGGCCCTGCTCGTCCAGGGCGCCGCCGCCGTCGCCCTGCCCCGCGACGCGAGCCAGCTCGCGCAGCGGGCCAAGGAGGTCCAGGCCCAGCTCGACGAGCAGTACAACGCCATCGAGCGCCTGACCGAGCAGTTCAACGAGACCACCGACCGCCAGGACGGGCTCAGGAGGCAGCTCGCCGCGCTCGAGCGCCGCCGGCGCCAGGTCCAGGCGGACCTCGCCAAGGCCCAGAAGCAGCTCGACGACCAGGTCAGGGCGACCTACATGGCCGGCCCGGGGGACGTCGTCGGCGAGTTCGCCGGCTCCCCCGACCTGGCCGAGGCGCTGAACCGGGTCCCGCTGCAGCGCTCGGTGCTCGAGGCCCGCGCCGCCACCCTCGCCGACGTGCAGCAGGCCAAGGCGAGCCTCGACGTGGTGAAGGCGCGCATCGACGCCGCCCTGGCCGAGGAGCAGCGCACCGCCGACAGCATCACGGCCGAGCGGGCCCGCATCGACGCGCTCGTCGGGCGCCTCGAGGCGACCCTGCGCGGGATGGACGCCGAGCTCGCGGGGGCACTGGCGGCCGGGCAGCGTCTCGACGAGTCGGCCCGCCGGGCCGCCTTCGACGTCTTCTCCGCGGGCTCCGGCGGCAAGGGGAGGCTCGGCGGGGCCTACTTCCAGCCCGCCCCGGCCGCCCTCAGGGCGGTCCGGTACGCGCTCGCCCACCTGGGCGACCCGTACCGGTGGGGCGCGACCGGCCCCAGCCGGTTCGACTGCTCCGGCCTCACCATGTCCGCCTACGCGGCGGCCGGGGTCGCCATCCCCCGGGTCGCCCGCGACCAGTGGGGCGCCGGCAGCTACGTCGACGTCGGCAGCCTGATCCCCGGGGACCTCGTGTTCTTCGCCGACGACGTCACGAACCCGGCCACGATCCACCACGTCGGCATGTACGTCGGCCGCGGCCTCATGGTGCACGCGCCCCACACCGGCGCCGTCGTCAGCATCGCGTCGATCTGGCGGTCGGGCTACATCGGCGCCGTCCGGGTCGCCCCCGCCGTCGCCAGGCCCGGCGTGACGCCGCCGCCGCCGATCTTCGTGCCGCCGGGCACGATGCCACCGCCGCCACCTCCGTCCATGACGACCAGCCCGGCGACGACCGCGCCGCGCCGCCGAGGACCACCGCGCCGCCGAGGACCACCGTGGCGCCCACCACGACCGTGGCGCCGAAGACCACCGCGGCGCCCACGACCACCGCCGCGCCGACCACCACGAGGCCGCCGGCGACGGCCGCCCCGACGAGCACGAGGTCGGCGGCGACCACCGGTGCGACCACCGCGGCGGCGCCGCCCACGACCGTCGGGGCGGCGACCACGACCAGGTGATCGGCCGGGCCCTCGGGTCCCGGGTCGGGGATATTGGGGACGATCGCCTGGGAGTGCTGGCGTATCATCCGGCCGTTGCCACGTCGTCCAGCCGGGTCGTGCAAACCCAGGTCGTGCAAACCCAGGTCGTCCATCCAGGAGGCAGCCCCGTGCAAGAGATCCAGGTCAAGCTCCCCGACGGCGCCGTGCGGCAGGTCCCTGCCGGCACGACCCCGGCCGAGCTGCTGGACACCACGGGCGCCGTGGCCGCGCTGGTCGACGACGAGCCCTGGGACCTCGGCCGCGGCCTCGACCACGACGCCGCCGTCGCCGCCCTGCCCGTGGCCAGCGAGCAGGGCCGGGCCGTGCTGCGCCACTCTGCCGCCCACGTGCTCGCCCAGGCCGTGACCGACCTGTACCCGGGCGCCAGGTACGCGATCGGGCCGCCGATCGAGGACGGCTTCTACTACGACTTCGACGTGCCCGAGCCGTTCACCCCAGACGACCTCGAGCGCATCGAGGGCCGCATGCGCCAGATCGTCGCAGAGGGCCAGCCGTTCCGGCGCGTCGAGCTCTCCCGCGAGGAGGGCCTCCGGCTCTTCGCCGACCAGCCCTACAAGCGCGAGATCATCGAGGCGGTGGACGAGTCCGAGGGCGCAGGCCAGGGGGTGTCCGTCTACCGCAACGACGGCTTCGCCGACCTCTGCCGCGGCCCGCACGTTCCCAGCACCAGCGCCATCCCGGCGTTCAGGCTGATGCGTACCGCCGGCGCCTACTGGCGCGGCGACGAGTCGCGCCCGCAGCTCCAGCGGATCTACGGCACCGCCTGGGAGTCCGACGCCGCGCTGGCCGCGTACCTGCACCGGCTCGAGGAGGCCGAGCGCCGCGACCACCGCCGCCTCGGCCAGGAGCTCGACCTGTTCCACTTCCCTCCCGAGATCGGCAGCGGGCTGCCCGTGTTCCACCCCAAGGGCGGCCTCATCCGCAAGCTCATGGAGGACTACTCCCGGGCCGAGCACGAGGCGGCCGGCTACTCCTTCGTGTGGACCCCGCACCTGGCCAGGTCGACCCTGTTCGAGCTCTCCGGCCACCTGCAGTGGTACGCGGAGGGCATGTACCCGCCCATGGAGCTGGAGGGCGCCCAGTACTACCCGAAGCCGATGAACTGCCCGATGCACATCCTGATCTACAAGTCGCGGGGCCGCTCCTACCGCGAGCTGCCGCTGCGCCTGTTCGAGTTCGGGACCGTGTACCGCTTCGAGCGTTCGGGCGTCGTCCACGGGCTCACCCGGGTGCGCGGCATCACCCAGGACGACGCCCACATCTTCTGCACCCGCGAGCAGCTCGCCCCCGAGCTCGCCAGCCTGCTCGACTTCGTCCTCCGGCTGCTGCGCACCTTCGGGCTGAGCGACTTCGAGGCCGAGCTGTCGACCCGGCCGGAGAAGTTCGTCGGCGCCCCCGAGGAGTGGGACGAGGCCGAGGCCGCCCTGCGCGAGGCGCTGGACGCGAGCGGCCTCGCCTACCGGGTGGCCGAGGGGGAGGGCGCGTTCTACGCGCCAAAGGTCGACGTGCACGTCCGCGACGCCATCGGGCGGCGCTGGCAGCTCTCCACCCTCCAGGTCGACCTCCAGATGCCGCAGCGCTTCGACATGGAGTACACCGGGGCCGACAACGCCCGCCACCGACCGTTCATGATCCACCGGGCGCTGTTCGGCTCGGTCGAGCGGTTCATGGGGATCCTCCTCGAGCACTACGCGGGTGCGCTGCCCACCTGGCTCGCTCCCGTGCAGGCCAGGATCGTGCCGATCGCCGACCGCCACCACGGCTACGCCGCCGCCGTCGCCGACGCCCTGCGGGCGGCCGGCCTGCGTCCCGAGGTCGACGACTCGTCCGGCCGCATGCAGGCCAAGGTGCGCGACGCCCAGCTCGCCAAGGTGCCCTACGTCCTGGTGCTCGGGGACCGCGACGAGGCGGCCGGGGCGGTCAGCGTCCGCACCCTGGACGGCGCCGAGCGGCGTGGCGTGCCGCTCGCCGACTTCGTCGCGCACGTGACCGCCGAGGTGGCCGCCAAGGCGACCACGCCGTCCCTGCCGCCGGCCCCGGAGGCGGCCGCGCCGTGACCGCCGAGCGGCTCTGGACCCCCTGGCGGATGGCCTACATCCGCCAGGGGGACGACAAGCCGGCCGGCTGCGTGCTCTGCGACCTGCCGGCCCAGGACGACGACGAGCGCAACCACATCGTCGGGCGCGGGCGGCACGTGTTCGCGATCCTCAACGCCTATCCCTACAACCCCGGTCACCTCATGATCACGCCGTTCCGCCACGTCGGCGAGTACGCCGACCTCACCGCCGAGGAGCTGTCGGAGACGATGGCCATGGCAGGGACCGCCATCGGCGCGCTGCGGGGGGAGTCGGGGGCGCACGGCTTCAACCTCGGCATGAACCTGGGCCAGGTCGCCGGGGCCGGCATCGCCGACCACATCCACCTGCACCTGGTGCCGCGCTGGGGCGGGGACACCAACTTCATGCCGATCGTGGGCCAGACCAAGGTCCTGCCAGAGCTGCTCGACCAGACCTACCAGAAGCTCCGGCCCCATTTCGCCCCTCCGGCGTAGCCGCCGCCCCTCCGCCTGCTCGTCCCGTTCGACCGAAAATGGCGCGAGGGGGGGCGAGAGGGGAAGATACGGCCCAATTTGAGCCGGTCTCATGCCGCGCGCCCCCGTGAGCTGGCGCAGCAGCCCGAATCCAGGGACGCAGCGCCCCTTTGCGTGGCAGCGGGCCGAGGACGATGGAGGAACCCAGTGCGAGTTCGCCGATGCCCTGCCGTGGCGCCTGCCGGTCGGGTCCCCCCGGCCCCGGCGGTCCGGTGACGCCTGGTCCCCCTCCGTTTCGGACTGCGCCCGCTCGGAGCCTGACGGCAGGGGGGGTGACCGCCGGTGGCGGACCGGGCCGCTAGACGGGTCGTGCTCTTCACGCGCGACGCGGGCCTCACCATCGCGCTGCGGACGCTGCTCCCCGACACCGACCGGGTGGTGCAGGTCGAGCACCTGGGCGACCCGCCAGGGGAGCTCGACCCGGCCCAGGACACGGTGGTGCTCGACGTCCCCCCGGAAGCCAGACGGGACCTGTACGCCTCCATCCGCACGCGGTTCCCGGGCCGCGTCGTGATCCTCCTCGCCCACGAGGAGGAGGGCTCGTTCGACACCGACGCCGAGTGCACGCTCCTCCGGCGACCGTTCCAGCTCGACGACCTCTCCAAGGAGCTGGCCGGCCCCGGCGCGGGCAGCCGCCGGCGCCTTGCCGGCATCACGGGCACCGGCTGGCGTGGCCAGCCGCGCCCGCGCCCGCAGCCGCCGGAGGCGTCCTCCACGCCGCCGACCATCCCACCGCCCCCACCGCCCCCACCGCCCCCACCGCCGCGGCCACGGGCGGCCGCCGAGCCGCCCGGTCCCGCCGGCGGGGCCCGGGCGGCCCGGGCCGACGCGTCCGCGGGGGGGTCTCCCACGGCGCCAGAGGTCGACTGGTTCACCCCCGCGTCGCCCCCAGCGGCGGTCGCTCCTGGCGTGCCCCCGGCACCGCGGGCACGCCAGGAGCCGCGTGAGGAGGCGCGGAGCGCCGGGCCGCCGGGCGGAGCGCCCCCCGACTCGGGCCCGCAGGTCCGTCCGTACGCCTCTGGAGAGCGCCGTCAACCCGCACGCGCCTCGGACGCCGGACCGGCCCGCCCGGGAGCCGTCCGGCCGTCCGGCCCGCTCCCGAACGGGCCGCCGCGCCCCGTCGACCGCGACACGCGACCGCCGGCGCCAGGCCCTGAGATCCATCTCGGCCCGGGCCGGGACCTGCTTGCGCCGCGACCGGGTCCGGCGGGGCCGCACCGGCCGGACGGCCCCCCGCACGGTCGCGGGGCCACCGGCTCCGACCGCGAGAGCGACCGGCCGGAACAGGGACAGGAGGAGCAGGGGCTGGAGCCGTGGCCGCCCATCGCGGGCCGGGACGTCGATCCGAGGGCGCCGGGATCGGGACGGTGGCCGCCCATCGGGGGCCGGAGGGCGGATCCGTCGGCACGGGGACCAGCGCCTCGGCCGCCGCTCGCGGGGCGCCAGGGTCACCCGGCCGTGCCGGCTCCGCCGGCTCCGGTGGGCCCGGTGGGCCCGGAAGGAGGTCCCGGCCCGGGCCGGGATCCCGAGCTCGCCCCGCCGTGCCCGGAGACCGCGGGCCGGCCCCCGTCCAGGGAGCCCGGCACGGCGCGACGGGGGCCGGATGCAGGCGGGGCGGCGGCCGACCCCGCCGGGGTGCGGGCGGGCAGGGACCAGGCCAGCTCCGGGCACCCCCGGGCGCGCCCGGTCCCGGACCGGGCGCCCGGTCCCGCGCTCGGGCGGGTGGCGGCCGCCATCCTGGTCGCGGCCGTCGCCTTCCTCGCGTCCGCGCTCTGGGCGCAGCGGAGCCCTGACGTCGGTGACGGCGAGGCCGCCATCGTCCAGGTGGCCCGTGGCACCGCCCAGGCAGGCGGGCTCGCGTGGCACGGGGGGCCGGTGGCCGACCGGCCCCCGCTCGCCCTGGCGGCCCACGGTGGCTGGCTCTCGCTCACCGGGCGGGTCACGGGCCAGGTGGTCTCGTCCGTCGAGGCGAGCCGGCTCGCGTCCAGCGCCTTCCGCGCCCTCGCGATCGTCGTGCTGGTGGTGCTCGTGCTCGCCCTCACCGACCCGAGGCAGCACGCGGCCCTCCGCTTCCTCGTCGGGATCGCGGCCGGCCTGCTGGCGGCCGTCGACCCGGTCCTCGTCGGCGCCGGCCGGACGGTGACCCTCGAGGCGCCGGGGCTCCTCACCGCGCTGCTGGTCCTGTGGCTGGCCTGGCTGCTCCGTGACCGCCCGCCCGCGGTCTACGTCCCGGTGGTCGGCCTCGGGTCCGGCGTCGCCCTCCTCACCGACGGCCGCACCGTCGTCCTGCTCGCCGTGCCGCTGGTGTTCGGCGTGCTCGCCCGTGCCCGGGGGGAGGCCTTCGCCGGTCGGGCGCTCGCCGCCCTGCTCGTCGGGGCCGGGTTCTGGGCGGCGTTCGCGGCCTGGGCCCTCGCCGCGGCGCCGGGCACGGCGGGCTGGCCGCACCGGCTGGCCGTCCTCGTGCACCTCGCCGGCTCCGAGCAGTCGGCGCCCCTCGGCCGTCCGCTCGCGCTCACTGCACCTCGCGACCTCGCCACCCTGATCGTGCTGGCGGCGGCCCTGCCTGGCCTGGCCGCCCTGCGGCGCTGGCGCTCCGACCGCGCCAGCCTGTACGTCCTGGCCTGGAACCTGGCCGGGCTCGGGGCCGGCGCCGCGCTGCTCGCTGGCGGCGCCCTCGACGAGTCGTGGCTCACCTACCTGCTGCCCGGGGCGATCGTCGCGGCCGCCGCAGGATTCGAGGCGGCCCGCACCAGGCTGAGCACCGGGCGGCGCCTGCTCGGAGGGTCCTCGGCGGCGGTCGCCATGCTGCTCGCATGCGCGCTGCTCGCGGTGGCGGGGGCGGGTTGGGAGAGGCGGTACGGGCACGCCGACGAGGCGCTGGCGCGGATGAGCGGGGTCGTGGCGGGCGGCGTGCAGGCCTGCTCGGCGCTCAACGCGTCCAGCACGGCCGACGCCGACCTCTTCTCGATCGGCGGGCGCCGCGTGACCCAGTTCTCGAGCGGTCCGGCCGCCGTGGCCCACGGCGTGCGCTACTTCCTGCTCAGGTCCGACGACGTTGCCGAGCGGCGGGGGACGATGTCGGGCGGCCTGCCCGACTGGCTGCGGTCGACGGGCCGGCCGGTGGCCGCCATCCCCAGCCCGAGCCACGGCAGCGTCCAGCTCTGGCGGGTGAGCCAGCCGGCCACGAGCCGGGTCGCCGACCTGCTGCGGGTCCCGGGCGGCGTGTTCGAGAACGTGCTCGGCTCCGGCTGCGGCGGCTACGCCGTGGTCGACGCCCACACGGGCCGGTTCTTCTCCGGCTACCAGGCGCTCGGGGGCAAGCCCGTGATCGGCCGTCCGCTCAGCAGCCCCTGGGAGGCGAGCGGGTCCACCATGCAGGCGTTCGACACGATGATGCTCCGTACGGTGCCCGACCCTGGCGGGGGCGCGCCAGTGGCGCGGCCGGTCGAGCTGGTCTCGGAGCTCGCCCGCTCCGCGCCCGCGCTGCTGGCGGCGAGCGGCATGCCTGGACCGGAGAACGCGCCGGAGGAGTCGGTCACGGGACGGCGGCGGCTGCTCACCGACCCGGGCATCGCCCGCTTCTACCTCGGGACGCCGCCGGACGCAGCCGACCGCGTCTCGTGGCAGGTCGCGGACGCCCGCTTCGGCAGCCCGATCTCAGCTCCCCACCAGGCCGCGGACGGCACCGTCCGCCAGGCGTTCGAGAACGTCGTCATCGAGGCCGCCACGGACGGCTCGGCCCGGCTCGCCGCCATCGGCCCGATCGCGGTGGACGCCGGGCTGGTCCCGGCCAGGGCACGGCGCGCGCAGCCCGTCCCCGGCCTGCCGGCGTCGACCGGCCGCGGCTCCGCGACCGACTCCACCAGGCGCCTGCTCGCCTACCTGGCCGCCGCCTTCGGCGCCTGGATGCTGCTCGCCCTCGTGCTGCTCGCCGGTCGCCGGCTGCGCGCCGGTCGCCGGCTGCGCGCCGGGAGCGGCCCGGCGCCGGCGCCCGGGCCACCGCCCCGGCTCCTGCCGGATGGCCCTCCAGCCCGGGTCGGCACCCCCGGCCGGGACCCCGACGACCCCGCGACCGACCGCGAGCGCGCCCCCGGCACCGACCCCGCCGGCCTCGACCCGGTCGCCGGTCGCTGCGCCCGCGGACCGGACCGCGATCCCGGCTCCGATGCCGCCCGAGCGGCCGCGGGCGCGGGTCCCGCCGCCGGCGGCGCGCGGGACACCGTCCCTGGCGGACCCGGCGAGCCGGGCGCCGAGCCTGAACGCCCGGCTCGGCCGTCCGCGAACGGGCCGCAGACGACCGCGCCGGCCGACCGGGCCGCGACCTCCTGAGGGGAGGGGGAACCAGAACCGGCCCCGTCGCGCTACGACGGGACCGAGCTGGGGACGCCCGTGTCGACGGCGCCGCCCGGGGGCACGACGCCGTGGCGGACCGCGAAGGCGGCCGCCTCCAGCTTGGAATGGACCCCGAGCTTCACCAGCACGTTCTGGACGTGCGTGCGCACGGTGTTGACGGAGAGGAAGCACTCCTGGGCGATCCGGCGGTTCGACCAGCCGGCGGTCAGGAGTGCGAGGATCTGCTGCTCGCGCGGGCTCAGGCTGTTGACGAGCAGGCGCACCTCCCGGTCCGCGTCGTCGCCGGGGCCCGCCGCGGCCGGGTAGCTGACCGGGCCGTCGTGCCCGTCGGCGAGCCGGCGGATGATGTCCGCGAGCTGCCGCGCCGACGCGTCCTTGGTCACGAAGCCGTGCGCCCCCGCCTTCAGCAGGTTGGAGACCACCTTCGGCCGGGTGTCGGCCGACAGCATGAGCAGCCGCGTCATCGGCGCCGAGCGCCTGGCCGTCGCGACGACCTGCTCGATGTCCGTGGCCGGCATGTGGACGTCCAGCACCAGGACGTCCGGCTTGTGCTCGTCGAGCATGCGCAGCACCGACCTGCCGTCGGGCGCCGTCGCCACCACCTCGAGGTCGTCCTCGACCGACAGGACCACCCGCAGCCCCTCGACGAAGACCTCGTGGTCATCGGCGAGGGCGACCCTGATCGCCTCCGTGCTCATCGTCCCCCCTGTCGGCGGGGTGGCGTCCACGCGCCACCCCGCTATGTCATCCGTCGCGTCAGGTCATCCCTGCCCTGGGCCGGCGGGTCGAGGCTGGAGCGGCGAGGCGCGCTGCCGAAGCCTGCGACACTGCACGCCCCCCAGCGAATGGGTGACCTTGGCTCCCCAAAACGCCTAACGCCTTTCACCTCAGCTACGAGTAAACCTACGGCGACTGCAGCATCGTGCCAATCGTGAGTACTGCATAGATAACCGCCGTTCAGAAACTCGTCACCCACGCGTCATCCTG
>WNGG01009191.1_pt1 | contig 10806 bp, 8 predicted proteins | sample 5400661 | NCBI WGS metagenome assembly WNGG01 (sample SAMN13153372, study PRJNA577476) | soil metagenome | isolation source: 100 cm soil or saprolite under Garry oak tree replicate 1 | place: USA:California | collected 2016-06-15
GCTCCGTTGCCGCGCTTGAGCAGCCGCTCGATCGTTTCCTCCAGCGCGTGGCGATCGACGGGCTTGGTCACGTACGCGTCGAAGCCGGCCTCCCGCGCCCGCGCCTCGTCGCCGCGCATGGCGAGCGCGGTCACCGCGACGAGCGGAGTCGTCCCGAGCTCGGGATCGCCCTTCAATTCGCGAGCCGTGGCGAAACCGTCCTTCCCCGGCATGGCCAGGTCGAGGAGGATGAGCGAGGGCCGCTCCCGCCGGGCCACTTCGGTCCCTTGCTCGCCGCTGTCGGCCTGGAGAACGCGGTAGCCTTTCCGTTCGAGCATCGTCCGGATCAGCTCGCGGTTCAGGTCGTGGTCGTCGACCACCAGGATCGTCGGCCCTCCCTCGTGCGCCCGCGGGGGCGCGGCGCCCGTCGCCCGCTGGACGGCGAGCAGCACGGAATCGCGCGTGAAGTCGCCTTTCTGGGCGAGCGAAAGAACGCGCTTCTCGATCCGCTGCCGGTCGGTGGGTGAGAGGCTCGCGGCGGTGAGCGCGATCACCGGCAACGCCCTCGTGCGCGGATCGGCGGCGAGCGCGTCGATCACCTCGAACCCAGAAATGTCGGGAAGCAGCAGGTCGACGATGATCAGCGCGGGTTGGTTGCGCTGCGCGAGGTCGATCCCGTCCCGCCCAAGCCCGACCGTCTCGACCCGGAACCCGGCCGGGGCGAGAACGGAACGGAGGACGGACGCCACAACCGGATCGTCGTCGATGGCCAGCACCAGCGGCTGCGCGCCGTCGGACCGGGCCTGCGCGTGCCTGGACATGCTCTCGAGGACCCTCTTGCGGTCCAGCGGCTTGACCAGGTACTCGCTCGCGCCCAGCAGGAAGCCCCGCCTTTGCTCGGCGAGGACCGACTCGATCACCACCGGGATGTCGCGCGTCGCCGGATCGGCTTTGAGCTGCTCGAGCAGCTGCAAGCCATCCTCTCCATCGAGGTCGAGGTCGAGCAGGATCGCCGCGGGCCGCAGACGCCGGGCGAGCTCGAACCCGTGTGCGGGAGTGCTCGCCTCGGCGAGATCGTAGCCCGCGTCGTGCAAGTAAGCGCGAACCAGGCGGACGGTCGCCGCGTCGTCCTCGATGAGGAGCACCAGAGGGCGTCCCTTGCCGTCCACCTGCGCCGCCGGCGCGATCGCCGGAGCAGGCACCGCCGGGAGCGAACGGATCGCGCCGGCGGCCCAGGGTGCCGTCGCCGCGACCGTGCGTATCGTGAACGAGAAGGTGGATCCGCTTCCTGGTGCGCTCGCGACTTCGATCGTACCGCCGTGTTGCTCGATCAGTCGCTTCGAGATGGCCAGACCCAGTCCGGTGCCCTGATGCCTCTTCACCAGGGCGCTCTCGCCCTGGACGAAGGGCTGGAAGAGGCGCGCGAGCAGCGTTTCGTCCATGCCGGGTCCTTCGTCGCGCACCCAGAAGCGGACCGCGCCCGGCGCATCGTCGGCCCCCACGTGCATGGCGGAGCCGTCCGGGCTGAACTTGACCGCATTCGAGAGCAGGTTGAGCAGCACCTGGCGCAGCTTGCCGCGATCGGCGAGGACGTCGCCGGACGCCGCGACCTGGGTCCGGATCTCGATCGCCCTTTTCAGCGCCTGCGGGCCGACCAGCGCGACCGCCTCGGCGACCGCTTCGCCGGGGGCGACCGGCTCCAGATGCAGCTCCACCCGCCCGGCCTCGATCTTTGCGAGATCGAGGATGTCGTTGATCAGCGCCAGGAGGTACCTGCCGCTGGCGAGGACGTCCCCTACGAACTTGAGGTGCTCGGGGGAGAGCGACTGGCGCGCTTCCTCCATCAGGAGCTCGGAGAACCCGATGATGGCGTTGAGAGGCGTGCGCAGCTCGTGCGACATGTTGGCGAGGAACTCGGACTTGAGCTTGTCCGCCCTCTGCACCTCGCGGTTCTTGACCTCGAGGTCTTCCCGTTGCAGCTGCAGCTCGTGCCTCTGGACCAGGAGCTCGTCCGCCTGCAGCCGGAGCTCCTCGTTGCGCGTCTCGAGCGCATCGTTCGCGACCTTCAGCGCCTCGGTCCGCTGCCGGACCTTGTCCTCGAGCTCGTGTCGCGATCCCCTGAGGGATTCGACCATCGTGTTGAACGTGGCTCCGAGACGACCCAGCTCGTCCCCGGAGTCGACGGGGACGGTCGTCGTCAGGTCGCCCGCGCGGATCGCGTCCGCGGCGGAGGTCAGCGCGCGGACCGGCGCGACCGTCCAGCGCGCCAGGAACAGTCCCGCGACGATCGCGAGCAGGAGGATGGCGGCGTTGCTGGACAGGGTCTCCTTGATGAGCTGGCGGACGGGCGCGTCCAGCGTCCTCTCCGGCACCAGGAAGAACAGCGTCCACGGCACCCTCTGGAGCCGCTGGCCGACGGCGAGGTTGACGAGATCGTTCGCGTTGCTCGCGACCCGAAACGCCTCCCCGGCGGTGCCGTCGCGCACGCGCGAGAATTCCTCTTCCGCCGCGATCGGGCTCTGCAGCAGCTCGCGCGTCCGCTCCCCGAATCGCTTGTCCGACACGAACATGTCGATCGTCGCGGGATCGAGCGGCGCGGCCGGGTGGAAGATCGCGGCCGCTTTGAAGCTGTGCGCGACCCGGATCCCGTACTGGTCGAAGACGACCGAGTAGCTGCCCGGTCCGGCGGTCCCGTCGCCTGCGCTGACCAGGTCCCAGAACTCCTGGCCGCGCGCGACGATCAGGGCCACGCAGCTGACCTCCCCCGAAGTGGCCTTCATCGGCGCGGCGTAGGCGATGGTGGGGATCGCGCCTGCCTCGGAAACCGAGATGAACAGCTCCGAGGTCACCGGCGAGCCCGCCAACGCTGCCTGGAAATAGCGCCGGAAGCGGTAGTTCCTCCCCCGGGTCGCGGGGAGGGTCGAGGCGATGACGGTGCCCTCGCGATCGAAGAGGGCAACCACGTGTGTCCTCGGGTCTGTCCCCCGGAAGACGGACAGCACAGCCTCGGCCGTGGAGATCGACTTCGTGCGCTCTCCCGGCGAGGCCTGGCAGAAAGCATTCGGGAGGGGGAGCCGGGAGAGCCGTTCGGCGCTGCGCTGGAAGGTGAGGTGGAAGTCGTCGATGCGGTCGGCGAGATGCGTCGCCCGCGCCCGTAGCAGCGCGGTCGCCGACTGCCGGATCAGGGTGCGCGCGGTGCGGAACTCGATGATCGCCGTGAGGGCGAGCGGCAGGATCGACGCGGCGAGGAGGAGCGTCAACATCTTGCGCCGGAGCGGCCAGTCGCGAAGGCGAAGCAAGCGCATCATCGGCTCGCCCTCCGGAACACTCCCGCCCCCGGCCGCACGCCCGGATAGGTGGTGAACCGGCCGGTGGAACCCTCAGGCAGCGCTTCGGTCATGCCGATCACCAGAGCGCCTCCGGGCTCCAGGACCGCCGCCAGCCGCTCGACCGCTTTGGCCCGCAGCGAGGCATCGAAGTACAGGAGCACGTTGCGGCAGAAGACGAGATCGAACGCCGCCACGATCGCCTCGCGGGGAGCGAGACGCGCGCCCATCAGGTCGTGCTGCGCGAAATGAACGCGGCCGCGGATCGGGTCGACCACGCGCCAGCCGTCCGGGCCCTCGGAGCGGAGGTAGAGCTTGCGCAGGTCCGGCGGGACGGCCTGCACCGCCGCATCCGAATACAGGCCCCTGCGAGCGACCTCGAGCGAACGCTGGTCGAGGTCCGATGCGAGGACCTCGAAGCCTCGCCCCCGGTGCCGCGCCGCCGCCTCGGCGAGGAGCATGGCGACCGTGTACGCTTCCTCGCCCGTCGCGGTGCCCACCACCCAGGCCCGCAGGATGCCGCTCGCGGCCGGGAGCGTGGGCAGCACGCGTTCCGCCAGCTCGCGGAAGACCCAGCCGTCCCGGAAGAATTCGGTCACGGGAACGACGAGCGATTCCAGCAGCCGGTCGACCTCGTCTCGCTCCGCCGTCAGCCTGGCATGGTAGGCGGCCAGATCCACGCACCCGACTGCCCGCATCCGCGCCTCGAGCCGGCTCCGCAACGTCTCCGGCCGGTAGTCGCGGAAATCGATCCCGCGCCGGTCGGCGACGACGGACAGGATGCGGTGGAACGCGCCGTCGGGGCCCGCCGTTCCCGGGTCGCGCACCTAGCCCCCGGTCTCTGCGATCGCCACCCCGGCCGCTACGAAGGCCTTGCGCAGCTCGGCCTTGGCCACCGCCTTGGCCATCGCATCCTGCGGCAGGACCATCTGCCTGCGAACCAGGTCGAGCAGCGCGTCGTTGAGCGTCAGCATCCCCTGGGCCCGGCCGGTCTGCATCACCGAGGGGAGCTGGAACGTCTTCCCCTCGCGGATCAGGTTGGAGACCGCTCCGTTGGCGAGCAGGATCTCCATGGCGGGCACCCTGCCGCCGCCGATCTTCTTGCAGAGCGTCTGCGTCACGACGCCCTTCAGCGACTCGGACAGCATCGTCCGCACCTGGGCCTGGCGATCGGCTGGGAACTGGTCGATGATCCGGTCGACCGTCGACGGGGCCGTGTTGGTGTGCAGGGTGCCGAAGACGAGATGCCCGGTCTCCGCGGTCTCCAGCGCGATCGAGATCGTTTCCAGGTCGCGCATCTCCCCGACCAGCACCACGTCGGGGTCCTCGCGCAGCGCCGCGCGAAGCGCGGCTTTGAAGCTGCCCGTGTGGACGCCCACCTCGCGCTGGTGGACGAGGCACCGCTTGTGCGAGTGGACGAACTCGATGGGATCCTCGATGGTGATGATGTGGTCGTCGCGGTTCCGGTTGATGTAGTCGATCAGTGCCGCCAGAGTAGTCGACTTGCCCGAGCCGGTCGGACCGGTGACCAGCACCAGGCCTTTGGGGAGGAAGCACAGGTCGAGCACGTTCCTGGGGATGCCCATCTCTTCCGCGGTGAGGATCTGGCTGGGGATCCGCCGGAGGACGGCAGCGACGCCCGAGCGCTCGCAGAACACGTTCACCCGGAACCGCGCCTCGGCCGTCTCGTGCGCGAAGTCGGTGTCCTTGGTCGCGAGCCACTGTTCCCGGTTGGCTTTCGGCGTGACGGCCCAGAGGACCTTCGCGAGCTGCTCCGCGGACGGCTCGCCCCAGCCCTCGACGGAGACGACGTCCCCGTCGACGCGCAGCGCAGGCACGTAGCCGCTGGTGAGGTGGAGGTCCGATGCGCCCTGCGAATTGCACAGCTCGAGCAGCGACTGCATCGCCTCGGCCGGATCGGCCGGGGCCGGCTCCACGACGATGGCCGGGCGCGGGTGAGGCGCCGCCGGCGGGTCCGCGGGTGGCGCGGCCTTGGCGACTTGGACGGCGGCCCGGGAAAGCGAGACCGCCTTCTCCCGCTCGGCGCGCTCCGCCTCTTCGGCAGGTTGCACCTCCGCGCGAACGCCCTCTTGATTGGCGCTGAACCGGACGACGACCCGGCCCGCCGGGGCCTGGTACGCGATCTCCTCGTCCTGCTTCCCGGTGAAGCTCGTGGCGGCGTACGCCGGCATCAGCTCGGCGACCGCCGAAACGATGTGCGCGCTGGTGAGCGTGCGCTTGATCAGAGGAACCAGCGCCGGTCCCGGGCCCTCGAGGATCGCCACCGAGCCGGTCTCGAGCACCAGCGTGTCAGCGCCTCTTTGAAACAGCACGTCGATGAAAGCGTCGAGTCTCGGCATCGTCAGCGCTCGAAGAGCTCGGCTTCGGCGAGGACCATCTCGGCCTCGGCGTCGGGGGTCGGACGCACCTGGCGCAGCTCGGCGCGTTGCCTGCGCACGATTGCCAGGAGCTGCCGGTTCTCCTCCTCGAGCAGGATGACCTCGAAGGCGAAGTGCACCATCGTCCGGAGGCTGGTGTTGTCCCAGGGCTTGCGAATGAAGCGGTACACCTCGCCTTCGTTGATGGAGCGAACCACGGTGTCGGGGTTCTGGTCCGCGGTCAGCATCATCCGGAGGATGTGCGGATGCAGGCCGCGAACGTACTTGAGGAACTCGACGCCCGACATGCCCGGCATGTTCTGGTCGGAGATCACGAGCTGCACCGGATGGGTCGCCAGCGTTTGCAGTCCCTCTTCGCCGGTTCCCGCGCCGAGGACCGTGTAACCGGCCGCTCCGAGAAGTCGGGAAAGAGCGCTCCGGACCTGGTCCTCGTCGTCCACGACGAGGATGGTGCGAGGCGGCAATACCTTCATCTCACGACCCCCCTCGCACGCGTCATGCCGCCTTGGTCGGGAGCCTGACCCGGAAGACGGCGCCGCCGCCCTCCCGATCCAGGACCTGCGCCCTGCCGGCGTGTCCTTCGGCGACCAGCTTCACCAGATAGAGGCCGAGGCCGAACCCCTTCCGCGCCCCGCCCTTCTTCACCTCGACCGATCCGAACTTCTCGAACATGCCCGCCTTGAGCTCAGCGGGGATGCCCGGTCCGCGATCGGCCACGTCGACCTCGACCGCGTCGAGCAGATGGCGCACGGTGACGGAGACGTCCTTTCCACCGGGCGTGTACTTCAGCGCATTGCCGAGCAAGTTCTCGATCGCGCGGCGCACCAGCTTCCCGTCGAGAGACGCCTTCGCCTTTCCCTCCACCGCGGTCGACACCTCGATGCCTTTCCGTCGCGCCACGGCAGTCAGCGTTGCGACGGCGTCGTCGAGCAGGCGTGCCAGGTCCACGGACGACCTCGTGACGGGCAGCTGCCCTTCCTCGAGGAGCCGGATCTGCAGGGCCTCTTCGAGCGATTTCAGCATCGCGTCGGCGCCGCGGAGCGCCGCCTGGGCGTCGTCGCGCGACTCGCCCTCGGGCAGCTCCTCCATGAGGATGCTCAGGTGCGCGATGATTCCCGAAAGTGGACTCCGCAGATCGTGCACCATCAGCGAGAGCATCTCGTCCTTGGCCGTCTGCAGGTCGGTGAGCTTCTTCAATTGCAGGCGGATGAGCATGTCCTGCGCCCGGAGCTTCAGGAACGAACGGACGCGGAGCAGCAGCTCGCGGCGGTCCACCGGTTTGGCGAGGAAATCGTCCGCGCCGGCCTGCAACCCCATGTTCTTCTGCTCTTGGTCGGAGAGCGCCGTGATGAGGAGGACCGGCAGGAACGACTGCCGCTGCATCTCCTTCATACGCTTGCAGACCTCGTACCCGGTCATCCCCGGCATCATCACGTCGAGCAGGACCAGGTCGACCTGCTCCCGCTGCAACAGCTCGAGGGCCGCGGCGCCGTTCTCGGACTCGAGGGTGCGGTACTGATCGCGCAGCATCGCCCGGACGAGTGTGCGGTTCCGCTCCTCGTCGTCGACGATGAGAATGCACGCGCGACCGTCCATGCTCACACCCTCTCTTTTGTTCTCCGGGCCGGCAAAAAAAAGCCACAATGACCGGACGCTCCGCGGAGGGACAAGGGAGTGAAGCGGGGGCGATGTGGGTGCAATCCCTCCCGGGTTTGCTACACTCGCCGGGCATGAAGCTGACCGGCGACGCGGAAGGGCTCGCAGCCCTGAAATCCTTCCAGGAGGGGAACCGGGACTATCTCAAATTCCTCATCCAAGAGGCGACGTCGGTATTCGAGCACCACGTCGACTTCAAGGCCCCCGACGGAACGCAGTTCCGGCTCGTCCACGACGTGCGGACGGGTGAGTTCCGGGTCGAGAAGAAGGCGACTTGAGCCGCGGCGCGCCCCCCTCGGTTGCCGCTGACGGGTCGGTGGCGTAACCTGCAAATGCACGCTTTCTGCGCGCGGCGGAGACCTGGGGGGCTTTCGTGCCGGATACGCCGGATGGCGAGCGGATCGAAGTCGCGCCCGCCGCGGAGATCCGTTCTCGCCCTCTTCGCACCGGGAAGGAATTCCGCCTCGTCCTGCCTTTGCGCCGGCTGTTCCGCGGCGCCTGGGACAAGGCCGTGTACGAGCTGGGTGACGAGGCGAAGCTGGCCGTCGCAGGCAAGCAGGTCGAGGCGCCGGTCAAGCTGACCGTCGAGCGCGAGGACGGCGGCTCGTGGAGGTACGTCGCGAGCGTGCAGGGCGAGGTGAACGCCGACGGAACGGAGGCGACCGCGACGTTCCGCTTCCAGACCAAGGCAGGCGCCGGCACGGCGGACGGCCGCCTCACCAAGGCGGAGTGGGACCGCTCCGAGGCGAAGCCCGGCGAGGCGCTCGGCATCCGGGTGCAGGCAGAAGGGCTCGACGGCAAGCGCGTCGTCTACGAATTGGAGCGCGAGGAGCGCGGCCGCTGGGTCACGGTGGCGCGGTGGGACGGCAAGATCGAGAAGGGAAAGGCCGAATCGCGCTACCAGGTGCCTGCGCCGGGTGAGGATGCGCGGCGCATCGGCGCGCTCGTGTCGGCGCAATTCGAGGACGGCGAGTCGTTCGCGGCCGCCGGCGAGACCACCTGGGCCGTCGTGCGCGCGACCGGCCTGGACGGTTCCGCGCTCCAGTTCGAGATGCAGCGCGAAATGCCGACGGGGCAGTGGGAGACGGTCGGCTCCGCCGCGGCGACCGTGAAATCCGGCGTGGCCAGGGCAGCCCTGCCCCTGCGGCTGGAGCGCAAGAGGTGAGGGGATCCCATGGCTGAAGCAAGCGGTACGAAGAACGCGGCGGCAGGCGGCGCCGACGCGCAGCCCGCGCGTCCGGTGGTCCGGTACCGGTTCACGGTGTCCACACCCGACGACCGGCGCCTCACCAGCGCCGTCGCCGCCGTTCTCCTTCCGCCCTACCTCGACGGCGTGCAGTGGAGCCAGGCGCAGGTCGGACCGGGTGAAAAGGCCACCATGTCCGTGAAGGCGCCCGGCCGTGAGGGCGAGAAGATCTCATTCGTCGTCGAGCGGCGCGGTCCGAAGGGGTGGGAGGCCGTCGGCAACACCTCCGCCACGGTCAAGGACGGAAGCGCGCAGGCTGTCCAGGAGATGCCGTTCCTGCCGCCCCCCGAGGAAGCAGGGGGGCAGCACGAGCTCCGGTTCCGGGCCTGCTCGACCGACGGGCAGGAGCTGCAGTCGCAAGCCGTCCAGCTGCGCCCCGCGCCGCCCCCTGCCGTGGAGGTGAAGCTGGGCACCGCGCATTTCGCGCATGCGCAATACACCGTCGGCGACGTCGCCGGGCTCTCGGTCCAGGCGCACGGCGCCGAAGGGCAAGGCGTCCGGTTCGTGGTGGAGAAGAAAGAGGGCGAGAATTGGGAAGCGATCCAGGAGCTGCGAGGGGTGGTCGAGCAGGGCGTGGCCAGCGCGAGCTGGACGATCGCGGCGCTCGCGCCGCCGGCCGGCGCGAAAGCCGAGGGCGGCGCAAAAGGCGAGGCCGGGGCGAAGACGATGCAGGTCCGATTCCAGGCCATCGCGGATTTCGCCAGCTCGGTGTCCGAGCCGGTGCAGGTCGCGCCGGCGCCCGTGGTCGAGCTGACCGAGGCGGAGTGGTCCAACACGCACGCCGAGGCGGGAGCGGCGTTCGACCACGGAGAGGACGCGGTGATGCGCGTCAAGGCCTCCGGAAAGGCCGAAGGGCGCCGCGTCTGTTTCAACGTGGAGGAGAAAGAGGGCGAAAGCTGGAAGCCGTTCGCGACCGTCTACGGCATCGTACACCAAGGCGTCGCGCACGCTTCCGTGCGCGTCCGGCACCCAGCCCAGCGCAAGGGCAGCCCGGCGGACGGCGAGGAGCGGCAACCGGCCCCGCCGGCGGAGCTGCGGTTCGAGGCCGATCTGGCCTGAGCTCCCCGCCGCTCACTGAGTGATGGCGCCCCCGTACTGGAACTGCATCTGCTCGACGTACAGCTCCGCCTTGACACGCCGGATCCCCTCGCTGCCGGCTTCCACGTGCTCTTCAGCGAGCTTGAAGATCCCGAGGTTCGAGAAGCTGACCCGGAACAGCTCCGTCTTCGTGTCGGACGCCAAGTAGATGAGTGACCCGCTCTTTTCCTGGTCCTGGCCGCAGTTCCCCTTGATGACGAACTCTTCGAACCACTTGTACCAGCTGTCCGCGTGCGACTCGGCCATCGTAACGGCGAGGTTGCCGTACTCGAGGCTGGCGGCCTCCTTCTCGTAGTCGCGGAGCTCGCCTGTGGCGTGCTCGGCCACCTTCTGCTTGACGACCAGCTCGCCGATCTTGTTGACCCGCGTGCAATCCAGTCCCGGGATCTCGAGCTTGAAATTGGCCGGCAGCCATTTCTTTTGCACTTCGGCCTTGCCGCCCGGTGTGGAGGTCTGCTTCCCGCTCCCCGTGATGGTGCGGACCGATTCCGGCGTGAGCTTCACCGTCATCTTCGCGGCATCCTTGCTTGCCGCGTCGAGCGCGGGGAGCAAGGTCTCGGTGATGAGTGCACGGTAGAACGTCTTGCGGCTTTGCTCCTTGAAGTCGTGGTCGGCAGCGATCACCGCACCGTCCTTGCGAACCGTCTTGCCGTCCCAGGCGGCCTTGATCCACTCGTAGAAGCCCTTCGACATCCCTGTCCCGACTTCCAGGACGATGTCCTCGTACTTGACCCCGGCGAGGTGCTTCCTGGCGAGGTGATCGATCCCGAGCTTCTCGGTGACCACTTCGGCGGTGGCGCTACCGCCGCTGAACTTCTGGATCCATCCGGCAGTAATGCCTCCTACCTCCAAGGCGTACTTTCCGGCGGTATAAGCGCGCTTCTCAGGCATGGCTCTGCAGCTCCATCTGCTCGCAATACATCTCGGCCTCGATCCGGTGGATCTGCTCCGACCCGGCCTCCCCGGCGTCCTCGTGGAGCCGGAAGATGCCCAGGTGCGAGAGCTTGATGCGGAACAGCTCGGTCTTCAGGTCCGGCGCGAGGTAAACGAGCGAGCCGTTCTTCTCTTTGTCGTCGCCGTTCTCGCCCTTGATGACGAAGTC
>WNGG01019393.1_pt1 | contig 10806 bp, 7 predicted proteins | sample 5400661 | NCBI WGS metagenome assembly WNGG01 (sample SAMN13153372, study PRJNA577476) | soil metagenome | isolation source: 100 cm soil or saprolite under Garry oak tree replicate 1 | place: USA:California | collected 2016-06-15
CCAAGGCCAAGCACGTCAGGGTTCGGCTGCTCGAAGACGAGGCTTTAATTCAGTGCGCCGTTCAAGACGACGGCGTGGGCTTCGATTCCGAGGCGATCTCTGGCTCGAGGGGGCGCACAGGCTTAGGCTTGGCCGGGATACGGGAGCGGGTCGAGTCGCTGGGCGGCAGATTTGAGATCCTCTCCGCTCCAGACGCAGGAACAAAGCTCCTCATTACCATTCCTCAGGAGAAATCCAATGACTTGCCGGGTGCTGCTGGCTGACGATCACGTCATCGTCCGCGAAGGTTTGAAGAACATTCTGCTCCAGGAGGGGTTCGAAGTCGCCGGCGAAGCGTCCGATGGCAAGCGGGCGGTGGAACTGGCCAAGGGAATTCGCCCCGACATCGCTTTGATCGATTTTTCCATGCCCGTTCTCAATGGCATCGACGCGGCGCGCGAAATCCACGCCCTGTTACCCCAGACCAAAACCATCCTCCTGACGATGTACAAAGAAGAGCAATACGTTCTCGAAGCCCTCCGCGCAGGCATCAAAGGGTATGTTCTAAAGACACAGGCGGGAGTGGATCTTGTCCGCGCTATCCGCGCCATTCTGCAGGGAGAAACCTACTTGAGCCCGGGGATTTCCGAAGGCGTTGTCAAAGCCGCCTTGGCCAAGGGCGCTGCGGCCATGGACCCGTTGACTCAGAGGGAACGAGAAGTCTTGCAGCACATTGCCGAAGGGAAAACCAACAAAGAAGTCTCCCAGCAGCTTGGCATGAGCGTCAAAACAGTCGAATCTCATCGAAGAAACATCATGACCAAGCTCAATATCCATGAGACCGCGGGTCTGGTCCGCCACGCAATTAAAATAGGCCTGATTCAGCCCTAAGAAGTATTACTGCTTCCCACTAAACGCTCAAAACTACACATTTCTTCTTACAAGTTCCCTCACCCCATCAGGCATTTTTCTCGGCGTTCTAAGGTATCCGCCCGATACCCGCAATTTCGCTACTACCGCATACTTGTCGCTGCAAAAGAAGGTGGCGGGGTGTGCCTAGCCAGCCTTACAAAGGGAGATGAAGACTGCGACTATTCTGACAGTTGATGATGATCGTGGTTTCCGCGACGTGCTGAGAGATTTATTGAACCAAGATCCCGACTTCCAGCTCATCGGAGAAGCCGAGAATGGAGAGCAAGCTGTGCGCTCCGCTAGGGAACTTCATCCTGATTTGGTTTTGATCGATGTCACGATGCCGCAAGTCAACGGCTTCGAGGCAACCAGAAGAATCAAATCTTACATGCCCGCTACGAAAGTTATCGTGTTGACGGTCCACTCGGAGGTGAATTATGAGCGAGCGGCTTTGAAAAATGGCGCCGACGCTTTCATTGCAAAAAAGCGACTGGGTTCGGAACTCCTGCCGACCATCCATCATCTTTTAGCAGAGCCGGCGGGTGATGCGGAGAAAAACAAACAGGATCCCGTCTCCGTTTTTCTCGTCGACGACGATGCGAACTTCCTGAGCTTCGCGGCCGATTATCTCAGCGCGCAGACGGCCATCGTGGTGACTGGTTGTGCCCACGGGGGAAGAGAGGGAATAGCGAAAACATGCTCACTGAAACCAGATGTGGTTCTCGTCGACTTGGAAATGCCTGATCTGCCCGGCTTGGAGGTCATAAGCGTGTTGCGGCGTAATCGCCCTCAGTTGGGCATCATCGCGTTCACCTTTCTTGATTTGACGCGCTACCGCAAGTGGGCGCTCGCAGCGGGGGCCGACACCTGTGTACCGAAGAGCGGACTTATGACCGATCTAGTCCCGACGATCTTGGCGCTCGCCAGAAGTCGGTCGACAACCGACAAGGCACCGAGAAATTGAACTGGGTGTTATGCATTTTTGTCCATTTTTGTCCCTTGCTGTTACGCCGACCGCAAACTCGTTCTGCTCGCTCGATAAGTACGCAATAAAAACAACGGGTTGCAAGATCGCCCTTCTGGCACGAAGTCTGCTCCGGCTTATTTGGTCCCAAATGGTTTCGGTAAGGAACAATGAAAGACAATACCCCTTGGGTTTTGTCCGCACCGGTGCGTCGTTGCGGTTCCCGTCTAAGGAATCATTCTCATCAGTTAGACCAACCGCGAGCAATCCGAAAATAAATTTAACAAGGAGATATCTTTAAGTAACGCAGCAATGAGAAGTCGGTCTACGCTTCATTTGGCCGAGCGATCGGTAGAGCTGATCGCGATAGCTGCAGCGTATTATGCGGTGGGCAGGCTCAGCCTGCTATTAGCTATCCCTCCAGGATACGCAACGGCTGTGTGGCCGGCATCAGGCATTGCTTTGGCCGCCACCCTATTGCGCGGCTATCGGATATGGCCAGGCATCTTACTCGGATCATTTTTAATTAACGTATGGACTTCCCTGGATACAGGGAGCGCTACGTCGATTTTTAAATCCATATTCCTAGTGGTCAGCATCGGCGCGGGAGCATCCCTGCAAGCCATTGTGGGCGCCCTGCTGATGAGCCGCTTTGTACGACACCCGACGGCGCTTATGGGAGAAAAAGATGTCTTCAAGTTTCTACTCCTCGGAGGGCCCATAAGCTGCCTGGTGAATGCGACATGGGGTGTGACGAGTCTGTTGTTGGCAGGTGTCATCCAGCGGGCCGATTACCTATTCCACTGGTGGACTTGGTGGCTGGGGGATACCATTGGAGTCATTGCCTTTACACCGTTGGTTCTGATCTGGGCGGCCAAACCACAAGGAGCCTCGCTGCGCAGGCAGATCTCCGTGTCCTTGCCCGTGTGTCTGACATTCGCGTTGGCTGTTCTATGTTTCGTCTATACGAGTGCATGGGAACAAAACCGCATCGAGGCGGAATTCGAGCGTCGGACGGATAAAGTATTTCAAGAGCTAGAAGATAATTTTGACAATTATATCGACGCCCTCCACTCCATCGAGAGTTTCTTTGGCAGCTCGGTTAACGTTGGCCGGCAGGAGTTTAAAAGCTTCGTCTCGCGTTGGTTCTTACGCCATAGGGGTATTCAAGCGCTCTCGTGGAATCCCCGGATACTGGACACCGAACGGACAGCCTACGAGCAAGCTGCCCGGCGGAATGGCTTTACCAACTTCCAGATCACGGAACAGAACGGACAGGGAGAATTGGCTCGAGCAGCGCCGCGGGCCGAGTACGTCCCAGTCTATTATTTAGAGCCATACGTTGGGAATGAAAGCGCTTTGGGCTTTGATGTGGCTTCGGACCCCATCAGACGCGAGGCATTAAATCAGGCGCGCGATACAGGGAAGCCGAGAGCCACAGACCCAACCACACTCGTACAGGATGCTGAACTCAAACCAGGGTTTTTAGTTTTCCTGCCAATCTACAGGAACGGACTTCCTCAGAGGACACCGGAAGAGCGGCGCCGGAACCTGCAAGGTTATGCCACCGGGGCTTTCCGCATTAGCGATCTGATCAAGACATCGCTAAAAGGCGGCGAGGAGCCAAAGGACGTCGAGATTCGCCTCTACGATGACACAGGTGGAGGAAAAAGACGCCTTCTATACGACCATCGGTCACAAGCGCTAGGTTCAAAAGATCCTCCAGTTGAAACGGACACAGTGATGAAGCCCGCGGTGCTACAGAGGGTCATTCCCTTTGAGATGGCGGGACGTCGATGGATCATCCAGTTCGCTCCAACGAAGGAGTATCTCGCCGCCCAACGATCGTGGCAGGTCTGGAGCGTTCTTGCCGGAGGGCTGCTGTTTACCGGCTTGTTAGGGGCTTTCTTGCTCGTGGTAACCGGCCGCGCCGCCGAACTTCAGGCCATCAACAGAGACCTGCAAAAAGAAATCACCGACCGCAAGTCGGCGGAGGAGGCGCTGCGCAAGAGCGAAGCCCGCAAGGGGGCGATCCTGGAGTCGGTGCTGGATGGCATCATCACTACGCGAGAAACATCGGCGTGGCATGGCCCATTATCTCGCCACAGGTGAAGGTCCCATACTCGGCAAGAGGATTGAAATGCCCGCCATGCGTGCTGACGGGACCGAGTTTCCGGTCGAGTTGAGCGTCACGCGAATAGGCCAAGACGAGCCACCCCTGTTCACAGGTTATTTTCGCGACACCACCGATCAAAAAGCACAGGAGGAGATCCGCCGAAGGAGCGAAGAGTTGGAAGAGCAGAACCGCCGTGTTCAGGAAGCCAACCGGCTGAAGAGCGAATTTCTTGCCAACATGTCGCACGAGCTTAGAACGCCTCTGAACGCGATCATCGGGTTCTCCGAGCTCATTCACGATAGCAAGCTCGGGCCGGTCTCTGCCGAACACAAAGAATATCTGGGTGATATTCTCACCAGCGCACGCCATCTGCTCGCGCTTATCAATGACGTGCTTGATCTGGCGAAAGTAGAAGCCGATAAGATGGACTTTAGCCCTGAATTGATCAATCTCACCAAACTTATCGCTGACCTTCGGAAGATCTTTCAACCTCTCTCGGCGAGCAAGCGCCTCACGGTCGAGGTCGAAGTCGCGTCGATGATCGAGCAAGTGGTCATCGATCCCGCGAAACTAAAGCAAGTGCTTTACAACTATCTATCCAACGCGATCAAATTCACGCTCGATGGGGGCCGCGTCACCGTGCGGGCGCTACCGGAAGACCCCGAGCATTTCCGTTTGGAAGTCGAGGATACCGGTATCGGAATCGAATCCGACCAAGTCAGCAAACTGTTCGTTGAATTTCAGCAGCTCGACGGTGGCACGGCCAAGAAACATCAAGGCACCGGTCTCGGGCTCGCGCTCACCAAGAAGATTGTCGAAGCCCAAGGAGGTCGCGTGGGCGTCCAAAGCACCCGTGGCCGTGGCAGTCTTTTCCATGCGGTCTTGCCTAGAAATGCCGAGCAGAAAAAAGAACCCCGTGTGGAAGATTTCCCTTCGGCTTCTTCAACTACAGATGCGCCAAAAGTTTTGGTCATCGAAGACAACGACCAGGATCGCAACTGGCTCATTAAGATCCTCGCTGACGCCGGTTATTCCGTCGATACCGTAATGACGGGAACCGAGGGAATAGCAAAAGCACAAGACAACATCTATAGCGCAGTTTTACTGGACCTAAATTTACCGGATACCGGGGGCTGGGACATCCTTCATTCAATTCGCGCCAAAGGTCCCAATCAATCCACGCCCGTGATCGTCGTTACCGTCGTTGCCGAAAAGGGTGTCGCCCAGGGTTTTCCTATCCAAGACTATTTATTGAAGCCGATCCATTCCGACACGCTTTTGGGTTCGCTAAGAAACGCCGGAGTCGAACCCAATGGCACCCGGAGAAAAGTTTTAGTCGTCGACGACGATCCGAATACACTGAAGATCGCCAAAGCAGCGCTTCAGTCGAGCGGCTATCACGCCGTCTGCCATGCAAGCCCCACCGGCGGTCTCGCCGCGGCAGCCAATTCGGAACTCGACGCCGTCATTCTCGACCTCCTGATGCCGGAGATGGACGGTTTCGAATTTCTCGAACGGCTCAGGCAGAGCGCCGCCAATAAAAATGTTCCGGTGATCGTCTGGACGAATAAAGACATTACCATGGAGGAGACGGACCGGCTCAAGCGGTCGGCTCAGTCCATCGCGCTCAAGGGCCGCGATAACATCGACGCGGTGATTAGAGAGTTGCAGCGTCACTCGTCTCATTCCGCTGCGAATCCTTCTTCTGTGGAAAAGCAAATTGGCGGAGAATCGTTAAAATCTTAAAGTCAGGAGGAGACATCTGCGATTCAACTGCTGAGAATTAGTATTTGCTGTGACACGGGAAAAAATTAAGCGAAAAAGAAGACCAACGTCCAAGACCTCCCAGGCGCGAAACTATGTTCGCGAGCTTCGGGAGATCCTGATAGACAGCTCACCGGACGCGCTCATCGCACTTGCGCCCGACGATACCGTCCTGTTCTGGAGCGCCGGCGCCGAAGCGGTTTACGGCTATACCAAATCCGAAGCCGTCGGAAGTCGCCTATATGATTTGGTGGTGCCGGCGGATCTCATCGAAGAATCGAAAAAGGTCACGCGCGAGGCGATCGAAACCGGCCTGACGGTCCATCAAACGATTCGGCGGAGAAAAGATGGTTCGATCATCTATGTCGATATCACCGCCAAGGCGGTTTACGACGATCAGCACAACCTTAAATTTGTCGCCGCCAGCCAGAAGGACGTAACCCAATTGAAAGTCCTCATCCACGGAAAAGTCCTCGAGGCGAGATACCGCGGTCTTCTCGAAACGGTGCCTGACGCGATTGTTATAGTCAACAACACGGGGCGCATCGTGTTGTTGAATGGGCAGACGGAGGAGTTGTTTGGCTACCAGAAAGAGGAGTTATGGGGCAAACCGATTGAAATCCTCCTTCCTGAACGGTTCCGAAAGGGTCACGTGGCCCACCGAACACACTACTTCACTGAGCCCAAGACTCGCACCATGGGCCCAGGTCTGGAGCTTTTCGCCCGCAGGAAAGACGGCACCGAGTTTCCGGTCGAAATCAGTCTGAGTCCCTTGAAAACCGAAGAGGGCACCTTTGCCATGAGCGCGATCCGCGACATCGCCGAGCGGAAAAAAGCCGAAGCCAAGTTCCGTGGACTGCTGGAGTCGGCGCCCGACGCCGTCGTCATCGTCAACAAAGGGGGAGAAATCGTTCTCGTCAATGCCCAAACGGAAACGCTTTTCAAATACAGCCGATCCGAGCTGCTCGGAAAACCGGTGGAGATGCTGGTGCCGGAGCGCATTCGCCGTAAACATCCGCAGCACCGGCAAGCGTTTTTCGAAAGTCCCAAAGTGCGACCCATGGGCGCCGGACTAACGCTCTACGGCCTGCGCAAAGACGGCAGCGAATTTCCCATCGAGATCAGCCTCAGCCCCCTCGAAACTGAAGACGGGGTTTTGGTGCTCAGCTCGATTCGCGACATCACGGATCGAAAGATCCTGGAAGAGCAGCTGCGGACCACGTACGATGAATTGGAAGCGCAAAACCGCCACGTCCAGGAAGCCAACCGGCTGAAAGGCGAGTTTCTCGCCAATATGTCGCACGAGCTGCGGACACCGCTCAACGGCATCATCGGCTTTGCCGAGCTTATGCACGACGGCCGGGTCGGACCTGTCTCGGCGCAGCATCAGGAATACCTGGCAGACATCCTGAGCAGTGGCAAGCACTTACTGCAGCTGATCAACGACGTTCTCGATCTTTCCAAGGTCGAAGCGGGTAAGTTCGAATTCAAGCCTGAGCCGGTCATTCCCGAGCTTTTAGTGAGAGAGGTCTGCGAGATCGTGCGGACCCTGGCGGCACATAAGCGCATCCAACTCGGAATCGAGATCGATCCCGCTCTCACCGCCATCGTGGCGGATTCCAGAAGCCTTAAACAGATCCTCTACAATTATCTATCCAATGCCCTCAAGTTCTCTCCCGATGAAGGAAAGATAGTTATCCGGATCAAACCCGAGAACCAAGATCACTTCCGCATCGAGGTGGAAGACAGCGGCATGGGCATCAAACCGGACGATATCGGCCGGCTTTTTGTCGAGTTCCAGCAGCTTGATGCCGGCAGCGCCAAAAAATACTCAGGGACGGGTCTGGGATTAGCACTCACGAAGAGAATCGTAGAGGCCCATGGAGGAAAAGTGGGTGTGGACAGCACGGTTGAGAAAGGCAGTATCTTCTATGCGGTGTTGCCGCGGGTCTTCCACATTGCCGGCGATATCATGGATGAAGAAAAACCCGTCGTGGCCGTGCCGGGGGCTCCGCTCATCCTCGTTGTTGAAGATGAACCCGAAGACCGCGCCTGGCTCGCCCGCGAGCTCGCCGAAGCGGGCTACGCCGTGGATACGGTGGCGACCGGAGCCGAAGCCCTGGTGCATTGTCGCGAGATGCGCTTTGACGCGATCATGCTTGACATGATGCTTCCGGATATGAGCGGCCGCGCCGTGCTGGGGAAAATTCGCGAGCGCGGTCTGAACCTTGAAACGCCGGTGATCGTCGTAAGCGTTCTGGCCGACAAGGGAATCGGGGTAGGCTACGAAGTCAGGGATATCCTGGCGAAGCCCGTCTCGGGGGATGAAATTCTAAAAGCGCTCGAGCGGTGTGGGGTCGAGCCCAGCAACCGGCGGCCGATTCTCGTGGTGGATGATGACGAATCGGCTCTGAAGCTCGCGGACAAAACGCTCAGAGAGCTAGGGTACAGAGCCGTGTGCAGGCAAGATGTCACAAGCGCGCTCAGCACCGCTTCGAAAGAGCGCCCCGCCGCGGTGATCCTCGATCTCGTCATTCCCGAGATCGACGGCTTCGAGTTTCTCAAGCGTTTCAGAAACACCCGGGCGGGTCGCCGCACACCCGTGATCGTCTGGACGGGAAAAGATCTCACATCGGCGGAGCGCCGCCATCTTCAATCCACGGCGGACTCGGTGGTGATGAAGAGCGAGGTAGCGGACGAACTGCTGCGCGAACTAAAAGATTGCTTCGAACGGAGAACGGTAGCCCGGGAAAGGCCACCAGGGCAATGACTTGAAACGTTTAGTTTTGGAATATTGAGTTGTAAATTTTGAGTTGAAAGGACCAACTAAAAACTCAAAACTAACGGTTAAAAACTATGGAGTTAAATATGTCTGGAGAACCTATTCTTATCGTCGATGACAATGCCACCAACATGAAACTCGTTCGCATCTTGCTCGCTAGTGAAGGCTATGACGTGCGCACGGCGGCCGACGCGGAGGAGGCTTTGAACGTTCTAAAAGAATTTTATCCCCGCCTGATCCTGATGGATGTACAGCTCCCGGGCATCGACGGTTTGGAACTAACGCGCCGCCTCAAATCCGATCCGGCGACGCAGGATATCATGATCCTTGGGCTAACCGCCTACGCCATGAAAGGCGACAAGGAGAGAATCGTTGCCGCGGGCTGCGATGGCTATGTTCCCAAGCCGATCGACACCCGCACCTTGGCGCAGCTGGTGCGGAAATACTTAGAGCCAGCAGAACGGAAAAAGGCAGAGCGGTTTTGAGTCCAAACACACGCCGAAAGTAGCAACCGCCTATGACCATGGACAAGCCGACTGTTCTGATTGTTGAAGACAACGCGATTACGCGCAAGGTGATCCGCGTAGCCCTGGAGCCCGCGGGCTACGGTGTATCAAAGCCGGGCCAGTTGGTTGGGTCAGGAAACTTCCGCGTTGGACCAGCCAAGTTTCATTAGGTAAGCTACGCGCCATGTCATTAGACGATACTAATCCAACCGTTCAAATCTTGTATGCCGAGGATGATCCGCCCTCCGGCCGGCTGGTCCGGTCCATTGCCGAAACGGAAGGGTACTCCGTCAAGGTCGTGATGACCGGCCAAGAATTTCTTCGGGCGCTCTCCGAGGATAAGCCTGACCTCTTACTGCTTGATCTTAACTTGCCGGATGGCTCAGGTCTGGATTTTCTTGCGAAGGCGCGCATTCGATCGCCGGAAGCGCCGGTGATTGTCGTTACAGCGTCGAACTCCGTCGACGACGTGGTCAAGGCCCTCAAAGGAGGAGCCATTGACTACCTCACCAAGCCGGTCGACATCCAGCGCATGATTGTCTCCCTCGCTAACGCGACAAAGATCATGCGCCAGCAACAGGATCTGATAAAGCTTCGGTCAGAGGTGAAAGAGAGTTACCGGCTCGAGCACATGATCGGCAGCTCGCCCGCGACGAAGCAAGTTCGTGATCTCATACGGCAAGCCGCTCCCACCGACGCCACGGTGCTCATCATGGGCGAGAGCGGCACCGGAAAAGAATTAGTCGCTCGAGCGCTTCATTATGCAAGCCCGCGAATTGGACGACCCTTTGTCGACGTCAACTGCGCGGCCCTAACGGAGACGCTGATCGAGAGCGAGCTTTTCGGCCATGAAAGAGGCGCTTTTACGAGCGCTATTTCTCGGCGGCGCGGCAAATTCGAACAGGCCAACGGCGGATCGATTTTTTTAGACGAAATCGGCGACATGCCGCTGTCGACCCAGGCCAAGATGCTGCGAGTTTTGCAGGAGCGCTCGTTTCAGCGCGTCGGCGGCGAAGAAAGGATCAACGTCAACGTGCGCGTCATTTGCGCGACCAATCATAATCTCGAAGAGGCCGTCAAAAAGGGTCTCTTCCGCATGGACCTGCTTTACCGCATCAACCTGATGGTGATCGAGGTGCCGCCCTTGCGGAATCGGAAGGCCGATATTCCGGAACTGGCTCGACACTTTTTAACTTCGGCAAATCGCTCGCATAAGTACTTTGCTGAAAGCATTTCCGATGCGGCTCTCACTGCGCTGTGTGCCCACGATTGGCCGGGCAACGTGCGCGAGTTGCAAAACGCCATCGAGCGGGCGCTGACCGTATGCAATGAAGAAGAAATCCAACCCTCGCATCTACCACCCGCGGTCCTGCGCGTAGCAGAGTTGCCGTCTCAACCGGCCGCCAATAACGGGGTTATAGGAAACACGGGGCTGATCGAGGAGGTCGAGGAATTCGAGCGCGCGATCATTGTCGCGGCGCTGGAAAAATGCGACTGGAACAAAACCCATGCGGCCATGAGCCTGGGTGTCACCAGGCGCATCCTCTCCTACAAGATGCAAAATCTCGGCATTGATAAATCGTCAACCCCGCGGTAGAGACCGTTGCTCGCCGCGCCATCTCGGCCTCGATCTATCATTACTGTTCAAAAAATGACCCTCGCTGTTCCGAGCCCAGCGAGAAAATTGCCGTTGCCGAGTTGTCCATTAGTTGATCCATCGTGATGGTCCGGCGTCGAGTTGTCGTCTCTTGGTATGGTTGTCCCTCACTGTTCATTTCTGTCA
>WNGG01021696.1_pt1 | contig 10804 bp, 6 predicted proteins | sample 5400661 | NCBI WGS metagenome assembly WNGG01 (sample SAMN13153372, study PRJNA577476) | soil metagenome | isolation source: 100 cm soil or saprolite under Garry oak tree replicate 1 | place: USA:California | collected 2016-06-15
ACTCCCTGCCCAGCCGGGAGCTGATCGCCGACTCGGTGGAGTACATGGTGAACGCGCACTGCGCCGACGCCGTGGTGTGCATCTCCAACTGCGACAAGATCACCCCGGGCATGCTGATGGCCGCGCTCCGGCTGAACATTCCCGCCGTGTTCGTGTCCGGCGGCCCGATGGAGGCCGGGGTCGCCCGCGCCGAGGGGGAGACCACCACCAGGCTCGACCTGATCGACCCGATGATCGCCTCGGCCGACCCCTCGGTGTCCGACGAGCGGCTCGCCGAGCTGGAGGAGGCGGCCTGCCCGACCTGCGGGTCCTGCTCGGGCATGTTCACCGCCAACTCGATGAACTGCCTCGCCGAGGCCATCGGCCTGGCCCTGCCGGGCAACGGGACCACGCTGGCCACGCACACGGCGCGCCAGGAGCTGTTCGACCGGGCGGGCCGCCTGGTCGTCGAGCTGACCAGGCGGTACTACGAGGACGACGACGAGTCGGTGCTGCCCCGCTCGGTGGCCACCAGGGACGCGTTCGAGAACGCGATGGCGCTGGACGTGGCCATGGGCGGCTCGACCAACACGATCCTGCACCTGCTCGCCGCGGCCCACGAGGCCCGGGTCGGGTTCGGGCTGAAGGAGATCGACGAGCTGTCCCGCCGGGTGCCGTGCCTGTGCAAGGTGGCGCCGAGCAGCAGCTACCACGTGGAGGACGTGCACCGGGCGGGCGGCATCCCGGCGATTCTCGGCGAGCTGGACCGGGCCGGGCTGCTCAACAGGGGCGTGCACACCGTGCACAGCTCCTCGCTGGCCGAGTTCCTCGACGCCTGGGACCTCCGCTCGGCCGCGGTGACCAGTGAGGCGACGGAGCTGTTCCACGCCGCGCCCGGCGGGGTCCGTACCACGCGGCCGTACTCGCAGAGCGCCCGGTGGGCCACGCTGGACACCGACAGGGAAAGCGGCTGCATCAGGGACCTCCCGCACGCCTACAGCCCGGACGGCGGGCTTGCCGTGCTGTACGGCAACCTGGCCCCGGAGGGCGCGATCGTGAAGACCGCGGGCGTCCCCGGGGAGCTGTTCCACTTCTCCGGCCCGGCGATCGTGTTCGAGAGCCAGGAATCGGCCGTGGCGGGCATCCTGGCCGGCCAGGTCAAGCCGGGGGACGTGGTGATCATCCGGTACGAGGGCCCCAGCGGCGGCCCGGGCATGCAGGAGATGCTGTACCCGACCAGCTTCCTCAAGGGCAAGGGCCTGGGCCGGGCCTGCGCGCTGATCACCGACGGCCGGTTCTCCGGCGGCACGTCCGGCCTGTCGATCTGCCACGTGGCGCCGGAGGCGGCGGCCGGCGGGGTGATCGCGCTCGCCGCGGACGGCGACCGCGTCGTGATCGACATCCCCGCCCGTGAGCTGCGCCTGGACGTGCCGGAGGGCGAGCTCGCCGCGCGCCGGGAGACGCTGACCGCCACCCTCGGCGGGTACCGCCCGGCGGACCGGCAGCGCCCGGTGAGCGAGGCGCTGCGGGTCTACGCGGCGCTGGCCACGTCCGCGTCCACCGGCGCGGTCCGCGACCTCGGCCTGCTCGGCTCGGGCAAGTAGCCAGCCCGGGCATGGCGACGGCGCGGAACTTGCTGGCCGGCGCCCGGCCGAGGACGCTGCCGGCGGCGCTCGTCCCTGTCGCCGTCGGCACCGGCGTGGCGATCGGCTACGGCCGGTTCTCCGCCTGGCGGGCGCTGCTGGCGCTGGTCGTCGCGCTCGCCCTGCAGGTCGGGGTGAACTACGCCAACGACTACAGCGACGGCATCCGGGGCACCGACGAGGCCCGGGTCGGCCCGGTCCGGCTGGTCGCCGCCGGACTGGCCCCGCCGCGCCAGGTGCTCACCGCCGCCGCCGCCAGCTTCGCGGTCGCCTGCCTGGCCGGGCTCGTGCTGGCCGCCACCACCGCGTGGTGGCTGCTGGCCGTCGGCGCCGCCGCCGTGGCCGCCGCGTGGACCTACACCGGGGGCCGCCACCCGTACGGCTACCGCGGCCTCGGCGAGGTGGCGGTGTTCGCGTTCTTCGGCCTGGCGGCGGTGGTCGGCACCGCGTTCGTGCAGGTCGGCAGCCTCACCTGGCTCGCGCTTGCCGCGTCGGTCCCGGTGGGGCTGCTCGCCTGCGCGCTGCTGGTGATCAACAACCTGCGCGACATCCCGTCGGACACCGCCGCGGGCAAGCGCACCCTGGCGGTCCGCCTCGGCGACCCGCGCACCCGCCTGCTGTACGCCGGCTGCGCGCTGGCCCCGTTCCTGGCGGCGGCGCTGATCGCTCCGGTGCGGCCGCTGGCCCTGCTGACCCTGGCCGCGGTCCCGCTGGCGCTGCCGCCGGTCCGCGCGGTGCGGGCCGGCGCCGGCGGCCCCGCGCTGATCGGCGCGCTCGGGCAGACCGGCCGGCTGCAGCTCGCGTTCGGCGCGCTGCTCACCCTCGGCCTCGCGATACGGATTTGATCCAGCCATAACGACAGGCCCCGCAACCCGCGTCCCGGATCGCGCACCGGGTGCCCGCCGGCCTGTTCACAACGGCTTGCAGCGGGAATCATGGGTGCCATCGAGCTCACGAGGGGGTTTACCATGACCGGAACGGCCCGGCTGTCCTATAGCCACGGCGCGTCGCCCGACCCGCTCCTCGGCGAGACGATCGGGGACAACCTGCGCCGGATCGCCGCCGAGCACCCCGGCCGCGAGGTGCTGGTGGACGTGCCCAGCGGGCGCCGGTGGACCTACGCCCGGTTCGACGCGGACACCGACACCCTCGCCCGGGGGCTGATCGCGGCGGGCATCGAGGCCGGCGACCGGGTCGGCATCTGGTCCCCGAACTGCCCCGAGTGGGTGCTGCTCCAGTACGCCACCGCGAAGGCCGGCGTGGTGCTGGTGAACATCAACCCGGCCTACCGCAGCCATGAGGTCGGCTATGTGCTGCGGCAGTCGGGCATCCGGCTGCTGGTCAGCGCCGAGTCGTTCAAGACGAGCAACTACCGCGCGATGATCGAGGAGGTCAGCGGCGAGCTGGACGGCCTGGAGCGGGTCATCTACCTCGGCTCACCGGAGTGGGACGCGCTGATGGCTGACGGGGCACCCCGGGCGGAAGACGACCCGCTGGCCGCGCGCGAGGCGGGGCTGGCCTTCGACGACCCGATCAACATCCAGTACACCAGCGGCACCACCGGCTTCCCCAAGGGCGCGACGCTGTCCCACCACAACATCCTCAACAACGGGTTCTTCATCGGGGAGGGCTGCCGGTACACCGAGGCCGACCGGGTCTGCATCCCGGTGCCGTTCTACCACTGCTTCGGCATGGTCCTCGGTAACCTCGCCTGCACCACGCACGGCGCCTGCATCGTCATCCCCTCCCCCGGCTTCGAGCCGGCGGCCACGCTGGCCGCGGTGCAGGCCGAACGGTGCACGTCGCTGTACGGCGTCCCGACCATGTTCATCGCCGAGCTGGCGCTGCCCGGCTTCGCCGGCTACGACCTGTCCACGCTCCGGACCGGGATCATGGCCGGCTCGCCGTGCCCGGTCGAGGTGATGAAGCGCGTGGTCAGCGAGATGCACATGGCGGAGGTGACCATCTGCTACGGGATGACGGAGACCTCCCCGGTGTCCACCCAGACCCGGGCGGACGACGACATGGAGCGGCGGGTGTCCACCGTGGGCCGGGTGCACCCGCACGTCGAGGTCAAGATCATCGACCCGGAGACCCGCCAGCTGGTGCCGCGCGGCACCCCGGGGGAACTGTGCACCCGGGGTTACTCGGTGATGCTCGGCTACTGGGACGACGAGGAGCAGACCAGGGACGCCATCGACGCGGCGCGCTGGATGCACACCGGCGACCTCGCCGTCATGGACGACGCGGGCTACCTGAACATCGCCGGGCGGATCAAGGACATGGTGATCAGGGGCGGCGAGAACATCTACCCGCGCGAGGTCGAGGAGTTCCTCTACGCGCACCCCGCCATCGAGGACGTGCAGGTGATCGGGGTGCCCGACGCCAAGTACGGCGAGGAGCTGTGCGCCTGGGTGAAGCTGCGCCCGGGCGAGACGCTGACCCTGGAGGAGATGCGCGAGTTCTGCGCCGGCAAGATCGCGCACTACAAGATCCCGCGTTACCTGCGGTTCACCGGCGAGTTCCCGATGACCATCACCGGCAAGGTGCAGAAGTACAAGATGCGCGAGGTGACCGTGGCCGAACTCGACCTCGGGGATGCCGCAGGCACAAAGACCGCCTGACCGGCCGTGCGCCCCTGCGCCAGGTCCTCCTGCGGGTAAGCCCGTCGGTCCCGGCGGCCGGTGAGGGCCAGGGTCAGTCCAGGCCCAGCAGGGGATCCAGGCCGACGGTAAGCCCGGCCGGCAGCGCGGCGATGCCCCGGATGGCGAGCAGCACGCCGGGCATGAACGAGACCCGGTCCATGGAGTCGTGCCTGATGGTGAGCACCTCACCGGGACCGCCGAAGAGGACCTCCTGGTGCGCGACCAGGCCGGCCATCCGGACGGAGTGCACGTGGACCCCGCCGCCGAGGGCGGTGCCCCTGGCCCCGTCCAGCTCGGACACGGTAGCGTCCGGCGGCGCGCCGAGCCCGGCCGCCGTCCTGGCCTCGGCGATCATCGCGGCGGTGCGCGAGGCGGTGCCCGACGGGGCGTCGGCCTTGCCGGCATGGTGCAGTTCGATCACCTCCGCCGAGGTGAAGAACCGGGCCGCCTGCTGGGCGAAGCGCATCATGAGCACCGCGCCGACGGAGAAGTTGGGCACGATCAGCACCCGGACACTCGGTGCCGTGGCCAGCCAGTCGCGCACCTGCGCGAGCCTCGGCTCGTTGAACCCGGAGGTTCCGACGACGGTGTCCAGGCCCTTGCCGATGCACCAGCGCAGGTTGTCAAGGACCGCGCCGGGGTGAGTGAAGTCCACCACCACATCACAGCCGGCCAGGGCGTCCCGGGGATCGCCCGCGTCGACCCCGGCGCCGACCTCCAGGCCGTCCGCACCGGCCACCGTCTGGCACACCTGCGAGCCCATGCGCCCACGGGCGCCGAGCACACCCACCTTGATCATGACTGCCTGCCGTTCTCCCGTGGCGTGCGGGCCCGGCCGGGCGTCAGCCCAGTGCGGCGGCGAAAGGAGCGTCGTCGTCGAACGGGCCGACCACGGCGAGCACCTTGGGCCGTCCCAGGATCTTCGCGGCCACCCGGCGCACGTCGTCGTGGGTGACCGCCTCGATGGAAGCGAGGATCTCGTCTACCGGCTCGAGCCGGGAGTACACCAGTTCCGACTTGCCGAGGCGGCTCATCCGCGACGACGGATCCTCCAGGCCGAGGACGAGCGACCCGCGAAGCTGGCCCTTGCCCCGGTCGAGCTCCACGCCGGTCAGGCCGTCGGCGATGACCTTGGCGATCTCGTCCTGGCAGATCGCCAGCACCTCATCGGCCTTGGCCGGCAGGCAGCCGATGTAGGTGGCCCACATCCCGCTGTCGCAGTGCTGCGAGGCGAAGCTGTACACCGAGTAGGCCAGCCCGCGCTTCTCCCGCACCTCCTGGAACAACCGGGACGACATGCCGCCGCCCAGGGCCGCGTTGAGCACCCCGAGCGCGAACCTGTCGCCGTCGGTACGGGACATCCCGGCGCACCCGAGCACCAGGTTGGCCTGCTCGATGGTGCGCGGTACCAGGCGCACCCCGGTGCCGGCCGCGAGGCCGTGGTCCGTGGCGGCCAGGCGCGGCGGGGTCGGCGCCGCGTCCCCGGCCAGTACGGTGCCGAACATGTCGGCGACCTGCCGGGTGACCGCGTCGTGGTCCACGTTGCCCGCGACCGCGACGACCAGGTCCGGCGGCGTGTACCTGGCGGCGTAGTGGCCGGCGATCTGCTCCCTGGTGATCTCGTTGATCGAGGCCACGGTGCCGAGGATCGGCCGGCCGAGCGGGGTGTCGCCGAAGAGCTGCGCCGCGAACGCCTCGTGCACGGTGTCCGAGGGCTCGTCCTCGTTCATCGCGATCTCTTCGAGGATCACGCCGCGCTCGGCGTCCACGTCCTTCTGCTCGATCAGGGAGCCGGTCACCATGTCGGCCAGGACGTCGATCGCCAGCGGCAGGTCCGCGTCAAGGATCCGCGCGTAGTAGCAGGTGTACTCCTTGCCGGTGAACGCGTTCAGCTCACCGCCCACCGCGTCCATGGCCGCGGAGATCTCCAGCGCGGTCCGCTTGCTGGTGCCCTTGAACAGCAGGTGCTCCAGGTAGTGCGTGGCTCCCGCGTGATCGAGGTCCTCATCGCGGGAGCCCACGCTGGCCCAGATGCCGACGGCCGCCGAGCGGACCGCCGGCAGTGACTCGGTGACGATCCGCAGGCCACCGGGCAGGACCGAGCGGCGCACCATATCGTCGCCCTCGTGCGGGGTGGTTACCGTCATGAGTCGCGGTGCCGCCGCTCGCGGTGACGGGTGCGGTGACTGCCGTCACCCTCGCCGCGGTGCCCGTCCCGGTCACCGCGAGGGCGGTCCCGGTCGCCGCGGTGCCCGTCGCCGCGGTCGTGCTGCTGACCGCCACCGAGGTCCTCGCCGGCCGCTTCCCGCTCCACGACCTCGACGGGGACCAGCGACAGCTTGCCGCGGTCGTCGACCTCGCGGATCTCGACCTGGATCTTGTCGCCGACCTTGATCACATCGTCGACGTTGTCGATCCTGGCGCCGCGTGGCGCCGATGTAGATGGTGCCGTCGTCCTCGATGGTGATCTCGGCGCCGGTGTCCTCCTGGATGGAGTTGATCATCTTCCCCTTGGGGCCGATCACCTCACCGATCTTGTCCACCGGCACCTTGATGGTGATGATCCGCGGCGCGTACGGGCTCATCTCGCCCGGCACGTCGATGGCCTCGCGCATCACGTCCAGGATGGTCAGCCGGGCCGCCTTGGCCTGGGTCAGGGCCGCGGCGAGCACTGAGGCCGGGATGCCGTCGAGCTTGGTGTCGAGCTGGAGCGCGGTGATCACGTTCCGGGTGCCCGCCACCTTGAAGTCCATGTCACCGAAGGCGTCCTCGGCGCCGAGGATGTCGGTCAGCGTGACGTACTCGCCGCCCTCCTTGATCAGGCCCATGGCGATGCCGGCCACCATGTCCCGCAGCGGCACGCCGGCATCCAACAGCGCCATAGTCGAGGCGCATACAGAGCCCATCGAGGTCGAGCCGTTGGAGCCGATCGCCTCGGAGACCTGCCGGATCGCGTAGGGGAACTCTTCCCTGGTGGGGAGCACCGGGATCAGCGCGCGCTCGGCGAGGGCGCCGTGGCCGATCTCGCGACGCTTGGGCGAGCCCACCCGGCCCGTCTCCCCGGTGGAGTACGGCGGCATGTTGTAGTTGTGCATGTACCGCTTGGTGCGGTCCGGGTTGAGCGTGTCGATCATCTGCTCCATCCGCAGCATGTTCAGCGTGGTGACGCCGAGCACCTGGGTCTCGCCCCGCTCGAACAGGGCCGAGCCGTGCACCCGGGGCAGCACGTGCGCCTCCGCGGACAGCCGCCTGATGTCGGCGAGGCCGCGCCCGTCGATGCGCACCCCGTCGCTGATGATCCGCCCCCGGACCAGCTTCTTGGTGACCGCGCGGAACGCGCCGCTGATCTCCTTCTCCCGGCCCTCGAACTGGCTGGCGAGCTTCTCGGCGGTGAGCGCCTTGAGCCGGTCGGTCTCGGTCTCCCGCTCCTGCTTGCCCGCGATGGCCAGCACCCTGGCCAGCTCGTCGGAGACCTCCGCGGTGACCGCCTCGTAGACGTCCGCCTCGTAGTCGGCGAACACCGGGAACTCGGCGGTTTCCTTGGCGGCCTCGTCGGCGATGTGCTGCTGTGCCTCGCAGAGCGCCTTGATGAACGGCTTCGCCGCCTCCAGGCCCTGGGCGACGGTCTCCTCGGTGGGGCCGACCGCGCCGCTGTCGGCGTCGGCGAGCAGCACCAGCGTGCGGGGCGTGGACTCGGCCTCCACCATCATGATGGCGACGTCACCGTCGTCGAGCACCCGGCCGGCCACGACCATGTCGAACGTCGCGTCCGCGAGCTGGGTGTGGGTGGGGAACCCGACCCAGTGGCCCTTGATGAGGGCGACCCGGACGCCGCCGATCGGGCCGGAGAACGGGAGCCCGGCGAGCTGGGTGGACAGCGAGGCGGCGTTGATCGCCACCACGTCGTACAGGTGCTCCGGGTGCAGGGCCATGATCGTCTCGACGATCTGGACCTCGTTGCGCAGCCCCTTCACGAACGAGGGCCGCAGCGGCCGGTCGATGAGGCGGCAGGTGAGGATGGCGTCCTCGGACGGCCGGCCCTCCCGCCGGAAGAACGAGCCGGGGATCCGGCCCGCCGCGTACATCCGCTCCTCGACGTCCACGGTGAGCGGGAAGAAGTCCAGCCCCTCCTTGGGGTGCTTGCCCGCGGTGGTCGCGGACAGGACCATGGTCTCGCCGTCGAGGTACACGACGGCGGATCCGGCGGCGAGCCTGGCAAGCCGGCCGGTTTCGAATCTGATGGTGACGCTGCCGAATTGCCCGTTGTCGATGACGGTTTCGGCGGTATGCACACCCTCCACGGGTGAGACCTCCTTGACTGAGGTCCCGCGTCCCGCCTTCCGCCGGTAGTGCTCCGGGCCATCGCTAGCCCGGCAACTGACCGCCGGCCGGTCTTCGATCGAAGCCCTCGGCCCGGGTGCGCGGCGGTACGCCGCGTTCGGCACCCGACCCGAGAACCACTACCGAGGACCGGCCCAAGGCGCCCTCCGCACTCCGGAGCCGGGGCCGCGGGATGTTGCTCTCTAGTTGTCTTGCGGCCGTGCCCTGACCTGCAGCCTACCTGCGCAGGCCCAACTTCTGGATGAGGGCACGGTAGCGCTCGATGTCCTTGCTCATCAGGTACTTCAGCAGCCGGCGGCGCCGGCCGACCAGCAGCAGCAGGCCACGCCGGCTGTGATGGTCGTGCTTGTGTAGCTTGAGGTGCTCGGTGAGATCGTTGATCCGCCGCGTCAGCAATGCGACCTGGACCTCCGGCGAACCGGTGTCACCCTCACTGGTCGCGTGCCCGGCGATGATCTCCTTCTTGACTACTGTGTCCAGCGGCACGTGTGTTCCTTATCTTCGTCGCTAATCTGGCGGGGCCCCGTCACGCATAATCCAGCCCGCGCGGGCGGGGATTCAGGCGATTCGGGATGCCCCTGAGCCGGCCGTTTGAGGGTGCAGCCGACCCGGCCGGCGATGCCGGCCACCAATTACGGTACCACGGTGCCGGACCAGCTAACGGTCTCCCGACCGCGGGCCGGTCCCGGCGGCGGTCCGCCGCGGGTGCCGCCCCCGGCCCCGGCTTCCGCTGACAGCCGTGTCCGGAAGTTCCTAGAGTTGGCGGGACAGCGCGCATCGGTCCGGGAGGCCAGGAATGAGACGGTTCGCCGGCGCGGCGCTGGCGTCCGGGTTCGCGCTTGCCGCGCTGGTTCCCCTGACGGCCGCCGCCGCGGCCCCGGCGGCATCGGCGGGCCGGTCCCGGCCCGCCGCCCGGGCGGCCGGGAGCGCCGCGACGCCGTCACCAACGCCGAAGCCGTCTGGCTCACCGACCGGGCACCCGGTGCCGCCCCCGCCGCGGCCGACGGTCCGGCCGGGCCCGCCCGCGCCGGTCGCCGGGATGCCGGAACCGTCACGGAACTGCCTGTCACAACGTGGCCGCGCCCGGCTGACCAGCGAGCCGTGGGCGCAGCGGGCACTCGGCTTCAGCAGCGTCTGGGACCTCACCAGGGGCCAGCACGTCACCGTCGCGGTGGTGGACAGCGGCATCGACTTCACCCCCCAGCTCGAGGGCCGGGTGACCCGCACCGACCTGACCGGCGGGGACGGCGAGGACTGCATTCCGCACGGCACCGTGGTCGCGAGCATCATCGCGGCGAGCGACGCCCGGGCGCGGGGGATCCCGTTCTACGGGGTGGCACCCGCCGCGCACATCCTGTCGATCCGGGTGCAGCAGCAGGAGGGCACCGGCGGCCAGACCGACGCTCAGCGCAGGAAGACGCTGGCGAACATCGCGAACGGCATCCGGTATGCGGTGGTCAAGCGCGCGCAGGTCATCAACGTGTCCATCCAGGTGTCGGCCAGCTACCCGGCGCTGCGCTCGGCGGTCGAGTTCGCGCTGCGCCGCAACGTGGTCGTGGTGGCCGCGGCGGGCAACGACAACCCGGGCGGCGGCCAGGGGCCGTTCTACCCGGCGAGCTATCCGGGCGTGCTGTCGGTCAACGCGGCCGACCTGAACGGGCAGCTCGGCGGCTTCGACGTCAGCCGCACCCCGGTTTCTGTGACCGCGCCCGGCGTGGGCGTCGCGAGCGACTACCCCGGCGGGTTCGGCCCGTCGAACAACGGGACGAGCTTCGCGACGGCCTTCGTCTCCGGCGAGGCGGCGCTGGTGCGCGCGGCCTACCCGCGGATGCCCGCCGCGCAGGTGGTGCACCGGATCATCGCCACCGCGGCCGGCCGTACCGGGGCGCACACCGGCGCCGGCATGATCAACCCAGTCCAGGCGGTCACCGCGGTGCTCCCGTCGCAGCCGGCCACCCCCCGCCCCGCGGCCCCGGTCCGAGTCCCGCGCCCCAAACCGGTCGGCAGCTTCACCCGCACGGTCGCCCTCTCCGTCACCGCCAGCGCCATCGCCGCCACCGCCCTGGTGGCCATCGCCGCCCTGGTTATCCCCGCCGGCCGCCGCCGCCACTGGCACCCCGGCCCCCTCACCCCGCCCCCCGCCCCGCCAGCCCCCTCTCCCACCCCGTCAGGGAAAAGGGCGCCAGGGGCTGACCT
>WNGG01009196.1_pt1 | contig 10803 bp, 11 predicted proteins | sample 5400661 | NCBI WGS metagenome assembly WNGG01 (sample SAMN13153372, study PRJNA577476) | soil metagenome | isolation source: 100 cm soil or saprolite under Garry oak tree replicate 1 | place: USA:California | collected 2016-06-15
GCCGCCGCGACGACTACAGGCCCACGGCGTCTGGTATCCCTGCAAGGGCGGACGATCGGACTCCTGGATAACGGCAAGTTCCGTGTCCGTGAGCTGCTCGACCATGTCGAGGACATTTTGCGCTCACAGTATGGCGTGGCGCAGGTCTTGCGCTTCCGCAAGCCCGATGCCAGCCGGCCGGCGCCACCCGCAGTCATAGCTGACATGCAGCACTGTGAGGCGATCATCTCGGCGGTAGGGGACTGAGGCAGTTGCTCGTCGTGCAGTCTGCACGACGCCGTGTCAGCCGAGAAGGCCGGCATTACCGCCACCGCAATCATTACCGATCGGTTTGTGCAGACCGCCCAGGTCATGGCCCAGGTATCAGGCCGACCTGGCTTTCCGTTCGTGGTTATTCCGCACCCGATCAGTAACAATGATGACGCTGTGCTGCGGACCAAAGCCGCCGAGGCTGTACAGCAGTGTGCGGCGATTCTGGCCGGCGGCACTTTTTGCTAGCGCCCTCTACGACACTCTCCTACACTCTGACCACAGAAACCCTTGTGACTTCTACAGCTGTCAATCGTTGCACAGAGGAACGCACGCCATGCCAATACATGCTGTTGGACTGTTGAGCCCTGGCGATATGGGGCATGTTGTAGGCCAAGTGCTGTTACGCCACGGTTTGCCGGTGGTGACTTGCCTGCAGGGACGGAGTGAACGCACCCGCATGCTGTCACGCAAGGCAGGAATTGCCGAGGTGCCTACGTACGAACAGCTCGTACGTGACACCGATATGCTGCTCTCCATTCTGGTGCCCGAAGAAGCGCTGAACACCGCTCGCACAGTAGCCCAGGCGCTGCGCCATGCGGGCACAACGACGTTCTACGCCGACTGTAATGCCGTCTCACCCAGGACCACCCGCGCCATAGCGGAGGTGATTACGGACGTTGGCAGTCGTTTTATCGATGCCGGCATCATCGGGTCCCCACCGCGTAAGGAAGGCACCACGCGCTTCTATGCCTCAGGGCCTGATGTGGAGGTGTTTGCAGAACTGGGCCGCTATGGTCTTGACGTGCGCCCGCTGGGGTTAGAGATCGGCCAGGCCTCCGGGATCAAGATGTGTTATGCCGCCTTCACGAAGGGCACAACGGCGTTGACGACCACGCTGCTCACGGTGGCCCACAGTATGGGCCTGTATGAGCCACTGGTGCAGGAATTTCAGAAGAGCCAGGGCGATCGTTACCGCACCATGGAACGCCAGATCCCAACGATGCCCCCAAGGGCGTCCCGTTGGATCGGCGAGATGGAAGAAATCGCCCAGACGTTTGCCGATGCCGGCCTCACGCCCAAATTCCATCAGGGCGCAGCAGACCTGTACCGCTTCGTGGCCTCGACCCCACTGGCCGAGGAGACCCCGGAAACGCGCGATCGTGAGCGCACCCTGGTGCAGGTCATCGATGTGCTCGCCGCCAGTCTCAAGGCACAGCCACCGGCACAGTAGGTCGCTGTGGAGAAGACGTCATGCGGTCAGTCGTGCGGGCAGACAAAGTGGATGCGCCGGCCTCGTCTCACCTCGGTCACTCCTCTACACTCACATGATCTTGCGCAGCCCAACGGCTACCGAGGCCGTAATGGAGTGAATTATGCCATATCAGCTTGTGCCTGTTGATAACCCCACCGCGCCGCCGCTGGCGATCTCCGCGCGTCTGCGGTCGCAGCTCGTCTATTTCATGACCCCGCCCGACGAGCCGCACGTACCGCTGCTGCAGCCCAACGACTACTGGATCGACGCCGAGCACAGTGCGCAGTGGTTCGCGGATGGCGTCTTCGAGCTCGTCTCCCCACTGGATGAGGAGCATCCCACGGTCATCGAACTCTCCGAGGAGCAGGAAGTGTTCCTAGAATGGTTGACGACCCATCACATCCAGCATATTCGCGTGCAGGAAGTGCCATAACAAGGAGGACGTATGCAGGTTGGTTACTTCGCCATGCCGCTCCATCCGCCGGGCTCCAATCTAACCCAGACCCTGGACCACGATCTCGAGCAGATCGTTACGCTTGATCAACTGGGCTATCAGGAGGCCTGGATCGGGGAGCATTTTACCGCGGCGTGGGAGAACATTCCGGCCCCGGACTTGTTCATTGCCACGGCCATCCCCATGACCAGGAACATCGTGCTCGGCACTGGCGTCTCCTGCATGCCGAACCACAACCCCTTCATGATCGCCCAGCGCATTGCCCAGCTCGATCATCAGGCGCACGGGCGCTTCCAGTGGGGCGTTGGCTCCGGCGGCTTTCCGGGGGATTTTGCCGTCTTCGGCTTTGATCCTACGACGGGAGCGCACCGCAGTATGACGCGGGACGCCATCGACATGGTGCTACAGCTCTGGAGCGACCCTAAGCCAGGCGTCTACGAACACAAGTACTGGCGGTTTACCATCCCCGAACCGGTAGACGAGATCGGTCTGCAGCTGCACCTCAAACCCTATCAACAACCGCATCCGCCTATTGGCGTGGCCGGTGTCTCGCCCAAGTCGGACACGCTCATCCTGGCGGGTGAACGCGGCTGGATTCCCATGAGCATCAACCTGGTGCCCACGCCGACCCTGAAGACCCACTGGGAGGCCGTGCAAGAAGGCGCCCGCAAGACTGGCAGAACGCCGGACCATCGCACCTGGCGTATCGCGCGGGAGATCTACATCGCCGAGACCACGGCCCAGGCGCGCCAGGAGGCGCTGGCAGGGGTGCTGACACGGGACTTTGAGCGCTATTTCCTGCGGCTCATGAAGCGCATGAACATGCTCAGCCTGTTCAAGAGCGATCCCAACATGCCCGACACTGAGGTGACCCCCGAGTATCTGGTGGACAACATCTGGCTCGTCGGCAGTCCGGCGGATGTCGAGCGTAAGATCCGTGCCATATACCATGAGGTCGGTGGCTTTGGGGTGCTACTGGCCATGGCGCACGAGTGGCAGCCCAAAGAACGGTGGGTGCAGTCGATGACTTTGCTGGCCCAGGAGGTCATGCCAAAACTGGCCGACCTGGGCTAGTGGTCGGCCACCTGTGTTTTGGCGGATCAATACCTGACCTGCCAATGACGCAGGGAGGCAGGAGGAGAAACTACAGGGAGCGCAGGAAGTTTAGCAAGTCCTGCTTGGCGCTCTCGCTGAGCGCGTTGAATTTATCGATGACGACGTTGGCTTCCGACGGACCGAATTGGCCGGCGCCGGCACTCTGGTGGGCCTGAATCGCCTGCACGAGGTCGGTCGTGCGCCCATCGTGGAGGAAGAAGATCCGCTGACCGAGGCCCCAGAGCGGCGCGGTGCGGAATTCATCGCCATTGGCCTGGCCCTGGCGGCGGTACCATACCACTGGCACCACGGGTTGCTGTCAAGTAAATTTCTCTCCCCCTTGTCAAGTAATTATGCGATAATGTTGAGCAGACACAGGGCGTCGTCATCCCTATAAGGATGCGAGGGGCAGCGCAATGAACAAGCCGAGAAGCCCTAGGCGAAATGTAGCGCGCATGATCATGGTCGTGCTGGGCTTACCACTTTGCCTGACCAGTCATCTGTGGGCCTTTGCCGTAGGAGATCTTACGGTCCACAGCCATCGTGGGGAGCCGTTTGTCGCCGAGGTGCGTCTGCTGCTGGGGCTGCGCGAGCGTGACAAGGACGTCGAAGTCACGCTCGGCAACCAGGAAGTCTACCGCGCCGAGGGATTTAGGCGTGCTGCCATAATTGATACCCTCAAGGCTATCATGGCTCCTGGTGCACATGACATGATACGCCTCTCCTCCAGTGTGCCTATGCAAGAGTCAGCGTTCGATCTAGTTCTTTCAGTACGTTCAGGGCAGTTGACCATCGTGAAACACTACGACGTCACCTTGCCAGCGCCAGCCTCGGCCCAAATCGTGGCCCCGCTGCCCACGATCGCGCAGGTAGTGCCTCTCACCCGGGCCCCCAAAGCGATTGCCAAGTCCACACGCCCGCCACGGCGGGCGGAGCGCTATGGGCCGGTCGAGAGGGGGGAAACCCTGTACAGTATTGCCAAAGCGTTACATGTCCCCAACGAGAAGATCTGGCAGGCGGTTGTCGCTCTCTGGCGGTCGAACAAAGGGCAGTTCTTTGCGGAGAATCTCCATGGGTTGCCGGCCGGGGTGTTTTTGGAGGTGCCGTCAGACCTGGCTGAGAGTATGGCAGCCATGCGCACTGCGGAAGCACAGGAGATCGTGGCCAATCAGTGGGAAGAGTGGCATACCCCACAGCGCATGGGGACGGGGAAGCCGCGCGTCATCATAGCACACGACACAGAGGCCAGTGCTCCGCCGCCAGGCAAGCGCGCTACTGTGGCAACGGCCTCAGGGAAGCGGGCAGCCGCCACACCGCCAGTGGAGAAAACTGTCGAGAAACCGACAGCATCACAGGTGGTTTTCCTCCCCGTTGGGAAGCATGGGAATATGGTCAGCATGACGGAATTACAAACGGTCCTCCAGGGACTGGAAGAGCGTCTGATGCGGCGCCTGACACCGACAGCCCAGGCCCAGGAGATCAAGGGTGCGACCGCTTTTGTCAGCACCACGGAGTTGCAGGCGAGTATCCAAAACCTGGAAGAGCGTCTGACGCAGCGTATGCAGCAAATGTTGTCCCAAACGCCAACCCCCGAACCAGTGCGTGTGGGGCAGCGTCCACTCCAGCCGGCGTCGCCACCTCTACAGCCAACCCCGGCTGTGGAGGTGGCGCAACCAGTCTCGATGCTAATGGTCCCATACTTGCTCGTGTTGACGAATGCCCTGGTCTTACTCCTCATCGGCGCGCTGGTGTGGCTCTGGGTGCGCCGTCGTGATCGGGAAGAACGGTTGCAACGGCTCTAAGAGGCTGTCTGGAAACAAAGCCTTTATAAGAGAAGACTTTATGTCATATGCGGGGCAAGACTAAGAACAGACTTACTGGATAATCGGTCTCTTGCCATGCTTTTAGAGATTTCTAAGGGATTGATTTATCAGACATTAGTTTCCGGACAGCCTCTAAGTGCTGCGCGCCGTATATACACCGCGGGTTACCGCCTCCAACAGGCACAGACGGATGGAGGCAACCCACCCCGCCAAACTGGCGGCACCTGCGGTGGGCAGTACACCCCGCCAGTATGGCGGGGCACCTAGCCGTGCGCAGCACCTGTGCGCAGCACTCATGGGCTACAGTACCTGCACACTATCACCCACGCGCAGTGAGCCACCCTGGAGGACTCTGCCCCATACGCCGCCTCGCAGATGAGGGCTCAGGACATGGCGCAGGCCAGGGTGCAGTTCATCCATACGCTCGCAGGGGGTGGTCTCACCACCAATGGCGAACCGGCAGGTGCCGATCTGCAGACGACGCCCCACCGTGGCTGACAGGTCAATACCGGCAATGAGCAAATTGGCGCGCCGCGTATGCCAGGGCAGGTCGATGCCAAGTGCGTCGAGGACTTCTTGCCATTGCCCAACATCCAACAGCGTCACTTGCCGCAGGCCCGTGCCGCGATAATCCTGTACGATCCCGTGCGTGGGGGTCACCTCGACCTGCTGTTGCTCCTGCATAGGCGCCCGACTCGCTGCACGGATAGCGATACCTTGCAATGTACCCAGCGTACGCATAACCCAGAGCCTCCCATGCTCTATACCCGATGCTCCATGTACTGCTCCCCCTCGCCCTTGCACACCCCTATGAGCCACGTCGGGCACGCCTAATCAGGGCGTTGGCTGGTAGGTGTGGATCGAGGGCCTTGTGGGCACTCTCGATACCAGCCACGGGTAATCTAGAGGCATCAATGAAACCCAGTTGCACCAATACCGCGGCCTGATCCCAGTAGATATGTTCGTGGGCCAGCTTGCCATCCCGGAAATGCACCACCACAATTAAGGGCACCTCGACATGCTTGCCGGTCGGCGGGATGCCTGGGAGCATCCAGTCCATTGCGATGGTGTGGGTGAACTTAAACACCATCTCATCGACCAGACGATCAGTGCCAATGGTACGTGAGAGGGGTGTCATCTCCGTGTCCGGCGGCATCTGCGGGATAAAGTGTGTGGCATAGAACTCGCGCAACTCCTCACGCCCCACGCCACCGGTCAGGACGGGAATGTGATTGACATAGGCATCCGGCACCATGGTCGCGAGCGTCTCCTCGGTGTTCCGCGTGGCGAACTCGTGCCGTATATGTTCTTCCCACAGTGCCGCCAATGCCTGCGCAGAGGGGGCAGTCCCCAGCCCTAGAGCGCGCACAAAAAACTCCAGTGTGCGCAGATTGGCCAGCTCAGCCGCGACAGCATCGTAGTGCGCCCCGCCGGGGCGGGCAAAGGCATGGTCCTGCTGGGCATAGTCGTGCAGCGTCACCCGCGGGTGTCCGTCCAGGGCCTGGTGCAGCTGCGCCTGCGCCGCCGGGGGACAGAACTGGTCTTGGACGGCAATGTGCAGCATCAGGGGGCAACGGATGTTGGCGGCCTCAGTGAGGGCATTGTCGATGCCGACCCCGTAATAGCCCACGGCGCAGTCTGGATCGTGGCGTGCCGCCAGGAGGTACACCAGCTTCCCGCCCAGGCAAAAGCCGACGCCACCCGCTTTACCCGTGCAGGCTGGGTGCGCACGGAGAAATGCCATAGCCGCTGCAGTATCGGCCACCGCCGTGGCCTCATCCAGCCCCTGGTACAATTGCAAGGCGCGCTGCCATTCCGCCTCGGTCTGGTCTGTCAGTTGCACGCCGGGCTCCTGGCGCCAGAACAGATCGGGACAGATGGCCACGAAGCCGCGTGCAGCGTACCAGTCGGTGATGTCGCGCATCACCTGGTTGACACCAAAAATCTCCTGCATGACCACAATGCCGGGTCCTGTGCCGCTTGCTGGCAAGGCCAGATACGCCGCACATGCCCCGCCGTCGGGGGTGTGAACAGTCACCATGGGCATGGCTACTTCTCCTCTACACGCCAAGGCTGGGCGCTTAGGGCACGAACAGCCAGTACGACACCGTCTTCACGGTCGTTGGTCCCGCATCACGGGGCCACCGCGCCTCATCGATCTTGGTCACCGCGAGATCACGCCCGGCGCTATCGACGAGGCGCAGGTAGAGGGCATCGCCATCGAGTGCTGCGGCGCTGGCTTCGGTGTGCGTGGCTTCGTCGAGACGCAGCGGTGGCGAGCGCCGCTCGAGGTCCCCAGCCTTGCGGTAACCAATTTGACACCGCACGCCCTGCTCGGCAGCAGCCGGCGTATAATCTCGTACTCTCAGGCGCACGGTGCCCTGTGGGGTGTCATAGACGACTTGAAAGATCACGGCAATATCTGCAGAGGCCTCTTGGTTTGCCGGCACGGTAGACACAGCCTCCCTGATTCAGGCGTAAGTATCAACTCTGACAAGCATACGGCTAGTGCTGCGCACCGGTGCTGCGCACGGCTAGTTGCCCCGCCATACTGGCGGGGCCAATTGCGGTACGCAGTACCCAGTTTGGCGGGGTGGAACGCCCACTATTTTGCTGGTGTCCCGCGCATAGAAACTGGTGGAGAATTTACGCCGTGCTCCACTAGCCGGCATCATAGTGTGCCTCTGGCGTGAAGTCAATGCAGGGCAGGCAGGCCATTTCTGCTACAATACGGGAGAGCGGCCGACGACTTTGCTCTTGACCCTGGTAAACTGTCATACTATTCTGCGGTGTCATATAAGGTACAGAGCCGCGGAGTGAGGGCATATGACAGGTATTGGTGTGCAGCAGTTACGCGTCATGGCGCATGCATGGCTGCTCTGGGGGGTGGTCGTGGTGGAGTTGTTCCTCAGCGTGCGACCCGCACAGGGGGCCACGCCGACGTTCCAAGAATATCCTGTGCCGAGTGGATCAAACCCCCATGATGTCGCCCCGGCGCCAGATGGGACGGTCTGGTACACGGCACAGTCTGCGGGGGAACTAGGCCGACTGGATCCGGCGACGGGAAAGACGCACCATATCAAGCTGGGTGCGGGGTCACATCCACACGGGGTGATCGTCGGGCCAGACAGGGCACCCTGGGTGACTGACGGTGGCCTGAACGCCATTGTGCGCGTCGATCCTGACACGGAGAAAGTGCAGGTCTTTCCTCTGCCAGCCGGACGTGGCGCAGTGAATCTCAATACCGCCACCTTCGATCACCGTGGCGTCCTGTGGTTCACGGGCCAGAGCGGGGTGTATGGGCGTCTGGAGCCGACACTTGGTCGCGTCGAGGTGTTCGATGCCCCGCAGGGACAGGGGCCATATGGTATCGCGACGGCACCAGATGGTACGGTGTACTATGTCTCATTGGTCGGCAGTTACCTGGCGCGTCTTGATGTGGCAACGGGGACGGCGACGGTCTTGCAACCGCCGACGCCGCGCCAGGGGGCACGCCGGGTGTGGTCGGACTCCAAGGGGCGCCTCTGGGTCAGCGCCTGGAATACGGGCCAACTGGCGATGTATGATCCCGCCACGACCGCCTGGCGTGAGTGGCGTCTCCCTGGCGGCAGCCCACAGGCCTATGCGGTGTATGTAGACAACCAGGATATGGTCTGGGTCAGCGATTGGGGTGCCAACGCTTTAGTGCGCTTTGACCCCACACGGGAAGCATTCGACGTCTTTCCATTCCCGAGCAGCAATGCGCAAGTGCGCCAACTCCTGGGCCGGCCCGGCGAGGTCTGGGGCGCGGAGTCGGGGATCAACAAGCTGGTGGTGCTGCGCACCCAGTGAGCCAGTGCGTGGGTAGCAGGTTGAGCGGTTGGCCATGAGCAGGCCCGCCAAGCAATATGACGTCTCTTGACACAGGAGGGCAGTGAGACATTTCGGGGTCTTTACCTACTGAGGTCATGCTCGCTTGCCAGTAATGGCGGGCATCACCAAGGCATGGTGCCAGGGCCCTCCTGGAGTGGGAGACGGCTTTGGCATGGGGAGAGAGCAACAGTGAAGGAGGGAAAGGCATATGAGTATCCAGATTAAGCGCATAGGACACGTCGGGCTTCTGGTCTCCGATTTCGAGCGTTCGTTCCGCTTCTACACCGAGGTACTGGGGTGTAAGGTCACCAATCGCAACAAGCGGCCCGACGGTTCGGAGACTGCCTTCCTGCGGTTTGACGACATGCACCACGACTTCGTGATCGGCTCGGCCCCTCCGGGCGTGGATGTGACCGCTGCGGGTCCACGCGAGCGGCTGATCCAGCAGATTGCCTTTGAGGTCGAGGATCGTGACGCCTTCCTCAAGGCCCTGGCGCATCTGCATGCCAAGGGCGTCAAGCTGATCAACGGGCCGTTAATCCATGGCTTTGAGGGGGGCGGCAACCTGGGCGGCAGCGGCAGTCGCTCGTTCTACTTCCTCGATCCGGACGGCAACCGCCTCGAGATTTTCACCGATATGATGCGGGTGCCCAACGGCGAGACCTTCCCCCGCACCGAGTACGCTGACGCGATGAAGGCGTATGCGAACGGCGACGGTTGATCTCAGTGTTCCCTCTCCCTGCGGGAGAGGGGAGGTGTGAGGGTCTTAAAGGTTCTGGGAAAAGCCCCTCACCCCCGCTAAAACCCTCTCCCGCGAGGAGAGGGGAAAGAATACGGCCCAGTTTTATCAACAGACCTGAGAGAAGGGTAGGCCAATGGCATCGTACTGGGACAGTACTAAGGTCGATGGTGCCGACATGCGCCTCTATGTGAGCGTGCCCGACGGCACGGGTCCGTTTCCTGCTGTCGTCGTCATTCAGCATCAGGGAGGCGTCGATGAGTTCATGGAGGAAATGACCCAGCGCATCGCCAGCGCCGGCTATCTCGGCATCGCCCCGGACCTGTACCACCGCGACGCCCCCGACTGTCGGGACGATGCTCCGACACGGCGGGCTCGGCTGCGGGACGTTACCGTGATCAAAGACGTCAACGCCACGGTAGATTTCTTGACCGGCCATCGCCTGGTGGAGAGCGACAGACTGGGCATCATCGGGTTCTGCATGGGTGGCCGAGTCTCCTATCTTATGGCTGCGGCACATCCAGGCTTCAAGGCTGCGGTGTCCTACTACGGTGGGGGCATCATGGTTCCCTGGGGCGAGGGCGCTGCGCCCTTCGAGCGCACGGCGGAGATCCATTGCCCCTTGCTGGGCCTGTTTGGGGAGGATGACGCCAACCCGTCACCCGCTGATATGCGCAAACTCGACGCTGAACTGACCAAATATGGCAAGGTGCATGAGTTCCACTCCTACGCCGGAGCTGGCCACGCCTTCATGAACCGGCGGGGCGAGCGCTACCGGGCGGATGCCGACCGTGACTCCTGGCCCAAGACCCTGGCGTTCTTCGCCACACACCTGAGCCGGGTCGCTGTCGCATCGAAGTAGGCGCCCCTGGGACGTCTCGTAAGATTGCCTGCACATGACCTTGGGCCTCCCTCTCCCTCCGGGAGAGGCTTTAACAGGGGGTGAGGGGCTCCACCGGGCCTGGGAAAAGCGCCTCACCCTTGCCCTCTGTCGACTTTGAGAGTGTATATGCCGTCCTCTGTCCCGGATTGGGAGACTATTCTCCATCTCGCCATTACCCTGGCACGCCAGGCAGGCGCTGAGCTACGGCGTCGTTTCGGGCGCCAGGTCATTATTACCTTGAAGAGTGAACTCGACCCGGTGACTGACGCTGATCAGGCCGTGGAAACACTCATTCGCCAGGGGATTCAGGCGAGGTTTCCGACGCACGCTATCCAGGGCGAGGAACAGGGCGAGACCAGGGCAGAGGGGCCGCTGCGCTGGATCGTCGACCCGCTGGATGGGACGGTGAATTATGCCCATAGTTTCCCGCACTTCGCTGTCAGTATCGGCGTG
>WNGG01013653.1_pt1 | contig 10798 bp, 11 predicted proteins | sample 5400661 | NCBI WGS metagenome assembly WNGG01 (sample SAMN13153372, study PRJNA577476) | soil metagenome | isolation source: 100 cm soil or saprolite under Garry oak tree replicate 1 | place: USA:California | collected 2016-06-15
CGCCGGCGGCGCCGCCGCGGGAGTGCTCTACCTCTTCGGGCAGCTCTGGCAGGCCGGCCCGCTGCTCGGCGCAACCATGGCGATCACCGTCCTCGCCGTGGCGACCAGGTGCCTGCATCTGGACGGGCTGGCCGACCTGGCCGACGGGCTGGGCAGCCGAAGGCCGGCCGCCGAGGCACTCGACATCATGCGGCGCTCCGACATCGGCCCGTTCGGCGTCGCCGCTCTCGTCCTGACCGTGCTGCTCCAGGTCACGGCGCTGGCCCGGGCGGATGCGCTGGGCCGCGGCGTGACTGCGGTGATCGCCGCCGCCGTTACCGGGCGGCTGGCGGTGACCTGGGCCTGCCGGCACGGAGTGCCGGCCGCCCGCCACGAGGGACTCGGCGCGCTGGTCGCCGGGACCGTGCATCCCGCCGCCCCGGCCGCCGCGTCGGCGGCGGCGCTGGCCGCGGCGGCCCCGTTCGGCTGGATTTTCATCCTGGCCATCGTCGCGGGACTGGCTGCCCCGGCGGCGCTGACCTGGCTGGCCGTGCGCCGCCTCGGCGGGATCACCGGTGACGTGCTCGGCGCGCTGACGGAGATCGCCACCGCGGCCTGCCTGGTTGTCCTCGCGCTCAGCTGACCGCCCCGCCGCCGCCGCCGGCGCAGGGCCGGTCAGCCCGCCGCCAGGGCGTCCCTGAGGCGCTGCGCGTAGCTGGCCGCCTCCTCCTCGCTCGCGTACTTCTGCCGCGGCCAGAAGAACCCGCGCAGGCCGTCGCCGCGGGTCCGCGGGACAACGTGCACGTGCAAGTGCGGGACGGACTGGCTGACGGTGTTGTTGAGCGCGACGAAGCTGCCCTGCGCGCCGAACGCCGGCAGCACGGCGGCACTCAGCCGCTGCACCCGGGCGAACAGCGGGCCGGTCAGCCGGGCCGGGAGATCGGGCAGCGTGACGAAGTGCTCCCTGGTGGCGACCAGCGTGTGGCCCTTGAACACCGGCCTGGAGTCAAGGAACGCCACGGCGACATCGTCATCGAGCACGATCTGGGCGGGCACGCTGCCGGCGATGATGTCGCAGAACAGGCAGTCGGTCATGGCGGCACGGTAGCGTGCTTGGGTGGCAGCGGACGGACGGCGGCACGTGCTCGCGATCGGCGGATTCAGCGATTCGGCAGCGGACCAGGCCGGGCCGCCCAGGCTGGTGGAGCACGCGCTGGAGCTCGCCGGGCGGCAGCGCCCGCGGGTGTGCGTGCTCAACACGGCGATGGGCGACGACCCCGGCACGTTCGTGCGGATGTACTCGTGGCTGTCCGGCGTCTCCGCGCACGCCAGCCACCTGCAGCTGTTCCCGATGCCGAACGTCGCCGATCCCGAGGACCTGCTGCTGTCCCAGGACGTGATCTTCGTGGGCGGCGGCAGCGTCGCGAACATGCTGGCTGTCTGGCGGGTGCACGGCCTGGACCAGGTCATGCGGAAGGTGTGGCGGAACGGCATCGTGCTCGCCGGGGTCAGCGCCGGCGCGCTGTGCTGGTTCGAGGGCGGCACGACGGACTCGTTCGGCATCGAGCTTCGCCCGTTCACGGCCGGGCTTGCGATGCTGGCCGGGAGCTACTGCCCGCACTACAGCTCCGAGCCGCGCAGGCGACCGCTGTATGAGTCGCTGGTCGCCGACGGCGGCCTGCCGGCCGGCATCGCCTGCGATGACGGCACCGCCGCGCACTTCGCCGACGACGAGCTGGCCGAGATCGTGGCCGAGCAGCCCGGCCGCCGCGGTTACCGGGTCGAGCCGGATGGCACGGGCGGGGCCGCGCAGACCGCACTGGACACCCGGCTGCTGCCGTAACCGGGCCGGCCCGGCGGCCCGCAGCGGCGGAGGCACCCGCGGCAGGTCAGCCGCAGGGCGCAGCAGATCAGCCTGGAGACGGACGACGGCCTGGCAGGCCGCGAATACGCTGGAGCGGTGTCCGTCCTGTATGCCTGGCTGCGCCGCCATCCGCTGCTCGTCGACGGCGTGCTCGCGGCCGTGCTGATGCTGGCCGGGATAGCCCAGATCATCAGGCGGCCCTGGCCGGTGCTCCCGGTCATGCTGATCATGGTCGTGCCGGTGGCGTTCCGGCGCGCGAACCCGGTGATCGCGTTCGCTGTCTCGGTGACCGGCGGCGCCGGGCTCGTTTTGTTCGGTAACGGAGGCTCCGCGGCTGACCTGGCGATCGTCGTGCTGCTGTACACGCTGGCCGCGTATCGCCCGCGGCGCGAGTCGGCGGCCGGGCTGGCAATCTGCCTGATCGGCTCGGCGGCCGCCGTGGTGATGTGGATGCCGGCCGGCCGGCAGTTCCCGCACGTGCTGCTCGTCGGCATGGTGATGTTCGGCGGCACCGCTCTGACCGCCTGGGTGCTCGGCGATTCCATGCGGTACCGCCGCGCGTACTACCTGGCGCTTGAGGACCGGGCGGCCCGGCTGGAGCGGGAGCGGGATGCGCACGCTCAGGTCGCCGCCGCGGCCGAGCGCGCCAGGATCGCCCGCGAGCTGCACGACGTGGTCGCGCACAACGTCAGCGTGATGGTCGTGCAGGCTGACGGCGCGAGCTACGCGCTCGGATCCGAGCCGGAGCGGGTCAGGCAGGCGCTGGGCGCCATCGCCGTCACCGGCCGCCAGGCGCTGGCCGAGATGCGGCGCCTGCTCGGCATCCTGCGATCCGGCGATTTCCGCGCCGAACTCGCGCCGCTGCCCGGCATCGACCAGCTGCGCGACCTGCTCGACCAGACCAGGGCGGCCGGCCGCACGGTCACGTTCACGCTGGACGGGACGCCGCAGGAGCTGCCGGAAGGCGTCGGGCTCGCCGCCTACCGGGTGGTGCAGGAAGCGCTGACCAATACCCGCAAGCACGCCGGGATCGGAGCCTCGGCGGCCGTGTCGCTGCGGTACCTGCCCGATGAGCTCGTCGTGCAGGTGACCGACGACGGGCGCGGCGCGGCGGCGGCTGACGATGGTGCCGGGCTCGGGCTAACCGGGATGCGCGAGCGGGTCGGGATCTACAGCGGCTCCGTGCGGGCCGGGCCCCGGCAGGGCGGCGGCTACCAGGTGACGGCCAGGCTGCCGCTGCGGCCCGGGGCCGGCGTAGCCGCCGGGATAGCGACGGGCGCCGCGGAGCATGCGCCGCAGGCGCTCAAGCCCGGCACCGCCGCATGACCATCCGCATCGTCCTCGTCGACGACCAGGAACTCGTGCGGACCGGCTTCCGCATGGTGCTTGACGCGCAGCCGGACATGACCGTGGTCGGCGAGGCCGGCGACGGGCTGGCCGCCGTCGAGTTCGCGCGCAGCCACCCGGCGGATGTCATGGTGATGGACGCGCGGATGCCCCGGCTGGACGGGGTGGAGGCGACCAGGCGCATCCGGCAGGCAGGGGACCGCCCGCGGGTGCTGATGCTGACCACGTTTGACCTGGACGAGTACGCCTTCGCCGCGCTGAAGGCGGGAGCCAGCGGCTTCCTGCTGAAAGACGTGCCGCCGGAGGACCTGCTCTTCGCGATCAGGGCCGTGCATTCCGGTGACGCGGTGGTGGCCCCGTCGACCACGCGGCGGCTGATCGACCAGTTCGCGCCGCTGCTGCCGGCCGCGGACGCCGCGCCGCCGGAGATCTCCTGCCTGACCGAGCGCGAGCGCGAAGTCCTCGTGCACGTGGCGCAGGGACAGTCGAACAGCGAGATAGCGCGGCGGCTGTTCGTCTCCGAGGCAACCGTCAAGACGCACGTCGGGCGGATCCTGGCCAAGCTGGGACTGCGCGACCGGGTTCAGGCAGTCGTCTTTGCTTACGAGAACGGGCTGGTCCGGGCGCGCGGCCCGGCGTAACGCTGGTGTATCCGGTCCCACCCGGGCAGCGCGACCAGGTTAGCGGGCGTGCCGCCGATGAAGCTCGCCAGACTGTCCAGGTGCCAGTGCCAGCCGGCCAGCACCAGGGCGCGGTACTCCTCTGGCAGCGGGGCGGTGCTGGAGAAGGACAGCAGCGTTCCCCCGCCGTCCGGCCGGAGCTCCCAGCGGAGCACGCCGTGCAGGTCGCCGCTGGTCTCCAGCAGCCGCGGCGGGTCAAGCGCGGTGATCGTCGCGTGCATCTCGGCACGATTGCCCTGATCGTCGGTGTTCAGCCAGCGGAGCACGAACCGGCCGCCCTCGGCCAGGTCGACCTCGGCCGCGCCCCACCAGCCGATCAGCTCGGCGGGCTCGGTCAGCGCCGCCCATACCCGCTCGGGCGGATGCGCGATCTTGCGGCGGAAGCGCAGCACGACCCGTCCGCCGGTGGCCGGCTCCAGCACTCCGTCGGCGGCCGGATTCCTGACCTGGGTCATGGCCGTGCACTCCTTTCCCGCTGGCCGTCCTGCGGCCTGTCGAGATGACGTTCGAGCTCGTCCAGCCGGTCCGCCCAGAGCCGCCGGTAGGGCTGCAGCCAGGCGTCGATCTCGGCGAGCGGCGCCGGCCGCAGCTCGTACAGCCGCCGCTGCGCATCCGGGCGGGCGCGGACGAGGCCGGCCTCGCGCAGCACCCGCAGGTGCCGGGACGTGCCGGGCTGGGCGAGCCCGAGCAGGCCGGTCAGCTCGCCGACCGGCCGGGGCCGCTCAAGCAGCAGATCGAGGATCTGGCGCCGGTGCGGTTCGGAGACGACTTCGAACGCCGTGGGCATGAGCCGAACATATCTCTAAGCTTATATACGTGTCAAGGCATATACACGACGCGGCCCGGCTGCATGCTGACAAACGCTGATTTGACCTTGGTTGTATCGTTTGCGCTGGTTGAAGCTTCAACGACGAAGCGTGACAGCCCAGATGCGGCCAGCTAGGACGCCGCTTCCACACTGCGCAAGGGAGATCCTTTGGCCACGCTGCACCCGAATGACTTCTCCTACGGCCTGCTGACGCCGGCACTCGGCTACGTGATGTCGTCCGTCGGCTCGTTCATCGGGCTTCGCTGTACCAGCAGGGCGCGCGCCTACTCCGGCGCCGCGCGCGCCCGGTGGCTCGCGCTGGCAGCCGTGTCGATCGGAGTCTCCGGCATCTGGGCCATGCACTTCATCGCGATGCTCGGGTACACCATCCCCGGTGACGTGATCAGGTACAACGTGCCGGTGACGGTGCTCAGCATGCTGATCGCCGTGATGGTGGTCGGTGCCGGCCTGTTCATCGTCGGGTTCGGCAGCGACAGCTACCGGCGGCTGCTCGGCGGCGGCCTGCTGGCCGGGCTCGGCGTCGCGAGCATGCACTACATGGGCATGGCGGCCATGCAGATGCAGGCCAGGATGACGTGGAACCTGCCGCTGGTCGCGCTGTCCGCGGTGATCGCGGTGGTGGCCGCCACGGCCGCGCTCTGGGCGGCGCTGCGGCTCAGCGGCATCGCGTCCACGCTCGGCGCCGCGCTGATCATGGGCGTGGCGGTCAGCGGGATGCATTACACCGGCATGACGGCGATGGGCCTGCGCGCCGCCGCTGCCGGGCGGTTCATGCTGATGAACGGGGCGACGGCGGAAGGCTTCCTGCTCCCGCTGATCATCGGCATCAGCGTGCTGTCCTTCGGCCTCACCGCCACGATCGCCCTGTCGCCGAACGAGGCGGAGATCCGGTTCGAGGCCGAGCTGATGGAGCGCATCAACAACGCGCGGTCGGCCCGCCGGTAACAGCCCGGGCTGATCCCGCCTGGCCAGGCGGGATCAGGCCAGCCCTGCCGGATCAGGATCAGGCCGACCGCTGGACGGCCAGGCTGGCCGCTGCCGGTCAGGGCCTGCGCGCGCTGGCCCGGCGCAGCGACCAGCCAAGCGCCGCCGTCACGGCGACCGGCATGAGCCACCAGGCATCGATCCCCGCGGCGCGGGCCAGCACCGCGGTCAGCGCCAGCGCCAGCGCGACAACCGCGGCGCCGCGCCAGTCATCGCCGATCACGAAGTCGTACCAGAACGCACCGATCGAGCGCAGCCGGGACTTCACCGCCCCGTCTCCCCCGGCCCGGCCGCGGCAGCGGGCGGGCCCGCGGCGGGCAGCGGCCCGGCCGCCCGCACCCGTCCGGCGGCCTCCGCGGCTGCCCGGAGCCGGCGCAGCGCCATGGCGTAGCCCAGCGACGTGAGCCCGATCGCTGGCACGAGCACCAGCAGGGCTGCGTCGCCGCCCGGCCACTGCGCGCCGGCGCCCTCGGCGCCCCAGAACGTGCCGAACGCGGTCAGCATGATGCCGACGGCGAACTTCATCGTGTTCTCTGGCACGCGGGCAAGCGGGGCGCGCACCGCGACGCCGACGGCGGCCACCACGGCCACCGCCGCCACCGCGGCCAGGGCCGCCACGCCCAGGTCGTGCTGGCTGCTGCCGAACGTGATCGCGATGAAGACCACCTCAAGGCCCTCAAGCAGCACGCCCTTGAACGACAGTGTGAACGCGTACCAGTCGGGCACGGCGCCCCGGCTGACCACCTGAGCGGCCCGCGCGGCGGCGACCTCGCGGGCGTACGCGCTCGCCTCGTCGCGCCGGGCGGTGTGCCCGGAGTAGCGCAGGACGGCCTTCCGCAGCCATTGCAGCCCGAACACCGTCAGCAGCGCCCCGACGACCAGGCGCAGCGCCCCGAGCGGGATCAGCGTGAGGGCGGGACCGATCCCGGCCGTCACGGCGGCGAGCGTGACCAGGGCCGCCGCCATGCCCTGGAAGGTCGACCGCCACTGCCTGGCCAGGCCGGCCGCCAGCACGATGGTCAGCGCCTCGACCGCCTCGACCAGGCAGGCGACAAAGACCGTCGCGAACAGCGGGAGCGCGTTCACCGGAGCCTCCTGAACCCCTGGCAGGCGGCAGTTACGACCATCTCACGATAGCCGCCGCCGGCGACGGCGGGCGGTCCGGCGGGCCGGGCACCGGCCGGCGTCTGGCGGGCCGGGCACCGGCCGGCCGGCAACCGCGAGCACCGTCATCGGCCCGGCCGGTCAGGCACTAGCATCGGACGCGTGACCACGACCTTGCTGACCAGCCAGACAGCCCCGCGCGCCGCCGATGCCGACGCGATCATCATCGGAGTGGTCCAGGGTCCCGGCGGGCTGGCGCCGGCGGCCGGCGCGGAAGACGTCGATGCGGCGCTCGGCGGCGGCCTGGCGGCCACCCTCGCCGTCCTCGGCGCCACCGGCAAGGCCGAGGAAGTGACCAAGATCGCCACTGCCGGGCGGCTGACCGCGGCGCTGATCGTGGCGGTCGGCCTGGGAGCGGCCGGCGGCGATCCGTCCTTCGACCCCGAGGCGCTGCGCCGCGCGGCCGGGGCCGGCCTGCGCGCGCTGGCGGACGGCAAGCCGCGGCGGGTCGCGCTGGCCATGCCGACCAGGAACGACGCGGAGACGGAGGCGGTCACGCTCGGCGCGCTGCTCGGCGGTTACACGTTCGGCCGGTACCGCGGTGACGGCCAGCAGCCCGCGACGGAAATCACGCTGCTCGGTAACGGGCAGCCCGCGGCCGTGAACCGCGCGCGGATCCTCGCTGACGCCGTCGCGCTCGTCCGTGACCTGGTGAACACCGGCCCCTCGGACCTGTTCCCCGCGGTCTTCGCCGCCGAGGCCGAGCGGGTCGCCGCCGCCAGCGGGCTCGACGTCGAGGTGCTGGACGAGGCCGCGCTGGCCGACGGCGGCTACGGCGGCATCCTGGGCGTCGGCCAGGGCTCGGTGCACCCGCCGCGGCTGGTCCGGCTGGCGTACGCGCATCCCGATGCGGCCAGGACCGTGGTGCTAGCCGGCAAGGGCATCACGTTCGACTCCGGCGGCCTCTCGCTCAAGGTGCCCAAGGGCATGGAGGTGATGAAGTCGGACATGGGCGGCGCGGCGGCCGTGCTCGCGGCACTCCAGGCGATCGCGGCACTGCGGCCGGCGGTGAACGTCGTCGGGTACCTGCCGCTCGCGGAGAACATGCCCAGCGGCACCGCGCAGCGGCCGTCCGACGTGATCACCATCTTCGGCGGCACCACGGTCGAGGTGCTGAACACCGACGCCGAGGGCCGCATCGTCCTGGCCGACGCGCTGGCCAGGTCCGCCGCTGACAAGCCCGACCTGCTGATCGACGTCGCCACCTTGACCGGCGCCCAGATCGTCGCGCTCGGCCCGCGGATCTGCGCCGTGATGGCCACCGACGACGCCGTGCGGGACGGCGTCGTCGACGCCTGCCGGCGGGCCGGCGAGGCGGCCTGGCCGATGCCGCTGCCCGAGGAGCTTCGCAAGGGCCTGGACTCCGCGGTCGCCGACCTGGCGAACGTGGCCGCCGAACGGCACGGCGGGATGCTGGTAGCCGGCCTGTTCCTGCGAGAATTCGTGCCGGCCGGGGTTCGCTGGGCGCATCTGGACATCGCCGGGCCGTCGTTCCATGAGGGCGAGCCCTACGGGTATACCCCGAAGGGCGGGACCGGCGCCGCAACCCGGGCGCTGGTGCAGATCGCCCTCGACGTGGCGGACGGACGGCTATAGGCAGGGTGGCGGCGGCGGACGGCGGCCCGGGCCCCGGCGGGCAACGGCTGACCAATCGGACAAGGAGCACGCGGTGGCAGACGGCAGCGGCTACGACATCGTCATACTCGGCGGCGGCAGCGGCGGCTACGCCTGCGCCCTGCGCGCGGCCGAGCTTGGTAAGACTGTCGCGCTGGTCGAGAAGGGCAAGGTGGGCGGTACCTGCCTGCACCGGGGCTGCATCCCGACGAAGGCGCTGCTGCAGCGACGCTGGACGGCATCGACATGGCCGGGGTCAACGCCTACAAGGACAAGGTGGTCACCCGGCTCTGGAAGGGGCTGCAGGGGCTGATCGCCGCCCGGCACATCGACGTGATCGAGGGTGAGGGCCGGCTGGTCTCGCCGACCGAGGTCGCCGTCGGCGAGTCGGTTTACCGGGGCGCGCACGTGGTACTGGCCAGCGGGTCGGAGTCCCGCAGCCTGCCCGGGCTCGCCATCGACGGAGAGCGCGTGATCACCAGCGACCAGGCGCTCACCCTGGACCGGGTGCCGTCGTCCGTGGTGATACTCGGCGGCGGCGTGATCGGCGTGGAATTCGCCAGCGTGTGGCGCTCGTTCGGGGCCGAGGTGACAATCGTGGAGATGCTCCCGCACCTGCTGCCGCCGGAGGAGGAGTCGAGTTCCAGGCTGCTGGAACGCGCATTCCGGCGGCGCGGCATCGGGCAGAAGCTCGGCGCCAGGTTCGAGAGCGTGAAGGACACCGGGTCCGGCGTGACGGTCACGCTGGAAGGCGGCGCGACCATTGATGCCGAGCTGCTGCTCGTCGCGGTCGGCCGCGGCCCGGTCTCGGCCGGACTCGGCTACGAGGAGGCGGGCGTCACCATGGACCGCGGGTTCGTCCAGGTCGATGGCCTGTGCCGGACGAACGTGCCGACGATCTCCGCGGTCGGGGATCTCACCCCGGGACTTCAGCTCGCCCACGTCGGGTTCGCCGAGGGGATCGGTGTGGCGGAACGGCTCGCCGGGATGCGGGTCACCCCCATCGACTACGACGGCGTCCCCCGGGTCACCTACAGCGACCCCGAGGTCGCCTCCGTCGGCATCACCTCCGCGATCGCCGCGGACCGCGGGATCGATGTCACCGAGTTCACGTACGACCTGGCGGGCAACGGGAAGAGCCAGATCCTGCAGACGCAGGGCGCCGCGAAGGTGATCGCGGCGGCCGACGGCGGGCCGGTGCTCGGCCTGCACCTGGTGGGCGCCCGGGTCGGCGAGCTGATCGCCGAAGGCCAGCTCATCTACAACTGGGAGGCAACGCCGTCCGACGTCGCCCAGCTCATCCATCCCCACCCGACCCAGTCGGAGGCACTCGGCGAGGCGCACCTCGCGCTGGCCGGCAAGCCCCTGCACGTACACGCATAACCGAGTGCCCGCCCGGCCGGGCGGGCGCCCCGTCGCCACGCAGAGCCGTGCGCGCTGAACAGCGAAGGAGTCGCGGAACGCCATGTCGGTCTCCGTATCCATGCCACAGCTCGGCGAGAGCGTCACCGAGGGCACCGTCACGCGGTGGCTGAAGAAGGAAGGCGAGCGCGTCGAGGCCGACGAGCCGCTGCTGGAAGTTTCCACTGACAAGGTCGACACCGAGATCCCGTCCCCGGTGTCCGGGATCCTGCGCGGCATCACGGTCGCCGAGGATGAGACCGTCGAGGTCGGCGCCGAGCTTGCCGTGATCGACGAGGACGGCTCCGCCGCCGCGGAGGCCAGCACGGCGCAGGCCGGCACTGCAGAGGCCGGCACTGCAGAGGCCGGCCCGGCCGAAGCAGGCACGGCGGAGGCGTGGGGTGCCAGCGCCGGTACCGCCGGGCCGACCGCCCAGGACGGCCAGGGCGCCGGATCACCGACCGCCGATACCCGCCCGCACGATGCGCCCGGGTACCCGCAGCCGCCGTATCAGCAGCCCGCCCAGCCGCCGTACCCGCCCGCCCAGCCGCCGTACGAGCAGCCGCCCTACGAGCGGCCTGCGTACCCGCCGGCCGCCGCGGGCTACCCGCAGCCGCCGTATCAGCAGCCAGCCCAGCCGCCGCAGCCGCCGGCCCAGCCGCAGGCCGGGCAGCCGCAGACGGCAGAGGCCGCCGCTCCGGCCATGCCGTCGCAGGCTCCGCCCGAGCAGGCCCCGTCAGCCGCCGCGCCGGCGGCGGCACCGCAGCAGGCGGCACCGCCGGAGCCAGCACAGCAGGCGGCTGCGGCCGGGGTGCAGCAGGCGGCACCGGCCCAGGAGGCGCAGCCGCCGCCGGCCCAGGACGCGGCACAGCAGCAGGCAGCGCCGCCCCAGGAGGCAGCACAGCAGCAGATGGCACCGGCGCAGGCGGCGGCCGG
>WNGG01016088.1_pt1 | contig 10798 bp, 9 predicted proteins | sample 5400661 | NCBI WGS metagenome assembly WNGG01 (sample SAMN13153372, study PRJNA577476) | soil metagenome | isolation source: 100 cm soil or saprolite under Garry oak tree replicate 1 | place: USA:California | collected 2016-06-15
GGCACTTGCCGCGCTTGGTGACGAAGTTGTAGATGCCCCCCTTCCCCTCGCGGTCGCCCGGGTACCAGTTCTGCACCGTCGAGTACTTGATGGTCGCGTTCTTGAGGGCCACGAGCTCGACCACCGCCGCGTGCAGCTGGTTGGTGTCGCGCTTGGGCGCCGTGCACCCTTCCAGGTAGGAGACGTAGGCCCCTTCGTCCGCGACGATCAGCGTGCGCTCGAACTGCCCCGTGTCCGCGGCGTTGATGCGGAAATAGGTCGACAGCTCCATCGGGCAGCGCACCCCCTTCGGGATGTAGGCGAACGAGCCGTCGCTGAACACGGCCGAGTTCAGCGCCGCGAAGAAGTTGTCGTTGTGCGGCACGACCGTCCCGAGATACTGCTTCACCAGCTCGGGGTGCTCCAGCACCGCCTCGGAGAAGGAGCAGAAGATGATCCCGAGCTCCCGGAGCTTCGCCTTGAACGTCGTGGCGACCGACACGCTGTCGAACACGGCGTCCACGGCTACCCCCGCCAGCGCTTTCTGCTCCCCCAGCGGGATCCCGAGCTTCTCGTAGGTCTTCAGGAGCTCGGGGTCGACTTCGTCGAGACTCCCGAGCTGCTTCTTCACCTTCGGCGCCGAGTAATAGATGATGTCCTGGTAGTCGATCTTCGGATAATGCACGTTGGCCCAGGTCGGCTCCGTCATCGTCAGCCAGTGACGGTAGGCCTTCAGACGCCACTCCAGCATGAACTCCGGCTCGTTCTTCTTCTGCGAGATGGCCCGGACGATCTCCTCGCTCAGCCCGCGGGGCACCGTTTCGGCTTCGATGTCGGTCACGAAGCCGTACTTGTAGTCCTGCTGCGTCAGGTCCTGGATCGTCTTGGTCGAGCTTCGCGCCATCACCCGCCCCCTTGTCCGCAGTCGGTGCAGCGCACTGCGAGGGCCCCGCTGCCGCACGCGGCCGGTGCGCGCTCGTCCAAAACGGCGTGCATGGTCTTCTCGCTGCTGAGGAGCTCCGACAGCATCGTCCTGCGCAGCACGCGCTCCAGGAGATCCTCGAGCACGCCCCACAGGGATCGGATGGAGCAGTCCCCCATGTGCGTGCAGACTTTCAGGTCCCCCGCGTGCCGGTCGCAGTAGCTCGTGTCGTAGAGCCTCCCGCCGCCCAGCGCCGACAGGACCTCCGCCAGGCTGATCGTCTCCGCCGTCCTGCGCAGCGTGTAGCCGCCCGTCCGGCCCAGAACGCTCTTGACCAGACCGGCCTTGCGCAGGACACGGATGAGCTTGGCCACGTGCGGGACGGTCAGCCCCTCCTCCCGGGCGATCTCCGCCAGGGTCATGGGGCCCGCCTGCCCGTGTCTCTGCCGCCGGGCGATCTGGAGGATGCAGCGGAGTCCGTATTCTTCCTGGGCCGAGACTTTCACTTTCGTAACGCTCCCGGTATCGCGTTCAGCGCTGGGGACGGACAGGGGGAATCATATTAAACGTGTACTTTCATGTCAACTATAATCTGCCGCCTGGAACGAAGGGATTCACTGTCGGCCGCAGCCCATCTGATAGGAAAATGCCCTACAACCGTGCGGATGCTCCCAATCAATCGTGTTCGATCGATCTGATTTCACGAGGGTTACCTCGACGGGCAGCTGCTTTCAAGTGATCCTGGCCTTCTAAGCCGTCACTCCGGTCACTTCCCCTCTACGCGTCGGGCAGTCATCCGCACTGTTGTCGGGCATTTTCCATCTGATACGATGAGGGCCGGTCCGGGGGTAAAGGATGCCGCGCGCCGCACAGCCACACACGGGGTTCGACGGTCTCCTGGTCGGGGCGTTCGAGAGCCGGCTGGCCGGGGAGATGTCGCGCCTCATCGAGGCCCACGGCGGCCGGCCCATGGTCGCGCCGTCGATGCGGGAGATCCCTCTCGAGGAGAACCGCGAGGCGCTCGAATTCGGCGACAGGCTTCTCGCCGGGCACTGGGACATCCTCATCCTGCTGACCGGCGTCGGTCTCAAGACGCTGGTCACGGCGCTCGAGACACGTCACCCGCGCGCCCGCATCGTCGAGGCGCTGGCCAAGGTGACGCGCGTCTGCCGAGGTCCCAAACCGGTCGCCGCCCTGAAGGCGCTCGGTCTGTCCCCCGGGATCACCGTCCCCGAGCCGAATACCTGGATGGAGCTCCTGCGCACCCTCGACGAGAAGTCGGACGTCGCCGGCCGTCGCGTGGCGGTGCAGGAGTACGGCATCAGCAATCTCGAGCTCCTGCAAGGGCTGAGGGAGCGCGGCGCCGAGGTGACGCGCGTCCCGGTGTACCGCTGGGGGCTGCCGCACGACCTCGCCCCCCTGCGCGCGGCGCTCCAGGCGATCGCCGACGCCCAGGTTCCCGTCGTCCTGTTCACCAACGCGAACCAGGTGGAGAACGTCATGCAGGTCGCCCGCGACGCCGGACTGGACGAAAGGGTCCGGGCGGCGCTGGCGCGCGGGGTCGTCGCGTCGGTGGGCCCGATCGCCAGCGAGAGCCTGCGCAACCATGGTCTTGGGGTCGACGTGGAGCCGCCGCATCCGAAGATGGGTCCGCTGGTGAAGGAAGCGAGCCTGCGCTGCCACGCGATCCTGGAGGCGAAGCGGGACCCGGGGGGCGGTGGCGCGGGCGGCGGCGGGGGGCCGGCGTCGCGCGGCGGTTCCGGGGCGGGCGCGGGCCACGGACCGTCGGACCGTAAGGCGCGGGGGGCAGCGATGTCGCCGACCGGCGCGGTCGCGGCGATCGAGATCGCCCCGCAGCCGGCGCGCCCCGGGGGGCGCGGCCTGGATCCGCTTCTCGACAGTCCGTTCATGCGCGCCTGCCGTCGCGACACCACCTCCGTCACGCCGGTCTGGCTCATGCGCCAGGCGGGGCGCTACATGCGGGAATACCGTCAGATCCGCGCGCGCCGTTCGTTTCTGGAGATCTGCCGCGACCCCGACCTGGTGACGCAGATCACCGTCTACGCCGTCGAGCGGCTTCGGGTTGATTCCGCGATCATCTTCGCCGACCTCCTGCTGCCGGTGCAGGGGACCGGTCTCTCTCTCGCCTACACGAAAGGGGAGGGACCGTCCATCGATCCGCCGCTGCGCGCGCCGGAGGACGTCGATCGCCTGCGCGAGCCGGATCTCGAGGAGAGCGTCGGCTACGTCTTCGAGGCGATCCGCCGGACGCGACGCGCCCTGCCGGCGAACATCCCGCTGCTCGGCTTCGCGGGCGCCCCGTTCACCCTGGCGTCCTACATGATCGAAGGGGGCGGCTCGACGCACTACGTGAAGACCAAGTCCTTCTTCATGAAGGATCCGGGGGCGTGGCACGCGCTCCTCGAGAAGCTCTCGCGCATCACCGTGGCGTACCTGAACGCGCAGATCGCCGCCGGCGCGCAGGCGGTGCAGCTGTTCGACACCTGGGTCGGCTGCCTCGGTCCCGCGGACTACCGGGCCTTCGTCCTGCCGCACACGAAGCGCGTCCTCGACGCCGTCACCCCCGGCACGCCGGTCATCCATTTCGGCACCGGGACCGCGGGTCTCCTGCCGCTGATGCGCGAAGCGGGCGGCGGCGTCATCGGGCTCGACTGGCGGCTGGACCTGGTGCAGGCCTGGGACGGCCTGGGCGACGTCGCGGTGCAGGGGAACCTCGATCCGACCGTGCTGTTCGCCCCGCGCGACGAGGTGCGGCGCCGGACCCTCGACCTTCTCGGGCGGGTGGACGGCCGGCCGGGGCACATCTTCAACCTGGGGCACGGCATCCTGCCGCACACACCGCTCGACAACGTCCTCGCCCTGGTGGACGCGGTGCACTCGTGGGGAGGCGCGTGAGTGACCGGTGCGCCCGCGCACGATTCGGTCCTTCTCCTCGGCTTCGGCGGACCGACGCGCCGTGACGAGGTCCGCCCCTTCCTCGACAACGTCCTGCGCGGCAAACCGCTCCCGCGGGAGCGCTACGAGGAGGTCGTGCGGCATTATGACGAGGCGGGCGGCTCGTCCCCTTTCAACCGATTGACCCTCGCCCAGGCGGAGAGCCTGCGCCTCCTCCTGTCGGCCGAAGGACCCCGTCTCCCGGTGTACGTCGGAATGCGTCACTGGGAGCCGTACATCACCGACACCCTCACCGAGATGGCGCACGAAGGACGGCGCCGGGCCGTCGGCGTGGTCCTCGCCGCGCACCGCTCCCCCCCCTCCTGGGAGGCGTATCTCGCGAGCGTGGACGAGGCGCGCGGGCGGCTGGGCGATTCCGCCCCCGTCGTCGATTACGTCGCGGCCTGGTCCGACCATCCTCTCCTCATCGAGGCGCTCGCCGAACGGACCCTGGCCGCCATCGCCTCGGTTCCGGAAGCGCGGCGCGGCCGCGCGCGAATCGTCTTCACGGCGCACAGCATCCCGACCGGGATGGCGGAACGATCGGGATACACCGTGGGTCTGAGGCGCACCGCCGGCCTTCTGGCGGGTCGCCTGGGTGTTGCGACCTGGTCGCTCGCCTTCACGAGCCGCAGCGGCAACCCGTCGGACCCCTGGCTCGAGCCGGACATCGGCGACGCGCTCCGCACCCTGCAGCGGGACGGCGCCCAGGACGTCGTCGTGTCGCCGATCGGTTTCCTGAGCGATCACGTGGAGGTCCTCTACGACCTCGACATCGCCGCCCGCAGGACGGCGGACGGGCTCGGGATCGGCTTCTTCCGCGCGGGAACACCGGGTGACCATCCTTCCTTCATCCGCATGCTCGCCCTTGTGGTGCGGGACGTGGTGACGGGAGGATGAGCGGGATCAGGGTGATCGTCGCCGGCGCCGGCGTCGGCGGGCTCGCCTGCGCCCATCGCCTCCTGGCCCAGTGCCGCGATCGCGGCATCCCCCTCGAACTGGCGGTGCTCGAGGCCGCGCCCCGCGCCGGCGGAGTGATCGCGACCGACCACGTGGATGGCTGCGTCATCGAAGGAGGACCCGACTGCTTCGTCTCCGACAAGCCTTGGGGGATCGATCTCTGCAGGAGAGCCGGTCTCGCGGACGAGATCGTCGGCACGAACCCGACGCTTCGCCGATCCTTCGTGTACACGCGCGGAGCGTTGCGGCCGATCCCGGAAGGCTACCAGCTTCTCGCTCCGAGCCGCCTGCTGCCGTTCGCCACGACCCGGATCCTCGGCCTGGGGGGCAAGCTGCGCGCCGCCTGCGATCTCGTCCTGCCACGCGGGCCCGACGTCCCGGACGAGAGCCTCGCCTCCTTCGTGAGGCGGCGCTTCGGGCGGGAGACCCTCGACCGTCTGGCGCAGCCGCTCCTGGCCGGCATCTACAACGCCGACCCCGAGCGACTCAGCCTGCGCGCCACGATGCCCCGCTTCCTGGATCTGGAGCGCCGGCATCGCAGCGTGATCCTCGGTCTCCTGCGCGCCCGCCGCAGCCTTCCGGCCGCGGCCCGGACCGGAGTCAGCGGGGCGCGCTACTCGATCTTCGTGACGCTCAAGACGGGTCTGCAGACGCTCACCGACCGCCTGGCGGGCTCCCTGCCGCCCGGCTCGCTTCGTCTTGGCGCGAGGCTTTTGCGACTCGACGCGGCGCCGGTGTCGGCCGCCCCGGCGGCGGCGCGCTGGAGGGTCTCGATCTCCGGCGGTGAGACGCTCGAGGCCGACGCCGTCGTCCTCGCCGTGCCGGCGTGCGCGGCGGCGCCGCTCGTGCGGGCGTTCGACCCGCCGCTCGCCGATCTCCTGGCGCAGATCCCCTACGGCGGCGCCGCCACGGTCAGCCTGGCCTATCGCCGCGCCGACGTCAGCCACCCTCTCGACGGCTTCGGGTTCGTCGTGCCCAGGACCGAGAAGCGGCGGCTGATCGCCTGCTCGTTTTCGAGCGTCAAGTTCCCGGGACGCGCCCCCGCGGACAAGGTCCTGCTTCGCGCCTTCCTCGACGGCCGGACCTCCGAGGGGGTCGAGCCCGCCTACCTCGACCGGATCGTCCGCGACGACCTGCGCGACATCCTGGGGATCACGGCGTCCCCGCTGTTCGCCCGGTCCTACGTCCACGCTGCGGCGATGGCGCAGTATGAGGTCGGCCACCTCGAGGTGGCGCAGGCGGTGGACGATCGGCTGTCGCGCCACGGCGGGCTGTTCGTCGCGGGGAATGGGCTGCGGGGCGTCGGGCTGCCCGACTGCGTCCACAGCGGCGAGGTCGCGGCCGACAGCGTCCTGGCGCGCGCCGGGATGGTATCCTTGGTGCGATGAGACCTCCGAGCGCCGCCCGCTTCCGCCACAGGAGTCCGCGATGACGATCGTGATCGGCTGCGACCACGCCGGGTACGCCCTGAAGACCATCCTCGTCGAGATGCTTCGCCGCGAGGGGCACACGGTGCAGGATCTCACGCCCGCTCTCGACCCGAAGGACGACTATCCCGACAGCGCCGCCGCGGTCGCCCGCGCGGTGGCGGGGCGCAGGGCCGAGCGCGGCATCATCGTCTGCGGCAGCGGCGTCGGCGCCTCGGTCGCCGCCAACAAGATCCGCGGCGCGCGCGCCGGCCTGTGCCATGACACCTACAGCGCCCGGCAGGGCGTCGAGCATGACGACACGAACGTGCTGTGCCTGGGGGCGAGGGTCGTCGGGGACGCGCTGGCGCAGGATCTGGCCCGCTCCTTCCTCGGCGCCCGCTTCAGCGGCGAGGAGCGGCACGTCCGCCGCCTGAAGAAGGTCCAGGCGCTCGAGAAGGAGTGACGCATGCAGATCGGCATCGTCGGTCTCGGCCGCATGGGCGGCAACATGGCTCGGCGCTGGATGCGCGGCGGCCACACCGTCGTGGGTCACGTCCGCAACGCAGCGACGCTCCAGGCGTTCGCGAAGGAAGGGCTCGTCCCCGCCGCGACGCTGGAGGACCTGGTGTCGCGCCTGAAGCCGCCGCGAGCCGTGTGGCTGATGCTGCCGGCGGGCGGCCCGACCGAAGAGGCGGTGACGCGGCTCGGCTCGCTGCTCGCGTCCGGCGACGCGCTGGTCGACGGCGGCAACAGCTACTATAAGGATGACCTTCGCCGCGCCGCCCTCCTGACGCCTCGCGGGCTGCATTACCTGGACGAAGGGACCAGCGGGGGCGTCTGGGGTCTGACCGAAGGGTACTGCCTGATGATCGGCGGCCCCGCGGAGGTCGTCGAGCGTCTGCGTCCCGCCTTCGTCACGCTCGCCCCGGCGCCCGAGCGGGGCTGGGGCCGGGTCGGCCCCACCGGGGCCGGCCACTTCGTCAAGATGATCCACAACGGCATCGAGTACGGCATGATGCAGTCCTACGCCGAGGGGTTCGCGCTTCTCGAATCGAAACAGGAGTTCGGTCTCGATCTGAAGCAGGTCGCCGCGATCTGGCAGGACGGCAGCGTCGTGCGCTCGTGGCTTCTCGATCTGGCCGCCCGGGCGCTAAAGGAGAACCCCCACCTCGAGGGGATCGCGCCGTGGGTCGAGGACTCGGGCGAAGGACGCTGGACGGTGCAGGAGTCGATCGAGAGCGCCGTCCCCGCCCCCGTGATCACGCTGTCCCTCATGGCCCGCTTCCGCAGCCGGCAGCCCGGGTCGTTCGCCGACCGGCTGCTCGCGGCCCTGCGCAACCAGTTCGGCGGACACGCCATCAAGAGACCGGGACCATGAGGCCCGAGCGCGCAGGTGCCCTGGCGCCGACGCTGGTCATCTTCGGCGCGACCGGCAGCCTCGCCGCCCACAAGCTCGTCCCCGCCCTGTTCAGCCTGCACCGCAAGGGGCGCCTGCCCCCCGGCGCGCGCGTTCTCGGTGTCGCGCGCCACGACCTCGACGACGACGGCTACCGCGCCCTGCTCGAGACCGCCCTGAAGGAACGCGGCCTGCCGCTCGACCGGAACGCCTGGCGGGAGTTCGCGCGCCACCTGCGCTTCGTTCAGGGGGACGTATCGTCCGGTGACGGGCTCGCCGGTCTGACCCGGGTTCTCGAGTCCGAAGGCGGTCGGGACCGAGGAGGCCGAGGGTGTGCGCATCTACTACCTCGCCCTCGCCCCCTGGCTGTACCCGAAGGCGATCGACGGGCTGCTCCAGGCCGGTCTCGCCGGGAGGCCGCGGCCCGATACCGGTCCCGGCCGGCGCGTGGTGATCGAGAAGCCGTTCGGGAACGATCTCCCCTCGGCGCGCGCCCTCAACCGCAAGGTGCTGTCGGCGTTCGACGAGTCGGAGGTTTTCCGGATCGATCACTACCTGGGCAAGGAGACGGTGCAGAACCTGCTGGTCTTCCGCTTCGCCAACCTCCTGTTCGAGCCGGTGTGGAACCGGAACTTCATCGACCACGTGCAGATCACCGTGGCGGAGTCCGGATCGATCGAGGACCGCGGGCCGTACTACGACGGCGCCGGAGTGCTGCGCGACATGTTCCAGAACCACCTGATGCAGCTCCTCTGCCTCGTCGCCATCGAGGCACCCAGCCGGTTCGAGGCCGACGCCCTGCGCGGCGAGAAGGTGAAGCTGCTCGACGCCGTGCGGCGCGTCGGCGAGACCGAGGCGCTCAGCCACCTGGTGGCCGGCCAGTACGACGGCTACACGGGCGAGCCGGGCGTGCGGAAGGACTCCCGGACGCCGACCTACGCCGCGGTCCGTCTGTTCATCGACAACTGGCGCTGGCAGGGCGTGCCGTTCTACCTGCGCTCGGGCAAGGGGCTGGCGGAGAGGGTCAGCGAGATCGTCGTGCAGTTCCAGGCGCCGCCGCACAACATGTTCGATCTGCCGCAGGGTCAGAGGCTCGATTCGAACCGCATCAGCCTCGGGATCCAGCCGGATGAAGGGGTGCACATCCGATTCGAGACCAAGGTCCCGGACCGCGGCATGGAGGTGCGCTCCTCCGCCCTGGTGTTCCACTTCGCCGACCAGGCGGAGGAGGCTCCGCCGGAGGCGTACGAGCGGCTCCTTCTCGACGCGTTCACCGGAGACGCCTCGCTGTTCATGCGCGAGGACGAGATCGAGCAGGCCTGGTCGATCATCGATCCCCTGACCCGGGCGCAGGAGGACGCGACGGCACCGCCGCCCGCGCCGTATCCGCGGGGCTCCTGGGGTCCGCCCGAGGCCGAGCAGCTGCTCCTGCGCGACGGTCGCTCCTGGGTGCTCGAGACCGTGACGGAGAAGAGCGTGGCGCAGCGGGAAGTCTCAGAGGAACAGACGAATCACCAGGTACGCCGCCGCCGCAACCGCGGCTGAGATCGGGATCGTCAGGATCCAGGCCCAGACGATCTGCCGCGCCACGCCCCAGCGCACCGCGGTCAGCCGGTGCGTCGCCCCCACGCCCATGATCGCCCCGGTGATGGTGTGCGTCGTCGAGACCGGGATGCCCCAGAGAGCCGTCCCGAGCAGGGTGATCGCCCCGGCGGTCTCGGCCGAGAACCCGCCGATCGGCCGCAGCTTGGTGATCCGCATCCCCATGGTCTTGACGATCCGCCAGCCACCGGCCAGCGTCCCGGCGGCGATGGCGGCGTGGCAGATCAGGATGACCCAGGTCGGGACGTGGAACTCCTTCATGTAGCCCGTGGAGAACAGCAGGATGGTGATGACCCCCATCGTCTTCTGCGCGTCGTTGGTGCCGTGCCCGAGACTGTAGAAGGCGGCCGACACGAGCTGCAGGCGCCTGAAGCGCCGGTCCACGACGGACGGATACGAGTTCCGGTGCAGCCAGAGGAGGAGGAGCATCGTCAGGAAGCCGAGGCTGAGCCCCATGAGCGGCGACAGGACGATGAACAGCAGAATCTTCCCGAGGCCCGCGGGGAGCAGCACCGAGAACCCCGAGTGCACGACCGCGGCCCCCGCCAGGCCTCCGATGAGGGCGTGCGACGACGAGACCGGCAGCCCCAGCCACCAGGTGATCAGGTTCCAGGTGATGGCGCCGCACAAGCCCCCGAGCACCACCCAGCGATCGATGGCCGACGGATCGACGACCCCCTTGCCGAGCGTGGTCGCGACCTTCACGCCGAATCCGAAGGCGGCGACGAAATTGAAGAAGGCGGCCCAGGCGACGGCGGTGTTGGGCGACAGCGTGCCGGTGGAGACGACGGTCGCGACCGAGTTGGCCGCGTCGTGGAAGCCGTTCAGGAAGTCGAAGACGAGGGCGACCAGGATGATGGCGACGACGGAGATAAGCACGGGCTACTGGTGCTTCAGGATGATGCGCTCGAGGACGATGGCGATGTCCTCGCCCGCGTCGGTGGCCGCCTCGAGGGTCTCGATGATCTCCTTCGCTTTGATGACGAAGATCGGGTCCCGCCCCGAGTCGAAGATGCGCGCCATGGCCTCCCGGTAAAGCTTGTCCCCATCCTTCTCGAGCTGGTTGATCCGCGCGCAGTGCCGCATGATCGTGGCCGCGTCACGCAGATCCACGACCGCCTTCTGGATCTCCACCGCCTGCTGGTGGATGATGCGCGCCAGGTCGGCCGCGTCCGGGATCTCCCCCCCCACCCTGAACAGGACCGCCCGACTGGCGACCGCGTCGATCAGATCGACCAGGTCGTCCATGCGGGACGCGAGGTCGTGGATGTCCTCCCGGTCGATCGGCGTGATGAAGGTTCGGTGCAGCGTCTTCACCAGCTCGTGGATCTGGACGTCGCAGCGGTGCTCGATCTCCTTGATGCGCGAGGCGTAGACCGCGCCGTCGCCCCCCTTGCCATCGCGGAACATCTCTTCCAGGATCAGCGCGGCGTCCACGGCGCCGCCCGCCATGGCGGCGAAAGTGTCGAAGAACAGGCGATCGGTCTTCTTGACGCTCAGCAACATGACGGCGGAACCTAGCTCACACCTGCCGGGGTGTCAAGCACGAACCTCCCCGCTCTCTCGTCCGCGAGC
>WNGG01009199.1_pt1 | contig 10795 bp, 8 predicted proteins | sample 5400661 | NCBI WGS metagenome assembly WNGG01 (sample SAMN13153372, study PRJNA577476) | soil metagenome | isolation source: 100 cm soil or saprolite under Garry oak tree replicate 1 | place: USA:California | collected 2016-06-15
CCCGCAGGGGCGCGGCGGCAAGGGCGCGTATCGGCTTCGTTGCCGCTCCTCGACGATGTCCGACATCGCCTTCGTCGCGGAGCCTCGCATCTGCCCGCCCGGCGCTCGCGCCAAAATGTGAATTTATTTCTGCGCGAGCCCTTAGAGTTAGAGTTGCGCTGCTTGACTTAATTGCAGCCTCCTTTGCGTTTTGAATAGCAAAACGTATAATGAGCCGCATTCCGCTAGGGTACAAAGAGGCAATCCGCCGTGGGTGTCGACCCTGGTCGCTACATCATTAAAGTCCGTGATTCGCGCGTCGCAGGTGTCGGCCTGCTTCAAGAGGCCGGGGAAGCGCTACACCTCCCGGATGTGGTTTCGAGACCCGGATTAAACAAGGGGATGTGCGTTTTGGTGGGAATTGACGCATTACAAACTCACCACATCCCCTGGCAAAGGAGGCCATTCATGGTTATGAGAAGCCGCAGGCTTGTTCCCCTGTTTGTGGTGGTCATTCTGGCTTGTTGTTTCGCCTCACCCGCTGCCCTTGCTCAGGAAAAGGCCACCATCGTCGGTACGGTTACCGACGCTTCGGGCGCACCCATGCCCAACGTCAAGGTCACTATTACGAACACGGCCACCTCGGTGAGCCGCATCGTGCAGACGAACAACACCGGCAACTACAGCGCGCCCGAGCTGCTGATCGGGCGCTATTCAGTAAAGGCCGAGCAGCCAGGATTCAAGACCTATGAGCGCACCGGAATCGTTTTGAACGTGAACGACGTGGTGCGCGTCGATATCCAGATGCAGCTCGGGGAAATAACAGAAACCCTGACCGTTGTCGAAGAGGCGGTGAAAGTGCAGAGCGAGTCAGGCGAGGTGAGCGACTTGATTTCCGGAACGCAGGTCACCCAGATTGCCGTCAACGGCCGCAACCTCTTCAACCTGACCACACTCACCACAGGTGTCTCCCACGACTTACCCGACTTTAACCTGCCCATCCCGGTGGGGTCCGATCGAACCGTCAGCTTTAACGGGCTTCGCGTAGACCACAACGTCTACATCATCGGAGGCGGTGAGATCTATGACCGTGGCGCCGGCGGCAACATGTCCGTGATGCCGTCGATGGACGCCATTGCCGAGTTCAAGATCATGACCAGCAACTACGGCGCCGATTTTGGCATCGGCTCAGGCGGAACCACCGTCATGGCAATCAAGTCCGGGTCTAACGATTTCCATGGAACGGCCTGGGAGTTTCTGCGCAACGACGCGTTGGATGCCACTCCCTTCTTTACCAACAAAGCCGGCGGCGCCAAACCGCCGCTGAAATACAACACTTTCGGATACAACATCGGCGGCCCCATTTCCAAGCAGAAGACCTTTTTCTTTTTCAACCAGGAATGGCGGCGCATCCGCTCCGGAGCGGGGAACACGATTTTCGTCAATGCGGTGCCTCAGTCGCCGCGGGACGGCGATTTTAGCTCTGTAGGTGGCATCAAGGTTCCGGACGCAGGCGACCCGGCCGCCCGGGCGCGGTTCCTCGCCGCGGGCCTCACGCCGGGGCAGCCGTTCCCGGGCAACCGGATTCCCGCCTCTCTGATCGACCCCAATGCCAAAGCCTTCCTGGCGACGGGGGCTCTGCCGCTGCCGAATGCGCCGGGTAACATTTTTTCGGGATCCAAGTCGGTGCCTACCAATGTGCGTGAAGAGATCGTCCGGGTCGATCACCAGCTGAGCGAGAAGATCGGGATCATGTTCCACTTCATCAACGAGTCGATCCTCTACGACACGCCCAGTACCCTCTGGGGCGGGAGCAGCTATCAGACGTTGGGCACCACCTTCAACAATCCCTCGCGCGCCGGCGTGTTAAAGATGACCTACACCATCAGCCCGTCGCTTTTGAACGAGGCGGCTCTGAACTACAACGGCAATCGCATCATCTTGACTCCGACGGGTATCTTCGCCAGGCCCGGCGACCTCAAGGTCGGTGAGTTCTTCCCCACCAACGCGCAGAACCGGCTGCCTACCGTCCGTTTCAAGGCCCCACTCAACGTGGCTTACGATCCGGCCTTCGAACCCTGGTACAACGCGGCCGATGACACACAGGTTCGCGACGACGTTTCCTGGATTCGCGGCAAGCATTCCTTCAAGTTCGGAGCTCAACTGATGCGCTACCGCAAGAACCAGGATGTCTTCGGCAACACCCAGGGGGACTACACTTTTGACGGGACCTTCACGGGGAATTCGTTTGCCGACTTCCTGCTTGGCTATGCCAAGAGCTACACGGAGCTGGCCATTCAGGACCGCGGCTACTACCGCACCACTACTTTATCGAGTTACGCCACCGACAGTTGGCGGGTCAGCAACCGGCTGACGTTGAACCTGGGGCTGCGCTGGGAAGCCATTCCCCATGCCTACGAGCTCTCCAACCGCATGTCCAATTTCTATCCCGACTTGTACAAGACGGATCAGGCGCCACGTTTCAACGCGGACGGGAGTCTGGACACGACCGGTCCGGGGTTCCGCACCGTTTCGGGTGTTCCATTGTCCAATGTTCCTTTCTATTTGAATGGTGTGGGGTTGGCCGGAAAAGACAGCATTTCGCGTGGTCTCGTCAACAACTACTACAACACGTTCGGGCCCCGGGTCGGGTTTGCGTACGATCTGACAGGGAAGTCCAAGACCGTGCTGCGAGGCGGCTTCGGTTTGTTCTACGAGCGGATCCAGGGAAATGACGTCTACGATTTGGGTCCTAACCCTCCTTTCTCTTTTAACCCGACGGTGAGCAACGTCTATTTCACCGATCCCAGCGTCAGCGTCACGAACGGTCAGAAGGCCGCGGTGCCCATTTTCCCCGCGGGCATGACCGGGCTCAATCGCGAATACAAGCTTCCCGTCAGCCAGCAGTGGAGCCTGGGCATCCAGCATGAGCTCATGCCGCGAGCCGTGTTGTCTGTGGGATACGTTGGCAACCAGAATTACAATCAGCCGATCCGGCGTCAGCTCAATACGCCGTTTCTGACGGACCCGCGTCGTGCCGACGTGGTGGCCGGGGCCCTGGACAGAAACCGCATTCGCCCCTTTCTGGGTTTCAGCGACATTCGCGTCACCGACCCGGCCACAAACTCCAACTATAACTCGCTGCAGGTAAACTTCCGGACCGAGAATATCCACGGTTTGACGTTTCAAACGGCTTATACCTGGGCTCACGGCATCGACATTGCCAGTAACGATCTCGACGTGGTTACCAACACGTACGATCTGCGCTCCGACCGGGCCAGCAGCAACCTGGACCGCCGGCATGTGTTGACGTTTAACTACGTGTACGACATGCCGTTCTTCAAGAGCAGCCAGGGAGCGATGAAAAACGTCCTCGGAGGGTGGCAGCTTTCGGGGGTCACCTCTTTCCAGACCGGCGTGCCGGTGACAGTGACGGTTCCCGGGGACCCGACTGGTACGGGAATCACCATCCGTCCCAACCTGGTCGGAGATCCCAATACCGGAGCGAAGACGGCGGATCAGTGGTTCAATCCGGGGGCCTTCAGCGCTCCGGCGCCATTGAGCCTCGGCAGCGCCGGCCGAAACATCGTTCGCCGTCCGGGGCGGAACAACTGGAATCTTTCGCTCTTCAAGGTGTTCAGCGGCATCCCGGTCCCGGGAAGAAAGGAGGGCGCGCAGTTCCAGTTCCGAGCTGAGTTCTTCAATGCCTTTAACCACACCCAATTCCACGACTTGGTGACCGACTTCAACGATCCCCGGTTTGGTGCGGCCAACTCCGCTTACGAACCGCGCACGCTGCAGTTCGGCTTGAAGTTTGTGTTTTGATGGCCTTATAGGACACGGATTAACACGGGTCTGACGGATCTTCACCGATAAGTCGACCCGGTGTTTAATCCGTCGAATCCGTGAAGATCCGTGTCCCATCGCACAGGCCACGAATTTCACGAATTACACGAAGAAATTCGTGGAATTCGTGGTCGCGCTTTTTTGGGGGTTGATCCCGGTTGTGCCCCTGATGAGATATCCTCCCTACGCAGAGAGGCGCCAGTGAGGCAGCGTATTCGTTGGAGGGTTGCATTCATCCTCGGCCTGTGGATTGGCCCGGTGTTTTCGCTCTCGGGGCAATCCCCGGAGATCGAGCGTGCCGTACGCGAAGCTCGTGGTCTGGAGGCTCAAGGGAAGCTGGCAGAAGCGGTCCGGGCGTGGCAACAGTTTGTGGCTCGCCATCCCGAGGATCTGAGCGGCTGGAGTAGCCTGGGTGTGGTGTTGGCGCGGCAGGGGCGGCTGGACGAGGCAGTGGGGGCCTACAAGAAGGCGCTCGAACTCAATCCGCGTCTGCCGGAAGTTCAACTCAACTTAGGATTGGCCTATTTCAAGCTGGGAGAACTTTCATTGGCTCCGGGGCCGCTGCGAAAGGCCGTCGCACTGCAGCCCGGCAATGTGCAAGCCAGAACGCTGCTCGGCATGAGCTACTACGGTGCGCGACAGTATCGCGAGGCGGCTGTACAGCTCCAAAAGGTAGCGCGTGCCCAGCCCGAGAATACCGCGCTGTCTTATGTTCTGGCGGAAAGTTATCTCTGGAGCAACCAATTTCCCCAGGTCCTGGAGGTCTTCGAGAAGGTGCAGCGCGACGCGCCGCACTCGGCGGCTGCCCATATGCTGATGGGAGAGGCGCTGGATGGGCTGGACCGGACGGCCGAGGCCATCCGTGAACTTCAGGCCGCTGCCGAAATTGCTCCGCGCCAACCCAACGTCCATTTTGGCCTGGGATATCTCTACTGGAAGCAGCTCAAATTTGAAGATGCCGAGCTGGCCTTTCGCCGGGAGCTCTCCAACGACCCGGCTCACGCGCAGTCCAAGGCCTATCTTGGCGACATCCTCGTTCGCCGGAATGGGTTCGATGAAGCGTTGCCCTTGTTGGAGGAAGCCGTGAAACTGCAGCCTGACTTGCGCATTGCGCATCTGGATCTGGGCAGTATCTACACACAACAGAAGCAATACGAAAAAGCCATTGCGGCGCTGAAAGAAGCCATTCGCCTGGATCCCAATCAAGCCGACTCTCACTACCGGCTGGCCATGACCTACCGTGCCATGGGCAGAACGGAGGAAACGGAAGCCGTCCTCGAACAGCTGAAACAGATCCACGAGAAACGCCGCGAGGAGCTCCTGCACAAGATCTCCCGGCAGCCCCCCACCCATATCGTAAAGCAGTAGGCAGTGGGCAGTCGGCAGTAGGCAGTAACTGCCCACTGCCGACTATTCTGTACGTTCAAGCGCTCTCGAAGAGGATGTCCTGCGCCCCTTCCCATAGCAAGAGCCGTCCCAGCTCCTGAAAGTGCTCGCGGCCATCCACGATCGTCAAGAAGTGATTTCCTGCCAGCTGGCCCGCTTTACTTGCGAACAGTGTGGGACCGTAGGGAAAGAGGATTTCTGTCTCGCTGATTCCGCCGGGGTACAGCAGAATATCGCCGGGCGCAGGATGGCTTGTATGGTTTTCGTGGCCTATCCCGAGGTCAAGACCTCCGAGCGGGACCCATCCAGCTTCACCGCTCCAGCGCGCCTGGATGATCTTGTTCCGTAACGGGAGTAGTCCCCTGAAGGCTTTGCAGGTCCGAGGCGCGGCCGCTTCTTCCCGGCGCGCGGTGAATTCGAGCGACCCCACCTTGATCCGGAGCATGTTCAACCTTTGTGACAAAATGGAACCACAGATGAACACAGATGGACACGGATGAACCTGGTGGGGCATAGGCGCAACCCCAAAAGAGATTTGGCAAATGACCAAGTACAGATCGGTGTTCATCTGTGTTCATCTGTGGTTTCTTCATATTTCGCTCGCCAGGAGGGTCAGGAAATGTTCGAGTGCCTCGATGGCGAGCGCCACATCTTCCGGAATGACGGACTCGGCCGGATTGTGACTGATTCCCCCTTTGCACCGAACAAACAACATCCCAACCTGGGTCAGTTTTGCCAGCGCAACCGCGTCATGCCCGGCGCCGCTAGGCAGGTAGAATGCCCTGTGGCCAAGGGCCTCGATTGCCTGCGCCAGCTTCCCGGCCAGTGACGGCGCGCAGCTCACGGTCCCGTCCTCCTGCAGGACGCGCCAGCCCAGTGAGATCCGTCGCGCCGAGCAGATTTCCTCGGCCTTCTGGCGCAACCGCTGCACGGCATCCTCGCGCAACCGGTCTTCCTGGTGCCGGACGTCCAGGCTGAGGGACGCCCGCCCGGGAACGACGTTCGTCGCCCCCGGTTCTGCCGAGATCCGTCCGACAGTAGCGACGAGTCCCGTCCGGTCTCTGGCCAGCGATTCCACGGCCAGAATGAGCTCGGCGGCAGCACAGAGCGCATCCCGGCGGCGGTTCATGGGCAAAGTACCGGCGTGTCCGGCTTCACCGTCGAAGTTTGCCGCGATACGGCTCTGGCCCGCGATTGCAGAAACGATGCCCACCGGCAGGTTCTGCGACTCGAGCACAGGGCCCTGCTCGATGTGAACTTCGCAGTAACCGAGCAGGTCGCCCGCGTTCCTCTTCTCGAACGAGAGAGCTTCCGGATCGCCTCCAAATGCGCGGATGGCCTCGGCCATCGGGATCCCCTCCTCGTCCTCCAGCGCAAGATAACCCGTATCGAAGCATCCTGCCACAACCTTGCTCCCGAGATAGGCCGTGTGGTAGCGGAGGCCTTCTTCGTCGGCAAAGGCAATGATCTCGATGGCGAAGGGTAGAAATTCTTTTCTCGCATGCAGGCGCTCGACGCAGGCCAGAGCGACGAGTATTCCGAGCGGGCCATCGTACTTGCCGGCGTCTCGCACCGTGTCGAGGTGCGAACCCAGAATCAGGGTTTTCGCACCCGCGCGATTCGCCTCGTAACGGGCAATGAGGTTGCCAATGCTGTCCTGGCGGACATCCATTCCAGCCGCGCGCGCCCAGGTTCTGACGGCCTCGTGCGCCTGTCGCATCGCGCTTGACGCGAAGCGGCGGGTCAAGCGGCCGGGCTCCTCGCTGAAACCCGCAAGGATCTCGATGCGGTCCATGACGATGCCCGCCTCCGCCTGGTCCATGTTCCTAACTCCCGCGATAGGTGATGTAGGCCCAGGGGGACGCAAGCAGGGGTACATGATAGTGAGCGGCTGGATCGGCGACACCGAAACGGATGGGGATCCGATTGAGGAACGGCGGCTCTGAAGTCGCGCTGGATTGTGCGGCGAAATAGTCCCCCATTGTAAATACCAGTTCGTAATATCCCGCCTGCAGCTCCGCGCCTGCGAGCAGCGGCGCGTCGGTTCTGCCGTCCGAATTCGTGCGCACTGTCTTCAGCAACCTCCGGTTGTCCCCCTGCGGATCGGTCGCCCATACCTCGATTGCCACATTCGCGGCCGGACGGCCCCGAGACGTGTCCAGCACATGCGTGGTGAGGCTGCCTGACATGTAAAAGTCCCAGCCCAGGATTCACCGTGAAGCCGCGAAGAAAAATCCTTTCCTGCTAGATCCACTTGGTGAACACAAAGCTCACAAATCGGTCAAGTTTTGTATCATGGCCGGGACGGCCATGCCACGAAGCCATCGTGGCACGGGCGTCCCGCCCGTGAAGACCGGGGCGGTATGCTCACTTCGCTATCTATAGCTTAGCTAAGCTACCGAACGATTTTCGGCTTCGTAGTGAAACCACCGATGAACACTGACGCACACAGAACAACATAACCGCAACCAGGCTAAAGTCCTTCGCGTTTTCTTCGCGTCGTTGGCCCTTCGCGGTGAGCGCTAGTCCGGGCTCACGACTTCGAACATCCGCAGGTAGACGATCCTTGCAATCTCGCGCAGAGCGATCTCGATTTCAGCGGAACGGGAGTTGGAAAGACGGGAGGCAAACGCATCGAGGATGCCGTCTTTCGTGTTCTCGCGGGCACAAATGACGAATGGAAATCCAAACCTGTCCTTGTAGGTCTGGTTCAACCGTTCAAACGTTGCGATCTCTTCAGGCGAGAGCCGGTCCAGACCGGCGGATGATTGCTCTTTGGAGGACTGCGGGCTCAGCGTCCCCTTGCGGGCCGCCCCGCCGACCAGGTCCGGGTGCGCCTGTATCAAGGCTGCTTTCTCGTCGGTGCTCGCTTTGCGGATCACTTCAAAAAAGGATCGGTGCAGATGCTCGAAACTTGCGAAGGGGCGGGCATTCCAGGCCCGGGCCGCGATCCACGGAGATCCCTCGAACAGGAATCCGAACCTGGCGACAAACTCGTCCGGCTCGAGGGCGTTTATCTCCTCCATGCTCATCGTCGCTCCCGGCGTCATGTTTCTCACTCGGCTCATCGCTCTTGTGACTGCCACGCATGGTACCACAGGTGTCTCACAACAGCAGGAGCCCTGCGAACTCGTTTGTGCGAAGTCTGGAGTTCAGCCTCAGACTGCGCTGCACCCGAGCAGGCTGAAGCCTGAACGCCGAACCTCCCGGAGCACTAAATGACAAATGACCGATGACACCATTGATCTTTTCGGGTGTATCCAACCGCTTCGCCGGCTTGCCGATGAGTTTGAAGTCCTTGGGGTCTTTCAACGCGACGTTCTGCGGCGGCGTCATGCTTGAGGCCTTGTCCGCCAGGTGTCCGTAGGACAAACGCCGCCGGGAGGCCGTGTGAAAGACATGGCCGTTTTCTGCCCGGCAGCTTGCGGGATCGACCTTCCACGTCTCCGCTGCCGCGGCGATCAGCATCGCCCGCGCCGTGGCGCCGGCTTTGCGCAGCCGCTCCCACTCCGACCAGGTGCTCGTGCTGCCGCCGGTCACCTGAATGCCGAACTGAGTGTGGTTGTAAGCCGGGTCCACTGGCGCGGCTTCGACTCGGACTTGGGTCCAATCTGCGTCGAGCTCTTCCGCGACGAGCATCGGGAGCGCGGTATAGACTCCCTGGCCCATCTCGGAGTGGTTGACGATAACCGTGACAGAGTCATCCGTGCCAATTCGGACAAACGCGTTGGGCCCGAAGGCCGAGGTTGATTGCTCCGCACCTCCGGCCGGCTGGCCGATGCGGGGCAGATAAAAGCCGAGCATCAGGCCTCCGCCAACCGCCACGCTGGTCTTGATGAAATCACGCCGATTGACATTGAAAATCTCGCTCATCTTATGCCTCCGGTGGCCTTCATCCGGGCCGCCAGATGAATGGCGCGGCGGATGCGTTGATACGTCCCGCAGCGGCAGATATTGCCCGACATCGCGTCATCGATCTCGGCGTCGGCTGGATTAGGATTTTCGCGCAACAGGACGGCGGCGGCCATGATCTGCCCCGACTGGCAGTAGCCGCACTGCGGCACATCCTCGGCGATCCAGGCCCGCTGCAAGGGGTGGCTGAGATCGTGCGAGAGACCCTCAATAGTCGTGACTTCTTTGCCTGCGGCGCGCAAGACCGGCGTGACGCACGACCGCACCGCCTCGCCATCGAGGTGGACGGTACACGCGCCGCACAGCGCCATGCCGCAGCCGAACTTTGTCCCGGTCAGCCCGAGCGTTTCCCTCAGCACCCATAGCAACGGGGTGTCCGGACTGACATCAACTGCATAATCCTTGCGATTGACTTTCAGCTTTACCATCGCTCAAACCTCCATGCCGTTGTTTCCATACGCTGTCAGAAGGTGTGAAAAAACGGCATATGTGGCGCCCCCGCCGCCGCAATACTAACACGGCGAGCGATAGCTGCAACCGAACTCAAGTCTTCGCGTTTTCTTCCCGTGCTTCGCGCCTTCGCGGTGAAAGTCCAGCCCAGGATTCACGGCGAAGCCGCGAAGAGCGCGAAGATTTCGCGAAGAAAAATCCTGTCCTGCCAGCAAAGGATTTTCGGCTTAGCATTACAGGGGCGCTCGCGACAAAGCTTGCAACCTTGATGAAATGCTTGCGCCGCTCGAGCGGCGACTGCAGAATGACCCTGGCATCCAACCTGCGCGACGACGCGCGGAGCGGCCGCGATTCCACGCTGCCCGGTGCTTGTGCAACATCACCTATCGGGGGAGCTCGCAGGGAGCGATGGACTTCAATTCCAGCGAATGGCTCAACCTTGTCGTACGCTGGATCCACGTATTCGCAGGGATCCTGTGGATCGGCCAGACCTACTTCTTCACCTGGCTGGACGGGACTCTGACCGCCGCGGAGGAGGCCGGAGGCAAAAACCACGCGCCGGGGCGAGTTTGGATGGTTCACAGCGGGGGCTTTTATGTTGTTGAAAAGCAGAGGTTCGCCGCGGCACTCCCCCGGAAGCTGCACTGGTTCCGATGGGAAGCCGCTGTGACCTGGATCAGCGGCATGCTCTTGCTGGTCATTGTCTATTACGTGGGCGGCGCGCTCGTAGATGACAGGGTCGCTGATATTCAGGTCGGCACCGGGGTCGCGATCGGGCTTGGCCTCTTCTTCGTTGCCTGGGTTGTGTACGACCTCCTCTGGCAGTCACCCGTGGGAAGATCGGAGACGGTGTTTGCGGGCGTCTCTTATCTCCTGGTGGTCGGGGTAGTGTTTGGCCTGACTCGGCTGCTGAGCACCCGCGCAGCTTACATCCATGTGGGCGCCATGTTTGGCACGCTGATGACCGCCAACGTGTGGCTGCGAATCTTGCCGGCGCAGCGCCGGATGATCGCCGACCTTGAGGAGGGCAGACAGCCCGACGCGGCGCTTGCTGCCCGGGCCAAACTGCGCACCAAGCACAACACCTACATGGTGGTGCCGACAGTGTTCATCATGGTGAGCAACCACTATCCCGTCGCCACCTACGGCAACAAGTATAACTGGGTCGTCCTGTCGGTGTTGATTCTGGCGGGCTGGGGAGCCGCGAAGCTCCTGCGAAGTG
>WNGG01012160.1_pt1 | contig 10795 bp, 11 predicted proteins | sample 5400661 | NCBI WGS metagenome assembly WNGG01 (sample SAMN13153372, study PRJNA577476) | soil metagenome | isolation source: 100 cm soil or saprolite under Garry oak tree replicate 1 | place: USA:California | collected 2016-06-15
CCGGTGATGGTCTCGGCCCTGCCGGGGGGATAACCGTCACTGGCGGGTTCTGAGAAATTGCCTCATACTCGGAAGCAGACGACGAGGGGAGATGCCATGACCATAGCCGTTGAGGAAAGGCGCCTCCGCAGCCTGTTCGAGCGAGTTGAGGTCGTGGAGGACGTGGCCAGGACGCTCCCCGAAGACGACGAGCGCCGGGCGAGGCTCCTGGCCGTGTCGGACAGCGCACTGGCGGAGGAAGGCACCATACGGCCTGTCATCGCAGCCAGGATTCTCGGGCTGAGCGAGAAGACCGTGCGCGCCTGGGCCGCCGCGGGCGTCCTGGCCGTCGTCCGGCGCTCACCCCGGCTGCTGCTGGACGTGCGCAGCGTGCACGCTATGAGTCACCTGGTCAGCGAGTTGCGGGCCGCCGGGCAGGACCGGGACCTGCTGGATCAGGTGTGGCGCCGACTTGAGGACGCGGCACTGCTGGATCGCGATGACCTGCGCGAAAGCATTGACCAGATGCGACGCGGCGAGGGACGCGTGCTTCGCCCGATCAACTCCGGCAGCCCTCCGGAGAGCCGCTAGAGTCCGGGGGTGTGCCCACCGAAGTCACCGCCACGCCCCGCGCGGACCAGCAGATAGCCGGGCTGGACCGCACCCATGCGAAGGCGTTCGGCGAGTTCCTGGATGACCTGGCGGCCCGGGGTTGCAAGGCGCTCGGCTACCGGCTGAGCGGCCCTGCGCCTGTGGACCACATGTGCGTCAAGCACCTGCGCGACTCTTTAAGAGTGGTCGTCGCGTTCGAGGGACAGCAGCGGGCCTGGATCTTGCTGGTCGGCCGCCACGATGACCAGGACCCGGTCCTGAATGTCTACGCCGAGCTATACCGGCTGCTCGGAATAGAGCCACCGGACGGTGCCGGACGGGATAAGCCGCCGTGCTGCGACCAGAGCACGGACCTGCCGCCAGTTCTCGGCGCGGCCGTCACTGAGTTCGTCGACCGTGCGGCAAAGGTCCGCAGGACAAGGCGCCAGCCGACGTCGTTATGGGTGTGGGCACGGCCGCTGGGCAAGGATATGCACAGGAGTTCACACTCTTCGTTGTTTGCCGTCGGCTCGCGCCGCAAAGTCGCGAAGTCGTCAGGTATATGGCACTGCGGTGTCACGTTCTGTCACAGGCCTCTGCAAACTTGACGTACCGTATCCGCCGATATGCTCGGCTGCTCCACCGCTAGCAAGGTTGCCGCAACTGCGCCCGAAATGGGCATTCTGCGTTCCCGGAAGCGACCCAGATCGTGGGCCTCTACCACGTCCGCCAGCACCTGCACGACCTCGCCGGCATCCTCGATTTGATGCTCGTCGGCCAGCGACGACTGGCTGGCCGGCCGCCTGGACGACTTGGACCACGGCGACATCGACGGCATCTGCAAGGCTGCCCGGGTCTATCCTTTCGTGGGCACCAAGAAGGATGAGCTGGACACAGCCCTGGGGTACTTGGAGCACAGCGCGCCGCCGCATGCGTGCATGCGTGCGGACAGGCCCGATGTCAGGAACACCCCGGGCCGCCTGCAGGATCGTTCGCGACGGTCCGCCTATCGGCCGTAAGGCCCCGCGCCCGCCGCGGGGCAGGGCCGCGGCCTGCAAGCGGCCGGGCAGTGGCGTCAGGGGCGGTCACGCTGCCGAGTTCAGCAGGCTGGCTGGCACGTCGGGTCTTTCCAGCGCGATGAAGTGGCTGGCGTTCGGCACCTGAGTGAATTCGGCGGCGGGGAGCAGCTGCCTGTTGGCCTGCCGGTCTGAGGGCCGGGACCAGTCCTTCTCTCCGTAGATGAGGTGGACCGGTGCGCTGACTTCGGGGTAGCGGGAACGGGCCGCGACCAGACTGGGCAGGTTCGCGTACACGGCACGGGCGACGGCCGGGTAGCCAGGCCGGCGGCCGACCTTGAGTAGTTCATCCAGGTAGTCTGCCCGGAGGGCAGTCTTGTCGGTGACGCCGCCGCTGAGCACGGCGCGCATGACTGGTCTGGGCTCCAGCCGGGCGAGCATCGGGCCGGTGCCGGGCGCGAGGACGCCGGTGACGATCAGCCGGGCCAGGAGACTGGACCTGGCGATTCCGCCGGGATAGTCGTAGGGGTTGATCGCCACGACCCGCCGGACTCGCTCGGGGAGATCGGCGGCGGTGGTGAGGGCGAGTACGGCCCCCATCGACTCGCCGAGCAGTGTCACGTCGCGCAGATCGAGTTGTGTGATGAAATTCTTGACGGCGGCGCGCATGGCGGGCTCCTGGTAGGAGGCGCCGGGCACGATCTGCGAGTAGCCCATTCCCGGCAGATCGAGCGCGTACACGGTGTACCGCTGCTGGACCAGCGGGATGAGGTGGCGGAAGTGCTCGGCCTGGGTGCGCACGGTGTGCAGCATGACCAGTGGGGCGCCGGTTCCGCCGGTGAGGTAGCGCAGCCGGCCCTGACCTCGGCCGCGTGGTCCGGCCGGGTCAAGGAAGTGGCTGCTGGTTCCCGAGATCCTGATTCCGGATTCGGTATCGCTGGTTACGGACATGTTCGTCTCCTCAGACGCAGGGCTGTTCACTGCCGTCCTAGGCGGGCGGGACGATCAGGCAGTTGCTGGTGGCCGTGGCGACTAGGCGGCCCGCGCGGCATCGGTGATCTCGGCAGAGGCCAGCGCGACCCGGCGCCCCGGCTTGATCACCCGGCCGGCGGCCACCAGCGTGCCGCTGGCCAGGGTGACCGGCCGGAGGTAGTTGACTGCGATGTCGATCGAGGTGTAGCCGACACCCGGCGCGAGCGTGGTCTGCACCGCGCAGCCGGCCACCGAATCGGCGAGCGTGCACACCAGCCCGCCATGGACGAAGCCGATCGGGTTGTAAACAGACTCATCCGGGGTGCATTCGAAGACCGCGAGGCCCTGGTCCACCTTGGTCGGCAACATGTTTAGCAGCAGCGCGATCGGCGGCGGCGGGATCTTGCCGTCCATCAGCGCCCGCATGAAGTCAAGCCCGGACAGGCCTGCTCCGCCCGTCACCGTGGCGGCCTGGTCGTACCAGGTGACCACCTTGGACCGGGGCGCTCCCCACGCTGCTGGCTGCTCCGGGTGGCCGTCCCACCCCGGGACGGTCATTGGGCCCGCTCCGCGGGCCTAGTGGTCGGCGCGGCGGTGGGCGCTGGCGGCGCGGCGGCCTTGGCCGTCAGCAGGATCGCGGCGACAAGACCGGCTGCCGCGAAGAACCCGATGACGAGCACGATCGCGTGCCGGAAGGTAGTGATCGGATCCGGGCCGACGTGGGCCAGGATGGCGACCAGGGCCGCGACGCCAAGGACCGTGCCGACCTGGCGGGCCATGTTCAAGATCCCGCTGCCCGTCCCGAACCGGTCCGGGCTGAGCGACAGGCTGCCCGCGCCGAGCAGCGACGGGATCGCCAGCCCGACTCCGGCGCCGCCAAGCAGCTGGGCCGGCAGCAGGCGCGTCAGGTACGCTGGCTGCGCCTGGATCTGGGCCAGCCAGAGCGCCATGGCTCCGGCGTTAACCAGGCAGCCGATCATTGCGACGCGGCCGGGGCCGCCGATCTGGGCGGCCAGCCGGGGAGCTACCATCCGGGCGAACGGCAGCACCATCAGGGGCCCGGGACCAATCGCCAGGCCCGCCCGGATCGCCGTGTAATGCCAGACACCGGTGAGGAACTCCACCGAGTTCAGCACGAACGCCCCGAACGCCGCGTAGTAGAGGATCGACGCGGCGAATGTGCCGCTGAAGGTGCGCGACCGCAGCAAGCCGAGCTCGATCACCGGCGAATGATGCCGGCGGGAACGCCAGATCATGACGCCGCCGCACGCGGCCGACGCGGCCACCACTGCGAGGAACCGGGCCGAGCTCCAGCCCCAGTCGGGTGCCTTTACCAGAGCGAACGCCACCAGGCCGACCGCGGTGGCGAGCAGCGCGGCGCCGGCCAGGTCGGGCCTGCCGCGGGCGTGCTCGTCCCTGCTGTCCGGCACGACCCTCGCCGCCAGCAGCACGGTGAGCAGGCCGACCGGGATGTTGATCCAGAACACCCACCGCCAGCTGAGCTGGACCAGGCTGCCCCCGATCACCGGCCCGAGCGCGGCGCCCAGCGCGCCCAGCGCCGACCAGGTCCCGATCGCCTTGGCCCGCCCGGCCACCGGGACGCTGGCCAGCAGCAGCGAGAGCGAAGCGGGCACCATCAGGCCAGCCCCGGCGGCCTGGATGACCCGGGCCGCAACCAGCTCGGGCACCCCGCGGGACAGGCCGCACAGCGCCGAACCAACGCTGAAGACGATCAAGCCGGCGACGAAGATCCGTCGGCGGCCGACCCGGTCCGCCCACCGCCCGGCCGGCACCAGCACCGCCGCGAACACGATCGTGTACGCGTTCAGCACCCACGACAGCGAGCCCAGGCTGGTCCCGTGGTATTCGCGGCCAATGTACGGGAACGCCAAGTTCACGATGAACAGGTCCAGGCTGGACATGAAGACCGCCAGCGCCAGGACGCCGACGATGACGCTCACCTGCCAGGCCGTCTGGCCCTCATCGGGCAGTCCGGTGCGGGCCGGCTTGGGGCTGGGGTGGACGCGGGTCTCGGCGCCGACGCTCATGATCACCTCAGTTAGTCCGAAATTTGGACTCACCCTACCGGACCTGCCCGCTGTGCGTCCAATTTTCGGACGGACCAGGTAACCTGGTGGCATGACAGCAGTGGCAGCCCAGCCCCGGGAGTGTTCGGTGGCGCGGACGCTGGAGATCGTGGGAGAGAAGTGGGCGCTGCTCGCGGTGCGCGAGGTGTTCCTCAGCAACCGCCGCTTCGACGAAATGGTCCGCCGGACCGGGGCGCCGCGGGACACGCTGGCTGCCCGGCTACGCTCACTGGTCGGGGCGGGAATCCTGGAACGACGGCAATACAGCGAGCACCCCGTGAGGTATGAGTACCGGCTCACCGAAGCCGGCCGGGAGCTGTACCCGGTGATCCTTACGCTGATGCGCTGGGGTGACAAGCACCTGGCCGGCGACACTGGGCCGCCGCTCGTGCTCGAGCACGCGTGCGGCCACCGCCTGGTGGCCGAGGTCGTCTGCGCAGCATGCGGCGAGCCGGTCGAGGCGCGCACCGCACGGCCAGCCGCCCGTGACCCCGCACCGCAAAGCTAGTCGCGCTGAGGCGGGCAACTGCTAACTGACACGCAAAGCTGTACCGGCGGAAACCTCAATAACCGGCAAATATGCACTCCCGGCACAGCTCGAGGCCAACCGCAGCGGGGCACGCCGAGTCGGCGGTCGGGAGCGGTTGCTGACTGGTGGCGGTATGCCTATCCGCGCTGGTGGGACGACGGTCACCTGGCGTGATGACGGTGGGCATCCTACGGTGGGGTTCTCGTCGTCTGCTGGGGCCTCGGCTGGCCCGGCATCGGGGTCTCAGCCTGAGTCCCCCGGAGGTGCCCCGATGGCCACCACGATCCCGTCCACCGCCCTCGTTCCTCTCGCGCCCGTCTTCACGAATGCCGAGCGGCTCGCATTAGCGGGGTTCCTGGCCGGGTACAGCGGCCTGACCCGCCAGGCCTACGAGCTGGACCTGCGCCAGTTCGCGAGCTGGTGCCAGCAGCACCAGCTGCGCCTGTTCGGCGCCCGCCGCGCCGACATTGAGTTCTTCGCCCGCGACCTCGAAGCCCGCGGCCGAGCCCCGGCCACCATCACCCGCCGCCTGTGCACCATCGCCGGGTTCTACCGCTACGCCGTCGAAGAAGAACTGCTCGACCACTCACCCGCCGCACACGTCCGGCGGCCGCGGCTGGACTACGACTCCCACGCGGTAGGGCTGGGCCGCAACGAACTCGGCGCCTTCCTGGTCGCCGCCGGACTTGGCCCGCCGGCGGAGCACGCGCTGATCTCACTGCTCGCGCTGAACGGGCTGCGCGTGTCCGAGGCCACCGGCGCCGACATCGAGGCCCTCGGTATCGAGCGCGGCCACCGGACCCTGGTCATCACGCGCAAGGGCGGCAAGGTTGTCACCATCCCGCTCGCCCCGCGCACCGCCCGGGCGATCGACCTGGCCATCGGGGAACGCACTGAAGGACCGATCTTCCTCGCGGCGGATGGCCGCCGGCTGGACCGGCATGGAGCCGGGCGGATCGTCCGGCGGGTAGCCCGCCGCGCCGGGATTAGCAAGCCCGTCGGACCGCACACCCTGCGGCATGCGTTCATCACCGCCGCGCTCGATGCTGGGGTCCCGCTGCGGGATGTCCAGGAAGCCGCCTCCCACGCCGATCCGCGGACCACCATGCGCTATGACCGGGCCCGCACCTCGTTGGACCGGCACGCCACCTATATAGTCGCGGCCTACGTCGCCGGAGCCGCCCGATAAGACCCGGGCGGGCTGGTACGCGCGTCCGCCTGGCCGAGAGCCGGCCAGGCGGATGGAGCCACAGGGCGGCACCAAATCACCGATCGTAACTTCGAGCCGCCCGCGAACCGCCGTTCGGCGCGGAAGCTGGGCCTGGGCGGGTGAGGACGCAGGCCGCCCAGACAGGGGCATTCGGCGCGCCTAGCGGTACCTTCCCCCTTATCGTGATCTTGATGACGACTGGGGTGCGGCTGGAGCGCCCGGGTTGATGCTGTGAGCTGCTGAACCCAGCGTGTCCGTGATCGACATCTATCCGTCCGCGAACTGCTCGGCGAGCTCGCCGGCATCCAGGACACCGTGCTGCTCTACCCCTCCACCGGAGGCCGGCCCCGCGCCCGGCGCATGCTCACCGAGATGAGCCTGACTCAGCAGCACCCATACGAGCTGTTCAGCCTCGACCGCTACGCCCCCCTCCGATAAGCGGCTTAGGTAATACACCCCGCCGTCCGCGACACCCCCGCTGAGCAGGCACAACACCAGTCAAGATCAAACTAAGGGGGAAGGTACCGCTAGGAGCCGGGCACGGCAAAGATCACTGGTCACCCTTCCTGGCGGGCCCGCCAGCCGGTTGCCGATGGCCGGGCCTGCGCCCGGGCACATGAGGGTGAAGTCAGCTAGGCAGCCCGCGTCCTTGTCAGGTGCCCGGCGGCTGGTAGCTGATCTGTTTCGCCCGCTCCGCGATCTGGGCAAGATCGCCGGCCGCTATCAGTTCGTGCGTCTCGAACCCGGTGAAGGCACCCGACCCGGTGACCGCCAGGCTCAGCGCGGCCGCAGTCTGCGCGTCAGGCAACTCGAAGATCGCCAGGCCGTCGTACTGCCCGAACATCCAGTAGTAGGACTCGAGGCTGCCCCCAGCCGACTCCACCAGTCCCCGGACGACAGCTGCCCGATCGGACGGCTTGGCGACAAACTGCTTGATGGTCTCCCCCGTGAAGCTGAACAGGACCACGTACTTTGCCATCGCTACCCCCAATACGGTCACGCAAGCAGGCCTGACGGCTGCCTGCCCCGGCAGTATCGCGCCCGCCCGGCGCGTGATGCAACACTCGTGACCGTAGAGCAGGCAGCGGCCGCGCGCTGTGCCGGCAGCGGGATGCCCACCTTCACCAGGGGACGAGCTGCATGCGCCCCGGACGCCTGTGGTGGAGCGAGACCGCCTGGGTATCAGAGGTTCGCAGCAGTGCCGGCCAGCTATCCGCAGGCTGGCTGGCGAGCCGCGGTGGGATCCCCGGGCTCAGCCACCGATGTAGAGCTCGCCGTCGCGCTCGGTCACCGCCACCCGCCCCAGTGGCAGTACCCGCGTGAGCATGCGATAACCGAAGCCTAGGACGCCACTGAACAACCCGAATCGCGTAGCCCCAGGGATTGGCGTCCGGCCGCTCGCAAGTGACCCTGCTGTAGCAGGTCCTCAGTGGGCGCGGCCAAGGGCCTGGGGAGGAGGAACCCTGGCGGCGGGGGAATGCGCCCGCTGGCGGGCCTGAGGAGGGTGCCGGGGCTGGTCAGGCCAGCACCCAGGCCCCGTCCCGGCGGGTCAGCCTGTGGCGCAGCAGGGTGCGAAGGTTGATCGCGGCGCACCGGTTGTGCAGCCAGGCGTTGTTCTTGGCGGTGCCGATGTAGCGGAGCTTGACCCGGCGGCCGTTTTGGGTGGCGGTCCAGGAGATGACCCGCTCGATCATCGACCGGGTGGGGTAGGCCTGCTTGAATCCGGCGGTGCGGGCCTGGGCGCGGGCGGCGCGCAGCAGGCCCTCGTGCGGGTGGATGGTCATGGACCGGCCGTCTTTGGCGGTGGTGCACCGTCGCCGCAGCGGGCAGCCCGCGCACAGCCTGCCGAAGGTCACGGTGCGGCCCTGGCTCATCGGCCGAGTATGCCCCGCCGGGCAGGTCACGGTGTGCTCGTCCTCGTTGATGGTGAAATCGTCGAGGGTGAACCCGCCGGCCACGGCGGGCTGCAGCGGCTTCGGCTTGATCATGGTGTCATGCCCGGCGTCGCGGTAGGCGGCGCGGGCCTCGCCAGTGCCGTAAGCCGAGTCGCCGTACAACTCCAGCCCTTCGCCGCCCGCGCCCGCCTGCTGCTCCTGGTGCTGGGCGTCCTGGGGGCCGGCGCTGTCCCGGGTGGCTTGGGCCGGCCCGGCGTGCGCCGGCCGCGGGCCTGCGCTGCCGGCCGCTTGCCCAGGGGCGCCTTCCGCCGCGCTGCCGCCTGGCGCCCCGGTGTCCTGGCCATCCGCGGCCGTGGTCTGCGCGGTATCACCGGCCGGGCCTTCGGCGGCTGTCCCTGGCCCGGCCCGGTGAAACCGGTCCCGGGCGGCCATCTTCACCCCGTTGTCCGCATCCGAGCTGCCCTCCCCGGCGGCCATCGTCATCTCGCAGTCGGTGATCAGCTCCGTTTCCGGCTCGGCGGCCACGTGCCCGCGGAACCCGTCCCGGCGCTTGGACTTGCACTTGCGGGTATGCCGCGCCTGCGGATCGACGGTGCTGATCACCCTTTCAGGGGCGACCTTGCGGGCGATCCGCCACCGCCCATCCGTCCCGTCACTTCCCTCCGCGGGCTCCACGTCCTGCCCGGCCACCATCGCCAGCAGTCCCAGCGCACCGGCCGCCGTCTCATCCCGGGCCGGCGCGCCCTCGCCGGTGAGCTCGGCCAGCACCGCCAGCGCGTCGCTGACCAGGGCGCTGACCAGGTTCTCCTTCGCTGCCGGGTCGTCCCAGTCAATATCCGGCTTGCCCGGCTGGGAGTAGTCCCGCTGGCACACCCGGCCGGTGACCTCGCCGGCGCTGGGCACCACCCGGGCCACCTTGCGGATCGCGGCGACCAGCTGGGTGACGGTGTCCTGGGTGGCCACCGCGTCGTCGAACACCGTCGAGTCCACGCACCGCTTGCGCCGCCCCCGCAAGATCCCGGTCTCCGCGATCACCTCCGCGACCGCGTCAAACACCCGGTCCGGGCGATCGGAGGCGGCGATCCGCTTCCGCCAGTACACCAGCGTGGACGGGTCAAAGCTCACCTGCAGCAGCGACCGCCCGCAGGCCACCTTCCACCGCAGGTCAAACCTCACCGCCTCCGCGGTCTGGCTATCGGACAGGTCATACAGCTCCTTGAGCACCAGCACCGCCCCGACCAGGCCGGCCGGCAGCGACGGCCGCCCGGTCGCCGAGGGGAACAGATCCGCGGTGAAGCTGTCGGGGAACAACTCCCGGCGGTGTTCGGCCAGGAACGCGAACACGCTGCCTGGCGGCACCAGGTGCCCGGTCACGTCCCCGGCGTCCCACAGGTCACGATCGGTGCGCGAGATGCCCTGCATGACACGATTCTCCCAGGGAATCGAACACGATGCCGGCGAAACGCGCCGATCAGCGCCTACGCGTTATTCAGTGGCGTCCTAGACACGAGCAGGCCCTCGGTGAAGGCGTCGGCGACGAGATCCCAGGTCGCATGAGGCCTGTCGGGGTTGAGCGGCCCGCCGCCGCGGACATCGGTGTCCGGAGCGGGCTGGGGCTCCAGGCGGATGAACCTGCCTCGGTTGTACTCCACGTCGGCTAGCGAGTCGTTGATGACGCTCACGCGTTCCTTTAGGAGGAGATCGGGGAAGGCACCTCGGGCATGATGCGGCTCTTCATCGCAAGCAATCTTGGCTGACGCTGCCGATCCCGGGCCGTCGGTCTGCGGCGTGGCGATGCGTACTCAGCCGCGCGCAGGCTCACCCCCGGTGTGCCTGGTGGGATCCGGCTCGGGTACCTGTGTGGCCGTGCTGCTGGCGCCGTTGTGGTTCGGGCTGGTCGCGCACCTTGCAGGTGGTTTTTTCTGTGCAGTTTGTTCTTCGCGCCGCATAACAACACGGGATCAACCTTCGGTGTATGGGTTGACAGGTCGTGGGCGTTCAGGCTACTACGGGTCAATGTTGCGTATTCTGCGGTTCGGTCCGCAGACCGCAACGCACGCCTCACTAGCGAAGGGACTCCTGGTGACCTGCACGGTTCGCACCATGCGTGCTGGCTGGATGGCAGATGCTCTGATCCGTGGGCTTATGTCGATGTCGACCCGCCGCCACGAGGACATGGTTCGTAGCCCATCGGCAAGTTCTCACACCGGTCCCGGGGCATGGCGCCGGGGCTGGCGAACAGAAGGGTCATGACATGTCGGATGTCTCACGGCGGCAGCTGTTGGCAGGCGCTGCGGGCCTGGCGGCGGTCGGCGGGCTGGCTGCCGCCTGCGGCGGCTCGTCGCCGTCCACGACCTCAACCGCGGCAGCGGGGAAGCCCAAACGGGGCGGAAACTTCCGTCTCGGAGTCACCGGCGGTGGCTCCAAGGACATCTTCGACGGCCAGAACATCATCACCAAGCCAGATCAGGCCCGCCTGGTGAGTGCCTTCGAGACGCTGCTCCTCTTCGACGATA
>WNGG01009203.1_pt1 | contig 10794 bp, 10 predicted proteins | sample 5400661 | NCBI WGS metagenome assembly WNGG01 (sample SAMN13153372, study PRJNA577476) | soil metagenome | isolation source: 100 cm soil or saprolite under Garry oak tree replicate 1 | place: USA:California | collected 2016-06-15
TCAGCCGGGCCGGCTCGGTGGACTGGCTATGTTTCCCCCGGTTCGACGCGCCCGCCGTGTTCGCCCGCATCCTCGATTCCGAAGCCGGGCACTTCGTGATCCGTCCGGCCGGCGAATTCAAGGCCAGCCGCGCCTACGTGGACCAGACCATGGCGCTGGAGACTACGTTCGGTACGGCGACCGGCACCGCGGTGCTGACCGACGCCATGGCGGTTGGCCGCAACGACCGCGGCCACGACCTGGGTGCCGGGTCGCCGGGGGTATTGCTGCGCCGCCTGGTCTGTACCGACGGGGAGCTGGAAGTCGAGGTCAGCTATGCTCCGCGTCCCGAATACGGCCTGATCCACCCGATTCTCGAACCAGTACCCGGCGGCGTGGCCGCCCGCGGGGGTGCCGACCGGCTCCTGCTTTCCGCGCCGGCCGACCTCCGGGTCGACGGGGCGACCGCTACCGCGCGCCTCCACATAGTTGCCGGCCAGACGGTTAGCTTCGCGCTCCACCATGGGCGGATGTGGCAGCCGCCCCTCGCCGCCTGGGATGCCGGCGAGATCGCCGCCCGCCTGGAGGACACCCTGGAGGGGTGGCGCTCGTGGTCGGCCATCCACCAGACCTACGAGGGCCCCTGGCGGGCCCTGGTCCACCATTCCGGGCGGGTGCTCCAGGCACTCACGTTCGCGCCGACCGGCGCCATCGTCGCCGCACCCACCACGTCGCTGCCGGAAACCGTCGGCGGGGAGCGCAACTGGGATTACCGCTACACCTGGGTGCGCGATGCCTGCCTGACCATGGAGGCCCTGTGGGTGGCGGCCTGCCCGGACGAGGCCAACAAGTTCTTCGCCTTTCTGGCCGATGCCGCGGCATCCCAGCTGAGGCGCGGGGTGGACCTGCAGATCATGTTCGGGATCGGCGGCGAGCGCGATCTTTCCGAGCGGGAGCTGCCGCACCTGGCCGGCTGGCGGGATAGCCGCCCGGTGCGGGTAGGCAACGGCGCGTGGAGCCAGCGCCAGCTCGACGTGTACGGCGAGCTGCTTGGCGCCGCCGAGCGGCTGGTGCAGCAGCTCGGCGAGCTCGACCCGGTCACCCAGCAGTTCCTGGCCGCTGCCGCCGATACCGCCGCCAGCCGCTGGAAGGAAAAAGACCAGGGCATCTGGGAGATCCGGGGCGAGCCACGCGACTTTCTGTACTCCAAACTGATGTGCTGGGCGGCGCTGAACCGCGCGATCACGCTGGCACCCCAGCTCGGCGCGGCACATCGGGTTGAGGAGTGGGCCCGGGCCCGCGGTGAGATCCGCGCGGCCATCCTTGAGCACGGCTGGAGTGAGAAGGCGGGCGCCTTCACCCAGGCCTTCGGCAGCGAGGACCTGGATGCCTCCAACCTGATGCTGGCCATCGCCGGCTTCCTGCCCGGCGACGACCCGCGGATGAAGGCGACCATCGACGCCACCGCCGCCCGGCTGACCGACGAACGCGGCCTGGTCTACCGCTACCTCGCTCACGACGGCCTAGCTGGCGAGGAGGGAACCTTCCTGCTCTGCACGTTCTGGCTGGCACAGGCACAAGCCCTTGCCGGTGAGCTGGACCAGGCCACGGCGACCTTCGAGCGGGCGGTGGCAGCGGTCAACGACGTCGGCCTGCTGGCCGAGGAGATCGACGCAGCCAGCGGAGAGATGATCGGCAACTTCCCGCAGGCGTTCAGCCACATCGGCCTGATCAACGCCGCCTGGGCCATCAGCCAAGCCCAGGAACGCGCCGCCCGCCGCGCCCCAATCGCAGCGGCCGGTTCCGACAAGTCGTAGGCATAGGAGCTGACCGCGTGGGCCCGAGCAAATACCGCATCGTTCTGCGGGGACGCCTGAGCGAGCGCTTCGAGTCCGCCTTCGAGGGGATGGCCCTCGAAGCCGGCCCGAACCAGACGGTGCTTGTCGGTGAGATCCGTGACCAGGCGCATCTGTATGGGCTGCTCGACCGGCTGCGGGACTTCGGGATCGACCTGGTTGCCGTGGAGCCCGCTGACACGGCAGATACTGGCATTGAGCACAGCTCGCCGCGGCCCTAGCAGGTAACAGGGGAAGCTGACGGGAATCGTGTCACGCGGCTTCGAAGTAAGGCGCCGTTCCTCTCACTGGAACTGCTGCCGGACCAGTCATAGGCCCGTCTGGTCGGTAGAGGCGCTCCTGTCGGGGGCTGCAGGTGGTCGCTCCGCGTTGTGGCCAGGATGCGACATTTGGCGAGGCCGTGAGGGAGGCGATCGCGACGAGCATAAGCGCCGAGCGTTCGCCACAGCCGGACGGTGAGGAGCTGGTACGACTTGAGGATCGAGGCGGCGCTGGTCGCCGGACTGGCCGGCGTCGGCATGCAGGCCAGACCCGCGGTCTGGGCCGTGCTGCTGTACCGGCTGGCGACGTACTGGCTGCCGGTGCTGCCGGGCTGGCTGTCCCGGCGGTCCCTGCAGCACCGGGAGTATGGGTGAGCGCCGACCCGCCGCGGCCGGCCCAGGGCGCACCAGCGCGGGTGCCGGTTTTGCCGGCCGGCCGGCGGCGCCGCCCGTCGGGCGCACCGCCGCCGCTGCCGCGGCATATCGACCCTAGCGGGCTGATCTGGCTGGCGGCCGCGATCGCGGCAACCGGCGTGGCCGTCGCGGTGTTCGCCGGCGGCCTGAGCCGCTGGGCAGTCGATGTCACGGTGATCGACGACGCCATCACCCGGCGGGTGGCCGGGCTCCCGGTGCCCGGATTTACCGCGGCAGCCCGGCTGATCGCCGAGGCGGGTGCCAGGCCCGCCACGGTCATCGCGGGATATGCGCTGCTGCTGGCGCTGATCGTGCTGCGCCGGTTCCGGCACCTGCTGGTGCTGGTGGTCAGCTATGGGGTGCTCATGCTGCTGACGGCGGTCGTCCTGTTTGCCGTGCACCGGCCGCTGCCGTTCGGCGTGCCGGTCCAGTTCCGCTGGGGTGGCTTCGCGATGCCGTCGGTCGAGATCGCGACGGTGTGCGCCGTGCTGACCGGCGCGCTGTACACGCTGGTGCCCGCCGGCCGGTGGCGGCGCCGCGGCGGCTGGGCCGCAGCCGCGATCGTGGTCGTGATCGGCCTGTCCCGGATGCGCCTGGGTGTGGACGCGCCGACCGACGTGCTACTCGGCGCGATCCTCGGCGTTAGCGTGCCGCTGCTGGGGCTGCGGCTGTTCGCCCCGCAGGAGTCGTTCCCGGTGGTCTACGGCGGCGCGCACGGTGCGCATCTTGACCTCGGCGGCGCCCGCGGCGAGGCGATCAAGCGCGCGCTGAAGGACCAGATGGACATCGAGGTCTCCAGCGTCGAGCCGTTCGGGCTGGCCGGTTCCGGCGGCTCCAGCCCGATGCGGCTGCGGCAGGCCGGCCAGCCGGGCGGATACCTGTTCGGCAAGCTGTATGCGCGTTCGCATGTGCGCGCGGACCGCTGGTACAAGCTCGGCCGGCAGCTGCTGTATGGCCGGCTCGAGGATGAGCAGTCGTTCAAGGGCGTCCGCCGCCTGGTCCAGCAGGAGGACTATGCGCTGCGGCTCTGCCGGGCCGCCGGGCTGCCGAGCCCGGAGCCCTACGGCTTTGTGGAGCTCACACCGGACCGGGAGTACCTGCTGCTGACTGAGTTCTTCGCCGGTGCGGCGGAACTGGGTGACGCCGAAGTGGACGAGGCGGTCATCGATGACGGACTACCGATCGTCCGCCGCATGTGGGACGCTGGCCTCGCCCACCGCGACATCAAACCGGCCAACCTGCTGGTCCGCGACGGCCACCTGCTGCTGATCGACGTGGCGTTCGCGGAGGTGCGCCCGACACCGTGGCGGCAGGCGGTCGACCTGGCCAACATGATGCTATGCCTGGCGCTGCGCAGCAGCGCCCAGCGCGTCTACCAGCGCGCACTGCAGTACTTCACCGTGGCGGAGATCTCCGAGGCATTCGCCGCGGCCCGCGGGATCGCGCTGCCCTCCCAGCTGCGGCACGCGATCCGGGCCAGCGGCCGCGACCTGCACGAGGAGTTCCTCCAGCTACTGCCGCACCGGCCGGCGCCGGTCCGGATTCAGCGCTGGAGCACGCGCCGGGTAGCCTCCTCAGCCGCCGTCCTCGTGACAGCATTCCTGCTAGCCATCGCCCTGGCGAATTCCCTGCTCAGCAGTGCCATCCCGGCCACGGCACTGCGCGTCACCACCATGGATTGCCACACCCTGCAACCACTGCTGGCCGAGGCCCAGTCGGTACCGACAGCCACCGAAGTGGTGTGCATCCGGCCGCTACCCGTCGGCTGGACCCTGAGCAGGGTCCAGGCGCTGCGCGGCAGGTCGGTCATCACACTGGACAACGACCGCGCCGGTAACGGTGCGCTGCAGCTAACCCTGACCGGGCACTGCGCGGCCAGGCGGGCCGTAGCGGTCCGGGCACCCGGGCCAGGAATCAGGCGGCTGCGCGCCCCGGCCGGTGGCGCGCGGTTCACAGCCACCTGGTATGACATCTTCCCCGGCGGCTGCGTCCAGATCGCGCTGCGCCCAGCGGCCCAGCAGGCAGCGGTAGACCAGGGCCTGGCCCGGCAGATCCCGGCCATCGTCGGGTACATCTCCCGGGCGGCGTTGCGGCACGACCTGGCCCAGCGCTCCGGAGGCCGGCTGCGGCTGAGCTAGGGCCGCCAGCAGCCCCCGGTGGAGGGCGAACGTGTGCCGGTCAGCCGGGCGGGGGCAGTCCGGTGCCGGGCTGGTCCTGGCCCGCGAGCAGGGCCAGGACTTCGCCGGTGGTGCGTCCCCGGCCGGTGGGGTCAGGCAGCGGCAGGTGCGCCTGGATCTGGTAGCGGCTGCGGCGGCCGTCTTTCACCTTGATCACGTAACCGGCCTCGGCCGGGTCGGTGACGATGCCGTAGGCGCTGCGCTCGGTGTCCTCGGCCTCCACGCCCATATCGGAATGATCTGTGCGCAGACACGGCGCCCTGCGAAGCAGCCTCCGCGAATACGTACTCGGCAGGGAGACTGTGTCGGTTTAGATCGGATTACGCCGCGTGATGGTGGCTGTCCTCGGCGAGCGGGATCCAGGAGTAGTTCCTGATCGTGCCGATGCGGGTAACGGCAAGAAGACTGAGGCCAGCTGTTCCGGCATCGGCCCCTGGTGCCAGGCTCGGTCACGCCCGACCGCGTGGATCCGGCGCGCCGGATCCACGCGGAATCGCCGTCCTTCCTGCCCGGTAAACGGCCGGTCCGCCCGCGGCCGGGAGGCGCGACGGGCATGTTCCGGTCCCGCCGTGCTGAGCGCGCCTAGCGTCATCTCATCTGACCGCGACTATGGCTGAGGCCTGAAGCTGGCATCCAGCCGGTGGCAGCTCCCGCGGTTGGAATAGCACTGGCCGGAGTCGCGTTCTACCCCGGTCGGTGCGTTAGTGTCCCCCGGGCCTGACCACTGCCTTCATGGGATACCGTCCAGCTGGAACCATGATGCGCCTTTCGCCGTGAGGCGACCTGCGCGCCGGCTACGGCACGCCCTCGCGAGCACACGCTGCGGGGGCGCTGTCATGCCTGGATCTGTCCGCCGCCGGCCGCGATTCAGCTGCTGCGCGTGTCCTCGCCTCTGGCCTGGCCTGGTGAGCTGCCCAGTTCGTCAGCCAGGCCCGCGCCGCGCTCGTCCAGCGGGGCGCCGATATCCCAGGCTGACCCCTCGACGGCGGGCAGCCCGCCGATGATCGGAGCGACCGAGCCGTCCTCGCCGGCCGCCTGGCCTGTTTCCGTGAGGTACCCGGGATCTTCGCCCTGTTGGGCATTGTCCGGCTCTTGCTGGGGCGGAAGGACCGCTTCCTCCTCGGACGACGTTGACCTGGTCGGATAATCGTTGCCGGTCATACTTGTCGGCGGTCCAGCCCGCGGCATCGCGATCACTCTCCACCGGATACAGCGCTATATCCGCCGTTAGGTGCACATCTTTGAATGCGGGATTGCCTTGATTCGGACCGCGCATAACAGGATTTCCGGTGCTATGGCTGGAGCATTCCCGGTTACGGCGCAGACTGCATCGGGCGCTCGGCTGGGGTGGCGGCCGGTGCCTGGCCGGCGGGGGCCGGGGAGGGACGCCCGCGGTTGGCCAGGTTGCCCCGCAGCACGCGGTCCGGGCGGAGCAGCCCTTCGGGGCGGTCCGCCGCCAGGTCATAGACCCCGTACGGGATCGCCTTGCCCAGCTTCCGGTCAGGGAAGTCGTGGGTGCTGACGCGGGCTGGCTCGCCCCTGGGCCGCCACTGCCGGCCGCCGTTCTTGAACTCGCCGACCAGTTCCTTCTTCTTAGCGTCCACGCTGACCACGGGATCCTTGGCCGTCAGATGCTCGCGGACCTGCTCGTTGATGTAACGGAACTGCGCGTCCCGGTCCAGGTGCTGCTTTCCCTCGACGGTCTTGGCGTTGCCTTGCAGGCTGAACTCCTCAGCCTGCAGCAGATCGCCGACGGTGTCCGCGGAGACCTTATGACCTTGGGCTGTCAGCTCGGCCGCCAGCTTCCGGGTGGACTTCGTGGTCCACCGCAGCGGCGACATCGGGTCGCCCCGTTCCTCCGGTTCGACCAGGGCCAGCAGCGCCGGGCGCAGCCCGGGATCCAGGTCAGCGGCCCGCTTGCGGCCCCCGCCCGGCCGCCGCGCCCGGCCCAGCGGCTCAGCCCCGGAGTCCAGCTCATCCACGCCCAGCGACACGGTTGCTTCCCGGGCACCGGCGGCCCGCGCCACCAGCCGGATTCCGCCATGTCCCAGCGCCCGCGCCTCAGCCCCCATCAGCAGCCGCCGCTGCCGCTCATCCAAGTGCGGGAAGATCACCTCGAACTTCGCCGTCAGCATCTCCCTGGTTACCGTCATCATGCCCATACCACACCAGGGTGCCCGATTCCAGGAAGCTACGGGTTATTCTTCCGCAAGCCCTAAGCCCCCTAACTGGCATCCGCCGCCTGCCTCGTCAGGCCGCGGTCCGGTCTGCTGTCGCGGCAACGTCCCCCCGGGCTCAGACCGGTTCGCGCCCGTCCCGTCTCCGGCCCCGACGGCGTCCCGCCCGGCTGTGCTCGCGGCCGGTGTCTGCTCGTCCCCGGGAGTGCGCCGGGCGCCTCGGTCCGACCTGTGTGCCTCCGGTCGTAAGATCTCCGCCGCCGCCGACGCGAACCAGGGGTAGGCGAAACAGCGCGGCGACGGTCAGTCCCGCCGTAGAGGGAGACCCACGTGTCACATCACTTTGACAGCCCGACCGCCATCGCTGACGGGCGCATCAACTTGTGCGATTTGTTCGTATTCCCCGGCGTGCCCGGTACCACCACGCTGATCCTGACCGTTAACCCCGACGCCGGACGCTCATCGGCGACCACCTTCCGGCCCGATGCGCTCTACGAATTCGTCGTGGCCAGCGACGGAGGTACCCGCGAGGACATCGCCTTCCGTGTCACCTTCACCAAGCCGGACGGCGCAGGGAATCAGCAGATGCGCGTCCTGCGCGCCGACGGGGCCGCCGCGCGGCACGGCACACAGGGGACACTGCTGGGCGAGGGCCACACCGGCGAGGTCTTCCCCCTTGGTGTCGGCGGGCTGGCGTGGGCCGGGCTGGCCGCGGATCCCTTCACCGCCGACGGGCTCGCCCTGGCCGGATTCCTCCAGGGGCTCGCAGCAGGGCACTACGACCCTGGCGTCTTCACGTCCTCGCCAGGCAATATCTTCGCCGGCCGTGACGTGACCGCTGTCGCCCTGCAGGTACCCGACGCCGATCTGGGCGGCACCCGCATCGCGGTGTGGGCGCGGATCAGCCTGTTCGGCCATGCCCCGCAACTCCAGGTCAGCCGGATAGGCCAGGCCATGCTCCGCCCGCTGTTCTTCAGTCCCCCGGACGCGGAATCCGAGATCCTCAACGCTGGAGCGCCCGCCACCGACCAGGAGGTCCACGGCGAGCGGGTCGCCCGCATCGGCGGTACCGTTGCCTGCCTGGCCGGACTGCCCGATCCCGAGGCACACGCCAAGAAGGTGATGGCGGCGTTCCTCCCTGATGTCGTCGTCTACCGCCCGGGTACGCCCGCCGCGTTCGAACCCGGCGGCGGCAACGGCCGGGCGCTGGACGATGACAGCTTCGACATCGCCGTCGGATTCCTCGCCGGATCCCCGCTCGGCGGCGCCTCCGTCCCGCGCGTGGCCAGCCCCGCATTTCCCTACCTGCCGGCGCCGCAGCCGGGGGATTTGCCCGACCTGGCCGGCCTTTTCGGCCTGCGCGGCCAGCACTCCGAGCAGGCATCTGCCCCCGCTGGCTAGCTGCCGTGAGCGTGATTGAGCCGCACCGGCGGAACCCGCCGGTCAACCTGTAAGGAGAGCAGCATGAGAGCTGCCTGCCGGGCCACCTCTGTCGAAGCGGCCTGCTCAGCGGCGGGTCGCCTACCGGGTCGAACCGCCCGGGCCGCCGGCGGCCGGGCAGGCGCTCCTGTGCTGTTCACACTGGCGTCGCGACGCTGCACTCGACATGTCGGAGCCAGAACCAGGTCATCGACCTTGACCTTCAAACCAGTAAAGGAAGCAACCATGGCCGTGCTACACCCCAGTCCCCCCTTCGATGATCTGACGTATTACCCGATCTCCCGCTGGATCCGCGGTACGCGGGGCAAGGACACGATCGTCGACAGCCGACGCGCGCTGCTCGTCTGGGAGCCGGGCAAGAAGGTGCCGATCTACGCCTTCCCCCGCGAGGACGTGGCGCTCGTCTCCGGGCGCGCCGCTACCTCCCGGGCGCGCGGCTTTGCTGATCCCGACCTCGACGGGTACATCACGATTCCATGGGACTCTGTCGATCACTGGTTCGAGGAGGACGAGGAGGTCTTCGTCCATCCGCGTGACCCGTTCGTCCGTGTCGACGCCCTCAAGAGCTCGCGGCACGTGCGGGTCGAGCGCGATGGCCATCTGCTCGCTGAGTCAGACTCTCCCATCCTGGTTTTTGAAACGGGCCTGCCGACCCGCTACTATCTGCCCGAACACGACGTCGACCAGTCGCTCCTGGCGGACAGCGATCTGCGGACGGGATGCCCGTACAAGGGATTCGCGTCTTACCGGGACGTAGTGCTCAACGGGCGCCGGCATTCCGGCCTGTTCTGGTACTACCAGGCGCCGTTCAGGGAGGTCTCCGAGATCAACGGATACCTTGCGCCCTACAACGAGCGCGTGGACCTGACCGTCGACGGCCGCCCCCAGGAGCGACCCGCCGGGCCACTTGGGCGGCGAGGAGAGCCCAGCACGCGCACGGCCTGATGCAGCGACAGCGTCAGGGCCGGCGCCGATCCCAAAGCGATTGACACGCCCGGTTCGATCAGGCGCGGCTGCCGCGCACGCACGCGAGGACCTCGTGGATCTTTGCCGGCGCCGGGCGTACTGAAGGAGCCATCATGCCCACCCTGAACCCCGATACCACCCCGGCCGGCGACATCCGCATCGAGACCTACCGCGGATCCAGGGATGACCTGCGACCGCTGTTCGAGCTGGCCGAAGATTCCGCTGCGGAACTTGACTCCTACATCGGCGCCGGCCGCGTCCTGGTCGCCATGTCGGGCCCCGAGGTCATCGGCCACCTGCAGCTGACCGGCACCGGTGACCTCCAGCAGGCGGAGATCAAGAACATGGCGGTGCGCGAGGCCTGCCAGGGGCAAGGGGTAGGCCGTCGGCTCATCCAGGCCGCCATCGGCCTCGTCGCAGCCGAAGCGGTGACGACGCTCCTGGTCGCGACCGCGGCCGCGGACATCGGCAACCTCCGCTTCTACCAGCGGCAAGGCTTCCGCATGCAATCTATCGAGCGGGACGCCTTCACGCCCGCCACCGGATACCCGCCCGGCCTCCGCATCGACGGCATCGAACTACGGGACAGGGTATGGCTCGACCTCCAGCTCGGCTCCGCATCATCCGGCGCGAACTCGCCGTGATCGCCAGCAGCAGCTTGTGGTACTCATTGCCGGGACGCTGACGAAGCCAGCGTCGCCGGGAAGCGGTCTCGCGATGAGGCCGCGCCGCAGCCGGAGCCGACGGGGACGAGTAACGAGACGATACGATCCGCGCGTATCAGCTGAAATCACCGCCGGGCTAACGACGCGGTCAGACGCCGAAGCAGCCGGCGCTCCTGACCTATCGCCATCGCCGGCCCGGAAAGTCGCGCTCGCGGCGGCATTTACGGACGTTCCTGAGGGTCGTTCCTGAGGGAGGGTTGCATCTCTCTAGCGCCCGCGCACTGATCAGGATCCCGGCGGGCCGTAGATCCACGACGCGAACACCACTTCTCGCCCGTCCGGGTCCTGGTAGGTAACGCCGCCGTTGGCCTGCCAATAGTCGATCTGCGCAACCGGGTCGACGCCCGCTGCCGCCAGCCGTGCCGTCATGCGCTCCTGGGCGGCAGCATCGGGCAGGTAGAACACAAGCTGATCAAGTCCATGTGTCGGGCGCGGCGTATCACCGGAACGGACGATCTCCAGGTGAACCGGGCCGCCGGGCAGGCCAAGGATCGTCCCGTCCAGGCCGTAGCTGTCGTGGAACGTTTCCAGAACCGGCAGCCCGATGATGTCCCGGTAGAAGATGACCGTCTCGTCGTAACGCGCGCTCCACCGCACAACACGCAGCGCACCCACGGGCAGATGCTCTGGCCAGCGCGCGTGCCGCTGCTCTGGTGTAGCCACGGCGACAGTCTTTCATCGGGCAGCCGCGGCCGCGCCAGCCACGCCCGCGGCAGGCCCCCCTGCCACTGACCAGACGAGTGTCCTGCACTACCACTCGCGGCCACTTACAGTATGTCTTTCAGACTGCCCCGGTCAGC
>WNGG01009204.1_pt1 | contig 10793 bp, 16 predicted proteins | sample 5400661 | NCBI WGS metagenome assembly WNGG01 (sample SAMN13153372, study PRJNA577476) | soil metagenome | isolation source: 100 cm soil or saprolite under Garry oak tree replicate 1 | place: USA:California | collected 2016-06-15
ACGAGAAACTGATCATTCCTCCGGAAGCACCGGCTTGACCCGGCGCCCGGTCGCCCACATGACGTAGCCCGAGAGGGCGTACGCCAGCGCCCGCGCGATGCGCAGCTTCTCGTCCCTAGTCATGGACGCGCCAGGGCTCTGCTCGCCGTCGCGCATGGTGGTGTCGAATATGATCAGCTTGTTGGTGCTCATGTAGTCATCCCTTTCCGCGGTTTTCCGCGGAACAACAGACGCTCGGATTGTGGTTAGGGGATTTAGCGCGCGGGGCGCAGCAGCAGGCCGCCCGGCGCGAGAAGCGCCAGGGAGAGGAGAGCGGCGAGAATGACCTGTTGCATGGCGGGAACTATAACATCGAGTTATGCTGAACGGTCCATAGACCGAACATTTCTCTTCCGGCAGAGTCGAATCCACATGAAGACACTGCTGGCAGCAGCTTGCCTGGCGCTTGCTTCGGCAGCCGCAAACGCCGGCGAAACCATCAACATCTACAAGTATCGAGGCGCCGACGGCCGCCCGCTCTACAGCGATCGCCCCATTCCGGGCGCCAGACTGATCGAATCGATCCAATACACGCTCCCCGCGCCTTCATCGCCTCGCCCCGATACCTCCAAGAGCGGCGCCGCGGGCGAGGAACGAATCAGGAACCGCCTGTCGGAGCTGGACGCAGCCTGGGCCGAGGTGAAGGCATCCGGCAGTGCGCTCGCCGCGGCGGAGGCGCGCCTTGCCGCCGGCGTCACGCCCGAGGAAGGCGAGCCGCGCGCCCTTGCCGGTCCGCCGACTCCGGCGCCGCCCTCCGCGGGGGGACCGATGGCGCCCGCTCCACCGCCGGCGGGGGGACCGCTCGCGAGCGCCCCTCCGCCGGCGGGCGGCCCGATGGGCACGCGGCGTGGCGGCGGCTTGAATCCCGAATACCAGGCGCGAATTGCAGCGCTCGAGGCGGACGTCCAGGCGGCGCGCGTGCGCAACCAGGAGGCCTGGGCGCGCTTCAACCAGCTGCGTTGATCGCGGGCCACCGGGTCAGATCAACCAGCCCGTTTATTGCTGCTTGCCGAACAAGTCCGATACGTTGAAGCCGCCGGTGAAGTCGAGATCGTGCTCGCCGGTGTCGGGGAGCGGCTCGAGCAGACCGAGCTCCTCGAGCTCTGCCAGCCCCTCGGCGATCAGCGTGTCCGGATAGAGCGGAAGACGCGCTCGAAGCATATCGAAATGAGTCTCGGTCTGGATGAAGCCGAGGATGCGCAGGTATTTGGCAGGCACCGCGGGATCCTGGCTGTCCCACGCTTTTTGCCCCGCTGCGGTGCGCCGGTAGAAGCGCTCTCTCCTTACCATGACGGTCAGATGATGACTTGACCGTGCCCCCCTGGATAGGGGTCTGAAACACTTTTACAACGAGGTTCATTCCTCGGGCAACACCGGTCGCACGCGCCTTCCCATGCCCCACATCACATAGCCCGACAGCGCGTACGACATGAACAGCGCGAACAGGATCAGCGACGGCCGCGAAGCGACGATGGAGATGGCGACCACGCAGGCGAGGATCACCCAGAGCGGCACGCGCTTCTTCCAGTTCACTTCCTTGAAGCTCCAGAAGGGCACGTTCGATACCATGGTGACGCCGACGAACACGGCGACGACCCAGGTCGCGCCGGCGATCCACAGATGCTCGACCGGCGTGAAGCCGAAATCGACCAGCACCCATAGCAGGCCGGCCATCACTGCCGCGCCCGAGGGACTCGGCAGCCCCTGGAAGTAGCGCTTGTCGACCACGGCGATGTTGGCGTTGAAGCGCGCGAGGCGGATGCCGGCGCCGGCGCAGTAGATGAACGCGCCGATCCATCCCGCGGTGCCGAGGTCCCTCAGCACCCACACGTAGGCCATGAGCGCGGGCGCGGCGCCGAACGCCACCATGTCGGCAATGCTGTCGTACTGCGCGCCGAACTCGCTCTGCGTGTTGGTCCAGCGCGCCACGCGGCCGTCCATGCCGTCGAGCACCATCGCCACGTAGATCGCGATCGCGCCGACCTCGAAGCGGCCGTTCACCGCCTGCACGATGGCGAAAAAGCCGCAGAACAGCACGCCCGTCGTGAACAGGTTCGGCAGCAGGTAGATGCCGCGCCGCCGCAGGCCGCCCAGGCGGCCGGGCTCGGTCGGCGTGGTTACTTCGCTTTCGAATTCGGGGTCTTCACCCATGCGAGCACGCTCTGCGCTGCGTACACCTTGTCCCCGAGCGACGCCTTGATTTCCGCATCGAGCGGCAGATAGACGTCGACCCGGGAGCCGAAGCGGATGAAGCCGAAGCGCTGTCCGCGCTCGAGCTCGGCGCCGGCGCCAACATAGCACAGGATGCGGCGCGCGATCAGCCCGGCGACCTGCACGCAGGTAACGTCGTGCCCGTCGCGCGTGCGCAGCCACAGCGCGTTGCGCTCGTTCTCGAGCGATGCCTTGTCGAGCGCGGCGTTGAGGAAGGCGCCCGGGAAATACCAGCGTTCCCTGACCACGCCGTCCACCGGCGAGCGGTTCGAATGCACGTTGAACACGTTCATGAACACGCTCACCTTCACCGCGTCGCGCTCGAGCCAGGGATCGCGCGATTTGCCCACCTCGACGACGCGGCCGTCAGCCGGCGACACCACGGCGCGCGGGTCGTCGGGCACCTCGCGCGGCGGATCGCGGAAGAACTGCACCACGAAAAGGGTCGCCAGCCAGAAGGGGAGCGACCACCACCAGGGCAGAAAAAGGCAGATTCCCAGTGAAAAAGCGAGTCCTATGCCGACGAACAGCCAGCCTTCACGCGCGAGCAGCGGGTGCGGGTACGGCGGCCTCACGAGCTATTTCTGCTCTTCTTCCTTGAGCCGCTCCGAGCCCTGCCCCTGCTGCATCAGATTGCCGACCTTCGAAGAAACGCTGTCCACCGTCTTTTTCGGCTGCTGGCCGATGCGCCGGGCGGCCTCGGACTCCGGCACCTTGTCGCCGCAGGCGGCGAGCAGCAACAGCGCCATGAAAAGGCTAATTCTTCGAAGTGTCGACAAGGCGGTTCCTCCTGATCCAGGGCATCATTTCGCGCAGCCGGGCGCCGACCTTCTCGATCGGCAGCTCGGCGGTCATGCGCCGACGCGACAGCAGCGTCGGCGCGCCGGCGCGATTCTCGAGCACGAAGTCCTTCGCGTACTCGCCCGACTGGATGCGCGCCAGCACCGCGCGCATGCGCTTGCGCGTGTCCTCGTCGATGATCTTCGGCCCCGAGGTGTATTCGCCGTACTCGGCGTTGTTCGAGATCGAGTAGTTCATGGTGCCGATGCCGCCCTCGTACATCAGGTCGACGATCAGCTTCAGCTCGTGCAGGCATTCGAAGTACGCCATCTCGGGCGCGTAGCCGGCGTCGACCAGGGTATCGAATCCGGCTTTCACCAGCTCGACGCAGCCGCCGCACAGCACCGTCTGCTCGCCGAACAGGTCGGTCTCGGTCTCCTCCCTGAAATTGGTCTCGATGATGCCCGCCTTGCCGCCGCCGATCGCCGCGGCGTAGGACAGCGCGACGTCGCGCGCCTTCTTGGATGCGTTGCGGTGCACCGCGATCAGCATCGGCACGCCGCCGCCCGCGGCATAGGTCGAGCGCACGGTATGGCCGGGCGCCTTGGGCGCGACCATCCAGACGTCGAGGTCGGCGCGCGGCTGGATCAGGCCGTAGTGGATGTTGAAGCCGTGCGCGAAGGCGAGCGAGGCGCCTTTCTTGATGTTCGGCTCGACCTGCTCCTGGTACACCTGGGCATGGTGCTCGTCGGGCAGCAGGATCATGACGATGTCCGCCCCCTTGATCGCCTCGGCGACGCCGGCCACCTTCAATCCGGACTTCTTCGCCTTGTCCCAGGAGGCGCCGCCCTTTCTCAGGCCGACGGTCACCTTGACGCCCGATTCCTTGAGGTTGAGCGAGTGCGCGTGGCCCTGCGAGCCGTAGCCGACGATCGTGACCTTCTTGCCCTTGACGAGCGAAAGATCGGCGTCCTTGTCGTAATAGACCTTCATAGGCTCCCCTTCAAAAAATGGGGTCAGAGCAATTTTCGGAAACCACGGGCACGATCAACGCGCGGGCGTGAAAAATTGCTCTGACCCCATTTTTTTAAACCCGCAATACGCGGTTGCCGCGTCCGATGCCGCTCGCGCCGGTCCTGACCGTCTCCATTATGGCGCCCGGGTCGAGCGCATGGATGAAAGCGTCGAGCTTGGCGCCGTCGCCGGTGAGCTCGATGGTGTAGGTGTTGTCGGAGACATCGATGATGCGGCCGCGGAAGATGTCGGCCATGCGCTTCATGTCCTCGCGCTCCTTCTGGCCGGCGCGTACCTTGATCAGCATGAGCTCGCGCTCGATGTGCTCGGCCTCAGACAGGTCGACCACCTTCACCACCTCGATCAGCTTGTTCAGCTGCTTGGTGATCTGCTCCACCACATCTTCCGAGCCGGTGGTGACGATGGTCATGCGCGACATCGACGCGTCCTCGGTCGGCGCCACGGTCAGCGTCTCGATGTTGTAGCCGCGCGCTGAAAAAAGACCCGAGATTCTGGAGAGCGCCCCCGCCTCGTTCTCGACGAGAACGGAGATGATGTGCCGGCTCACAGATCCTCGTAGAGGATCATCTCGGTGATGCCCTTGCCGCCGGGGATCATCGGGTAGACGTTCTCGGTCTGGTCGGTGATGAAGTCGAGAAAAACCAGCTCGCTCTTCCTGCCGAATGCTTCCTTCAATGCAGGTTCCACATCGGCGGGCTTCTCGACCAGGATGCCGCTGTGGCCGTAGCCCTCGGCCAGCTTGACGAAGTCGGGCAGCGCGTCCATGTACGACTCGGCGTAGCGGTTGCCGTGGAAGAACTGCTGCCACTGGCGCACCATGCCCATGTACTTGTTGTTGAGGTTGATGATCTTGATCGGCAGCCGGTACTGCTTGCAGGTGGAAAGCTCCTGCAGGCACATCATGATGCTCGATTCGCCGGTGACGCAGGCCACCGTCGCTCCCGGATTCGCGAGCTGCACGCCCATCGCCGCCGGCAGCCCGAAGCCCATGGTGCCGAGGCCGCCCGAATTGATCCAGCGGCGCGGCTCGTCGAACTTGTAGAACTGCGCGGCCCACATCTGGTGCTGGCCGACGTCGGAGGTGACGAATGCCTGCCCTTTCGTCACCTCGTACAACTTTTCCAGCACGAATTGCGGCTTGATGATCTTGGAATTACGGTCGTACTTGAGACAGTTTTTGCCGCGCCATTCTTCGATTTGTTTCCACCAGGCCTTGATGTCCCGACCTTGTGAATTCGTATTCAAAAGCCTCAAAACATCGTCCAGCACGTCGGACACGTTGCCGACGATCGGAACGTCCACCTTCACTCGCTTCGAGATCGACGACGGGTCGATGTCGATGTGGATGATCTTGCGCGGATTCTGGGCGAAGTGCGCCGGGTTGCCGATGACGCGGTCGTCGAAGCGCGCGCCGATCGCCAGCAGCACGTCGCAGTGCTGCATCGCCATGTTGGTCTCGTAGGTGCCGTGCATGCCGGGCATGCCGAGGAACTGCGGGTCGGTCCCCGGGTAGGCGCCCAGCCCCATCAGGGTATTGGTGCAGGGGAAGCCGAGCAGCCGCACCAGCTCGGTCAGCTGCGGCGCCGCGTTCGACAGGATCACGCCGCCGCCGCTGTAGACCATCGGGCGCTGCGCCTCGAGCAGCAGCTGCACCGCTTTCTTGATCTGCCCGGCATGGCCCTTCTTCACCGGGTTGTACGAGCGCATCGAGACGCTTTCGGGGTAGTCGAACTCGCACACCTGCGTGGTGACGTCCTTCGGGATATCCACCAGCACCGGCCCGGGGCGTCCGGTGGTCGCGATATGGAACGCTTTCTTGATGGTCGATGCGAGATCGGCGACGTTCTTCACCAGGAAGTTGTGCTTGACGCAGGGACGCGTGATGCCGACGGTGTCGACCTCCTGGAAGGCGTCGAGGCCGATGGCGTGAGTCGGCACCTGCCCGGTGATGATCACCATCGGGATCGAGTCCATGTACGCGGTGGCAATGCCGGTGACGGCGTTGGTCACGCCCGGCCCCGAGGTCACGAGGCAGACGCCAACCTTGTGCGAGGCGCGTGAGTAGCCGTCGGCGGCGTGCGCTGCGCCCTGCTCATGGCGCACCAGGACGTGCTTCACCTTGTCCTGCTTGAACAGCGCGTCATAGATGAACAGCACCGCGCCCCCCGGATAGCCGAACACGTACTCGACGCCTTCCTCCTGGAGGGAGCGCACCACGATTTCGCCGCCGCTGAGTGCGCTGGCCTTGACTCGGTCCATGCCCAATTCGGTAAAAAGCGTTGAAAAACCATGATGGTAACATCTGCCGCCCAACAACAGGCACCAGCCGGAGGACGTCACCCTGGCATCCCGCAGCGAGCTTTCGGCGTTCCTGGAGAGCATCGAGCGGCGAGCATTCAAGCAGGCCGTGTTCGCCGTGCGCGACGAGGAGGCCGCGCTCGACATCGTGCAGGATGCGATGCTGCGGCTCGCGGAAAAATACGGCCACCGTCCCGTCGCCGAGCTGCCGCTGCTGTTCCATCGCATCGTGCAGAACGCGGTCCGCGACTGGTTCCGCCGCCAGAAAGTGCGCTCGCTGTGGACCACGCTGCTGTCGTCGCTCAGCCCGGGTCGCAGCGAGGACGAGGACCACGATCCGCTCGAAACCCTGCAGGCCGCCGGCGCATCGCATCTCGAGGAGTCCCCCGCGAGTCTTTTCGAAAGATCTCAAGTTCTTGAAATCATTGAGCAAGAGATCGGCCGCTTGCCTTCGCGTCAACGCGAGGCTTTCATCATGCGTTACTGGGAGGAGCTGGATGTCGCCGAGACCGCCAAGGTCATGGGCTGCTCCGAGGGCAGCGTAAAGACGCACTGCTCCCGGGCGGCGCATACTTTGGCTGCCGCGCTTAAAGCCCGCGGCATAACGCTGTGACGGGCGGCGTCCCGAAAAAGCCATGAACGAAATGCAATTCGGCAACAAGATTCGGCAAATCCTGAATGGGGGATTGCACCTGGACGAGGCGCAGGCGACGCGGCTCGCGCGCGCGCGCGTGCAGGCGCTCGAGCGCCTGCGTCCGGAGCCGGCTGCGGCGCTCGCCTGGGCCGACAACGTGCTCTGGCAACTCGGGGGCTGGGGCGGCTTGTCGCTGCGGCTGGTCGTGCCGGTGATCGCGCTGGCGATCGGCATCGCTGCGATCTACACCTGGCAGCAGAACCAGCGCGCTGCCGAAGTCGAAGAGATCGACGCCCAGCTGCTCACCGGCGACCTGCCGATCGACGCGTATCTCGATCGCGGCTTCCAGAGCTGGCTGAAGAAGCGCCTCGCGGAGCAGTGATGGTCCGCGCCTTGCTGCTCGCCCTGGCGCTCTGCGTGTCGGCCGTTGCCGCGGCTCAGCCAGCAAGTCAACCCGCCAAGCCGGCTGCCAAGCCTGCCGCCAAATCTGCGCTGAAACCTGCCGCCAGGGTTCGCCCGGCATGGGCCGAGCTCACCGCGGAGCAGCAGGAGGTTCTGGCGCCGCTCAAGCCGGACTGGGAAAAGCTCGAGCCCGCGAGCCGCGCCAAGTGGATCGGCATCGCCAAGCGCTATCCGAAAATGAAGTCGGCGGAGCAGGAGCGGGTGCAGAAACGCATGCAGCTCTGGGCGAACCTCAGCCCCGAGCAGCGGCGGCAGGCGCGCGAGAACTACAAGCGCATCGCGAAGGTGCCGCCCGAAAGGCGCGGCGACCTGCGCCAGCAATGGGCCGAGTATCAGTCGCTCCCGCCCGAGGAGCGGCAGGATCCTGCGCCCCTGTCCCCCGAACCCGCCAGGAAGCACAAGCCCTGACGGCGTGACGACGCCGGGGCTGCCGCGGCGTCTTGCCGCGATGGTCTACGAGGCGCTGCTGCTGTTTGCGGTGGCGTTCTTTGCCGCCTGGCTGTTCCTGTTCGCGAGCGGCGGCGGCGACGCCACTTCGGGCTGGCTGCGCCACGAGCTGCAGGCGTGCATCGGCCTGACGTTCGCCGCGTACTTTCTCTGGTGCTGGCTGCGCGGCGGCCAGACCCTGGCGATGAAGGCCTGGCGCATCCGCCTCGTCGACGTGACTCCCCGCAAAGCCCTGGTCAGATTGCTGCTTGCCTCGCTGCTCGTGCCGACCGGGATTTCCCTGATGTGGATTTTCTTTGATGCAGAAAAACAGTTTCTGCACGATCGCCTCGCAGGAACGCGTCTGACTTCCGTCTAGACGATTGGCGATAAAATGGGTTGCGCTTCCTATCGTTACGCCAGAGGTGTCCATGGACGCAAAACAGGCGCGGCCGTTCGATTCCATCGAGAGCGCGCATGAATTTGTCGCTTTCCTGGCTGGGCGCATTGAAGAAGCGATAAAAGAAGTGCAGGGACACTCCGACCAGGCCAGGGCGGAGAGCAACGAGCGGCGCGTGGAGGCTCTGGCCGTCGCGCTCCTTAAGATGAATCAGCTCTCCACACACATGCAGAAAAGCCGCCGCATCCTGAACGACCTGCGCACCCTTCGAAGGCTGTTGTTTCAAGAGCGTGACGCAAGATGACCGCTGTGCTCTTAAATGGGGACAGACCCTATTTTTCTCATTTAGGGCCTCGCTGGACGGCCCCTATTTCTTCGCAGCATGCCAACGACGCATCCAACTCGCGTGGCCTTGCGGATTTCCTCCAGCAGCGGCGCCAGTAGCGCACTTTCGAACAATCCCTTGTACGCCCGCGCGCGTTGCTCCGCCTCGCACCCAAGGCCTTCGTAGGCCGAATGCGACTTCAGCAGCTCGCTTGTCCTACCTTCGGCGTTCACGGCGTAGCTCGACCAGCGGTATTGCTCCGGGGCGGCCACCATGCCCGCCCGCACCGGATTGAGCTCGATGTAGCGGTAGCACGCCAGCACATAACTATCGGAGCGCACGATGCAGGAGCGGAACCGCCCCTCCCGAGATGCTTCATGAGACGCGCGCACGCGTCAGGCGCGTGTGGTGTTATTAGCAGGTGCACATGATTGGTCATGAGGCAGTACGCGTGCACCGAGCAATCGAAGCGCACGGAAAATTCGCCGAGGTAGCGAAGATAGGTCGCGTAATCGTCTTCAACGAAAAAGCACGAAGTGCGATTGATCCCTCGCTGGACGACGTGCAGTGGCAGACCTGTAAAGACTGGTCTCGCAGCACGAGGCATGAACCTCAAACGACGGCGCCGCGCCGAGGGTTGACGACCTAGATGAGAAAAATGGGGTCTGTCCCCATTTAGCGCCGCTCGACCCACCACATCATCAGCATCGCCGCCATGAGGAAGGCGCCGCTCGGCACCACCGCGGCGGCGAGCGGCGGCCAGTTCTGCAGCAAGCCGATGTGCGAAAACAGGCTGTTCAGCATGTGGAAGAAGATGCCGAGCATGATGCCGAGGAATACCTTCACCCCGACCATGCCGGCGCGCGCCTGCATGTAGGCGAACGGCAGCGCGAGCGCCATCATCACCAGGCCCGCGAAGGGGTAGAACAGCTTTTTCCACAGGGCGATTTCGTACGGCTCGGTCTTCTGCTTGTTGCCGGCGAGATGCTGGATGTACTTGTGCAGCGCCCAGGCGGACATGCGCTGCGGCTGCACGATCAGGGCGTCGAGCAGGTCGGGGCTGACCGCGGAGCGCCACTCGGTCCCGCTGTAGCGCGCCGAGCGCGGGCCGTCGGGCGTGAAGCTGGTGCGCGCGACCTCGATCAGCGTCCAGACGCCGTTGCCGCGGTACTCGGCGCGCTGCGCCGCGGTCATCTGGCGCAGCCGGTAGGCGTCGTCGAACTCGAAGATGCGCACGCCGCTCAACACGTTCGCCTGGCGCGCCTCGCGCACGTTGATGAACGATCCCTCGTCCTTGAACCACAGGCCGGACTGCAGGTCCTGGCCGATCATCGAGCTCAAGGCACGCAGCTTCACTTTCTGCGCGGCTTCCTCCGCCGCCGGCGCGACCCATTCGCCGATCAGGAGGGTCAGCACGACAAAACCGAGGCCGATTTTGCCGAGCGCCGCCGCCGCACGCGCCGGCGAGAGCCCCGATCCGCGCATCACGGTGTATTCCGAGTTGCTCGCGAGGTGCGCGAGAACGTACAGCGTGCCGATGAGCACCACCACCGGGAACAGCTCGTAGGCGTGCGCCGGTACCGATAGCGCGACGAAGGTGAACACCTGCCGCAACTGGTAGTCGCCCATGCCGAGGTCCGCGAGCTCCTTGATCAGGTCGAAGAACGCAAACAGCGCGAGAAAGCCGAGCAACACGAAGCCGACGGCGGCATAGATCTGCCGCCCGAGGTAGCGTTCTATCGTGCGTAACGGCTGCATTATGACTTTATCGTCCTGCCGATTTTATCGTCCTATGCGCAGGCGGATCAGCTGCATGCGCTGGGCGAACATCACCACCAGCAGCAGCACCATGCCGGCATGCACCAGCCAGCAGCCAATGGCGAAGTCGAGCCTGCCTTGCGCTACGCGCGCCTGGCTGACGCTGAGGAGATTCGAGTACACGATGAAGGTGAACAGCGCGAACAGCAGGTTCGCGGAGCGGCCGGCGCGCGGATTGACGAAGCTCATGGGAATGGCGAGCAGCGCCAGCACCAGCGCCGAAACCGGGATGCCGATGCGCCACATCAGCTCCCCGAGGTTGACGTTGGTCGGATCGGCGATCAGCGACCAGCTCGTCAGGCTCTTCGGCGTGGCCGCGGGCTCCGCGCCCTCCTTGGTCTCGATGCGCGCCGCGTAACGGTCGA
>WNGG01009210.1_pt1 | contig 10790 bp, 8 predicted proteins | sample 5400661 | NCBI WGS metagenome assembly WNGG01 (sample SAMN13153372, study PRJNA577476) | soil metagenome | isolation source: 100 cm soil or saprolite under Garry oak tree replicate 1 | place: USA:California | collected 2016-06-15
CGGCGGCCAACTTCTGGCGAGACCGGGTGGTCACCCCTGCGGGCGCCGCGGCTGGCGCCGCCGGTGACGCCAACCTGATCAATGTAAACCGCTATGTAGGACCAGGAGTTCCGCAGCTCCCTCGTATTTCGATCGACCGACAAGGATTCCAATACCAGGGATGGGGGGGCGTATTCAGCGGCGAAATCGACCACGGGATCCACAGGGTGACGCTGTTCGGAACTCCGGGTGCGTTCCAATTCCGAAGCGAACACATCTTCCCGGGGGGGGCGGCAGCGTTTCCCGCGGAGGGCTACGTGGGGCCTCCGCTCGTCACTCTGACAGCCCTGACTGTAAACACAACGGCAGCACCGGCGGTGCCACTTGCAGCGGGCGGGCTTGCCGCTGACGGTGCGGCCGCCGCGGGCGCGACAGTCGTGCCAGGGGTTGCGGGACGGACGGTCAACTGGAGCATCCCCGGAGGGGGTTCCATCGCTTTCACAGTTCCGGCGCTTGGCGTCGCGGCGGCAGCGGCCGCGCCAGCCACGATTCAGGCGGGGCTGGTTCCAGGCACGTTCCGAATTCGAGTGGCCGACTCAGTCTTTCCTAATCGTCGCGTTGAGGGAAACGTGCGCGTGGTTGCCGTGAGGCTTCGCGGTATCAACGCGCCGGTGAGAATCGTGCCGGCGGGAACGCTGGCGGCTGTCGTCAACCTGACGGCTGACCCGGGTGGCCGAGTGATCAATTGGGCGGTTGACGCGGCAGCAGCAGCCGCCGGGGTCACCGTGGTTGGGGCTCCAGTGGTTGGGGCGGCTGCCGCAGCGGCTGCGCGCACTGCGACCGTCACCAGGCTCGCCGCTTTTACCGGCCGCGTCACGGTGACGGCTAGCGACTCTATACGACCGGCGGCAAGTGACTCAATCGTGATCACTTTCCGCTAAGTGCTTATGAGGTTTTCTCCATGACGAAGGAAAGTCGGGAGCAGTATGAGGTCTGCGCCGGATTTGTGGTCAAGCGCCGGTCGATTTCATATTGATTAGAGAAACGATAAGAGGATGAGCACCTTCCCAAATTCACCGCAGTTGTTAAAGGCCGGGCTAATCCTGCTCGACCCGGACAGTGGTGCGACACAGCGAATAATTGCGCTGCAATACAATCCTGAAACCTTGACGCGAAGTCTCGCCGTGCAAGCTGTCGGCGGTGAATCAGGAGATCGTTCGCAGGCTCTGCGTTTGAAAGGACCGCCGGTAGAAACGATTAAGCTCGATGCTTCGATCGATGCCACCGATCAACTGGAGTTTCCGGATCAAAATAAGACCACAACTCAGAACGGCATTCGCCCGCAGCTCGCAGCGATTGAAACGATCATCTATCCGCCCAGCAGTCACCTGCAATCGAACAATCAACTCGCAAGTTTCGGCACGCTTGAAATCGTTCCGATGATTGCGCCGTTGATTCTGCTCTCGCTCGGGCGAAACTTTCTGGCGCCGGTTCGCATCACCGAGTTTTCGATCGTCGAAGAAGCCTTCGATCCAAGTCTCAATCCAATCCTGGCGAAAGTTTCGCTCGGCTTCCGCGTGCTGAGCATCGACGATCTCGATTTCGATTCGAAGTCCGGCAGTCTCTTCTTGATTTATCAGCGGAACAAAGAGCGACTGGCGAGTCAATCAACTGCGGGCACGTTGGGCGCGTTGGGTCTGTCAGGAGGAATTCCGTGAGGAAAGATCTGTTCACGATCACCAGCCGTTACTACACGGTCGAGACGACGCAACTGACGACCGCCGACGGCAAGACGATTGTTTATTTGAAGCGGCGTCGCATGCCGCAGCCGGAAGATTTCGTCACGCTTCAGGAGCATCGGGTCGTCCAGGGCGATCGTCTCGACAACATCACGGCGCAGTACCTCGGCGATCCCGAACAGTTCTGGCGACTCTGCGATTCGAACAACGCGATGGAACCGGAAGAGCTGACGGAAGAAGTTGGCTCGTCGATTCGCATCACGCTTCCCGAAGGGATACCGACGAACAGCGATGCTTAAAGGAGTGTACGTAACTTTGCTGGTTGGTCCAACGGTGCCGATACCGGTGCCGCAAGTCGTCGTGGACGCGCTCACTGGTGTTCAAGTGACTGTCGCGGCGGGACAACGCAGCGGTTTTCAATTGACGTTCACCTTGAGCAACCAATCGCCGCTTCAAACTGCTTTCCTATTGATGGCGGGCCAGGTGCCGCTGCTGCGCACAATCATCATCTTGACGATCAACTCGATCCCGAATGTCCTGATGGATGGAGTGATCACCCACACCGAAGTCACCCCCGGCAGCAAACCCGGACAGTCAACGTTGACTGTTACGGGTGAAGACTTAACGAAGGTCATGGACCTTCAGGACTTCAGCGGCATTCCGTATCCGGCGATGCCAGCCGAAGCGCGCGTCGCTTTGATCATCGCCAAGTACGCGATGTTCGGAATGATCCCGCTGGTCATTCCGAGTCTATTCATCGACATCCCGATTCCTGTCGATCGAATTCCCACGCACCAGGGAAGCGATTTGAAGTACGTCGAGCAACTCGCTTCGCAAGTCGGGTATGTCTTTTATGTCGAGCCAGGTCCATTGCCGGGAACGAACACTGCTTATTGGGGACCGGAAATAAAGTTCGGCGTGCCGCAGCCCGCGCTCAACTTCGACATGGATGCTTACACGAACGTCGAAGCGCTGAGCTTCAGTTACAAGACGACTGAATACTCGATTCCGATCGTGTTCATTCAAAACCAACTGACACACGTGCCGATTCCAATTCCGATCCCGCCGATCAATCCGCTGCAACCGCCGCTCGGCGCAATTCCGCCGTTGCCGACCAGCCTCACAATTTTGAAGGACACGGCAAAGCTCTCGCCGATGCAGGCGATCGGTCGCGGATTGAAAGTCGCGGGCGAAGCGCAGGACGCGGTGACGGGAACTGGGACGCTGGACGCGTTGCATTACGGCCGTTTGTTGCAAGCGCGCAAGTTGGTTGGCGTGCGCGGCGTCGGCATGGCGTTCGATGGTTTGTATTACGTCAAGAGCGTGACGACAACGCTCAAACGAAATGAACTCAAGCAGAGTTTTAATTTAACGCGCAATGGTTTGGTTTCGATCACGCCGGTGGTTCCAACATGACTGAGACAGAAAAAATTCCGAACAAGTTTTACGGCAAGTATCGCGGCATGGTGCTGAACAACATCGACCCGATGCAGACGGGCCGCATTCAGGTGCAAGTGCCTGACGTGACCACGCTCTTGCCGACGAGTTGGGCCATGCCATGTTTTCCGATGGCCGGAAAGCAGATGGGATTTTGGGGCATTCCGCAAATTGGCGCGGGCGTGTGGGTCGAGTTCGAGCAAGGCAATCCTGATTATCCAATTTGGAGTGGTTGTTTTTATGGTTCCGCGGCGGAAGTACCGGCGCTCGCACTAACCGCGCCGCCGCCACTTTCAGACATCGTTCTGCAGACAGCTTTGCAGAACACGCTCTTGATCAGCGATCTGCCCGGACCGACGGGCGGCTTCCTGCTCAAGACCACCACCGGCGCGATGATCTCGATCAACGACGTCGGAATAACTCTTTCGAATGGGAAAGGCGCAACGATCATCATGAGTGGTCCATCGGTGACCATCAACGCCGGCGCGCTCGTAGTTATCTGAGATCAAAAAGAGGGATGCGATGCCAGGATTCTTTCTTCATGTCGGCGCTCAAGTAATGTGCGCGCACGGCGGCCAGGCACAACCGACTGTGCCCAATCCGCGCGTGCTGGTGAGCGGCCAACCGACCGTGGCGATGACGAGCCCGTACGTGATCGCCGGCTGCACTTTTCCGCCGCCGCCCGCAGCGAACGGCCCATGCGTAACCGCGCAATTCATTACGGGTTCCACGCGCGTGACTTCAAACGGACAACCGTTGCTGTTGCTTGATAGCCAGGCGATCTGTGTTCCAACCGGTACGCCCTTGATCGTGGCGATGACTCAGACACGCGCAACGGGAATGTGAAAACAATGAACGTTGACTATCCAGTTCACATCGACGATCGCGGCCGCACGGCGGAAGCGTCCGCCGAAGATCATATTCGCGAAATGATCGAACAAATTCTTTTCACTGCCCCGGGCGAGCGCGTGAATCGTCCGACATTCGGCAGCGGAGTTATGCAGCTTGTGTTTGCGCCGAACAGCGACACGCTGGCGGCGGCGACACAAATACAGGTGCAGAGCGCCTTGCAGCAATGGCTCGGCGATCTGATCGAAGTTGGTGAGGTTCAGGTCAGCAACGACGATTCGAAATTGAACGTGCTAATCCGATATGTGATTCGCAGCAATCAACAACAAAGGGTCACGCAGTTTTCGCGGACAGTCTAATGAACGCGCAGTATCGATGTCAGAACGAAGAGCGACGTCGCCTGGTCGGCGCGACCGAGGATGCCAATGGCAATCCGATTCAGCCGAAGCTGAACGGCATCGACTATATCGAAGTCGCTTCCGCGGATCAGAAGACGCTGAAGGTTTTCTTTCTTCATAATCTTCCCGGTCAGCCGAGTCCTGTTCCGCCCGCCGGTCCTGCGTTGACAAAAGCGAACATCGTGATCGAAGGCGGCGCGCGCGTCCGCGACATCAAGGTTGATTCTGATCCGGTCGCGGCCAACGACGTGCTTACGATCACTGTCAACGAAACCGGCGACTATTCAACCTACACACTGAGGATCGTCACGAGCCCAACGTCGTCGGATCCTCCAACGGGATTCGATCCGCAACTGTCCGCTGTCGATTTTTCTTTCAAAGTCGAATGCCCAAGCGATTTCGATTGCGAAGAAGCAAATGTTTGCCCGCCGCCGGAATTCGTTGAGCCAGAGTTCAATTACCTGGCGAAAGATTATTCAAGTTTTCGACGGCTGTTGCTCGATCGTCTGAGCACGCTGATGCCCGACTGGCGCGAACGCCACGCTGCCGACGCGCAGGTTGCGCTAGTCGAAATGCTCGCCTACGTCGGTGATCACCTCAGCTACTTTCAGGATGCAGTCGCTGCCGAAAGCTATCTGGGAACGGCGCGCCACAGAATTTCGATCCGTCGTCATGCGCGACTGCTCGACTATTTTGTTCATGACGGAACGAATGCCCGCACGTGGGTCAGCTTTGAAGTAGCTGCCGCCGCCGACGGAAAGACTCTGCCGAAAAGAACGATGGTGCTTTCGCGTGGTTCGACGCCGGAAATCGCAGTGACGAAGGCGAATATCGCGAAGGCGATCGCCGAGCAACCAACCGTCTTCGAGACGCTGCATGATTTGGTGCTGAATCGCGAGCACAACTCGATCTCGTTTTATACCTGGAGCGACAGCGACTGCTGTCTGCTCGCGGGTGCGACGAAAGCGACGCTGCTCGATCCCGGGCTCACGCTCAAGGTCGGTGACGTTCTGATCTTCGAAGAAGTACTGAGCCCTACAACCGGGCGCATCGCCGACGCCGATCCATTGCATCGATGTGCGGTGCGGCTGAAGACCGTAACGAAGCGAAAGGATCCGCTCGACGGTACCAAGGTCGTCGACATCGAATGGCTGGCGCAAGACGCGCTGCCGTTTCCGCTGTGCCTTACTGCTTTGATCGTCGATGACAGCAGCAATGAATCGGTGAAAGAGATCAGTGTTGCCCGCGCGAATGTCGCTGTCGCGGATCACGGCGTGACGATTCCCGACGAAGAGCTGATTCCTGCGGATGTTCCTGACACGGAACTATATCGACCTCGACTTCGACTCAGCGGGATTACCTCGCGGGCCGCATACGATGACGCGCGGGCGCGAACGGAACCAGCATCAACCGCGCTCGATCAGGATGTTCGCGAAGCCTTGCCGTTCGTGACCCTCGCTGATGGCAACGAGGTTTGGACCGCTCGTCGTGACCTGCTCAACAGCGATCGATTCGCGCCGGAATTTGTCGCCGAGATGGAGCGAGACGGAACAGCACATCTTCGTTTTGGTGACGGTGTGTCCGGCAAGAAGCCCGACGAAGGAACTGACTTCACAGCGACTTATCGCGTCGGCAACGGACGCGCGGGCAACGTCGGCGCGGAAGCGCTTTGCCGAGTTGAGTTCGATCTCGCCGTTTTTCAGCGCGTGCGCAATCCACTGGCGGCGCGCGGCGGAATCGATCCTGAAACAATTGAAGAAGTGCGGCAGTTTGCGCCACAGGCTTTTCGCACGCAGGAGCGCGCAGTCACCGAAGCCGATTGGGCCAGCGTCGCCGAACGACATCCGGAAGTGCAGAAAGCAGCCGCGAGATTTCGCTGGTTCGGCAGTTGGTACACGGTTGTGATCACGATCGATCGCCTCGGCGGATTGCCGGTGAAGAGCGACGAAAAATTTCGGGATGACATCGAAAGCTTTCTCGAGCAATTTCGGATCGCGGGCTACGACCTGGAAATTAACGATCCCGTTTTGGTGCCGCTCGATATCCTGCTAAAGATTTGCGTCAAGCCCGGTTACTTCCAAAGCGATGTCAAACGCACGCTGACGGATGTCTTCAGCCGGTACCCGCTCGCGAGCGGAGGCCGCGGTTTCTTTCATCCCGACAATTTCACTTTCGGCCAACCGGTTTACCTGAGTCGAATTTATCAGACAGCGATGAACGTCGCGGGCGTCGCTTCGGTCGAGGCCCTGACGTTCCAACGCTTCGGCAAAGTTACGAACAACGAAATTGAGGATGCGCGGCTCGTGCCCGCGTCGCTTGAAATTATTCAACTCGATAACGATCCGAATTTTCCTGAACACGGTCGCATCAATTTCGAGATGCACGGTGGTTTATGAGTGACGGCGAACAACAATTGAACGATTGCGGATGCTGCGAAGGCATCAAGAGCTTGACGCCCGCGTCGGTCGAAAATCTGCCGGGGCTTTCGGCGCTGGCCTATCGCGTCGGCACGCACGGCAGTTTCAAGACGACGATGCAAGCGGCAGTCTCGGGCCAGGGGGCGCTGCGCGAATTGACGACACGGGATGACGACGATCCGTCGATCGCGACGCTCGATGGGTGGGCCACGGTTCTCGACGTTCTCAGTTTTTATCAGGAACGAATCGCGAACGAGGGTTACCTGCGCACCGCGACTGAGCGGCGATCAATCCTCGAAATGGCGCGGAGCATAGGCTACGAACTGCGGCCCGGCGTTGCCGCAGGCACGTTCCTGGCTTTCAAGCTCGAGACTGCGCCGGGCGCACCACTGTCGGCAAACATTCCTACAGGTACGAAAGCGCAAAGCACTCCGGCGCAGGACGAAACTCCGCAGACTTTCGAAACGACGGAAGACATCGTTGGGTTCGCCGCTTGGAACGAATTGAAAGCGCGACAAACTGAATCAGTCCTGCCGAAGCTCGGGATAAAGACGCTTTACTTGAAAGGCACGGCGACCAATCTGAAGCCGGGCGATGCGATCCTGATCATCGGCGACGAGCGCGTGAAAGATCCCGGCAACGAGAATTGGGATTTCAGATTATTGACAAGCGTGACTCCCGTCTCGCCCGCGCCCTCGGCGGCTGCGGACGAAGGCTACACGATCATCACCATGGATCACGGGTTGGGTTCGTTTATTCCGCTGGTTCAGCCCGCCGCGAAAAATCCGCGCATCTATGCGCTGCGTCAACGCGCTTCGCTGTTTGGATACAATGCTCCCGATTGGCGCTCGATGCCTGAGAGTTTGAAAGCTGGCTATTTAGGCGTGGATCCGACCGCTGACGGGAACCTTCACAAGCGCGTCGAGCAACAAACTGATTGGCCCAACTTCACCATCGCGGGCGTTTCTGGTGCGGCAGATGACATTCATCTCGACGCGATCTATCCGAAAATCGTCGCGCGAAGTTGGATCGTGTTGTCAATTCCGGAATATCAGGAGGTTTATAAAGTAACGGAAGCGGCGGAGAGTTCACGAGCAAACTTCGCTCTCACTGCGAAGACTTCTCAATTGAAGCTGCAAGGCGAAAACCTCGCAAAACACTTCGACAAGCGCATCCGCGACACAGTCGTCTTTAGTCAGAACGAAGAACTTGAATTCGCGGAGCGGCCGATTACTGATCCTGTCACGGGCATCGAGTTGTTACTGAACTCAGAAGTCGAAGGTTTTGTTCCGGGTCAGCTCATCGCGATCACCGGCAAAGACAGCAAGACCGGCGACTCAATCGCTGAGATTGCAACCATCGATCGAGTTGAGGACAAGGGTGGTTACACGAACCTGATACTCAAAGCGCCGCTCATGAAGAGCTACATTCGCGAAACTGCAGTCATCAATGCAAATGTCGCGCGCGCGACACATGGCGACACCAAGAACGAAGTGCTCGGCAGCGGCGACGGCTCGAAGAGTTTCCAAAAATTTCAACTCAAGCAAAATCCGCTGACGTTTGTTTCAGCGCCTACGCCGAGCGGCGGACAGACGACGCTGGAAGTCCGCGTGAACGACGTTCTCTGGCTTGAAGAGCCAAGCTTTTACGAACTACCGGCAAATGAAAGAGGGTACGTTACGCGCATTGCTGACGACGGAAAAGTCACCGTGCAATTCGGCGACAGCATTACGGGCGCGCGCGTGCCGACCGGTAGCGAAAACGTTACTGCAAAGTACCGCGTCGGCATCGGCAGCAGTGGAATGCTCGCCTCGGATCAGATCAATCTGTTGATGAGCCGGCCGCTGGGCGTGAAAGACGTGACCAACCCAACTGCGCCGACCGGCGCTGAAGATCCTGAGCAACTCGATCAGGCGCGCCAGAACGCGCCGCTCACCGTGTTGACGCTCGATCGAATCGTGTCGCTCCAGGACTTCGAAGACTTTGCCCGCGCGTTCTCGGGAATTGGCAAGGCACAAGCGACCTGGCTGTGGAATGGTCAAACGCGTTTGATTCATCTGACGATTGCCGGTGTTGAGGGCGGTGACGTTCCCGCGAATTCCGCTCTGTTTCTGAATCTTGTGACAGCGATCGACGCCGCCCGTCATACCGATCAAGCCGTCAGGATTGATTCTTACAAGTCACGTCTGTTCGATCTCGCTGCAAAGATTCTCATCGATCCCGATTACCTTTTCGAAGACGTGAAAGCTGCGGTCGAGAAAGCTCTGACCGACGCTTTCTCGTTCGACACGCGATCGTTCGGCCAGGCCGTTACCGCCAGCGAAGTTAGTGTCACGGCTCAAGCGGTTGCGGGAGTCGTCGCGGTCGATCTCGACAAACTCTATTTCGATGGAACGGCTGCGGCGACGGATGAACGGCTTCCCGCGAACACCGCGCATTGGGAAGGAAATCAGATCAAACCGGCCGAGTTGTTAACCGTGAATCCGAACGGAATCAGTCTGACTGAGATGAAATAAATGAGTCTGACCGCTGAACAGCTTTACGCGTTGCTGCCCGCCATCTATCGCATTCGCGACACGGAGCGAGGCGAGCCGCTCAAAGCTCTCGTCAACGTCATCGCCGGACAGGCTGCGGTGATGGAAGCGGACATCGCGCGGCTTTACGAAAATTGGTTCATCGAAACGTGCGATGAATGGGTCGTGCCTTACATCGGCGACTTGCTCGCGGTGCGCGGTCTGCATTCGCTGGGTCCGGACGCGCCTTTCAGTCAGCGCGCGCTGGTCGCAGACACGCTGAGCTATCGCCGGCGCAAAGGCACGGCGACTGTGCTCGAGCAGTTGGCCCACGATACGACGGGATGGAACGCGCGTGCTGTCGAGTTCTTTGAATTGCTCGAAACGACCCAGCACTTCAATCACGTCAGGCCGCGCAATTTCCGCACGCCCGACTTGCGTGACACGAATCAACTCGAATTGATCGACACCGCGTTTGATGTGGCGGCGCACACCGAAGACGTGCGCGACATTAAGCTCAATCGCGGTTGGTACAACATCCCGAACATCGGGCTTTTTATCTGGCGATTGCAGAGCTATTTCATGCAGCAGTCGTCGGCCCGCGCCGTCGCAAAGCCGACTGATGGGCGCTACACGTTCAGTCCGTTGGGACTGGATGGTCCATTGTTCAATCGGCCGCAGACTGAAACGCAAATCACACATCTCGCGGAAGAGATAAACGTGCCGGGCCTGCTTCGCCGGCGTCCGCTTTATGACGAGCTGGAAACTCGACGTCAAACGCTGGTCGATGGCGGTGAGCCGGAGCCGATTTACTTTGGATCGCAGCCAGTGCTTCAGGTCTTCACTCAAAAGAACCCCGGCGATCCGCTGGTCGAAGTCGCTCCCGAAGAAATTCTTATCTGCAACTTAAGCGAACCTCCGGTGGCCGTGCCGGAAGTTTGGCTGCGCCCGCCGACCAGCAAGCTCTATCAACCAAGCGCCGGCGGAGCGAAACAACAGCCCACGATCAAAGTCGCAGTCGATCCGGTGCTCGGACGGCTGGCGTTTCCGAAAGGCGTCAAACCAAATGATGTCCGTGTCAGCTACGCGTATGGATTCAGCGGCGATCTCGGCGGTGGTCCATACAACCGACGCCAGTCCGTCGCCGACACGCTGACTCGCAAAGTCAACTGGCAAGTCGGCGTGAGCAAGGAAGTTGCTCCGGTCGCGGGAAAAATATTTTCGACGATCGCTGACGCCGTTAAAAAATGGAATCTTCTGTCCGCCGGAACGGTCGGAACGGTCGGAGTGATCGCAGTCATGGACAGCGCGACCTACGTTGAGAATCTGACCGGTGCGAATCGAATCCAGATTCCTGAGGGCAGCGCATTGCTGATCGTTGCCGCTGATTGGCCTGAAGAACCCGTGTTCGGTGGTTCGCCTGGTCAGAAACAACGCGTCACCGGTCATCTGGAACCT
>WNGG01010528.1_pt1 | contig 10790 bp, 11 predicted proteins | sample 5400661 | NCBI WGS metagenome assembly WNGG01 (sample SAMN13153372, study PRJNA577476) | soil metagenome | isolation source: 100 cm soil or saprolite under Garry oak tree replicate 1 | place: USA:California | collected 2016-06-15
GACGCGCGGGGCGCCCCGGAGCCGGAGGCACAGCTCGGCAGGCTGCATGTCGGGAAGGGCGGCTGCGACGACGATCGCGTCGGGCGCCGTGCGGCGCACGGCTGCCAGCGCGGCTTGGGCCGATGGCACCCGCTGCACCGCGTACCCGCCGGCTTCAAGCTCCCCGGGCACGGGGCCGAGGAGCTGTCCGTCCGCGCTGACGATCAAGGCCACGGCCATGTCGTCTGTCCGGCGCCTGCAAGATTCAGTCCGACCAATCGTTTGGATTACAGGAATTCCCTCAGGCTCGCCTGCGAATTGCCCCTACAGCGGAGCGCTGCCGCATGGCCATCCGAATAATCCTGGCAGACGACCAAGCGATGGTGCGGCAGGGGATCAAGCTGCTGCTCGAGCGCAAAGCGGAGGACATTCACGTTCTCGCGGAAGCTGCCGACGGCCGGGAGGCGGTGCGGCTGGCGCGCAAACTCCAACCGGACATCGCCGTCCTCGATCTGGCGATGCCGCTGTTGAACGGGCTCGACGCCGCGCGCGAAATCCGGCACAACGTTCCGCTCACGAAAACCATTCTGCTCACGGTGCACGCCGAGGATCGCCGCGTGCTGGAGGCGTTGCGCGGCGGCGTGAGCGGGTACGTCTTGAAGACGCAGCCCCCGGAAGAATTGGCGCACGCGATCCGCGAGGTTGCCCGCGGCGGCATCTACCTGAGCCCGGCGGTCTCGCAGACGGTGGTCGACGCGTTCCTCGCGGCCGAGCAGTCGCCGGCTGGCCGGCTGCCGAGCGAGCGCCTCACGCCGCGAGAGCGGCAGGTGTTGCAGTTAGTGGCGGAAGGAAAGACGACCAAGGAGATCGCGACCATTCTCGGCGTGAGCATCAAGACGAGCGAGACCCATCGCACGCGGGTGATGAACAAGCTGGGGATTCACACCGCGGCCGGTTTGGTGCGCTAGGCGATTCGGGAGGGTCTCGTGAATCCGTGACCCCGCCGTTTCACCAGCCGCCCCGCCGGCCGAGCATCACGGCGGGCGTGAGGAGCATGATCTTCAAGTCCTCGAGCGGAGAGCGGTGGCGGATATACTCGAGATCGTAGGTGAGTTTCTCCCGAACATCGTCCAGGCAGCTGTCGTACGAGAGGTTGATCTGGGCCCAACCGGTGATCCCCGGCAAGACGCGTTGGCGCCGCTGGTATTCCTCTATCTGCTCGCGCAGCGACGCGAAAATCGTAGGCTGCTCGGGGCGCGGGCCCACGACGTTCATATCGCCGACCAGCACGTTCCACAGCTGCGGTAACTCGTCGAGCCGCAACTTTCGCAGCACGCGTCCGAGGGGAGTCACGCGCGGATCGTCGCGCTGCGCCCAGACCTGCGACGACGCTCCGCCGTCGACCCGCATCGTGCGGAACTTGTACATGGTGAACGTGCGGCCGCCGTCGTCGACATGGCGCCGAAAGTTGCCGGCAGGCTCGCCCAGTGCGCGCCGATCGAGACCGATACGCTGCTGCGTGAACAGCACCGGACCACGGGACGTGAGTTTGATCAAGACGGCGATGATTGCCATCAATGGAAAGGCGAGCAGCAACGCCACCGCGGCAATCACGAGATTGAGTGCGCGTCGAGCCTGGTCGCGGGTCATCATGCCCGCGTGATTCGCAAAGCCTGTGCCGGTTTCGGGAGATTTGCGGTCCGGGCGCTACATGGCACATGCACCGCGTTGTGGGAAGCATGCGACGGTCCTCCGAAAGCCACGATGAGACCTCGCACGGTATAGGTCTTGCTGCTTGGGCCGCTGATGAATCCAATGCCTCTTCCAGCAGTTCGCGGTCAGACCGCCGCGCCAGTCCTGCGGCGAGCCAGCCCCCCTCACACGCCAAGTCTCCCCGACGGGGGCGAGCCGGGACCCGACTGGCGGCGCATCGCGAGTGCGTTGCTCCGCTTCAAATGGCTCCTGGTCCTCACGCTGACGATGGGCATCGGCGCTGCGTTTGCGGCGACTCGTCTACTGCACCCGGTCTACAGGGCGCAGGCCAACGTGTGGGTGGACGTCCCCGACCGGCGCGGCGAAGGCCCCTCGGATGCGCGAGGGCCGATCCGGCAGGGCGCGCTGCTCGATGCGGATGCGTGGGTGGAATTGCTGCGATCGTACATCGTGTTGGATCAGGTCGTGCGCGACCTCCGTCTCTATCTCGAAGTGAAACGGCCCGCCGACCGGCCGTCCTTCAGCGGTTTCGGCGTGGCGGACGCGTTCCGCCCGGGCGCATACCGGTTGAGCGTCAGCGATGACAGCAAGACGTACACGCTGGCGGCCGCCGAGGGAGTGGACCTGGAGCGGGGAACGGTCGGCGACTCGGTGGGGAGGCGGTTGGGGTTTCGCTGGGTCCCGGGACCGGAAAACTTGCCGCCCGGCCGCACGATCGAGTTCTCCGTGGTGCAGCCGCGCGACGCCGCCCTGTGGCTGGGCGAGCAGCTCGATGTGCGGATGGACCTCAATGGCAACTTCCTGGCGCTGCAGCTGCAGGGCACGAACCCGGTTCTGATATCCAGCATTCTGAACGCCGTCTCGCAGCGCTACGTGGCAGTGGCGGCCCAACTGAAACGCGAAAAGCTCAGCGAGCTGACGAAGATCCTCGAAGACCAGCTGACAACCGCTCAGCGGAATCTCGACGACGCGGAAGCGGCGCAGCAGCGATTCCGCACGCGCACGATTACCCTGCCGTCGGATCAACAAGCCGGCCAGGCTGCCGCAGCGGGGACCCGCGACCCGATCCGCGCGAGCTTCTTCGACATGCAGGTTGAGCGCGACCAGTTGCGACGCGACCGCGACGCGCTCGAGCGCTTGTTGACGCAGGGTGGGGATTCCGGGCTGCCGACGGACGCGTTGTCCGCCATCGAGTCCGCCCAGCGTGCGCCCGAGTTGTCGAATGCCCTCAAAGAGCTGAGCGACAAGCAGGCACAGCTGCGCGCCTACCGGTACCACTACTCCGAGGCGTATCCGCCGCTGCAGCGTCTGGTGAGCGAGATCGCCCAGCTCCAGCAGCGGACGATCCCGACGCTCGCGCGCACGCTCGCGTCCCAGCTTGCCTCGCGCGAGTCGGAATTGGGGAGACAGGTGGACGCTGCGTCCCACGACCTGCGCCAGATTCCCGGTCGCGCCATTGAAGAGGTCCGGCTGAATCGCAACGCGCAGCTGAAGGAGCAGACGTATACGGCGCTCCAGCAGCGCTACGATCAGGCCCGGCTGGCCGCGGAGGCCACCGTGCCGGATGTGCGGATTCTCGACCCGGCCATCGTGCCGCAGCGGCCGATCAAGAACACAGCCCCACGTCTCCTGCTCATGGGACTTCTGGCCGGCCTCGGGCTGGGCGTGGTGGGCGCGATCCTGCTCGACCGCGTGGACCCCAAGGTGCGATACCCCGAGCAGGTGTCGCGCGACCTCGGGCTGTCGATCCTCGGCGCGGTGCCGCATCTGCGCGCCAAGGACCCGGTCGAAGTCGTCGAGGCCCTGCGTGGCGTCCGCCTCAACCTCATGAACGAGCACGGTCCCGGGCCGTTGCTCGTCACGGTCACGAGCCCCGGGCCGGGCGACGGGAAGTCGTTCCTGTCGGCCAATCTGGCGCTCGCGTTCGCGGACGGCGGCCATCGCACGGTGCTCGTGGATGGCGACATTCGCCGGGGCGTGTTGCACCGTCGGTTCAAGGCCAATCGACAACCCGGTTTGGTCGATTTCCTGAATGGGGAGGTGGGCCACGACCAGATCGTGCAGCCGACGCCGTACCCGCGGCTTGCGCTCATCGGGGGTGGCACGCGCACACAGCGGGCGCCGGAGGTGCTCGGATCGCAGGCGATGACTGAGCTCATCGCGGAATTGCGCGGGCAGTATGACGTGATCCTGGTAGATAGCCCGCCGCTCACCGCCGGCGTCGACCCGTTCATTCTCGGAACGGTGACGGGCTCGCTGCTGGTCGTGTTGCGGACCGGACACAGCCACCGCGAGATCACAGGGGCGAAGCTCGAGGTGCTCGAACGACTACCGATCCGGTTGCTCGGCGCCGTGCTGAACGACGTCCCACGCGGTGCCGCCTACGGCTACTACGCGTACTACTCGTACTATTTGCCCGGCTACGAGGCTGTGGACGAAGGCGACGGCCGCCGTACGTCTGGTCCGCAGGTCGTCTAGCGGGGGAAGGGTACACCGGTCCCATGAAACGATCTCTCTGGTCATTGACCGTCGCAGCGGCGTTGCTCAGCACCGGCGGGTCTGGGGTGGCGGCACAATCACGCGCCACAACGTTCCAGGTCGGCGATCGCATCCTGCTCCATGTAGAGGGGGACTCGGCCCTGTCGGACACCTTCAGTGTCGTGGCGGGGCCGGCGCTGCGGCTTCCCAACATCGGCGAAATCCCGCTCGCCGGCGTGAGTCGCAACGATCTCGAGGCCCATTTGACCCGAGAGTTGGGTCGCTACATCAAGGACCCCGTCGTGCAAGCGCGCGCCCTGATTCGCGTCTCGGTCGTCGGTGAGGTGAGCCGTCCCGGATTCTATGCCGTCCCCGTCGATCTGGTGCTGCCCGACGCACTCATGCTCGCGGGCGGCGCGACCCAGGCGGCGCGCGTCGATCAGCTCAGCATCCTGCGCGGCAACGCTTCCTTGTGGAGCGGGAGCGACCTGCAGGCAGCGATCGCGCGGGGTGCGACGCTGGATGAGCTCGGCGTCCGGGCCGGGGATCGCATTCAGGTGCCGGGACGTGGCGATTCGGAATCAAAATGGCGGATCGCCGGCATCATCGTCACAACCATGGTCGCCGTCGTCGCGGTGACGCACCACTAGCAGAGCCCGCTCCTGATCAGAGTGATCTGCGACATGTGACGGACGACCACCGCTCTTGACGCCGTCTGCCGCCATGCGTTAGAACCCGAGCCATGTTTCTCCCCGGGAGATGGATGATATACGCGCTGGCGTGGGGCTGCGTACCGCTGAGCCTCACGGCGCAGGAACCCGACACCACCAAGCCGTTCACCCTGCCGCCCGCGACGGTCTCGGTCACGCGGTCCGAGACGCCGCTCACGAAGGTGCCGCTGGCCATTCACACGGTTGACCGCGCCCAGATCAGCCGCGCCAAGCCGACCTGGGGATTGGACGAGGCCCTCGCCAACGTGCCCGGCGTGTTCGTCGCCAACCGGTACAACTTCTCCCAGGATCAGCGGATCTCGATCCGCGGCTTCGGCGCCCGCTCGGCGTTCGCCGTGCGCGGCATCAAGATTCTCGTGGACGGGATCCCGCAAACGCTGCCCGATGGACAGGGCCAGCTGACGAATCTCGAGCTGGCCGAGGTGGACCACATCGAGGTGTTGCGCGGCTCGGCGTCGGCGCTGTTCGGCAATGCCTCGGGCGGCGTAATCAGCATCTGGACCAATCCGCAGAGCATAGACGATGTGCGTGAGGACGCGCGGGTCGTCGCGGGCCAGTTCAGCGAACGATCCGGCCGTTCCTGGAACAAATGGCAGACGACGACCGGGGTGCGCGTCGGCGGCGGGAGCGCGGCGCTGACGGTGTCGCGGCTCGATTACAAGGGAGAGCGCGACCACAGCGCGGCGGACCAGCGCGTGCTCAACGCGCGCCTGCGACTGCCTCTGGCGGACGGTTGGTCGCTCGCGCTGGTGACCGACGTAGGGGACAACCCGCGGGCCGACAATCCCGGCTCGCTGACGCTCGCCGAGCTGCGTGCGAACCCTGATCAGGCGCCGGCACTCAACCTGCAACGGAACGCGGGCAAGGCGGTGACACAAGTCCAGAGCGGCGCCACGGTGCGCCGTGCCTGGGCGAACGGTGGCGAGGCTGCGTTCACGCTGTTCGGGCTCACCCGCGATCTCAAGAATCCGATCACCACGACGTATATCGATTTGGATCGAATCGATTACGGAGCGCGCGCCAGCGTCACGTACCCGGCGCCGCTCGGTTCTCTCGTGCATCGGCTGACCGCGGGCATTGACTTCCAGCGCCTGCGCGACGACCGCAAGAACTTCGCGTACACGGCGAGCGACCCCGCCAAACCCGACACCGTGCGCACGCTCGATCAGCTGGAGCACGTAACGGAGATCGGACCGTTCGTCCAGAGCGCACTCGAGCTTTCACCCCGGACGACGCTCACGGCCGGGCTGCGATACGATTGGGTGAAGTTTGGCGTGCAGGACCATCTGATTTTCGCGACGCCGACGGACACCAATCCGGACGATTCGGGCGCGCGGCTGATGCGCGCCCTCTCCGGATCGTTCGGCATCGGCGTGAATCCGTCGAGCACGGTCACCGTGTACGCCAACGTCGGATCATCGTTCGAGACGCCGACGACCACCGAGCTCGCCAACTCGCCAGCCGGCACGGGTGGATTCAACACCGGTCTTAAGCCGCAGCAGGCCTGGAATTACGAGATCGGCACGCGTGGGTCGGCCGGCCAACGCGTCGGGTACACGGTCGCGGTGTTTCAAGCCGACGTGCGCGACGCGCTCATTCCTTATGAGATCGCCGCGCCGCGGTTCTATTACCGGAACGCCGGCAGCACGCGGCACCGAGGCATGGAGGTCAGCGCCGACCTATCCATTGCGCCGGGCATGAGCCTGAACGTCGCATGGACATACTCGGATTATCGATACCGGCACTACACCTTCACGGACACGATCCCCCACGTGCTGGACGGGCGCGCGCTGCCCGGGATCCCCAAGCACTGGCTGAATCTGTTCGCGCGGGCGCACCCCGCCGCACTTCGCGGCGTGTGGGCGGAACTCCAGCAGTCGTATTCGTCGGGATATGTCGTGAGCGACACGGGCAGCACGACGACGTCACCATGGTGGGCGACAAGCGTGCGTGTCGGCTGGGAAGGAAACAGCGGTGGGATGCGCCTCGGGCCTTTCCTGGGCATCAACAATGCCTTCAACCATCGGTACGTCAGCTCGGTCGTGATCAACGCGGCACGCGGTCGCTTCTATGAGCCTGCTCCCGGTCGCAATGTCTACCTAGGCCTTTCCGTCGGAGCCGGTCGATAGGTAGCTTGGACCCATGACAAAACGTTTGAGCCTCACCGGGTTGCTCCTCCTCGTCGCGCCACTCTGCGCGGCCCAAACCGCCGCGCCGCAATCGATCGATAGCAACTGGCTCACCGTCGATACGACCGCCAAGACCGCGACCTTCCAATTGACCGCTGGGCTGACCCAGCTCAATGGCGGCCTGAACTTCAACGGCTTCAACGACGGCAAGCTGACGTTGACCGTCCCGACGAGCTGGACGGTCGTGATTCACTTCACGAACCACGACACGAACCTTCCACACTCCGCGGAAGTCGTCGACACGGCCAAGCCGATGCCGGCAGGTCCCGTCGAGCCTCCCGCTTTCGCCCGCGCCGTGACGGCCCGGCTGATGCAGGGGCTCGCCAGTGGGGAGTCGGACTCCTTGCGGTTCGTGGCGAACAAGGCGGGCGCGTACATGATCTTCTGCGCCGTGCCCGGCCATGGCCTCGCGGGGATGTGGATCCGGCTCAAGGTCTCCGCAACGGAGAAGCGCCCGACGCTGGCGGCGTCGACGAGCTGAAGCACGTCCCGGCATGAGCAGCGTGCTCGAGGTGCTGGAGTTGCGCTACGAGCTGCCGGGAAGTGGTAAGAACCTCGTCGACGGCGTGTCGTTTTCCGTAGCGGCGGGAGAGACGCTCGTGTTGCTCGGGCGCAGCGGCTCGGGCAAGACGACGACGCTGAAGCTCGTGAACCGGCTGCTGACTCCGACGGGCGGCACCGTGCGGATCGCGAGCGAACCGGCCGCCGCAGCCGTCGCCACGCAGCTGCGGCGCCGCATCGGCTATGTGATTCAGGACATCGGTCTGTTCCCCCACTTCACGGTCGCGGCGAATGTCGGGCTGCTGCCGCGCCTCGAGCGGTGGCCGCCAGACCGCATCGCGCGCCGGGTACGCGAGCTGCTTGCGCTGGTCGGCCTGGAGCCCGGCACATTCGCAGCGCGCTTTCCGCACGAGCTGTCCGGCGGCCAGCGCCAGCGCGTCGGCGTGGCCCGCGCGCTGGCCGTCGACCCACCGTTGCTGTTGCTCGACGAACCGTTCGCGGCGCTCGACCCGATCACGCGCCTCGAGCTGCAACGCGAGTTTCGTGCGCTCGCAAGCCGGCTCGGCAAGGCGATGGTGTTCGTCACGCACGACGTACGCGAGGGCTTGCTGCTGGGTACGCGCATCGGGCTGCTCGAGGCCGGACGCCTGACGTTTCTGGGAACACCGGACGAGTTTCGCGCCAGCACATCCCCCGCGGTCCGACAGTTCATGGACGCTGCCTGAAGCTCTTCGAGTTTTACGCCCACCACGCGGGCGAAGTAGGGCTGCTGCTGGGCCAGCATATCGGCATGGTCGCCATCTCCACCGCGCTCGCCTCGGCTCTCGGTCTGCCGCTCGGTGTCCTGGTGGTCCGCCGGCCCGCGTGGCGCCGGCCCGTCCTCGGGCTCGCGAATGTGTTTCAAACGATCCCCAGCCTGGCGCTTTTCGGTCTGCTGATTCCGGTGTTCGGCATCGGCGCATGGACCGCGATCAGCGCGCTCGTCGTCTACGCGCTGCTGCCGATCGTCCGTAATACGTACGCCGGGATCACGGGCGTGGACCCGGCGGTGCGCGAGGCCGGCCGCGGCATGGGGATGACTGACGGCGAGCTGCTCTGGCTGGTCGAGCTGCCGCTCGCCGCGGGCGTCATCCTCGCGGGAGTGCGGATCGCGACCGTGGTGAGCGTCGGCGTCGCGACCATCGCGGCCGCCATCGGCGCGGGCGGGCTGGGCGTCTACATCTTTCGCGGCGTAGCCACGGTGGACGATACGCTCATCCTCGCGGGTGCTATTCCCGCCGCGCTGCTCGCGCTGCTCGCCGACGCTCTGCTCGGGTTCGCGGAACGCCGGCTCGTCTGGCGGCCGAAGTGACGCGCTTCCTGGTGTTGCTGGCGATTCTGGTATCCGGTTGTGGCCGGCGGGATCGCATCGTCGTCGGCGCGAAGAACTTCACCGAATCCGATCTCCTGGCGGAGATCGTGGCGCAGCAGATCGAGCGTCGCACAGCGCTGCCCGTGGAGCGGCGGCTCCACCTCGGGGGAACGTTCGTCTGTCATCGGGCGATCACGGCCGGCGACATCGACCTCTACATCGAGTACACGGGCACCGCGTTCACCGCCATTCTGAAGCAGCCGCCGATCGCAGACCCCGACAGCGTGTATCGCTTCGTCGCCGCGGCGTACGCGCGCGATTTCAAACTGCAATGGACGGCACCGCTAGGCTTCAACAACACGTTCGCCATCCTGGTGCGCCGTGCCGATGCCGAGCGATATGGATTGCGGTCGATTGCGGATCTCGCGCGCGTGGCGCCGCGCTGGAAGGCGGGATTCGGCTACGAGTTCCTCGAACGCGCGGACGGGTTTGCGGGTCTTGCCAAGGTGTACGGCCTGACCTTTTCGCAGCCGCCGACGGCGATGGACCTGGGGCTCACGTACCGGGCGCTCGCCGACCGTCGCGTCGATGTCATCGCCGGCAACTCGACCGACGGCCAGATCGCCGCGCTCGATCTGGTTGCTTTGACCGACGATCGCGGCTACTTCCCACCGTACCAGGCGGCGCCGGTCGCCAGAGGTGCAGTGCTCGAGAAGTATCCCGCGGTTCGAGCCGCACTGGCTGAGCTGGGCGGCAAGATCTCGGATGCCGAGATGCGACGGTTGAACGCTCAGGCGGATGTCGAGCACAAGGACATCGTGGAGATCGCGCGGGCGTGGCTCCGGGAGCGGGTACCCTAAAGGAGGCGTTCCATGCCTGATGCAGAGGGCTTCGTTGTTGTTCGGGGCGGTGCGAAGGGGTTTGTACAGGAGATTACCGCGGGGCGTCATCACTTCACCGCCGATGAGCCCGTCGCAACCGGTGGGACCGACCACGGCCCCGAACCGTACGATTTGCTCGTGGCCGCGCTCGGCGCGTGCATGTCGATGACCATCGCGCTGTATGCGCGAACGAAACCGACTGTGTGACCAGGACGGACACGCTGCTCGACCGGATCGAGACCGAGGTGGCGCTCGCCGGCAGTCTGACGGCGGAGCAGCGGAGCAAGCTGATGGAAATCGGGCACAAGTGTCCGGTGCATCGGACGCTCAAGTCCGAGATCGTCATCCAGGAAGCGTCGGTGTTGGGTGGGTGATCGTGAGCGCCCAGACCTGCAAGGAGATTCGCCTATGCTCCAGCAAGCCCCTCTGTATGCCTACATTCCCGCGAAGGACATTGTCCGCGCCCGTGAGTTCTACGAACGAAAGCTCGGCTTCACGCCCACGCGAGAAAACGCCGGTGGCGTCATGTATCAGTTCGGCGACCATACGGCGTGCTTCCTGTATCCAACGCCCAATGCCGGCACGTCGAAAGCGAGTCAGGCATTCTGGCAGGTCCACGATCTCGAAAGTGAGGTCGCCGCGCTGAAGGCCCGCGGTGTGCGGTTCGAGGAATACGACATGCCGGGGTTGAAGACCACGGACGGCATCGCGACCGGTCGAGGCAACAAAGCCGCGTGGTTCAAGGATAGCGAGGGCAATATCCTCGCCCTGATCCAAAGTCTCTAACTCAGGGCCAGCGTCGGCGTAAAGCCGGGCGCCCGGCGCGCCTTGGTCGCCTGCTCGAACGCGTACGCCACGCGCAGCAACACCGGTTCGCTCCAGGCGCGCCCGTAGAACGAGACGCCGAGCGGCAGGCCGAAGTGGAAACCCGCCGGGACCGTGATGTGCGGGTACCCGGAGACCGCGG
>WNGG01009211.1_pt1 | contig 10789 bp, 16 predicted proteins | sample 5400661 | NCBI WGS metagenome assembly WNGG01 (sample SAMN13153372, study PRJNA577476) | soil metagenome | isolation source: 100 cm soil or saprolite under Garry oak tree replicate 1 | place: USA:California | collected 2016-06-15
CACTGTACCATTCATCCAAGGAGAAATCTTCTCCTCCTGCTGCTTCTCTCTCCCCTGCTCTCGTCTATCGCTCTCGCGAGCATGGGAGCCTGGACAAGTGAGAACACTCTCCAGGCTTCAGCAGATCGAGCATTCGGTTGCATGCATGCATCTCCGATCCAAGCTGGCCAGGCTTTTTCTGGATCACGTCTCTACTGTACAACACAGATGCAAGAGTGGAGGGTAAGAAAGAGAGGAGCGCCTGCATATGGATATGACAGAGTCATATCAGGCTCAATTTTCTTGCTTCATGTGATATAAAGAAGAAGGTAGATGCGAGAAGTCTCTAATTTCGTGTTGGGAGTTTCACATGGTACTTCGCGACTATTTGCGCACTATCGACCTGGCCAGGGCTGGGGGGATCAGTGTTCAGCAGGTGCGCAACTATGAAGCCCTGGGCCTGTTGCCACCGGCTTCACGGAGCAAGAGCGGCTACCGTCTCTACACGCAGCGCCATCTGGCTGCGCTCAAAACCGCCCGCAGTCTGGTCGGTGGCTATGGCTGGCAGCGGATGCCGACGATCATGCAGGCACTTCATCGGGGCGATCTGGGAGCCGCGCTTACGACTATTGACACGCGCCACGGCGAACAGGCCCTCAAACGTCGAGAGTGTGAGCAGACGCTCTCCGCTCTGCATGCATTGGCCAAGCAACCCACTCCGGAGCAAAGTTCCCGCTATTCCCAAGGGTTGCGGGTGGGAGAGGCGGCCAAGCAGGTAGGGGTGCGCGTCTCGGCCCTGCATTTCTGGGAACAGCAGGGCCTTTTGCACCCGGTACGCGACCAGAGCAGTCGCTATCGCCTCTATGACGAGCAACAGATGCACCGCCTGCGCGTGGTAGTCCTGCTCAGAGAGGCTGGCTACGACTTCAAGGTGATCTTGTCGGTCCTGGATGAACTGGCGGCAGGTCGGCCAGAACAAGCCATTGTGGCGGTGGAGAAGCGGCGTGAGGAACTGACGCGAACAAGCTGGGTGTGCATTGATGCCTTGGCCAGCTTTCAGCGCTATGTGAGGGAGTTTTGCGGAGATCTGCTCTGAGAGACTCCTTTGGGAATGCACATAGTGCGTGGATCTGCCTTTCGCCAGCGTCTTTATTGTTCAGCTATGAAAGCTCGTTGCGCATCCCGTGGGCCCCTCAACTCCAAACAGAAAGGAGGTGAAATGATGTCAACGATGGAAACAAAGAATTTCGGCACGCCTGACGAGGTCAGGACCTTGCCCAAGACCAAGATTGAAGTGGTCAACTTAGGTGACGGGTCTGTTATGAAATTGACCCTCGAGCCGGGATGGAGATGGTCGGAGCACCTGAAACCGACAGCCGGTACAGACAGTTGCCAGGTGCCGCATTTCAACTATGGCATTTCTGGTCGCCTGCACGTACGCATGGATGATGGAACGGAGAGTGAATTAGGACCAGGTGATGTTCAACTCCTCGGACCAGGCCATGATGCTTGGGTCGTCGGTGATGAACCGGTTATTGCCCTTGACTTTCAGGGTGGCAAAGTCTATGGCAAGTAAGCTTTCTCGTCACCATCCCCAAGGTGAGTTAGAAGTAAAGTAGAACGGCTTACGTAGTTTCTTGCCAGAGTTAAATGAGAAATGAGGAGCTTGATAGTGCGATGCCATCAAGCTTCTTTTCCTTTCATATTCAGTTCTCTTGGTTCCTTTCCCCCCGATGAAAATGGTAGCGTTTATGATAACTGCGCACCGATAAAGAAATGGTTACAGCTCTCGTTTGTCCATCCCAACCCCCAATGAGAATAATGAGAATACAGTAGGGTGGTGTTCTGCGAGTAACATCTGGTGCCGTTTTTCAGGAGCATCTTGCACAGATCATGAACTGTCTGCGGCTGTTTCTGAAGAACAAGTGGTGCCGTGTGAGAGGAACAAAAACATACAGTTTTACCCAACATCGCACAAGATTTATTAGTCGGCGTGAGACGGGTTTTTGAAGCGAAAAAGAAGAACGTGAGATGATGCGACATACCAACATATGACAAGCAGAGGATGAGTCAAAAACAGAACACCCACGAGACAACCTCATGGGTGCTTTTTTGTCCTGCAATCCCGCAAGCGGGTTAAGTGCCATTTAGACAAAAAGGTACATCATTATGATATTAATAGTGCATATCCGTTTCAATCCCGCGAATGGGAAAACAGTCATTTAAACCACACATCTTGCTCCTCATAATCAACTAGTGACCCATACTAGCAGCACTAATAAGCAGTAGAAAGACAAAGCCCCCTATAAAAACAAGTGGAAGCGCACACCAGATAAGCACAGCCCACAAGCAGCCATAGCCTTGTGGTGTGATGCCAGTGCGCTTTTTCACATTATTAGCTTCTACGAGGTAAATGAGTGTGGCAATGAGACCAGGTACGAGTAAAAAGACAGACAAAACAGCACTTAACCATGCAGCCGGGGTATAGTTGCGTTCCTGCTGCATCTGTATTGGTTGTGGCGACCATTGTGGTGGTTGCTGATACGGTGGCCCATATTGTGGTGGTTGGTAGAACCGCCCGGGTTGCTGTGGCGGTGAATATTGCATTATAAGTTCCTTTCTTTCCTATAGTTGAGGATAGATATAATATACATCATCAATGTTTCAATCCCGGACGAGAAGCCTCAGTTATTGAGACTTTCTGCCACTATATTCAGTATACATACCCTTACAAATTTCAATCCCGGACGGGAATACTCAGTCATTTTTGGTCTCTTTTCTCCTCAACCCCCTTCTCAAGCCAAGCGCGGATCTCTGCGTGGAAACTCCAGCACTGCGACTCGCGGAAAGCTCAGCACCATGTTTTGCCTCGTCGGACATGGTTTTTTAGGCGGCGTGGAAGCTAAGTTGTGTAGGTAGGGGATGAGTAAGAATTTTGCTGGCCGCTTGTGTACCTTTATGCAATTCTACCCATCCTTACCACCTTCTGTTCCCAAGCAAGAACCTTTTTAATGAGCTGCCACCGTGATAGAGTGATCCACGGAAGACGTTTCACCGTAGACTCAGATGGGTGAGAAAAGCTCGCCCTGAGTTACAACACAGAAAGGAGAAGACCTATGGCGATCACGTTAATCTTTACACCACGCTCGATGGATGCAAGGCAATACGACGAAGTAATCAAGCGACTCGAGAACGCTGGGGCGTCCGCCCCGCCGGGGCGGCTCTACCATGTGTGTTTCGGGACAGGATCCAGTCTCCGCGTCGTCGATGTGTGGGAATCGCAGGAAGCCTTCAACGCATTTGGCCAGACCCTCGTGCCTATCCTCCAGCAGGTGGGCCTCGACCCTGGGCAGCCCGAGGTTGCTGAGGTTCACAACATCATTCAAGGCTAATTATGACTTGAAGGATATCATGGGTAAAATCACAGGTGAGTATTCTCTGTAGCCTTCTTCACGTGGAAGACAAGGAACTCGGTGGTGTAATGCTGCCGAGTTCTTTTTGCTTCGGGTACGGAGTTAAGAACACGAGGGCGTAGAACCAAGCGCAACCTTTGCGGGGAAAACGTCTGTTATCCTGTTTCTGTCGTACTTTCCAAACCAGACATTTATCTACCTCAACTCTACCAGAGAGCACTTCAGGTGGCAAGGGTCTTATTAGCAATTTTGCTATTTCGATGAAAAATGGGTGGGCTGGACAGTATCAATTTAGCGGTAGGTGGACAGAGTGTTGATTAGCATTTTTGAGAGAGGTGGTCAAGGTGTTCATTAGCATAAACAAGTATGAGTGTGCAATGTTCCCCCTATTGCTGAGGTTCATGGAATATCTCATGTTCTAATGTGACTATTCGGTCTTCGTGGTCTTCTGCTGTTTTATCCAGCTTGGCTATTTTTTTTACTATCTCCTGAAAACCTGCTTTCATTGCTTTGATAATTTCCTGTATGCTTGAGGCTAGTTCAACCTTGAAAATCGTTCCAAGTACGCGGTTATTTGTCTCAATGTAGCTCTTCGTTATCATGTTCTTTTCAAGGTTTTCTAACCGCTTATCAATCGGTCTGAGTCTGCTGTCAAGCAGTTCTCCAAATTGGAGTAAATCTTCTTTTGTAAGCATATTTCAACAATTATAGCAAATCACCGTCTGCTTGCAACTACTACTTTTTCTGTCAAAAGCGTTGAGAGATAGTGGGTGATTGGTCGCGTCGCCTTGGGTTTTCTCTGCGTCTTTTCGTGTTTTCAGCATTACAGGCATCTCCCTCTCTCAATCAAAAAAGAGAACTTTATCGCATGCGTATACTGATCTCGGGAAACCGTTTCAGCGTATCGCTGAGATGGATAAGAGAAGCTTATCCGAAGTGCTGACAGACAGAAAGGAAGATGTTCCATGTCAACCGAAGACAACAAGGCGCTCGTGCGTCGTTTCTATGAGGAAGTCTTTAATCAGAGGAACTTGGCGTTAGTCGATCACCTCTTTAGCACCACCCACGTGTTCCATAATCCACCCACCACCCTGCATGGCACAGAGGAGTTCAAACAACTCTTGTCTGTGTATATTACCGCCTTCCCCGATGCCCGTTTCACCGTGGAAGACGAAATTGCCGAAGGGGAGAGGGTAGCGAGTCGCTATACGTTTCGTGGCACCCATCAGGGCGAACTGATGGGCATTCCCCCAACAGGCAAGTCGGTGACGGTGACGGGGATGATCATCAACCGCATCGTCAACGGCCAGTCTGAGGAAGGCTGGCTCAACTTTGACGCGCTAGGCATGTTGCAACAACTGGGCGTTGTTCCCGCAATGAGGTAGTCGGGGAACCCCGGTCTCCCCGTTCAACAGGGAAACGAGGAGCTTGATGGCGTGAGGCTGTCAAGCTCCTTTCGCTATTGTCCCCGTGCTTTGGCTTCTAAAGAGGGTGAGAGTGTCGGACAAGAGATACTGGCCGGCGTGGGAAGGGGAAAAGGCTATTTCAGCACAACGGTTTTATTGGCTCGGTCAAACTGGACAATAAAATTGTCAAAAAAGTCGATCTGACCAATAACGCCACCAAAGCCCTTTGGTGAGAAATCAAACGAGAAGACCACAGGGACGGGAAAGAAGGTATCCTCTACGCCTATCTCAATGTGAGCAACATACCCTTCTGCTGCTCCTGCCACGCCACTGAGACGCATCTTTTCGAGCTTGGTGAGATCAATGTCAAGGAGGTAGGAAAGCTCCCCATCAAACAGACAGAAATCAGCTCCCGAGTCTACCAGTGCAAGCAGAGGTTGCATCATCCGCTTCTGACTCCGCAGGGTCACCGGAAGATAGGGACGGGGAAACTTACTCTCATCAACAAAACGGTAGGGGAATGTCTGTGTCGTGTGTGGCATAGCTTAAGCAAAACCAACAAAAGGAAGGTCATTTTTCGGTACTTTGAAAAGGAGCGGTTTTTCATACCCTTTTTTCTTTGCATCCTCGACCACTTTTCTGACGCTTTTATCTGCGCTGATGACCTGAGTATCATTCACCAGGGCAACCCATAACCCTTTGTAGTTTTTATAGACCTGAGATAAATCAATCGATTTCATAATGGTCGAGCTTATTATAGCAGATTACCGTCTGGTTGCAACTGCCTCTTTTTCTGTTGAAATCCTTGAGAGGCAAGGAGGGAGAAGTGAGGAGGTTATTTTTTCTTTCTGACTGCTTTTTTCAGCAATGATCCAGGACGAAACGCAGGAATGCGGACTGCTTTGTACTCAATTGGTTTGTTTGTTTTGAAGTTGCGCCCTCTGCCGCCTTTATGCATGCGCGTAGAGAATGTGCCAAACCCAAGAAACTGAACGGTTCTACCTGCTGCTAACTCCTGTTGAATACTGGTCAAGAGTTCTTTGAGGACTTGATGATAGACCCGTTGGGTGATTTGTGGCTTCTGGTGCTTTTGCGTGACTCGTTTCAGAAACGATGTTTTATTCATGAGTTTATTAAAACAGAGAGTGCTTGCTTTGTCAAGTGACAAGAAGTGCAGTGACCAACCATGACTACAGTCTCGCTTCTTCTCGCAACTGCTCTTGATACTCCTGATAGTCCTCGTTGGTGTGATACGAGGTCTGTTCTTTCTCCTGTCGAGCCTTTGCTCTACGCGCTCTGCGTTTCCTGACTTCCGCAAGTTGTTTCTGCCTGGCTGCTTTGGCTTCCTGGCTCGCAAGAGAGGGAAGGATCATTGGTCTGAGGCGATAGTTCGTCATAGGCTGCTTGCATCCTATCAAACCATGCGACAAAGCGCAAGCCATTGATACCTGCTGATGACCCACCAGTGAGATGCCGCTCCAATCGTCCGACCAGATTCTCCCCTTCTCAGCTTCACCTTAGCATTTTCACAGGATCAATTCAGACTGTCAGCGTATGCTCAAGCTATGTGCTGAACCGGAACGTGGCACTTCGTCTGCTCTCTCGTAGGCTTGTGGGTCATCATCATCAGGTAGAGAGGGATAGGGAGAAGTATGGAAAGGTCAATGCAACAACTCATCACGAAACAGTGCCTCGAATGTGGGAGCGAATGTGTCCTCTGCAACTTCGGCTCTGAGCCGTATGTTTGGATCAGGCGGTTTATTGCTCAGGGAAGCCTTACCTCGACATTAAGGGCCTATGTCTGCTTGAACTGTGGACACACCACTTTCTATGCAAGTGACCCCCAAAACCTGAAAAACATACCATCCATGCGATAACCACGTTGGAGGGAGAAGAGCGCGTGTTTTCCACGCGCTCAGAGTGAGGCCGCGTTCGGCGTTGAGTATGCCTCCTTCTCTCTGCCAATGGGAGACTTCACGAAGTTCGTAGCCAGCGGGTAGCGTAATCTGGTACTGTGAGTTCATGGTAAGCTGTTATTATCCTGGCTTGTTGCGTTTCTTCAATGCGTTGTAGATCGTCACATCAAGATAGCTATGTTCTCCGGTGAGCCGGTCGGTTTTCTCAGGGTCATATAAGCCTGAGTGCTGAAACAGTCGTTTCGTCTGTGCCAGATCATCATTCGTCCAGTAGAGTAAATACAACACCAGCGTAAAATCTGCCTCGCTTTTGGACTTGTAGCCTGAAATATCTCCATTCCATAAGGCTTGAAACCGTTCACGATTTCGAGCAGATTGCGCTTTTTCTAACACTTCCGCATCTGATCGAGTTGGAGCAGATTGCACGAGGGTGTCACCCAACCCAACACCCCCCCAGTGTTTTCACTCCTCCTTGGAGGTGATAGTTCACCAACAAGAGACGTATACAGGTTGGTTTGTTGCTGCTGGCGGTCTTCTATGATTGTCGGTGTTCCTGGTATATGATCGGTCGTGAGCGTAAAAAACCGTCCCTCTGCATACATTTCAACATTGCCTATTTTCCGTCCTGCTCCTGGAAGTGTTGCCTGGGTAAGAATATGCACGCCTCATTTTGATGGGGAATATTCAGTGTAAGAGGAAAGTGTTGTGATGATCTCCTGTGCCCATGCTGCAATACTGCCGTCTTTGCTCACACATGCATCAAGATCTGTGCCGGTAAATGGATCACTCTCAGAAAACACAAATCCTATCCCGTTATATCGTCCTGTGGCAAGTGCTCTGAGTGCTTGGTTTACATCTGTCCAGGTAGACGGATCGTTTGTCCTTGCTGGCAAGTGTGTTTTTGGGTTATACGGTCGCTTTTTCAGCTTCTTCTGTTCAACCGTATATTTCCACACCACAAACTGAGGATAGGGCGTAAGTTCTGAAAGCATTCCACTGGAAAACCGCTCTCTGAGGTCTTGAGCGTATCGTGGGTAATTTCTCTGTTCTGGTCTTCGCTCGGCCTGGGTCATGAGGGGCTAGTATACTACAAACGGTGAAATAATGCTTTTTGCTTGACACACCGTGTTGCTCTTGCTATAACGTCTTCCTATGCCACTTGAACGAAAACAGCTAGACACATCATCTCTGCACGCGAAATTTCCAGCCAAAGAACTTCCTGCTCATAAACAATTTGGCAACGGAGAACGCTACAGCTTTGGGACAACCCATATTGACATTTACCCTTTGCCACCAAGTGCAACGCCGACGCTGTTGGTGCGGGGTCGTCGCAACCGTCTTGCGGTTGGCGATGTGTACAAAGTTGAGCCAATAGACACAAACGGTCTGCATGTGTTGTATGTGGATGGAGAACTCATGGTCAATGCCAATGGTAACTATGTCAACGTGTATACAGCTCCTGACCCTGAACTGCTCGGCTTGCAAGAAGCATCAGCAGGACAGAAACGAAGAGATAGACGCGGGACAGAGTTTACCCAAACCATGCTTGATACCTCTGGTACCAAAGAAGGGGAACGGGTTGAAATTTGGGGCATGGTTGAAGCTGCTCCGAAGCCGGTGAACAAAGGCAAAAATAGCCCGTTGCAATTTTTCCTTACTGTTCCACTTCCTGACAAAGAAGGCGAGAAAGAACGGTGGGAAGTGTACGCCACCAATAAGGCCAAACAGCAAGTAAAGGGAAGAAAACTGACCAAAGGCGACAGCATACACGCTGTGCTCTATAAGCATACTTGGACAGTCGAGTTACAAGATGGCAGTGAAACCATGCATACGCGATACAATCTGGCAACCATTATTGAGGTGGAAAAACACGATGCAGGTGTACCCGCGAAGCGCACTACGGTGAATACTCCGACAAGCTAAAAGGGAACGCTGCCACGTCAGTGCTCTATGCTTGCGGGTTTGGAAACGTTGGGGAAACTCGACCACGCCAGTGCTGTACTGAAGCATGTATTTCGTACTGTTGGTGCATGATACACGCAAGTGCTGTATGCTCGGTCTGCATAAGCTCTACGTTCTTGGGTTGCTCGTTGTTTTTCATCTGTCTTTGTCAAGGGTTTCATTGTACCAGAGACATGCGCGGCTTAAAATTGTAGACAGATACATCCTGGTATGTACCCTTCTCCGTTTGATTTCGAGCAGACTTCAGCTCTCAGCCTCTTGCAATCTGGGGAACTGCTACGTATACTTTCAACAGGAGTGTGTCAAGTTGTATTCAGCCCATCTATTTACATAGGAAAGGAGTTGCCCTTGCCCGACATCGAAGAACAGCGCGTCACGCCTGAGCAGGTAGTTGAGGTCTTGCAAACCTGCTATGACCCGTGCTGTAAAGAGCGTGCCGTCAGTATTGTTGAATTAGGGCTCATTCACGGAGTGAAAGTGGCGGAAAACGGACGTGATGTACGCGTCGAGCTCCTGCTTACTTCCGGTTGGTGTCCTTTTTCAGCCCATCTTTTGCAAATGATTGATGAAACGCTTCATGGCATTGAAGGCATTGGTGAGGTAGACACCGAAATTGTCTGGAACACCGTCTGGACGCCCGAACGCATGTCTGCCAGCGCAAAAGCAAAACTCACCTTGCCCATGGCGCAACTTTTGCCCTTGCGCCAACGTCGTCTTGAACGCGAAGCACAAGCCTCTCAGCAAGGTATCTCCTGAGAGTCCATCATGCTGGTGCTGTTCGGTATACTATATCAGCATGGATCGACCGAAGGATGAGGAGGATTTCACGGTAATTGCACCGATAGGTAAAATCGCCATCTGTTGCAGATGATCGACCACAACGTTCGTGCGATAGAGGGTGTTGGCGAAGTAGACACCGAAATTGTCTGGAACACCGTCTGGACTCCCGAACGCATGTCAGCCAGCGCCCGCCAGAAACTTTCTTTGCCCATGGCACAGCTTCTGCCTTTACGCCAGCGTCGCCTTGAGCGCGAAGCCCAGGCTGCCGAGGCTTCCCAAACATCTATTTCTTGAAAGGGGTATAACCAACATGCTGGACAATGATGCCTTTGTCTTTGACTGCGTATGTCACGTGTTTTAATTCAAAATCACAATGGAAGCCTCATCAGTAGAGAGTACTACTGAAAGCTCCTCAACGAAGGATGCGCGAGGCCGGAGTGAAAGGAAAAGGACAATGATCCCCAACGATGTTGTGGTCTTTGACTGTGTGGCCCACGTGTTCGACCTAAGCCCCCAGAATTATCGGAACAAAGGTGGCGAGATGGTGAGTCAGCATCTCTACGCCTTCCACCAGGTCTTGACTCCTGAAGGCGAACCAAAGCTTGCTCCTGAGCAGTTCTTGCGCAAATGGAGCATAGAGGAGATCAGCCGCATGGTCCTCGATGAGTCGGAGACCGACATGCTGGTCTCTATGCCGCTGCCCCTCACGGACTTTTTCTACGATGGAGCCTCCTCCTGGGAACGCTGCGCGGAAATGGCTCGGCACCGCCCAGATCGTACGGTCTTCTGGGGCACGGTCAATCCCTTGGAAGGGCGCAAGGCCCTCGAACTGATGGAGATTCAAGTGAAAGAGTTCGGTGCGAAGGCTTTCAAGTTCTACAACGTTCGCTATGACTACGGTGAGCCCTTCCCCTGGCGCATGGATGATCCACGTGTGGCCTACCCGGTCTATGAGAAAGCCCAGGAGCTGGGCGTCAATCTCATTGGGGTGCACAAGGGAGTGCCACTTGGGCCACAGCCCATTGAGTCTCTCCAGACCTGGGATATGGACGGGGCGGCGTCAAATTTTCCCGACATCAATTTCGTCATCTTCCACGTCGGGCTCCCCTTTATCGATGAAACCTGTTGGCAGCTGGTGCGCTATCCCAATCTCTACGCCTCACTGGCGGCGACACTCAATTTCGTGGTACGCTCCCCTCGCCAGTTCGCCGAGTGGCTCGGCAAACTGCTCTTCTGGTGTGGAGAGGACAAAATTGTCTATGGCTCTGAGACGCCGATCTGGCATCCGAAGTGGGCGTTGGATGCCTTTTGGAATTTCCAAATTCCAGAGGAC
>WNGG01011769.1_pt1 | contig 10789 bp, 4 predicted proteins | sample 5400661 | NCBI WGS metagenome assembly WNGG01 (sample SAMN13153372, study PRJNA577476) | soil metagenome | isolation source: 100 cm soil or saprolite under Garry oak tree replicate 1 | place: USA:California | collected 2016-06-15
GTCAAGTTTTTGTTGAATTTTTTTCTATGCACAGCCGGGCTCCTAAGCAGCTGGTTCCAACAGTTCCAGAAGAGGCGCGTTCTTGCGTCGAAGCGCTTCCAGATAGATTTCCTCGTTGTATGGGACGCGCTTTTGCCAACAGCGATAGATAATCCGGATCCATTTGTAGGCCAGCGCACGGACCGCCGCATGATGGTTTTTGCCTTTGTTTATTTGCATCTGGTAATAGGCACGCGCCCATGACGAGTATCGAATCGAGAGACCCGCAAACTCGTGGAAGCTCTGCCTGAAAAACTTGGGGCATGCGAAACGACGATGGACCCATTTGGACTTCCCGCTGCGCTCCGTGACAGGGGCAATGCCCGAGTATTGCTGAACTTCCAGAGCGGTGTCGTAGCGGTTGCGGTCCGAGCCCATGGCCGCAAGCAGGCGTGGCGCCATGACTCGGCCAGCGCCCGGGAAACTGTCAAAAATGTCACGATCCTCATGCTTGTTGAACAGTTTGTGAATCTGGGCATCGATGCGATCGATGGCATCGATCAGGCAACGCAACTGAGGAACCAAGGTCTCGAGGACCGTTATCGAAGTGGAGATCACCGCGGAGTCCTCGGTGAGCGGACGGGCGGAGCCGATCTCTTCCAGGCGTTGTTGGACGACTTCTGTCCGGCGGCAGCCGTGCTCTTGGTAGAACTTGCGTATCTGGGCGGGTTTGGCCTTTTGCAGCTTTTCCAGAGTCGGCCACTTGTCCAGAAAATCGCACGCCATGGGAGTGTCCAGCTCGCCGGCCCAGGAGAGCGCTTGAGGAAAGTACTCTTTGAGCGACTGCGTGAGCATATTGGTGATGGCAATTCGGCGCCCGACGGTGCCGCGACGAAACTCCGTCAGTTTCTGCAGCGCCCGGATCTCTGGCTTATCGGGAATCCAGACTTTTACCTTATCCCTATGGTCCCTGGCCCATTCGAGCAAAAGACTGGCATCGGGAATATCGTCCTTGGCGCCACTGGGGTAGAAGGCCTCCCGGTACCGGGCCAGCGACTTGGGAGGGACGCGCAGTACATGGACAAAGCGGTAACCGAGCAACACGTTGATCACGGCTCCGCGGCTTTGTTCAATAGCGATGATCACGTCTCTTCCGCCGAATCTAGTGCGCAGGCTCAAGACCCAATCATGCAAGGACTCGGGCGTTTGTTTGACGGTATATGCCTCGACCTGGTCGGCGCCAGCCGCTTGCAACGCGATTGCATGCTGCTGGTCTCCCCAATCCAGCCCGATGTAGGCAGCGTACTGTTGTTGGTTGGCTCTATCGGTTTGCATGGTTGCCTTCTCCCTGTTGTGCTAAGAACACGCTGGCTTTGGTCCTGCGCAATCCTTATAGTTGAGTCCTCTGTTGGGACAGCTTCTGAGTATGCGTTGCTGGACCAAAGCGCATCGTCCCGCTCGAACCTCTCCGGAAAACCGTCTAAGCGGTTGGAGCGGGATATTCGTAGCGGGGCGATGCGTGTTCAAATTAAGTTCCCCCCAACGCGTTTGCCAGCTTACCAGTCTCGTGCAAGTCGTCCTCACGTTCAAAAAAATTGCGTCTCTATACCTATCCGGGGGTTCGCTTCGCTCACCCCCGGCTAAGCTCCTTTCGCCCCGCCGGGGCGGATTTCGGCACGGCTGAAGTCGTGCCCTCCCGTCTTTGGCCATGAATGAATACAAATTTGACCATTTCGTGAACTTTGTTCGCAGCAATAGGCTATAGCGAGTGAGCCTCATACCGCCGGGAACCGCCGATGCACGCCGATTAACGCCGATGGAACCGGTGAACATCCGCGTCCATCGGCGTTGATCGGCGGTTTCAGACTCTTCACTGCGGTTGCTCCAGTCGAAATTTGACCATTTTGTGAACTTCGTGGCTACCTAGTTGGACTAGGCTAAAACTGCCAAACTGGAAGTCGTGAACCTGAGATTGTTATGAAAATCGTTTTGGTGCTCATGCTCGTGCGCCTGTCGAAGTTCGAAGACCGAGGACGACGATGCGAACGAGGTCCTTCATGTCGGCAGAATGCGCATTGAGTCATGCTTCTTGGGGAAGCGGCCTCGGTGAATAAAGCCTCTCCGCGGCAGCCGCAAACCTGGAAAAAGCTTCAGGATTGAGACTGACCCCCAGCCCTGGATGCCGAGGGAGCTGCAGCCTGCCTTTGACAATCTGCAGCTCGTCGGACACCAGCTCGCGACGAAGCCGGGATTCGGCAACCGCAGCGGGCAAGAATTCGATAAATCGGCAGTTGGGAGACACGGCTGCCAAATGAGCCGTCGCAGCTGCGCCAATGCCGGTTTTCCAGCAATGAGGCACTACGATCTTGCCGCGATCCTGAGCCAATTGCACCACTCTCAGCGCTTCGGTGAAACCGCCGACTCGTCCAACATCCGGCTGCACGACATCCACCTGCCCGCGATCCATAAGGTCGAGGAATTCATAGCGGGTCTGCAGCCATTCGCCGGCTGCAATGCGGATGTCGGTGGCGTTTGCCAGTCTTCGGTAACCCTCCAGATCGTCTGAGGGCAGGGGAGTTTCAACGAAGAAAATGTCATACTGTTCCAAGCGTCGTAGCACACGCAAGGCTTCTTTCCAATCGCTCCAGCAGTAGGCCACATCCACCATGATGCGCATCTCGGGCCCCACCGCCTGGCGGCACTCCGCCACCAGTTGTACAATGGCATCGTCCCCTTCCTGAAGTCGATTGTGGGTGTAAGGGCCCTTGATGCATATCTCCAATTTGGCGGCGCTGAAACCAAACTCACGCGCCCAGGTTGCTTTGGCCAACAAGCTCTCGCGGTACTCGGCGAGTGTGGTCCCAGTGGGCAGTAAGCTGGCATAGGGAGTGACGTGCGGTTGCGGCACTCCACCTAGGAGTCGCCACACAGGCTTTCCGGTAGCCTTGCCATAGAGGTCCCAGATGGCCATGTCGATGGCGCCGATGGCACAAATACCTGCGCCGCGCCTGCCCGTCATGGCAGATAAGGTGTAGAGACGATCCCAGATAGCCTGGGGCTGAGTGGGGTCCTGGTCCAGTAACAATTGCTTCAACCCCAGACTCATGATATGAGAACCAGGGGATTCGACCAGGGTCTTCACTACCCATGGATTGGTGTCCACCTCACCTATCCCGGTGATTCCCTCATCACTCCGTATTTCCACAACCACGGTGTCTTGTGAAGAGTCGCAAGCGTCTGAGTTGCAGTCAGGAACGACCAGTACAGTGCAATCTACTCCAGTAATCTTCATGAGTGTCCTTTCATCGGAATGCGATGATGTATGAGCCTCAGGACAAAAAACTCATCGGTATGGATCTCCACCACGATGTCGTCCTGCGCCGAACTGGTTGAACCCACATCGCAGTGAGGATCCAGCAAGACGTGGCAGTCAATGCGAGTGATTTTCAAAGTTCGCGCCCCCTGACTGATTGCTCCTGCCTGGCCAAGATACCATCATCTTCCATTAGAAGACGACCTTCAGCGCTAGCTGAATGATGCGCGGAGTATTGGCCTGAGAGCTGATCAGTCCAAAGCTGTCGGGACTATTCACGTTGGCCGACGGGCCGCCGAAGACCACCCGGTTGAACAGATTGAAGAACTCCGATCGGAATTCCAGATATTTTGACTCTCGGAAATAGACTCGCTTGAACAAGGAGAAGTCTTCGTTGTAAGAAGCCGGGAGGCGCACGTTCGGCAGGGTTCGTGGCGAGTTGCCGATCGTGAATGGGGCCGGCCGACTGAAGGCATCAATGTTCAGGTATCGATCCTGCGCCGGATCAAAGGAACCCATGTCGACCGAACTGCGAACATTGGGGGAGACCCAGTTGGGCCGGTTGCCGCCGCCAAACAATGGCAGCCCCGGGCCACCTCGGACCCGAAGCGGAGTCTCCGATTGATATCTCTCAATGGAATTGACCTGCCAGCCTCCCAGAATGTGATTGAGGACCGGGTTCCAGTTGCTCCCGACTCTCTTAGTCCGCCCAAAGGGTAACTCGTAAGTCCAAGAGAAAACGAAGACGTGCGTCCGGTCAATGTTCTCGAGGGACCTTTCGAGCTTGCGATTGAAGGTGTCAATTCCCTTGTTGCCTCCACCTCCAAAGAGGTCTCCAAACGTATCGCTCCCTCCAAACCCGATGTTTTTCGACAAGGTATAGGCACCCAGGAACGACAACCCGTTCGAGTACCGCTTCTGCAGCCGGATCTGAAGAGAATTGTAGAGGTCGTACCCTGTGGGTTGGAACATATCCCAGAGGGTGGTGTACTGAGGGAACGGTCGCAAAGCCTGCGCCACCGATCCTCGGAAACTGGGATAGGGCCGCGTAATACCCGCTGCTGCAGCCGCCGGGGAATCAATGTCTGCGTTCAGCGTGTTCCCCAGGCTCAAATACCTGGAATCCACTTGGTTGATATCCTCGAGAGCGGTCCATAGGCCATTGCTTTTGGAGCCAACATAGGACGCATCCAGCAGGATGTTGAAGGGGAGCTCCCTCTGGATATTGAACGACCAGCTCTGCATCAAAGCGGGCCGGTTGGCGTCCTGGTTTATCCAGCTGCCAGCCCCCCCATTGTTTTGAGAAGGGTCAAAGCTGGGCAGACTGACCGGCGGGGCGGGCCATCCAACATCCAGCTTGAAGGCTGGAGTGAGTCCCTGGTCGGTGCTGGCCACCGACTGCAGCAAGCCAAACCCGGAGTTCCAGAAGATCCCGCTGTTGACGCGCCCATAGTTGGGATAGATGCGAAACAGGCCGTAGCCCAGACGAACCACTGTCTTTGGATTCAGCGCATAGCTCAGTCCAATCCTGGGAGAGAAGGATTTGTGGTAGCCCGGAAAAATCTGGTTAGTACCCTTTCTCCCAGAGCCATCGCCCAGGAAAACCAGGGCCCCCGGCCGACCGTCGGCCCCTGGATTGGGCCGGTTCAGATCGAGGAACGAGAAGATCCCGTCTCTTTCGATAACGTAAGACGGTATCTCATAGCGCAAGCCCAAACTGAGGGTAAGGTTCGGTCTCAACTTGATGGCATCGTCGGCATAGCCGGCCCAAAACCAATCGCGAAAGTTTTGTTCGGGAGCAGGGATCTGACGAAACGAAGAGAAAACTTCTCCCAGCAGAAAACTGGCGAAAGCATTGCCAAGGTTCGAAAAGTCGGGGCTGTTGGGCTGTGAGGTAGAAAGCTGGCTAAATTCGAAGGTCCCGGCGACATTGTCCAGGTCCCGAGCCAGATTGTTTCTCAGCCGCAGCATCGTCCCGAACTTGAGCTGGTGCCTGCCCTTGACCCAGCTGAGATCATCCACCCAGGTCCAATTGGTATATCTCTGCGGGTCGAATCCATTCTCCTGAGCGTTACCCAGCCATTGATAGATTTCTGCCTGCCCCGATGTCCGGTCAAAGTACAAGTCTGGAAAACCGTTGGCATCGGTAGGAATGCCAGGAATCTGTAGCGTCTGATTGCCCTTCCTGTCATCTTCCTTCCAGAGAGTCCAGGTGGGTTCGGTCAACGTGTATCCAAAGCCCACGTGGTGCACCAGGCTCGGGCTGATGTAGTAGGAATGATTGAGCCGGATGCCCGCCGCATTGGTCGGGGTTTTCCGAAACCCAGGGTTCCACTCGCCGGCCACGGGACCATTGATGACGGTGTCATTGGTCACATGCCAGAAGGCACCAGACAGGCGCTGCTTGTCGCTCAGGACCTGGTCCACTTTAACACTGAAAGCATGCTCCGTGCTGGGTTGGAAGGAGCGGTCAATATAGTTGTTGAATACGGCACCGGCAATATCTGGGTTGGGGAGGAGTCCAGTGGCTCGCTTGGCGATAGGGCTGATCCGATTCGCTGGAATGATGTTGCCCGGAAACGGGGCGCGAACGAACCCACCTTGCCCATCCGGCCGGGTAGTGGCGGGATCAAAAATCTGAGCCGGATAGTCCGAGAAGTCGCCGCTGCGCTGTTTCAGTGTTGGCAATGTCACCAAACCTCCGCGCGGCAGCCCGCCCCGTAAACTGAAACCCGAATAGGCAACGAAGAACTGGGTCTTGTCCTTCTTGATAGGGCCGCCGAACGTGCCGCCAAACTCGTTCTGCCGGAGTGGAGGTTTGCCCGTGTTGAAAAACCCCCTGGCGTCGAGAATGTCATTGCGAAGAAACTCATACAAGTTCCCATGGAAATTGTTCGTCCCCGACTTTAGACTGAAGTTCTCCACTCCGAATCCGAGACCATATTCCGCAGGATAGAGGGTATTCTGGACTTTGAATTCGCTGACCCCTTCGTAGGGTGGAGTCGCTTCTGCAATAAACCCCGGGGCTCCCAACGTTTGCATGTCAATCCCATCAATCAGGATCTCCTGGCTGAATCCAGGAGCTCCATTGATCTGCTTGCTCCACTGATTTCCGGTGACGCCCGGGGTGAGGAAAATGAAGTTCTCAATCTGGCGGCGACCGCTGGCACCAGCCGTGGCGGCACCGCCCAGAGAAATCGGCAAATCCAGCATGTCTTTCTCAGGCATGACGGTGCCGATTTCGGGCGAACTGGTCTGGAGCTGAACCACATCGGCGACCACGTCCACCGTCTCCGTCACTTCCCCGACAGCCAGGCTCAGGTTAAGAGTTGTGGTCGTCGCGGTGCTCACTTCGATGGGCTCGCGTGTCGATGTCTTGAAACCGACCATGGTCACGCTCACTCGATATCGGCCCGGTGGCAGGCCGCTGATGAGATAGATACCCTCGGCTGTAGACGTGCCGGAGTAAGTTGCGGCGGTATTCAGATTAGTGACCTTGATACTCGCCTCCGGAATCGCCGCGCCGCTCTGATCCGTAATGTTGCCCGTCAACCCACCGAAGCTTCCTTGCCCCCAAGCGTGGAGAGACATTGCCAATACAGCCATCGCAGCGAGAACGCTTTTCATGTCTCCTCCTTGAAATTTGTCTGACTAGTTTCTGTCGTAAAAGTAGCCCCGAAGGGGCGACTCAGGAAAGCCCAGGGCGCAAGCCCTGGGAACAAGCAAAGCAAGAACTGAAGCCCCGAAGGGGCGATGCGGGTGGCGCCGCCATTAAATGAGGTGCCTTATGACGAGCATTTATCTGCAGTTGAGACCGAACCTCCCTGCGCCGCCCTTTCAGGGCTTTCTGCAATCTGGACTTTGAACCCAGGGCTTGCGCCCTGGGCTGTCCTGCTGGACCCCTTCAGGGTCCTTGGTTTCGCGCCGGAAACTAACTAACTACTCTATGTCGTAATTACGGCGACGTAGTTTTTTGGTGCTGCTTACCGATGGGGGGTCCGCCACGTTCCCGAACTAAACACCCCCCGTCCGCCGGTCTCCACCGGAGCGTCAAACGAGAATTTCAGAGACGACCCGAGCTGGAAATTGATCCGTCAGCCGTTCGTTGAGCCCGTGCCGCTGGTAAACGAGATCACGATAATTCATGCCAAGGAGATGCAGGATGGTCGCATGAAAGTCGTGGACACTGACCCGCTGCTCGACGGCCTTGTGCCCCAAATCATCAGTCGCACCCAGCGCCATGCCGCCTCGCACTCCGCCCCCGGCCATCCAAATGGAAAACCCGCTGGGATTATGGTCGCGTCCGGCGGATCCTGTGTTGTCCCTAACCTGAGACAACGGCATCCTTCCAAACTCACCGCCCCAAATGACCAGTGTGCTGTCCAGCAGACCGCGCTGCTTCAGATCTTTGAGAAGAGCAGCAGCCGGCTTGTCGGTCTTTCCACAACTGTAACGCAGACTGTTTTCCAGGTCGGAGTGGGCGTCCCAGATCTGGCTTTCAATAAAGATCTGAACGAAACGAACGCCCCGTTCAACGAGGCGTCGCGCCATCAGGCAGCGCTTTCCATAGGAGGCCGTGATTTCCTGGTTGAGGCCATACATCTCCTTGGTCTCTTCGCTCTCTTGAGAGAGATTCAGAGCATCGGTGGCCGTGATCTGCATCCTTGCCGCCAGCTCGTAATTGGCGATGCGAGCATCCAGGTCAGGCTGTCCAGAGTGTTTCTGCCTATGCAACTCGTCCAGGCGGCGCAGTAACGTCCGCTGAGCCTCCACCAGCGGAGATGGCAACTCTTCGCGTGGCTTGAGATTTAAAAGAGGCAAGCCTTCAGAACGGAAGCGAGTTCCCTGATAGATAGGTGGAAGCCATCCGGACTGCCAGTTCTGAACACTGTTGATCGGGAGACCCTTGGGATCATCGAGGACAATGTAAGCCGGGAGATTCTGGTTCTCGCTCCCTAAGCCGTAAACGACCCAGGAGCCGAGCGATGGTCTCCCGGGTAACGTGCGACCACCGTGCATGAGGTACAGTGCGGGTTCGTGGTTGAAATGCTCTCCATACATCGATCGGATCAATGCGATGTCATCCACGCATTCCGATAAATGAGGCATCAGTTCGGAAACTTCGATGCCTGACTTTCCATGTTTGGAATATTTGAAACTGGAAGGAAGGAGGCTACCCACCTCATTGGCAAATTCAATCTCATTGACAATGTCACGGCTGGGCGCAGATCCGGCAAACTTGTTCAGAATCGGCTTGGGATCAAACAAGTCAACCTGACTGGGGCCTCCATTCATGAAAAGCTGGATCACAGACTTAGCCTTCGGGTGGAAATGGGGACGTCGGGGCTTTAGATCGTAAACAGGCCGCCCTTCCTCCTGGCCGGGCGCCAGGGAGGGGTTCGCCGAGAACAGATCGGTGCCGAGAAGCCAGGCGAGAGCTGCGCCATGGAGACCGTAGCTGAATCCCGAGAAGAAATCTCGCCGGGATAGAGTTGAAAGACGCCTGTCAAAAACGTTCTGTTTCGAGGTTGCTGTCGGTTTCAGTGCCATTAACAACACCTTTCAATTTGCAGGTGCGACCCCTTCCCAAGGATCTCAATCGATATACAAGAAGTCGGCCGAGCTCAGTACGGATTGACACAATCCCGCCAGAGCAAACCATCGAGCGGTAGGCAACTTGGGCGCCTCCTGCCTGGTGTTCTCCAAGTGTGAAGCCCACTGCTTCTCCAGCTCGACTAGGCCTTCTCTTGCCACTCTCATTTCCTCTGGTGTAGGCCGCCGCGACAGAGCGCGGAGATAGAGCTCTTCAATCTGTTTGTTCCTGTCTTCTCCAAACTGATCGATCAGGCGGCCACCCAGGTAGCGGGAGTGCGCTCGCAACACTTCACTGTTCATCATCTGCAGAGCCTGAGTCGCTACGGTGGATTGCCTTCGCTCGATGCAGTTGGGCGACATCGGGGGCAAATCGAAGACCTCCATCATAGTCAAGGGAGTCTTGCGGCGCTGCAGCACATAGATGCTCCGACGCCATCCCTTGTTTGAGCCCTTCGCGATGACTTCGCCCTCTGGACTGGTTTCGACCTCAGCCGGCGGCCCAAATTGAGTAAGGTCCAGACGTCCTGTGACTTTTAGGATCGAGTCGTACAGGGCTTCAGCATCCATTCGGCGTAGCGGCATTCTGGACAAGAGAGCATTTTCAGGATCAGCCTGATGAACGGCTGGATCAAAATGCGAACTCTGCCGATAAGCAGTCGAAGTCATGATGAGCCGATGGATGGCCTTCATACTCCAGCCGCTTTGAACAAACTCTGTCGCCAGCCAGTCCAGCAACTCCGGGTGTGTCGGAGGCACACCGCTCCGGCCAAAATTTGAAGGGCTCGCCACCAAGCCCGCGCCGAAATGGTGCATCCAGATGCGATTCACCATGACTCGGACGGTAAGCGGATGGTTGGGCTGCACTAACCAGCGAGCCAGGGCTAACCTCCGGCCGCTGGATTCCCGGTTCAGCTCTGGCGTGACGACTTTGTAAGGAGCAAGACCGGCCTTCAAGACCGAGGGCACCCCTGGCTGCACCAAATCACCGGGGCTCTGGGCATTGCCTCGGCGCAGCAGATAAGCTGTAGAGGGCTCGCCACCCATATCGAACAGGGCACGAATCTGCGGTTTGGGTTGAAGTTTTTTCTTCAGCGCATCGATGTTTTTCTTGGCATTCTCGGTCTCCAGCTTGAAATCCGGAAACCGCTTGATTAAATCCTGCTGTGTGATCTTCACAATTTCTTGAAACTTCTCGACCAGATAGTTCTGCAAGGCGCTGCGCTTCTCTTCAGAGGTACTGGCCGCCGTTTTCAAGTCTTCCCTTATGGATTGGGGAAACGTTGCGAGTCTCTCGTCCAGCAATTTCTCACGCCAAGGCTTGGCCTTGGTTTCTAACGAAGTCTCCGCTTGTTTTATCTCCGCTTCAACGGGAGCGTTGAACCGAGCGACCTCCTCCCGTTCAGTGTCCAGGGCTATGTCCAAGTGTCGAGTGGGAAATTTCAGCTCATAGGGGTTATTCGCGGCAGGCGTCATCCAGTCGTAAGGGTCGTAGGCGGTCTGAAGGATGGCGCTCAGGCGATAGTAGTCTCGCTGGGGCATGGGATCGTACTTATGATCGTGGCAGCGGGCGCATCCCATCGTCAGGCCTAACACGCTTGAACTGAGCACCTCGATCTCATCGGCCACGACATTGAATCGCTCAGGAACGGAAGCATTGCCGGTTGAATAGGTCCCATCAGGCACCATCCTCAAGAATCCGGTCGCCGCCAGCTTGTCGATGATCTCTGGAGTGATCTGTTTCACCTTCTTATAGTCAAAGAGCTCGTCACCAGCAATTTGTTCCGTAAGAAACTGATCATAGCGTTTATCGCTGTTGAGTGATCGAATCACATAATCACGATATCGCCAGGCGTGAGGGCGAATGAGGTCTTCGTCGATGAGGCCTTCCGAGTCTGAGTAACC
>WNGG01017558.1_pt1 | contig 10789 bp, 12 predicted proteins | sample 5400661 | NCBI WGS metagenome assembly WNGG01 (sample SAMN13153372, study PRJNA577476) | soil metagenome | isolation source: 100 cm soil or saprolite under Garry oak tree replicate 1 | place: USA:California | collected 2016-06-15
GGCGACGTCCGCCAGGTCTGGGAGCAGTCGTCGGACGGCGGCACGGGCTGGACGGTGGTGTTCGAAGGACGGTACACCCGCAGGCGCTGACGGCCCTGCGCGAAGGACATTTCTGCTATGGTGCGCGCGTGCGGACGTCGCGCGTGGCGAGACCCGGGGGCGGAGGGCTGGTCGGGGCCGTTCTCTGTCTTCTCCTGGGCGCCGACATCGCGCGCGCGGGCGACGAGATCCAGGTCTACAACGCCGAGATCAATCCTCCGGGACGGTTCAGCCTGCAGCTGCACGGCAACTACGTTCCCCGCGGCCGCGCCGCCCCCGAATATCCCGGCGGCCTGGTTCCGGACGGAGCCTGGAACGGCACGCCGGAGTTCGCGCTCGGCCTGACCGATTTCTGGGAGGTCGGTCTGTACCTCCCTTATGCGGTGACGCGCGGCGGTGATTTCGCCGCGGGCGGGGCCAAGCTGCGCACGTTCGTCGCCTCGCCACACGCCCACGACCGGCGCTTCTTCTACGGCGTCAACTTCGAGCTGGGCTATCAGCCGCGTCTGTTCGAAGAGACCCACTGGAACTCGGAGATCCGTCCGATCATCGGCTGGCGCCGTGCCCCGCTCGAATTCATCCTCAATCCGATCGTGGACGTCGTTCTGAGCGGACCGCGGCACACCGTCGATTTCGCGCCCGCGGCGCGCCTGGCGTACCTGTTCTCCTCCACCTGGGCTGCCGGGATCGAGCACTACGCCGACTTCGGTCCCATCGACGATTTCGAATCCGGCGGTCGGCGCTTCCAGGAGGTGTTCCTCGTCGGCGACTATTCCGGCCCGAAACTGGACGTCGATTTCGGAATCGGCCGGGGTCTCATCGCGGGGTCGGACGACTGGACCGTGAAGTTCATCCTCGGGTGGGGATGGTGAGCGGGCCGTTCGACGTCATCGTGCTGGGGGCCGGACACAACGGCCTCGTGGCGGCGGCGTACCTGGCGCGCGGCGGGATGAAGACCCTGGTCGTCGAGCGCCGGCCGATCGTTGGCGGCGCCTGCGTCACGGAGGAAATCTTCCCGGGGTACAAGTTCTCGACGACGTCCTACGTCCTGTCGCTTCTGCGCCCCGAGATCATCCGGGATCTTCGGCTGCGGGAGCACGGCCTCGAGATCCTGCCGTGCCGCACCTCGTTCACGCCGTTCCCGGACGGACGATCGCTCCTGCTCGGGCTCGGTCCGGAGGAGGACGCGCGTCGGATCGCGCGCTTCTCCAGGAAGGACGCAGAGGCCTATCCCCGGTTCAACGCCGCCATCGCCCGCATGGCCGACTTCGTCCGCCCGACCCTGGCGATGCTTCCTCCAAGTCTGCCCTCCCCCGGCGTCGGCGACCTGCTCGGCCTGCTGAGGCTGGGCCACCGATTTCGACGTCTCACCCTCGCCGACCAGACGCTTCTTCTCAAGACGATGACCATGAGCTGCTCGGCGCTCCTGGACGAATGGTTCGAGTCGAAGGAGCTGAAGGCCGGCTTCGCCGCCACCGGGACGATCGGCACCTACGGCAGTCCGAGCGCGCCGGGCACGGCCTTCGTCTTCCTGCACTACTACCTCGGAGAGGCGGACGGATCACCGGGCTCGTGGGGATTCGTGCGCGGAGGGATGGGGGGCGTCACCCAGGCCCTGGCCGCCGCGGCCCGCTCCCAGGGGGCGGTGATCCGCGTCGGCGCGCCGGTCGAGCGGATCGTGGTCGCGGACGGCGCCGCGCGGGGGGTCGTCCTCGAGGGTGGCGAGGAGATCCTCGGCCGGAGCGTCGTCTCGAACGCCGACCCGAAGCGCACGTTCCTGGGATTGATGGAACGCTCCCTGCTGCCGCCCGATTTCGTGCGCGGAATCGAGAACGTCCGCTGCGTCGGCAACTCGGCCAAGATCAATCTGGCCCTCTCGGAGGCTCCCGACTTCACGGCCCTCCCCGGCGACGGGCCGCATCTGCGCGGCTCCATCCAGGTCTGCGGCCAGAGCCCCGGATATCTCGAGGAGGCGTTCGAAGACTACCGGGCCGGACGCCCGTCGCGCCGGCCCTACCTGGACATCGTCCTCCCCTCGACCGTCGACACGACGCTCGCGCCTGAAGGCCGCCACGTCCTGTCGATCTCGATGAAGTTCGTCCCCTACCGCCTGGCCGAGGGGGACTGGCCGTCCCGCAGGGAGGCCCTCGGGGACCTGGCCGTCGACACTCTCGCCTCGTACGCCCCGAACCTGCGCCGGGCCATTCTCCACCGCCAGGTCCTCACGCCGCTCGACTTCGAGGAGATCTACGGCCTGACCGGCGGGAACATCTGCCACGGCGACATGGCGCTCGACCAGCTCTTCGCGATGCGCCCGCTCCTCGGGTGGGCCCGCTACCGGACTCCGATCGATAACCTTTATATGTGCGGCTCCGGGACGCACCCGGGAGGAGGGGTGATGGGAGCGCCGGGCAGGAACGCGGCCCGGGTCGTCCTGAAGGACCGTCGGAGCGGGCGGCCGCGCCGGGGCTGAACGGGACGAATCCGTCATCCTCCCCCTCCAGGCTCCTCTCCTTTCGCCTTCCTCCGCTCCTCCCGTCACACGATCGTGATCCCCGCGACACCTTGCGCGGCGCGGGCTTGCCGGATTTCGGGGCGGCCGCCATATTGACACCTCGAGTCCCGTGTCTCCCCGCGGGGTGACGGGACAGGGAGGATTCCAATCATGGACAGGGCGCGCGCTCTGGGCATTCTCGCCGTGATCGCTCTTCTCACCGGCGGCTCACGTCTCGTCGCCGACGACACGTCGCAGAAAGAGGTCACGACGACCAAGGACGGCAACACCGTCACACGCAAGGGGACCATCACGGGCCCCAACGGCAAGACCACGACCAGCGAGTCGACCACGACCCGGAGCGGCAACACCGTCACGCGCGTCGGCACTACCACCGGCCCGAAGGGCAAGAAGGTCACCACGCTGAACACCTGGACCAATGACGGCAACACGATCACGCGCCAGGGAACCGTGACCGGCCCCAACGGGAAGACCGCGAGCAGCAACGCCACCTGGACCAAGGACGGCAACACCACCACGCACGAGGGGACGACCACCAAGCAGGGCGCCGCGGCCAAGAAGAAGCCGCGGGCGCGCGTGCAACGGCCCAGACCGCATTCCTGATCGAACGTACGCTCCGAACGGCCCCGGCCGATGGATCGGCCGGGAGCGCCCCAGTCGGGTCGAGGTCAGAATACGCCGTCTCGAGCTGTGCTAGGCTCGGGCGGATGCGGCCTCGGGGACGCCCATGAACGGGAGCGGGTGCGGATTGTCCCGCCGGACGGGGCTCCTCGCCCCGGTTCTCCTCGCTCTCAGCGCGGCGTGCGGCGTCCCGCGCCAGGAGACGGCCGACCTGGTCATCCACGACGCGAAGATCTACACCGTGGATCCGGCGCGGCCGTGGGCCGAGGCGGTAGCCATCAAGGACGGTCGTATCCTGGCGACCGGCGGCGACGCCGAGATCCTGCGCTTCGTATCGAGCCGGACCCGGGTCCTCGATGTGCGGGGACGTTTCGTCCTTCCCGGATTCATCGACAGTCACAACCACATCACCTTCGGGTCCGACCCGGACGTGCTGCAGCTGTCGGATGCCCGCTCGCCCCGCGAAATCTACGAGCGCGTGCGGCTCGCGGTCGCCACCCAGCGGGAGGGCGGATGGATCGAGGGGGAAGGCTGGAACTACTCCGTCTTTCCCGGTGGGGCCCTGCCGACCTGGCGTGACCTCGAGGTCGTGACCGGCGACCGGCCGGCATTCCTGGTGTCCTACGACGTCCATACCGTCTGGCTGAACCGCGCCGCCCTGAAGAGGCTGGGGATCACCCGTACCACCGCCAGCCTGCCGTACGGAGAGGTCGACAAGGACCCGCGCACGGGGGAGCCGACGGGCATCCTCAGGTCGTTCGCGACCATGGGGCTGTCCGTCGCGGGGCAGCAGGCGCTGCGACGGATCCTGCCGTCCTGGTCGGCGGGGCGCCGTTTCGGGCGCCTGAAGCGGAATCTCGAGGTCGCGTCCCGGTTCGGCATCACCACCATCGTCGAGCCGCAGGCGTTTCTGGAAGACCTTGCGCTCTTCAGCCGGGCGCGGCAGGACGGGATCTTGAAGGCCCGCCTGCAGATCGCCCTGTATCACCCGCGGGGGACACCGGAGTCCGAGCTCGCGCGCTTCGACGAAGCGCGGCGGCGATTCGACGACGACGTCCTCCGGGTCGCCGCGGTCAAGCTCTACATCGATGACGTCGTCGAGCCGCACACGGCGGCCATGCTCGAGCCTTACAGCGACAGCCCCGGTGAACGGGGCGCGACGCTCTACCCGCCCGACGAGTTCAAGACCGTCGTGGCCCGCATCGATCGGATGAAGTTTCAGATGTTCATCCACGCGATCGGGGACCGGGGGATCCGCACGGCGCTCGACGCCCTGCAGCACGCCCGCGAGCAGAACGGCCCGCGAGACAGCCGGCACCAGCTGGTCCACATCGAGTGCCTGTCTCCCGAGGACATCCCCCGCTTCAAGGCGCTCGGCGTCGTCGCGTGCATGCAGCCCCGCCACTGCGCCCCGGACATCACCGGAAAATGGGCGATGAACATCGGGCCCGAGCGTTCCCGGTACGCCTGGGCGTTCCGCAGCCTGCGGGATTCCGGCGCGACGCTGGCCTTCGCCAGCGACTGGAACGTGGCGGAGATGGATCCGCTCGTGGGGATCTACACGGCGCTCACCCGCAAGGGGCTGGACGGGCGGCCGCCCGGCGGGTGGATCCCCGAGCAGACGATCGACCTCGTGAGCGCCCTGCGCGCCTATACGATCCAGGGGGCGTACGCGAACTTCGTGGAGGGAAACCGCGGGTCCATCGAAGCGGGCAAGTACGCCGATGTGATCGTCCTGTCGGACAACCTGTTCGACCTGGCGCCGGACAGGATCAAGGACGCGCGCGTCCTTCTCACCCTCGTCGGCGGCCGGGAAGCGTACCGCTCCCCCGACCTCGCCTCACCCGCCCCGCAGTAGCCTGGCCCCGTCCCGCTTCCGGGCAAACCCGTGCCGGACGTGGATTTCACGAATGAAACGCCGGCCCGGATCGACTGCGCCACGTTTTCGTCATTCGCTTGATCGGCCCCCTCCGCGTACCTAGTTTTACGCCCCGGACGAAAGGAGGGGAGGTGCGACTTCGCTGAGATTCCCGGGAAATCACACCTTCCGGGTCTGGGACGCAGTTCAATTCACCGAAAGGGAGGACACCTGATGAAGCGGATCCTGTGCTTTGCATTGTTCGTCGTAGTGGCGCTCGGGGCGCCGGCGTTCGCCGCCGCCAACAAGACCTCCAACAAGTCGGCCAACACGGGCGAGATCGGCTTCGAGGTCGCCCAGGCCGACGTCAACAACTCGAACGCCACGGGCAGCGACTCGGCCCAGTTCCTCGGCGTGCGCGGCGGGTATCACCTGAACGATCAGTGGCAGATCGAAGGGCAGATCGCGTCGTCTTCCGAGAGCGGCGACGTTGCCGGGACGAGCGTGAACTCGACGATGCGGCTGTACATGGTCAACGGCGTCATGAACTTCCATCCGCGCAACAAGGAGTACATGCCGTACGTGATGGCCGGCATCGGCCGCGCCGACATCTCGGTCGACCCCAGCACCGGGTCCTCGGTCAGCGACAACGGTGTTGCCTACCAGGTCGGCGGCGGGACGCGGATCTTCTTCGGCAAGACCAAGACGATGGCGTTCCGCGCCGATCTGGCGCTCATGAAGGAGAACACCTTCTCCGACAGCACCACCTTCACCACCGTCTCGGCCGGCATCACCTGGAAGCTCGGGGGACGCTAAGCCGCGCCGCAGGCAAGTCAGTCCGGAAGAGACCTGTCACATTGGGCCCCGGTCGCCGCGCGATCGGGGCCTTTTTTTCGCGCTAACGAAAGACCGGGCTCCGCACGCGGGCGGGGGGGGGCGGGTACGTCGGCGTAGATTACAGTTCGTCTTCGAGCGGCGGCTGCGGTCCGGGACGGATGCCGGCGATGTCCGGATCCTCCCCGGGAACCTCTCCGGGCGGCAGGTCCTTCTGCTCCTTCTTCTTCTCCAGACGGCGGGCGAGCTTGTCCTGCTGGCGCTGCTGCCTCGCCATCTCCTTCTGGCGCTTCTTGAAGGTCGATCCCGATCGTCTTGCCACGGCGGACTCACCTCGCGCTCGTTCCGGGCCCGCGAAAGCACCCGGGCCTCAGAAACCACCGTTTGACCCGGCCGATCAGAGGCTGCGCTTCCTCGCCCGGACGCCGCGGCGGCTGCCGCCGTCCTTCCGGAAGCGGGGGCCGGCGGGAGGCCGGTTGTCCCCGAAGCGCGAGCCACCCGACCCACCCATCGCGGGGCGCGGTCCCCTGCTCTCGGAACGCTCCCGTGCCTCGCTGACGCTGATGTTCCTTCCCCGGAGATCCTTCCCGTTCAGCTCGGTGATGGCGCGCTGCGCCTCTTCGTCCGTGCCCATCTCGACGAAACCGAAGCCGCGCGATCGGCCGCTGATCCGGTCCTTGATGACCGCGGCCATCTCGCACGCCCCCACTCTCGAGAACGCCTCCTTCAGGTCGTCGTCCGACGTCTCGAAAGAAAGATTGCCCACGAACAGTTTCCGTCCCATGGCGGCGTCAGACCGGGCGGACGTTCGCGGCGGCCGGGCCTTTCTGCCCCTGCACGATGTCGAAGTCCACGGCCTGTCCCTCGGCGAGACTCTTGAACCCCGGCATGCTGATGGCGGAGTGATGGACGAAGACGTCCTTCGAACCGTCGTCCGGACTGATGAACCCGAAACCCTTCGCGTCGTTGAACCACTTCACCTTGCCTCTGGCCATGTTGCTTCTCCTGTATCGCGCGAGCGAGGCGCGGGCATGATTGCCCGTCCTCTCCATACCTTCTTCCTCAACCCGACATCGGGTGCACGGAAATATTAAAGTGGAACTCCCTGCGGCACGTCGTGGTCAACCTGTGGGGAAGTCAATCCGAGGCGTGCGCCAAGCATCCTACCGGACCCTGGTCTCCCAGTCAATGAAAAAGGGTCCGGAGCATCTCCCGTGTTGCATTCCGATTCCCACCGGGATAAAGTTCGACGGCGCGCGGGTCTGCGCATCCCGGGGGAAATACGTATGCCGACGATCGGCAATCTAATCTGCCTGACCCCGCGCGACTCCTACGTCGTCGACGAGCCGCTTCGCCGCAGGGGTCTCCTCGGACACCTGGAGCGCTCGATCGGGCCCTTCGTGCGGAGCCCGGGGATCGGCTTTCCCTACCTGATCGGGTTCCTTCGAAAAAACGGCGTCCTGACCACGGCCACGCGCGTCGCGGTGCAGCACGACAAGATCGAGGGACCGATCTCCTTCGAGGAGATCCTGCGCGACAAGGTCGATCTGGATCGAGGAGATCACGACGTCCTGTTCGTCACGGCCTACACCAACTCGGCGCGCGAGGCCTACCGCCGCGCGCGCGAGGCGCGGGCCGCCTGGAAGGCCGCCGGCAAGCCGCTCACCATCGTCTTCGGCGGACCCCACGGAGGGGTTGAGGCGCCGCCCGCAGCAGATCGTCGCTTCCACGACCTTCGCGCGCGGCTGCAAGCTCGACTGTCATTTCTGCGCCGTCTTCCTGACCAACGGACCGACCGTCAGGAACCGTGACGTGGCGGACGTCGCGGACGAGATTCAGAGCCAGGGTCCGGTCTGCACCAGGGACACGATCGACACGCTGCCACCGGGCCTGTACAACACGCTGCTCAAGACCCTCGTCAAGCTGCCCGTTCTCGGCTCGGTGTACGGCGACCGCCTGATCGCCCGCATGGGACCCGGATTCAGCCGCCAGTTCTTCTTCTGGGACGACAACCTGTACAACGCCGCCGGCTCCTTCCAGGCCCTGTGCGACGCGATCCGTCCTCTCGGCCGTCCCTGGGCCGCCGAGCTGACCATCGACCTCGCCGAGAAGCCCGAGCTCCTGAAGGCGGCCTACGACAGCGGCTGCCGTGATCTCTTCCTGGGCATCGAGTCGGTCAGCCAGACGGCGATCGATGGCCTCGACAAGTGGTCCAACGACACGGCGTCCATGCGCGAGATGGTGCGGCGCGTGCACGATGCCGGGATCAACATCATGGGGGCGTTCGTCTTCGGGCTGGACGGGGACGATGCCACGAGCTTCGACCGGACGCTCGAGTTCATCTACCGCACGGGGATCGACTTCATCGTCGCCAACATCATCCAGCCCTATCCCGGCACCGGCACCTTCAAGGACGCGGTCGCCGGGGACGATTTCCTGCCGTGGGCTCTCTGCCCGACCCGGTCCGACACCGCCATGGACTACAACTGGCCCCTGTTCGACGGGGCGCACGTCCTGGTCCGCCCGAAGGGGATGACGATCGACCAGCTTCAGGAGGGGTACTACTACTTCCTGCGGGAGGCCTATTCCCTGACCGGCATCCTCCGCCGCTTCCGCGGACCGGCGCACGATCTGCCCGGTGCCGCGGCGCACTTCGCCCGCAACTACCTTCTGAGCCGCTACGGCATGATCAAGACTGCCCACGCGGTGAAACGGAAGGGGGCGAAGCCGGTCGGGATGGACGCCGCGGGGCTCGAAGCGCCCGCCGCCGGACCCGGCATGCCCTCCTTCCGATCCGTGTTCAGGCCGGGTGTGGCGGAACGGGACTAGCAGAGAGTCCGAGCCCTCCCCCGGCGCAGGCGACGTGCGAGCCCCCGCGGTCCGGTCAATTTGTGTTGACGAGTCGCGGCTTTTTCTGCTTTACTCGCCGGCATTCAAGGAGGACCCCTCATGCTCAAGACACGCGGCTCGAGTTCGGGCGCTTTCCGCGCACTCATCCTATGCGGCACGGTCTCGGCGGCTCTGTACCTCTCCGCCCTGCCGCTCCAGGCCGCCCCGGCGCCGAAGCCGGGATACCAGTCGTTCATCGTCGGCAATCCCGCGGACGTCCCGCAGGCGCCGGGCATGAGCGCCGGGCTGGTGCTGATGGGAGGGGGTCTCGACGTGGACGAAGCGTACCAGTGGATGTGCCAGCGCGCGGGCGGGGCGGACTTCGTCGTGATCCGCACCAGCGGCACGGATGCCTACAATCCCTACATCCAGCAGCTGTGCCCGCAGATGGACTCGGTGGAGACGATCATCATCACGACGACCACGGGCGCGAACTCGACCTACGTCCGCGACCAGATTCACAATGCCGAGGTCCTCTGGATCGCGGGCGGTGACCAGTCGACCTACGTGGACCTGTGGAGCGGGACCGCCGTGCAGTCGGAGGTGAATTACCTTCTCAACACCAAGGCGGTGCCGGTCGGCGGGACCAGCGCGGGACTCGCGGTGCTGAGTCAGTTCATCTACACCGGCGCCCTGGGCTCGGTGACCTCGAGCCAGGCGCTGGCCAACCCGTTCCACCGCTACGTGACGCTCGTCCGTGACCTGTTCGATTCCTCGCTCGGGGACGGCAAGATCTACGACTCGCATTTCGTGACGCGCGATCGCATGGGACGGACGATCGTCTTCCTGGCGCGCATCGTGGACAACGGCTGGGCGGCGCAGCCCCGGGACATCGGCATCGACGAGCACACCGCGATCCTGGTGACCCCGAACGGCCCGGGAACGATGGTCGGCACGGGGGCGGCCTACTTCCTGCAGGCGCCCGGCCCGGCGGAGGTGCTCGCTCCGAAGACTCCGCTGACGTATCACAACATCGGCGTGTACAAGGTCCCGCAGGGCGGGACGTTCAACCTGTCGACCTGGAACGGCTCGGGAGGGGTGGCGTACACGCTCAACGTGGACGCGGGCGCGCTGACCTCGACCCAGACGGGCGGCAACATCTATTAGGCCGGCTCTCGATCGGCAGGGTCGTCCACGCGACTCGCCGGTCCGCATCCACTCTCCGGACGCGGTACCATGAGCGCATGCGCCCAGCCGGCGATCCCTTCCGCGCCTGGTTCGAAGCCCTGGAGTCGAGGCACCTGTCGCGCCTCACCTTCGCCGAGGTGCGTCGGGGGCTCCAGGCGCTGTCCGCCCTGTACGTGGATCGGGGGAACCGCCTCGGGGACGGAGCGGCTCTGGAGGGGGCCGGCAAGCGGGCGGCGTTCGCGCTGTTCTACGCTCCGCTCCATTTCCTGCTGGTGCGCGAGGTGGTGCGCGCGCTCGGGGCCGCTGAGCCGGGGCCGCGGCGTCTCATGGACCTCGGCTGCGGGACCGGCAGCGCCGGGGCGGCGTGGGCGGTCATGGCCGGGGCCCGCTGCGAGGTCTCGGGCGTGGATCGCAGCGACTGGGCCGTGCAGGAGGCGCGCTGGAACTATCGCGCCCTGGGTGTGCGCGGCCGGCCGACCCGGGGTGACGTGACCACGACACCGCTGCCCGGGCGCGCCAGCGGGATCCTCGCCGCCTACACCGTGAACGAGCTGGACGACGCCGCGCGGGACGTCCTCCTGCAGCGCCTGCTCGAGGCGGCCCGGCAAGGCGCGCGGGTGCTCGTCGTCGAGCCGATCGCGCGGCGGCCTTTCCCCTGGTGGGACTCCTGGCTCCAGGCCTTCCGCGAGGCGGGAGGGCGCGACGATTCCTGGAGGTTCCCGGTCGATCTGCCCGAGCGCCTGCGTCTGTTCGACCGCGCCGCCCGGCTGGACCACCGCGAGCTGACCGGCCGATCGCTCTGGCTCGAGCCCCGAACCCAAAGGGAGCGCGCGTGAACGTCCGCTGGTTCGAGGATTTCTTCAGCGGCATCGCGCTCGACCTGTGGCGGGCGGCCGTGCCGCCGA
>WNGG01021829.1_pt1 | contig 10788 bp, 8 predicted proteins | sample 5400661 | NCBI WGS metagenome assembly WNGG01 (sample SAMN13153372, study PRJNA577476) | soil metagenome | isolation source: 100 cm soil or saprolite under Garry oak tree replicate 1 | place: USA:California | collected 2016-06-15
TCAATGGAATCCGTCCGGTGGTTCCGCGGCGCAACCCCGGGCGCAAACTCGACGACGCGAAAGACCGTGCCGTTGTTCAATGTCGTACCGACCTGCCGCTGTCCCTGGTCGGCGTCGCCTGTGTTGTTTACGGGAAAAGATTCCGTGGTCCAGACCACACAGGCGGTCGCTCCCGGCCGGCCCGAGACGAGGTTTTTGGAGACTTCGTCGATCTTGACCACCGCGCGCCCGTTTGCATCATGTCCGGTGACTACCCGTCGTACCTGAAGCGCCATTGTATTTTACCTCCTTGACCTTCGGCTGCTATCCGCTCTGTGATTATCAAGTCAGTTGTCTACCTAACGCTTAGGGCTCATCCGTGAGCCGCGCCGAACGGTGCGTCAATCAGGTCGACCGTAGCGCGCTCTCGACGGGTGCAGCGCCTCGTTGGGCTGCGGCGCGGCGCCGAGCTATCTACGGCATGGCCGTTTGAACCAGTCTCTGTTCCAGCCTCAGCTGCGCTGCCCGAGCACAACCCTGCATGACTTGGAAATAGCGCTGGACCCAATCGGCCCCGAGCTCGTATGGATGCGGACCGTTACCGCGCCCAGCGAGCATTCTGTTCTTGTTGAACGCATTATCGAACTCCGAGTGGTTCGAGAGAAGGACGGTCGCGCCGGTAAAGTTGGCTTTGGCCGCTATGTGCTTCTGCGAGTCGATATAGGTCTGGAAATTCTTGATGCCCGGATCCGGCGTGTTGTTCACAAAATTGAAAGCGGTGCCGCCCGAGTAAGCCATGTTGACCATTCTGCCGCGGTCTAACACAGTAAAAGTGTATGACAGCGTACCTGGCGTATGGCCAGGGGTGAGCCAGATGGTGACGGCCGTATCGCCAAGCGTTATCTTCATGCCGTCGGTGGCGACGATGTCGCGTTTCGGCGCCATTGTCTTGTACCGGTTCGGATATTTTTCAACCAGATCCCAATCGGGCCCACCCATGACGACTCGAGCCCCGTACCGAACCTGCAGCATCTCGGCGCCCCCGATATGATCAGTATGGGCGTGGGAGATCAGAACATACTTGATGTTCTTTGGATCAAGGCCGAGCTTCCGCATCCCACCGATAATCAGTTCCTCTGAGTTGTAAGGATAGATCGTGTCGATCAAAATGATTCCTTCCTTCGTCGTCAAAGCCCAGGATGAGTGAAGTTTACCGCCGACGAAGTAGAGATTGTCAAAGACCTTAGCGGGCTCAGCGTACCAGGTGTCACGCGCCGGAGCACTGGCGGGGTTTGTGACGTAGCTCGGCACGTTGTCGCGGGTATCTTCGCCGCCGCTCTGAGGCAACAGGCACGTCCGGACCAAGGTACCGAGGAACTCGAACCCGGCCGCGGTTTTCGCCGACTCTATCGCAGCCTGGATCTCCACCTCGAAGTTCCTTTTGACTGGAGGCTGCTGCGCGAACACAGCGTTGACACCAAGATCGGCAAGAATGGCGAGCGCTACGCCGATGCTAGCTATCCGTGATTTCACAACACCTCCACTTGAACATTTGGGACCCTAGTCAGAGAAACCCTCTGACCTCGGTAAAGCGGCCACCGGCCTAACGCTCGCGCTCAGCATTGTGCGCGTCTGAACTCATCTGTCCGGCCGCTGTAGCGCCAAGTTAGGCGTTACCCTCCCTACCATCTGCGTAGATCGGTGCTCGCGAGCAACGCGGACGAATTCCGAGTTGACCTTACGAAACCAGGCCTCGGCGGCATCTACCGTCACGAGATCATCGCCCGATATATCGCAATCAGCATATGACTTGGGAAGCGTGATGCGGTCATCCCCTGAATCTCGTCCAGTCGATCGTACAGATCAGCCATATTGCATCGATGGAGAGCAACGTCTAAAATTTATTAAGTCTACTGCCGCAATTCCGGTGGTGTATAGCCTAAGTCTTTTCAAGTCAACAATAGCAAAACTGAACGCAATATTCGCCATCTATAAAGATTGTGAAGGCTGTTCCGGCCCACAAGCACTGCCAATCCATCAGTGTAAGCGGATATCATCCCGCGGTGTATTGGGATAATGGACCTTATTCGAGCGACTAATCCGCAACAACGAACTTGCCATTCCGATGTTCCACTGTTTTGCCGGTGAGTTCCATTCCAGCTTGAGCGGCTAGCACAAAGCCGTTGCCGAGGATCTCGGGTCCGGGAAGACGCTTGCGAGCTTCTTCCGGCGCGTCCTCGGTGGCGATCGCTTGCTTGGGGCTGAAGGCGACGACGCAAACATTCCACTCGCGCTCCTCTTCGGCGACGAAGCGTGTAAAAGTCCGAATCGCGTCTTTGCTGACGACGTATGCGGCGGCACCGTGATTTTCGGCGCGCCCGCCGCCCCAGAGATTTACGATATTTCCGGAGCGGCGTTCCTCCATAAAGGGGACGACATATTTCGTACAGAGAAAGGTGCCGCCGAGGTTGGTTTGAATTACGCTGTCCCAGAAATCTTTGCTCATAAGGCGGACGCGGGGCCAGCGTGGAATACCCCAATTGAAATGCGGCACGATGCCGGCGTCATTGATCAGAGCGTCGATCTGACCGAAATGATCGACAACTTCATGAATCATGCGTCGCACATCCTTCTCGTCGCGCACATCCGTGGGAATCGCGAGCGCCTCGGCGTTGAGGCGGTGAATCTCACCGAGAGTTTTGTGCATTCGCTCCACGTCGGCGTCGGCGAGAACGACCTTGGCTCCCGCTTTCGCTAGCGTGTGCGCCGCGTATCGTCCTATTCCCTTTGCTCCTCCCGTAACGATAACTACTCGACCTTGCATGTTTCCCCCTCCCTATTTACGTCAAATTTTCAGAGAGACTTAATTGTCAAAGACCCAATCGATCTATTCTGCCTGGCTTGCGGTTTCTTCGGCCTTAAATCCCACGTCGGCATGACTGCCGTCACAGAACGGTTTGCTCTTCGAATGACGCAGGCATCGCACAGCATGTGAAGCGCTTCAACGGCAAAACGCGAAGAAATTACGAGACTATCGGGGTGACATTAGTTGACAATGGCAATTGCGGCTCAAGCTCTGAGTGTGATAGGAGGGCACCATGAAAAAAGTTCAGTTTTTTACTATCGCGTCGCTATTGCTCGTTCCGGTTCTTCCGGTTCATTCACAGGAAAAAATCCGTGTCGGACAGGGCTCCGTAAGCCTTCAATCGGGTCTCATGTACATCGCGAAAGATCGAGGGTTGTTCGCGAAGTATGGTCTAGCGCCGGAGATTATTTATATACCCGGCGGTTCGACCAACGTTCAGGTGCTCGTCTCTGGAAGTCTCGACTTGTCACAGCTGAGCGGCGCTCCCGGCGCCGCAGCGAATCTCCAGGGAGCGGACATCGTTTATATTCTCGGCCTTCTCGATAAATTGAATTACCAGCTGGTGACTCGCCCTGAGATTAAGAGCGTGGAACAGTTAAAGGGCAGAAAACTCGGCGTTAGCCGGTTCGGTTCTTCGGCCGATTTCGGCCTGCGCGCCTTGTTGAAGCGGCTGGGCATCGACCCGGGGAAAGATGTGAGTATTCTGCAGATCGGCGATGAACCGTCGCGGATTGCCGCCATCATGTCTGGTAACATCGAGGGCACCGTGGCGAACGCGCCCTTCGGCATCGAGGCCGAAAGATTGAAGCTCAATGTCATCGCGGATTCCGTTAAGATGGGGATTCCGTTTTTCAACACCGGTCTTTTGGGAAGCAAGAGATACTTAGATAAACAGGACGCAAAGGTGCTCAATTTTTTACGCGCCTATCTGGAGGCGATCAAGATTCTGAAAACGGAGAAAGAATATTCGGTGAAAGCCCTGGCTCAGTTTACCCGTGTGCAAAATCTTAAGGCCGTACAAGAGGGCTACGATTACTTCGTTAATCAGCTTCAGCCCGTGCCTTATCCGTCGGTGGAAGCTATGCAGGCCGTCGTCGCGCAGCTTGCCGAAACGAATCCCAAGGCCCGCGGCGTGGACGCAAAGAGCTACGTCACTGACCGATACTTGAAGCGACTGGAAGAAGAGGGATTCGTCAAAAAGATCTGGGGAAAATAGAAGAGGCCTCGTGCATGAGATGCACTTGCCGATTCGTTTTGCGCGCGGCGTGGCTCGCCCGAACTTCGACAAGCGCAGTGCGAACGGGCCGCTGCAGTGCCGTTCGTGGTGAGTCCGTCGAACCATGAACTCCGCTTCAGATTATGTGCTATCCTGCTACTGAGAAAGAAAATCTAATACTAACTGGGCGGTAACTTCAGGCATCTCCACCGGCGCGCTGTGGCCGGCTTGCTCGATTACTTTGAGCGGTTGGGCATTCGGGATTGAACGGGCGTAAGTTTCTCCGTGGGCGCGCGGAACCATGTTGTCCTGTTGCCCCCAAATTACCAAAGTCGGTGCGGAGATTCGGTGAAGCCGATTCTTGAGCGAGCGGTTGTAAAAATAGGGTGGCTTGAAGCCGATTCGCGATCCAAAGCGCAGCATTTGATATCGCCGCAGCTCATCTTCGAGTACACCCATACCGTCGGGAAAGAACTCCAAAGCCTGCGGATGTTCGGCATTCGCAAAAAGCATGTTTCTCAGTCCGGCGTAGCTCGAACCGCGCTCGGGTTGCGCCATCATGAAGACATCGCCAATTAAGGCTCTTTCGACAAAGAGGCCCGTGGCGCCGATCAAAACCAGCTTGCGAATCTTCTCGGGGTGGCGCACGGCGATCTCCGCGGCGATCCAACCGCCAACGCAGCTTCCAACCAAGTCAAACTTCCGAAGATCAAGGGCGTCGAGCACTTCGAGGTAATGGAAAACCACATCCTCGATGACATCGATATCTTTGTTTTCGTCGGTTTGTGCGCAGCCCGGATGAGCCGGAGCGATCAGATGCGCGCGTTGAGTTAGTTGTTCGTGGAAGGGCAGCCAGCTTTCCTTCACGCTGTGGACATCGGCGAAGCCATGCAAGTAGAGCAACGGCATGTCATCGCCGTCTTCAAGTAGCCAAACCTTACGTTGATTGACTTCGAGGACCCGTCCGCTCAATGAAGTGTCTCCGCGGCGTGCTCCACGTTGATGCCCGAAAATTGCTGCTGGAAGAGTTTGAGCGAATCCTCGCGCAGACGCGGCGCGACTTTCTCAGCGAATATCTTCATGCTCTTGCGCGCGAGCTCGGCGGGCATGTTACCGATATGGAATTGAATCAGCAAATTTCCGACTTTCGCTTGTTCGATGAGTTTCCAGATGCGCCGATAAACCGTCTCGGGACTGCCGACGATAATCGACTGCGAAGCGTCAAGCTCCTCCCAATTTTCCACGTCGCCTAGTAATTTGCGGCCGGGTTTATATCCTTTTAGATATTCCTTCCATGCCGGTGCCGGGATGTACGGCACGCCCGGGCCGAAGGTCAGTTGCCGGCCTTCGCGCCGCAGGTGGCCCTTGAGACAATTCTTCAAAAAATACCAAACGCCCTCTTCGCATTCCTCTCGAGCCAGCCGATCTGTCTCCGAAACATAAGCCGACATGAGAATGCCGAATCGGAAAGGGTGATATCGATCGCCGTGACGCTCAAGAACAGCGGCGAACTCCTGCTGCGCCTTGTGAGTCTCACCTCCGTGAGTGCGGGAAGAGAGAAAGTAGCAGTAGCCACGCTTGGCCACTTCGACCAAAGTCGATGGACTGCGTGAGCCGGGTATCCAGACCGGCGGAAACGGTTTCTGCAGCGGCTTGGGCCAAAGATTCACATATCGGAGCGGAAAGTAACGGCCTTCGTGGGCGAAGGGCCCATCTTCGGTCCAGGCGCGCACGATCAGATCGGCCGCCTCCCAAAATTTCTCGCGGGTATTCGCGGAAGGCACATCGTAATTGAAAGTCTCCGGCCCGCCGCCGGGGGCGAAGCCGGCGATCAATCGGCCATTGCTCATCTGATCGAGCATGGCGTACTCCTCGGCCACGCGCATGGGATTCATGTGTAAAGGCAGAAGATTGCCGAGCACGACTATTTTCCCGCGCGACGTTCTTTGCGTCAGTGCCGAGGCGATAATGTTGGGTGACGGCATCAAGCCATAGATATTCTGATGGTGTTCGTTCAGCACCATGCCGTCAAATTTCAACTCATCCGCGTATGCAAGTTGATCGATGTACTCCTGATACAGTCCGCGGGCTTTGGCGTTATTCCACAAGCTGTTGGGGACTGTAACCCAACCCGATCCGTATAGCTCGTCAAAATTCTTGGAGAGGTAAGGATAGGCCATGAAATGCCAGCAGAAGAGTTGAACGGGTTTCATCGTCGCCTCGTCGTCCGCAGTAACGCTGCCTGACAGTCGGATTTGTCGGAATATAGCTTCAATCTTTTGTACAACGCAACATCAGAGCCAATGTTTCTTTCAAGAGCGTTATCGGTATCGTCGAGCGGAATATAAAACATCAACGCGCACTTCCATAATCGCAGGAGGCTTCAAATTCATGCTGCGATAGGCTAGAACGCAAGCATGCCGCAACGTGTCTTTTTTTTATTGTTGGCGGTTGTCTTAGTCTCTTGCGTCGGTCATGAACCGGATTTTGCGCGGTCTCTTGCCGTGCGAAGCCCGGCGGATTTAGTTCTCATCAACGGGAAAATCGTTACCGTCGACCCAAAATTTGCGATCCATCGGACGCTCGCGATCAAAGACGGCCACTTTGCCGCCGTTGGAACTGAACGAGAGGCGCGCCTGTGGACGGGGCCGGGGACGCGCGTAGTGAACCTGGGCGGCCGGACCGTGATCCCGGGGCTCATCGATTCGCACATCCATGCCAGCGTCGCCGGGTCGACCTGGGATTTCGAACTGCACTGGGAGTTTACTCGCTCTCTGGCGGACGGGCTCAAGCAAATCGCCTCTACGGCTAAGTCCCAGCCGGCGGGCCAATGGATCGTGGTGGGTGGTGGATGGGTACCGTCACAGTTCGTTGAACGCCGCCCGCCCACACGTGCAGAATTGGATGCCGTTGCGCCGAAGCATCCGGTTTACGTCCAATATCTACGACAAGCGGCCGTGCTGAACAGCGCGGCGCTCGCCGCAGTCGGGATCGATCGGCAAACGCCGGATCCTCCGGGAGGCAGGTTCGGGCGCAATCCGACGACGGGCGAACCGACCGGAGTTCTGCAAGGAGTGCCGGCATGGGAATACGCTTATAATAAGCTACCTGCTCCTTCATTCGACGGGATGCAGCAGAGTTTTCGCGATTGTTTTCGCGAATTGAATCGCCTTGGCGTTACGTCGGTGGACGATTTGCATACCAGCGGGATTACTTTTGCCCAGCGAAGATTGCTGGCCGAAATGGCGCGCAGCGGGCAACTCACCCTGCGGCTCAACTATTACGTTGCGCCTAACGATCCGGAAGACGAATTGGAGCAGTTACGAAGGGCAGCCAGCGAAGTGAAGCAACTCGTGAATAATGACATGTTTCGATTCGCCGGCTTTGGCGAGACGCTCATCCGCGGTACAGGCGATGGCGATGTCCTATCGAACCCGCAGGGAATCACGATTCAGCCCGCCGCTAAGGAGAAGTTTCGCAAGCTCGTGCGTTTTTTCGCCGAGGAGGGTTATAATTTTCATCTGCACGCCACACACGATAAAACCGCGAGGCAACTGCTCGATATCATCGAGGAAATGAATCGTGAAGTTCCGTTTTCGCGCCAGCGCATTGTGTTTGCCCACCTCGAAGACGCGACCCCCGAGACCATCGCGCGCATCAAGAAACTTGGCGGGGGAATCTCGGTTCAGGACCGCATGGTTTTGACGGGAGAACTCAATGTCGAGCTTTGGGGCGAGCCAAAGGCGCGCAACGCGCCACCGCTCCGCACGATGATCGATTCGGGCGTGCCGCTTGGCGCGGGGACCGACGGCTTTCGCTCGGCCAACTATTCGCCGATGCTTTCCTTGTGGTGGTTGGTTACCGGAAAAACAGTCGCTGGTACGTCGATCAGAGATCGAAGCCAGAACGTCAGCCGCGAAGAAGCGCTGCGCATGTATACGATCGGCAGCGCCTGGCTCACGTTTGACGAAGCTCGCAAGGGTTCGATTGAAGTCGGCAAACTCGCCGATCTGGCCGTGTTGAACGCGGACTATTTGACTGTGCCGGATGATCAGATCCCTAAGATCGAATCACTGCTGACGATCGTGGGCGGCCGCGTCGTCTATGCGGCCGGTCCTTTCGCTCAGTTAGGTACTGGTAAATCTCGTTGATCTTTTTTAAAGCCGCGCGAAGGAAGCTGTAGTCGACGATATCCGACTGGCTGCTGGGCTTGGTTACGAATTGCCCCACGAACACTCTTTCTTGCGTCGCGATCGGCGTAGAGGCATAGCAATAAAAAAATACTGAAAATGTGCTCACCGCCTGGTTGTCTCGTGTGTGTAGCAATTTAAAGTCAAGCCGGTCGAAGATCGCTTGTAACAATTCACCTCAAGAATTATAAAACAGACTGCAGCTTGACGGGACGAAAGGACATTCGGTTTGGTTACAAAGACGTCGATGACCATTCGGGAGCTGAAGCCTTTTTGCCCTTTCGGTATGATGGGATCGATGCGTGCCGTCCCTTTGAGTGGCGCGATAAATTTCCGCCAGCCGCGGAACTTAGCGCGGAGCGCCGGCAAGCCGTAATGACCAAGTGGAAAAAAGAGTTGGTTAGTTAATTCTGGGAACAAAAGGGCTACCCACAGCGTCAAAGAATAAAAAGGAGTTGATCGATGCAATACCGTTCAATGGCAATCCTGCTGGCATTTCTCGTCTTTACCAGTCCGGGATTCGGCGCGGACAGTACGCCGAACAAGAAGACGTCGCCTTCTAAGGAGAACAAGACGCAAACGCCAACCCGGCAGCGCTTCAAGGGTGAAGTAATGTCTTTGGATGCAAAAGCCGGCACCGTCGACGTCAAAGGCACGAACGGAGAAAAAAGCTTTGTTACGCAAGACGCAGCCAAAGACTCGCTTGAAGTGTTGAAGACGGGAGAGAGGGTGAGGGTTACTTACTCAGAAAAAGAGGGAAAGCTCATTGCCACCTCTCTGGCTCGGCTCAAAATAAAGACTAAAACTGCGGCAAAGAACCAGAAAAATCCAAGTACTAGCGCGAAACCGGATGGGAAGGAAAGTAACAAATCTGCGACCAAATAAGCAATGAATTGTGTGTATCGTGGCTGATGACCACTTCATGACCTTGCTAGCGAAGTTGTCGTTTGACAAGAAGCAATTGGGGACACAACCAATAAAGATTCCGCGAGCAAACACTATGTAAAAAAAAGGCCCGAGCTTTATCAGCCCGGCCTTTCAACCTTCCAAAGTGGTCGGAATTAGCAGTGTGCGAAGGTTGAACTTGGTTCGATCCAGAAATCGTAAGAATTTCTGGCCCAGTATTGTCAAGCAGGAGCGTATCTTTAGGAACCGTGTCACCCCACATTTGGAGGTTTTGGAAAAAAGGGCCAGGCTTTTTGAGCCTGGGGCAATTCCTCATCATTGTAGAGTGCGCCATTAACTTTGCTCTGTGAAAAAACAAGCTGCCAAAAACTCGGCCTTTCTAGATCTGATTCTACCAATTTCATATTCACTCCTCCCTTGGAAAAAGTTTTTAGGCCATGCGCAATAATTAGACGTCCCAACTGTGATCCGGTCGTACTCATTTCACCCAATTATCCGAGGGCTGAAAAAAAACTGGCAACGATGGTTGCCGGTTTCACCCCTTGCTCTCTGATACCCATGGTGACCAAATGGGGTGATCAGATCGTCGCATCAACCAATTGGGACTAATTGCAGAACCCGTGCCTGACCAGCCGTAGCTTTCCTAGGAAAGAATGTTCCAATCTTTACCGGGTTGTTACCAATAGGATTAGGGCGATATTGACCCGTTTCACTCCCTCAAAATGCTAGTCTGGCAGATTTGCCGACCCTGTTCTCAGAAATGCGTCGAGCTTTTAGAAACTGATAATTAAGGTCCGACGCAGGTGACGGAAAAACTCCTTGGATTACGGTTTCCGGAGCTTTCGAGGAATCGTCGGTGTGTCTGCGATCATTTTAATCTCTGTGGGTTTAAATTCCCGCAGCTTGCTGCGTAAGAGCTATTCCCAGACCTCTAAAAGTTGTCGTTTCCGAATGCTTCTATCGGGAATCTAGACGAAACTGGGACTGGACCCCCGATTTAATCGGCGGACTTCCTGAATGTGTCGCAGGGTAAACGGGAGACTGTCACGCGCCGCACTTTTGTTAAGGGCACGGCAGCGGGCTTTTGCGGGTGCTCGATTGGAAAAAAGGGCGCGAGCCCGTCTACTTCACGACTTCGACTCTCACCGTCACCGGCGAGGGGATCGCCGCGCAGGCATTGGCGGGGCGAGGCGGTTGCGATGGTGGTGGAAGAAGCTAACTGACGGCGACTCTCTGTATAAAACCAACATCGGTTTTCTATCCGATAAACTCTCGAATCGCTTTGTGAGCCGCGTCCGGATTCGTCGCTAGATAATGATGCCCCTCCCCAGGCAGGATGACGAGCTTCGCATTCGGGATCTCGCTGGCGAGATGGTGGGCGGCGTCCCAATGGGTTCGGTCGGCTGCGCCATGATGTTCGTCATCGCCGACGAGGACGAGAGTCGGAACACGGATCTCTTTCAAACGATCGGCGTGATCGTGTTCTTGGCGAGCGAGCACGAAGTGAAGATAGTTCTCTAGTGGGGCGATCCCGGATATCCTAACTTGAAGGAACGTTTCGATCAGGTCAGGATGCGCGGCGACGAATTCTTTGGTCCACCCGGTTTCTGTCGTGTGCTCGCGAATGTAGC